>Ga0181529_10004826_pt1 | contig 14366 bp, 10 predicted proteins | sample PEATcosm2014_Bin_36_FD_119763 | JGI IMG/M metagenome (GOLD analysis project Ga0181529, IMG submission 119763) | Peatland microbial communities from MTU Mesocosm Facility, Houghton, MI, USA - PEATcosm2014_Bin10_30_metaG | ecosystem: Environmental > Terrestrial > Soil > Wetlands > Peat | place...
AGTCCCTGCTGCGCGCCCAGAACACCTTCGCCAAGGACAAGATCGCCCTCAACCGCCTCATCGGCCTGCCCGCCGGGCAGGAGCTGTCGCTCACCGACACCGTGCCCTACGCCGAGTTGGCCGACCTGCCGCTCGACCAGGCCAAGACAATCGCCTATCAACGGCGCAAGGACCTGCTCGGCCTCCAAGCCGAACTCGACGTTGTCCAGCGCGCCCAGAAGGCTGTTAAGTACCAGCGCCTTCCCTCGCTATCCTTCCATGGCGATTACGGTGTCATCGGCGTAACCCAGGGCAGCTATCATGGCGACTTTACCGCCCAGGGCACGCTCAAGATTCCCCTCTTCGAGGAGGGTCGTTTCCGTGGCGAGAGCCAGATCGCCGCCGCCCAGCAAACTTCCCTGCAGCGCCAGATCGATTCGCTCAAGGTCACCATCGACGCCCAGATTCGCGCCAGCCGCCTGGACGTTGAATCTTCCGCCGAGTTGGTCAAGGTCGCGCGCAGCAACGTCGATCTTGCCGCGCAGGCGCTCTCCGACACACGCGACCGTTATGCCGCCGGCGTGGCCGACAATCTCCCTGTCGTCCAGGCCCAGGCCGCGCTGGCCAGCGCACAGAGCCAGTTGATCGCCACCGAGTTCCTCTTCAATCAGGCCAAGCTCACCCTCGCCCTCAGCACCGGCGTCGAAGAATCCCAGTACAAGCAATACCTCGGCCGGTAGCTGGGCTTGTGTGTATGACCGCTTAGGGTTACGATTCAGGCATGGACGCGCTGAATGAGCCTTCGCCGATGAAGGTGGGCCTGCGCTGTATGCTGGGCCAGTCAGTCGTGATTGCGTGCATGTTTGCCATAATGCTGCTGCCGGCGAAACTGCTGCGGCCATTGGGAACGGAGCCTTGCTCTGATTTTTCCTGTGCACGCGCGGCGCTCTTCTCGCCGATAATGCTTACCTGGCTTGCCCTGTTCATTGGTGGAATTGTGGTCGAAGCGCGTGCTGAGGGCTGCCTTAAGCGCGGCGTCCGCAATCGGATTTGGCAGGAAGATGAGCTGGCTCCCTTGCGGGAATGGGTCGATCGTCCCCTGACTAGGGTAATTGCATTTCTGCCTGTTCTGGGCGGAGTAGGATTCCTCATTGCCGATCGCCGCTTGACGCTGTTGTTAGGAATGTTCCCTCTCTGCCTGCATACTACGTCCGCGCTCTCGCGGTTGAGCGTGATGCTTAAACCTGCACATCAGGGGCTGACGCAGGACTGGCAGCTGGACTGGCACGGGTGGAAGCCGCTTCAATCGGGTCACTGGGGCGAACGGCACGCGCTGGACGAAAATTCGAGCCGCTGAAAGTACCAGTACAAGCAATAGCTCGGCCGCTAGCGCCACTCCCTCCCAACAACCCACCCGCAACCCACTTGTTTTGCAATTGCTCGCGGCTTCTCCCGTGCCTGCTCCGTCTAAAATAGGAACCCCTGGGTAAATATGGCGGCAGGCAGGATTGAAGTGGCGGAAGCAACATCGCAGACAAGCGCGGGCAGCGTGTTTCTCTCGCGTGACTTCCGCCTCTATCAGACGGCGCGCCTGCTGGTCATCCTGGGCGCGGAGATGCAGTCCATCGCGGTGGCCTATCAGGTCTATCAGATCACCCATTCGCCCTTCTATCTCGGCCTCGCCATGCTCACCATCTTTGCCCCCGCGTTCTTCTTCATGCTCGCTGCCGGCCATGTGGCCGACCGCTACGACCGGCGCGCCATCATCCTCACCTGCTATTCGTTCCAGGCTCTATGCACTCTCGCCCTCATGCGCTTTGCCCTGCATCCCAACGGACACGTATGGCCCATCTTCGCGGTGCTCTTCGGCGTGGGCCTGGGTCGGGCATTCAGCGGTCCGGCCTCCGCGGCCTTTTTGCCTAGCCTAGTCCCCAGTAACCATTTTGTCTCTGCGGTCACCTTCGGCTCCATCGTCTTCCAGATCGCCAACATCGCAGGGCGTTCCGTGGGCGGACTGCTCTTCGCCCTCAGCCTGCCCGGATATCTCCGGCATTTGGACGGTGCTGCCGCGGTCTACGCCTTCACCCTCATCACCTTGCTGGCCTTCCTCGTGCTCGTAGGCATGATGCGCACCAAACCGGTGCGTCTGGTCAAGAATGCATTCAATCTCGATACCATGCTGGCCGGCTTCAAGTATGTCTGGCACACCAAGCTGCTGCTTGGCTCCATCTCGCTGGACTTCTTTGCCGTGTTCTTGGGCGGAGCCACCGCGCTGCTGCCCATCTTTGCCGTGGACATACTGCACGGCGGGCCGCGCGCCCTGGGTCTGTTGAGCGCCATGCCGTTCCTAGGTGCCATGATGGTCTCGCTGTGGATGATGGTGAAGCCAATCCGGCGCAAGGCTGGCAAGCGAATGCTCATCTGCGTTGCCCTCTTCGGCATGGTAACCGTGGTGTTCGGCCTCTCCCACACCATGTGGATCAGCCTGCTTGCCCTGGTCGTCGTGGGCGCAAGCGATATGGTCAGCGTGGTCATCCGTGCCAGTATTCTGCAACTGGCTACACCTCCCTGGCTGCGTGGACGTGTCAGCGCCGTCAATGGCTTATTTGTAGGGGCCTCCAATGAATTCGGCGGATTCGAGAGTGGTGTCACCGCGTCCTGGTGGGGCGCGGTCCCCTCCGTGGTCGTCGGAGGTATCGGTGCGATCATCGTCACCGGAATGGCCTGCGGCTTCTTTCCCACCCTGCGCAAGGCCGATGCTCTCTCCGCCGAGTCGTTGATGCAGACAAATCTGCAAAACAGCATCTCCGAGCCTATGGATTAGAGATACTGATACTGGCGTGTTGCAGGGTGCAAGTGGAGCGTAAAGAGAAGGCGAGGCAAGCATGAATTTAAGTAAGAAGGTCGCGATCGCCATAACCGGAATCCTGCTGTTGACGCTGGCCATCCGCGTCGCGCTCATCTACCACGAACGGCATGATGCAGGCCCGGCCCCCGAGACGGCTGCCAAAGTCGATCCCGACGATCTCGTCTTCCTCAAGAAGCTGCGCCCCTCGTCCCTCGCCGACGAGAAGCAGCTCATCGGCAAAACCGTCTGGGTCTCCGCTGGCGGACAGATGGACTACTACCCCGCAGCAGCCCACCACGCGGACTACGCGCACTCCGCTGGCACCCTGCTCGGCGCCGAGCCGCTCGCCATCAAGGACGCCTTCGAGCAGGTCGCGCCCAAATCCGCCACCTTCCGCATCCCCGGCGGAGACCGTCAGGTCCTGCTCGCCTTCACCCTGCCCAACTCATCTGACCCCGCCAAGCTCTACGCAGTTCCCGTCGGCTACAAAAAGGGTGGCGACTATACCTTCATGTCCGACGACATTTTCTTCTACGACGATCCCCATCAGCTCTTCAACTACTGGGGCCCCAAGATCTGGCAGGCCATCGATACCCACCAGGTCGTCCTCGGCATGAACGAGCGCCAGGTCTCGCTCTCCCTTGGCCAGGTCTCGCAAAGCACCAGTCAGGACTACGGCAATCGCATGGTGGTCTACGACAATCTGGGCAAACCCATGGCCGTCACCTTCGTCACGAATCAGGTCACCGCCTTCCGCCCCGACCAGGGCTTCTGAGCGCAACCTAAAGTGTATTTTGGGTGCCACATTCATGACGCACCCTTCGCGAAATTGGTGGGATCCAGTCCTCAGTCAGTCAAATCAACCTCATCCACGTGTCGTTCTCCGCTATACTCTAAGTTCCCATGCTCCCAGCCCAGGCCACTCAGTTCGAGCGCGAGGCACTGAAGAACTATCTGCTGGACCACGCCTACGACGAGATGTTCTCCGGCACCGGCGTGCTGCATCCGCACTACGAGCCGTTGCTGGAACACTTCAGCTCGCTGCCTACCGACGAGCTGCGCCGCCGCAAGCAGGCAGCCGACCTCAGCTTTCTCAACCAGGGCATCACCTTCACCGTCTACGGACGCGATGAGGGCACCGAACGCATCTTCCCCTACGACCCAGTCCCGCGCATCGTCACCGCCAATGAGTGGGCCACCGTGGAGCGCGGCCTCGCCCAGCGCATCACCGCCCTCAACCTCTTTCTCAAGGACATCTACAACGAGGGCCGCATCCTCAAGGACGGCGTCGTCCCCCGTGAGATCGTATATAGCTGCAAACACTTCCGCCGCCAGATGGTCGGTCTCCAGGTCCCGCGCAACGTCTACGTCGCGGTGTGCGGCACAGACCTCATCCGCATGGCGGATGGTGAGTTCGTCGTCCTGGAAGACAACCTGCGCGTCCCCTCCGGCGTCAGCTACATGCTCACCAATCGGCGCGTGATGAAGCGCATCTTTCCCCAGCTCTTCCGCAGCTACAACGTCCGCCCCATCGAGCAGTACACCCAGCTGCTGTTGGGCACGCTGCGATCGCTCGCGCCCGAGGGCCGCCCAGAGCCCAACATCGTTCTGCTCTCGCCTGGCGTCTTCAACTCCGCCTACTTCGAGCACGCCTACCTCGCACGCCAGATGGGCATCGAACTGGTGGAAGGCCGCGACCTGGTCACCCACAACAATGTCATCTACATGCGCACCACCAGTGGCCTGCGCCGCGTCGATGTCATCTACCGCCGCGTTGACGACGACTTCATCGACCCTATGTCCTTCCGCCCCGACTCCATCCTCGGCGTCGCCGGTCTCTTCAACGCCTACCGCGCAGGCAACGTCACCTTGGCCAACGCCTTCGGCACCGGCGTCGCAGACGACAAGGCCCTCTACGCCTACGTCCCCGACATCATCCACTACTACCTGAGCGAAGACCCCATCCTGCCCAACGTAAAAACCTACCTCCTCACCGACCCCAAATCCCGACAGTACGTCCTCGCGAACCTCGACAAGCTGGTGGTCAAGGCCGTCGGCGAGAGCGGCGGCTACGGCATGTTGATCGGCCCGCAATCCACCGCCGCCGAGCGCGAGGAGTTCGCCCGCCGCATCCAGGCCGATCCGCGCAACTACATTGCCCAGCCCACGATCTCCTTCTCCCGCGCGCCCTGCCTCATCGGCGACCAGCTCGAACCACGCCACGTCGATCTCCGCCCTTACATCCTCTACGGCGAAAAGATCAACGTCGTCCCCGGCGGACTAACCCGCGTCGCCCTCAAGCAGGGCTCCCTGGTCGTCAACTCCAGCCAGGGCGGAGGCAGCAAAGACACCTGGGTCCTCAGTCAGTAACGCACGCGAACAGTAGCCGGAGGAATAAAAAATGCTCAGCCGCGTCGCCGACAGTCTCTACTGGATGAGCCGTTACATCGAGCGCGCCGAACACACCACCCGCCTGCTCGACGTCAACCTCAACCTCATGCTCGACGAATCCGCCGCCAGCGCCGACCGCCGTTGGCAACGCATGTTGCATGCCCTCGGCAACCCCAAGTCCGTGGTCTGGGCCGGCGACCCCTACGACCTAACCCGGTCGCTCATCTTCGATACCGGCAACAAGGCCTCCATCCTCTCCTGCATCATCTCCGCCCGCGAAAATTCGCGCCAGGTCCGCGAGCAAATCTCCACCGAACAGTGGCAACGGCTCAACAGTCTCTTCCTTCAGGTCACCCGCCCCGAACTGCAACTCGCCGCGCCCGCCAACTCCGAACAGCCCACCGAGTTCCTCCAGCAGGTCATCGAAGCCATCCACCAGTTCCAGGGCGTCACCGACTCCACCATGAGTCACGGCGAGGGTTGGCACTTCATCCAGGTTGGCCGATACATCGAGCGCGCCACCGCCACCGCCCTGCTGCTCGAGGCCTACCACGCCGACCTATGGAGCCAGCCCGAGCACGTCCCCGAAGGTAACGAGTACCTCTTCATGATGGGCCTGCTTCGCTCCGCCACCGCCTTCGAGGCCTACTGCAAGGTCTACACCGCCGACCTTACCCCCGACCGCATCCTCGAATTCCTCCTGCTCGACGCAGAGTTTCCCCACTCCCTGCGCTTCGCCATCGACAACCTGCAGCATGCCCTGGAATCCATCGACAACGAAAGTGGCAAGAGCCGCGCCGAGCCCCTCCGTCGACTCTCCGGTCGCCTCCAGGCTATGCTCAGCTACTCCAGCGTCGACGAGATTCTTACCGGCGATGTCGTCGCATACCTGCGCGGAATCCAGATCGAGTGCCGCGCCATCCACGAAGCCATCTACAACCTCTATATCGACTACTCCGTCCAGGCCGCGCTGGCTGGATAAATTCGCTGTCACCCAGGAGGAGAATGTACTATTCGATCCGTCATCTGACCAAGTTCCTCTACTCCAATCCGGTGAGCGAGAGCATGATGGAGACGCGCATGCACCCGCGCAGCGACCAGAACCAGCGCTGCCTCACCTTCCATCTCTCCGTCAGCCCGCGCTGCCGCGTCTTCAGCTACCGCGACCACCTCGCCAACCAGGTCCATCACTTCGACATTCCCGGCCAGCATGGCCAGCTGGTCATCGTCGCCGAGTCGCTGGTGGAGGTGCAACCCGCCACGCCCGTCCCCGCATCCCTCGCGCCCGATGCATGGGCTGAGTTGGACAGCCTGGTCCAGCAGGGAGACTTCTGGGAGATGCTTCTGCCCAGCGAGTTCACCGCCCCCACCCCCTCTCTCGACGCCCTCGCCGAGGAGTTCGACGTCACCCGCCGCGGCGACCCGCTCAGCGTCCTTCATCAGTTAAACGAGCAGATGTTCCACCACTTTGAGTACGTCCCCAAGTCGACCAAGGTCGACTCGCCCATCGATCTCGCCCTGCTCACCCACGCCGGCGTCTGCCAGGACTTCGCCCACGTCATGATCGCGCTCGTCCGCAGTAAGCTGCGCATTCCATGCCGCTATGTCAGCGGCTATCTCTTCCACGGCCAGCGCGACAACGACCGATCCGTCACCTCGGCTACCCACGCCTGGGTGGAGGCCTTCCTACCCGAGCTTGGCTGGGTCGGCTTCGATCCCACCAACCATCTCATCGCCGCCGATCGCCACATCCGCACCGCCATCGGCTGCGACTACTCAGCCGTCCCACCCACTCACGGCATCTTCCGCGGCCGCGCCAGCAGCGAGCTCACTGTCGCCGTCCGCGTCACCCCCAGCGAAGGTACTCCCCCGCTCGATCGCGAACTCCCCGTCCCCGAGGAGTGGTCCATCCTCGTCGAGCGCGCCCAGGCCCTCCCCGACCTTCCCCCACCCCCCACCCGCCAACAGCAGATGGCCCAGCAGCAGTAGGAGGACTTCACGGAACAATAAATTTATGAATTACGGGGTGGCTGGCGTGGAACTTCCGGGCTGCGGATTAGGTGGTGTAGGTGTTATCAGTGGCGTAGGAGCCGTGGGCTGTGGGTTGGCAGGCGTAACACTTGCAGGCTGAACGCTGGGTGGTGTTGAACTTCCGGGCTGCGGATTCGGTGCGGCGTCTTCGTCCGGTTCCGGCAGGAAGGCAGTATCTGGATAGGCGGCGCGGGTGGAGATGGTGGTAAGAATGGGCAGTTCGGCCTTCATGCGGGCAAATTGTTTTGGCTCGCGCTTCAGGTAGATTGCCTTCTCCGGGTCGGCAAAGTAGGCCAGCAGATCGCGTTTGAGGCCAAAGGGGATGGGCGTGGCGGGGGTACTGGCCACCTGGTGCAGCAGGTTAGCGTACGTCTCGTCGCACAGGCGATAGGTTCCGGGACGGATGGCGTCGCCGGTGTCGAGGTCCTGGTTTGCCAACCCGCTGGTGGTGCTGGCATGGGCGAGCATCTGGCGCAGCGCATCCACGGTGTGGTCCAGTGAATTGACATAATCCTGTTCGGTCTGCACCGTGGGGCCACGCAACGATAGGTCGGAGAGTGGGCCTAGCTTGGGCAGGATGAAGATAAAGCCGGCAAGAAGGTGGGTTCCCAGTCCGGCATGCTTGCGGTAGCTGTCCCAGTGGTCTTGCGTGGAGAGCGTCGCAATCTGCTGGTTGAGCAGGTCGAGCATGGGGCTGGGGGTGTCGGCGGGCATCTGTTTGCGGTGGAGAAGGGTCTCCGCGTAGGCCACGCGCGGCAGCAGAGTGCGGACAGAGTAGCGATAGCCGCGCAGCGTGGGGCGATGGTGTCCCAGGACGCCCGCAATGTCCAGCCCGTAGGTGTCATAATAGGCGCGTGCCAGCAGCGGCACGGGGATGGCGAAACCGATGTGGTTGAGGTATCCCTCGGGAGCCAGGCGGTGCTTGGCGATCTCGTTGATGTCGAAAGCGAACTCGGCGCGAACGTGCTGGTGCGGGCCCTCGGCGTAGTTGACGTTGGGGCCGTATTTTACGGCCAGTGCGGGGAACTCGGTGCCGACGGCCAGGTTGATGGCCTCTGCGTGGCCGATGGTGTCGCCCATGTAGTGCGAGAGTGCGCCGATGGCGAAGGCAAAGTCGTCCGGGCTCTTGGCGTCGCGGAAGAGAGCACGGATAAAGTCTCCGGTGCGGACGTAGTGCAGCAGGTCGGAGAAAAGAGGTCTGCCCATGGGATAGTAGCCCAGGTCCTGGATGACGCATCCCCCGTAGGCATAGGCGCGCGCCTCGCGAAGTTGTGCGGGCGTGAGGTTGGGATAACGCCGCAGCAGAAGTGGCTGGATGGAGTCGGCCCAGGTCAGGTCGATGATCTGCTCGTGGGTGAGCACGGAGTAGGCATAGGTGGGCTGCGGGACCGTTAGTAAAACGAGCAGGAGAGAGGCCAGCGAGAGACGAGTCGTACGAAAGATGCTCATGTGCTATCGGGTTGGATGCGCTTTGTTCGTTTCGCGTCAGCGCGGAGAACCGCTGAAGCTGCCGCACTCCTGCGCACACAGCAAACCGCCCGCCGGCTACAGGTTCAGCTTCTTGAAGATGCGCTCGGGAATGTGGCGAACAACGAACATGACAGGCAGAAACAGGATCGGCACATAGAGCGTGTCCACGCGTTTGTCTATCGCCTTCACAATCGCCGCGGCCACCTTGTGTACGTCGGCCTTCTTGATCTTCATGTGCGCCGTCATCGTGGTATCCACTGGCCCGGGCTTGATCGTGATGACAGTCACGCCCTCGCGGTCTACGCGATTGCGCAGCCCGCTCAGAAACGCGGTCAACCCCGCCTTCGACGAGGCGTAGATGTAATTCGACTTGCGTCCGCGTTCGCCCGCCACCGACGATAGCACCGCGATGGTGCCCGAGTGGCGCTGCACACAGAAGTTCGCCAGCCACGTCAGCAGCGAGACTGGCGCCAGAAAGTTGGTGTAAATAATCTGCGCAGCGTGTTGGAACTCCTGCTCACCGCGCGCCTGGTCGCCCAGAATGCCGTGCGCCAGATACGCAATGTCCATCCCGGTCAGCGAGTTCACCGCGTGGGTCAGCAGCTCGGTGTGCTTCTCTGTGTCATCCAGGTCGGCCACCGCGGTCCCCACATACGATGCGCCGCGCAGCTTCAGGTCGGCCGCAACCGAAGCCAGCTTCTCCGCGTTACGCGCCACCAAAAACAGTTGCGCTCCCTGCGCCGCCCAGATGCGGCACGTCGCCTCGGCAATGCCGGAGGTCGCACCCAGCACCAGAATCTTCTTCGCAATCACTGCATCGGTGCTTGCAGCAAGTGCTGCATCCAAAGGTCGCGCAACAACAGTGCTCATAGGGTCACTCTCCTCCCGTAACACGCTGCCAGAAGCTGGAGTTCAACATTGGATCGCGAAACTGCGCAAACCGTTGCCACTGCGGGTAGAATGCCTGGAACTGCGCCGGCGTCATCGCCGCGTCCTTGGCGGGATAAAGCCGTCCGCCAAACTCCAGCGTCATCTCGCCCAACCGTTCCAGCAGAGGAAAGGTCACGCCGGGTTTGATGGGAAAGTCCAGCGCCAGCATAATCCCTGCCTGGGGAAAGCTCATCATCCCCAGCGATGGAATCTCGCCGAAGGCCTTCAGCACCGCCAGAAAGCTGGCCAGTCCGGACTTGGCGATCTCGCGCAGGATGGCAATCGTCCCCTCCTTCGCCTGTTGCCACGGAATCGCGCACTGGAACTGCACCAGTCCGTGCTTGCCATACATCCGGTTCCAGTGCAGCACCGCGTCCAGCGGATAGAAGAACGGCTCGTAGTCCAGCACCTTCCTCACATGCGGCTTCCTCTGTTTATGGAAGAACACAGAGTTGAACAGGCTCACCGTGGTGTGGTTCAGCGCGAAGCCCGGCAGGTCGAAGGGGAAGACCAGCTTCGGCTCCGGCGATGGCTTCAGCTCTCCCGGTTCCTTGCTGTGCTCACCCAGCATGAAGATGCCGCGCGCAAAATTGCTCCCGGTCGAGGCGCAATCCACCCAGCTCACGGTGTACTCCACATCCGGGTATCGCTGTTTCAGGTCGAGGAACTCGTCGATGCCGTGAAACTGGATTCCCTTGTAGTCGATCTTGCGCGAGACAATCGGTCGCAACTTCAACTGCGCCCATGTGATGACACCTGTCAATCCCATTCCGCCGATCGTCGCAGCGTACCACTCGGAGTTCTCGGTCGGCGAGCAGAGTCTCCGGCTCCCGTCCGAACGCACCAGCTCGAAGCTGGGAACGTGGTTGCCAAACGATCCAGCAACCTCGTGGTTCTTGCCGTGAATGTCGTTGGCAATTGCGCCGCCCAGCGTGACATACTTTGTACCTGGAGTCACCGGAAGAAAGAATCCGCGCGGCACCGCGAAGTCCAACACCTTGGCCAGCGACACACCAGCCTCCGCGGTCAGGATTCCAGTCTGCGGATCGAAGTCGAGCAGGCGATCCATCCCGGTCGTCAGTAACAGATTGCCGCCCTTCAGAAGGCACACATCGCCGTAGCTGCGGCCCAGTCCTACCGGCAACGCGCCGCCGCGCAGCCCGGCCATCACGCCGGGATAATCACTCTGCCAATTCAGTGGAACGATTTTCGCATCGTACCTGGGATACCGACCCCACGACTCGAACGCGGGGGTCGCGGTCGTTGCGACAGGTGGATCGACAGCAGAGTGAGGCATGGCTACAGGATACAACCTGCAGATCCGTGGCATGACGAAAGCGCAGCCCTGATATTGCCCATCGCCAGAATCACTGCGCGGGAGGCGTGCGGCGGATCTGTCCCGGATCGACCAGGTCGGGCGAAGTGGGCTGCACCGGTTGGTTGGCGCCGGGATCGACGGTACCTGGACGCTGGCTCACCCACTGCTTGCGCAGATCGGCGGCGGCGATCTCAACCTTGGGATGAAACTCCGCACTCGCCATGTAATCCAGAATCGAGCGGCGCAGCGTCGGCGCGCCTTTGCGTGCGGCGTTCAGATCGATGCCGCACACCAGCAGCTTGCCGGGGCCTACGGAGCACTCATAGAGCAGGCCCAGCTTCCAGTTGCGGTTCCAGTCGTCGATGGGCTGCACGATGGGTTGCAGCGTCGCTGGCAACGTATTTAGGTTCAGCGCGCGCGCATCGCCAACAAGGTCAATCCACTGCCAGTCGCAGTTCGCCTCGGTCGGGAACCGCGCCAGCGCCGGATGCTTCGCCTCATTCCACAAACCAAGGAACGTCGTCCCGGTGGGATTCATCAGATGGTTCCAGAAGATCGGCACGGTGGAGAGTTTTGGGTTGGTAGAGTCAAGATCGGCGGCCAGTGGATGAAATAGGACTTTTCCGCCTGTAGCCAGACGCGCCTCCGCTTCGCTCCACGAAGTCGTGATGAGGATCCCGCCAGGGATGGAGTCAGCGACCTTCGCCGGATAGAGCCAGAACTTCCACTCATTGCGGAAGGTAGTCGCTCCATGCAGCTCGACCACCAGCGTGTATTGCGCTGGGGCAGGCAGTTTCGACAGGTCGGACGAAAGAGTGCCCAACGGTATGTTCTTGCCACGAGGCACAGCGCGCGCTGCCCAACTGCCGTCGGCAACAATCTTCCCCGCGGCACTGACGATCTGCCACTGCGAAGTTGCACTAGCCAGCGGCGCGGAACCATAGTGGGCAACTTCCACATCGGCCTTCAATGTGTCCGCGGTTGTGTAGACACGGTCTTTGAGCCGAGCCAGCGGAACCGTTGTGTTGCAGTACTGGCGGAACTCTGCGGGGCCAACGTAGCTCTTCGGCTCCCAGAAGGCGTCCAGCAACCCCATCAGCGCGCCGCCCTGGCCAAGGTAGTCGTGCAGATCCAGCAGCTCGTAGCCGCTGTAGCTTGGTGTGCGCAGGCTCGCCTCGATCTCCTCTTTGTAACATGCGACCTGGAAGCGGCCCGACGCATGGGCGAGCTGCTTGTTCTTCGCCAACAACTCATGCGCTTCGGCGGAGTCGCGCCAGATTCGATAGTTGCCCGGAATCATATACGGGACTTTGACCGTTTCCGGTGCGCCGGCAAAAGTTATGGCGTTTCCGCTGAACTTCTTGATCACATCAAAGTCCGGGTAAGCGCACCACTGCCCAACCTCGTGCCCGACGCATGGAATCGCAGCCCCGCTCAGCATCATCTGCAGTGTGTTCTCATAGTCGGCGCCGAACCAGCCACGCGGGCCGCGTGCTGCCGGAGTAACCAGGTAATCCGCAGCATAGGGCGTTCCAGGGCCTCCTGGAGGTGGTGCAAATCGGCCCGTGCCATCGGAGTACAGACGCCGCGGATCGGCGTCGTGCCACTTCTTGTCCCAAGTCGGAAGCTGCTCCGCATAGTGTCCCGCGGGCTCGTTGGTCGCATTCAGTAGCACCAACGATGGATGGTTGCCATAGGCCTTCAGCAGGCGCGCGGTCTCATCGTTCAATACATTCAGCATCTTTTTGTCTGGATCGAACGAGTTCCACATACCGCACTCCGGTTGGAAGTAGAAGCCAAGCTCGTCGCCCGCAGTGAAGGCAGCCTCCGGCGGGCACCAGGAGTGGAAACGCATGCCGTTTAGTCCCCACGTCTTGCAGATTCCGATGATCCGCTTCCATGTGGCAACGTCCGTCGCGGGGTAGCCGGTCAGCGGAAATCCGCCGCCATCGTGCGTGGCGCGGAAGTTGAACAGCTCGCCGTTGAGCAGGATGTGTTTGCCGTCGGCCTTGATCTCGCGCAGTCCAAAGGTGAGATCGCGGTGGTCGTCTGCGTTAGTGCCGGTGAGTTTCAGAGTGAGATGCTGCAACACAGGCGTGAATTCACTCCATGGCGTAGCGGCGGGCAGTGGGACATCCATCGTTGCGTCGCCACCGGTTGCGTCCCAGCTTACGGGCGCGGTGGTTGTACCAACCGTGAGCTTGCCGGAGCCGGCACTGCCAGTTGTGTTACCGATATGCACTTTGATCCGCGCGGTTTTGTCGGCCACATTGGGAAAGACCTGTGCGTCATCGATCCACACCGGACTGGTGGCAGCGAGCTCGATGCGACCAACAATGCCGTTCCACGTTCCACCCTCGCCATCCGAGACAGAATGGCCGTCTGGCCGGTAGACCAGAATCATGCGGTTGTCGATGCGAATGGAGAGCCGGTGTTTGCCAGGCTCAACAATGCCCAGGTCGAACTCGTGCGGCGCAACCAGCGAATGGCAACTGCCCATCGCGTTGTCGTCCAGGTAGACATCGGTCTGCCAGCGTGTGCGTTCCAGGGTAAGGTTGACTCGTTTGCCGCGCCACGCAGCCGGAATATCGATTTCGCGCTGATACCATGCAACGCCCAGATAGTGCTTCACCGGCTGCGAGAGATAGGGAACCTCAACATGGCCCGGTTTGGTGTAGGCCGCGTACTGCGGCAGCTTGTACCAGGCCATATCGCGTGGCAGCGCCGCCACAAATTGCGTCTCGGCGGTAATGTCGTCGCCATAACCCTGGGTCTGAAGAATTCCAGGCAGAGAGATATGGGTTGTCTCCGGCAACTCGCTCGAGAACCAGCTTTGCTTCACACCGTCATCGTCGCGGTCGAGCGAAAAGCGCCACTGCCCGGCCAGCGATTGATTACCAACGCGCGCTTGTGCGGGGGGCGTGGGAGCAGCATAGAGCTTCGATACAGGAACGGCGGCCTGAGCTACTGTCGCACCACTCAGAGCAAGAAACCTGCGGCGGGAGAGATGAGTAGAACTGGGCATAATGCCTCGTGGTTTTACGCAGGTGAGTGTTCGTTCAAGTCCACGACAGCTTCGCCTGATGTGGGCTTCGGGCCCACAGTTGTCAGTCGTTCTTAATAATGCGTGTGGTTGGCGATGAGCTTACGGCACTCGGCGTTGCACGGCTTTGGGTGGGGAGTAATGCCGGCGTACCCGTAGACCCGCAGAGTCTGAGTACCGCCGCCACCAGGACCACCGCCGCCGCCCTCCAGCGTAATCACCTGGTCCGCCCCCGTATGCTCGAAGTCGAACATGTGGTACGCCTCGCCCTTGAAGTACAGGGTTGCATTGCCATCCGGCTCCAGCTTGAAGCGGTACCAGAAATAGGTCCGCTTGCCCGTGCCATACCAGTCGCC
>Ga0181529_10004828_pt1 | contig 14360 bp, 12 predicted proteins | sample PEATcosm2014_Bin_36_FD_119763 | JGI IMG/M metagenome (GOLD analysis project Ga0181529, IMG submission 119763) | Peatland microbial communities from MTU Mesocosm Facility, Houghton, MI, USA - PEATcosm2014_Bin10_30_metaG | ecosystem: Environmental > Terrestrial > Soil > Wetlands > Peat | place...
CGCCCAGGAGTTATCCGCCGATTGCGCCGGCCTTCCGCGCCTCGTCAAACAACGCATCCACGCGGGCGTTGGAAACCTTGTCGCTCAACGCGCGCTTGGCCTGCCACGCCTGGTGCAGCAGTTCGCCGAATGCGGTGAGGCTCTGGCGGCTGTTCAGAATCGCGCAGCTTTGCTCCACATAATCGTGCATCCGCGTCAGCAGCGCGGCGCGCTCTTCCATGCCCGCCGCGTAACTCGATGCCACTTCCGACGCCGTGCGCTTGATGCCGGTGTAAAACAACATCAGGTGGGCGTTCAACTCCGCGAGCCGGTCCGGCGTGAGGGTCATCGGTTGCACGCTGAAATCTCCATTCTGCAAAAAGCTGATGCGGTTCACGCCACCGTAAGCCGCGCAAACCTGATCCTGCGAGCCGACGGTTTCCTTCAACACGTCCTGTTCAAGATGGATGCTCTCGGCCGCAAGTTGTTTTTTCCCGACGGCGCGGCCTTCCAGCGCATTGAGCGCGTTGAGCAGGCCCACCGTGAACGCCGAGCTGGAGCCCATGCCGCTGCGGCCGGGCAGGTCGCCGTCGTGGTGGATTTCCAGTCCCCGCTCCATTTTCAAATAGCGCAGCGTTTCGCGCACGGACGGATGGTTGATCTCCTCCAACCGCTGGCAGCTTTCGATTTTGGAATAGACCACGCGGATGCGGTGCTCGAAAAACGGCGGCAGGTAACGGCAGGTCAGATAACAAAATTTATTGATGGTCGCCGCCAGCACTGCGCCGCCATGCTGGCGATACCACGCCGGGTAATCCGTCCCGCCGCCAAAAAATGAAATCCGATATGGTGTCCGGCTGATGATCATGATTCAAAAAAATGCGCATTCCGCCGGATGAATGCTTCCGCCAGCGGCAATGATTCGGGAGTGCCTATATCCAAAAACGGCGCGTCCGTCACGCAAACTTTCAGGCGGATTTTCTCCGCAATCAACGCAGGGAAGACTTCCGTTTCGAAGCTCAACGGCGTTTTGTTTGGAAAAAGTTCAATCGCGGAGGCGCGGAACAGATAAATTCCGGCGTTGATGACGCCCGCGCCCGGCTTCTTCTCGTTGAAGCCGGCCAGATCGCCGTCCGCATTTTGCAAAATGGTTCCGAACCGCGAGGCATCGGCAACGCGAACGCCGAGAATCGCGCCCGCAATTTTTGAATCGTCCAGCGATTGAATCATTTGCGCCAGCGGCGCCGGCGCGAGCGAATCGCCGTTCAGCACCAGCCACGCCGGCCCTTGCGGGCGGCCACCATCAGCCGCGCCACGAATCGCATTCAAAAATCCGCCCGCAGTTCCAAGCGGCTTCGTTTCGGGAACACAAACAACTTTGACTCCGGCGACGGGCTGCGATTGAAAGTGTTTTTCAATCGTTTCCGTGAGATGTCCGGTGGATAAGATAACACGGCTGATTTTCTGCGCGGCCAGATAGCGGACGACCCATTCGAGAAACGGCCGACCGTTCACCGGCGCCATCGGCTTTGGGATGTCCGGCAGCAAATGTTGAATGCGCCGGCCAAAGCCTCCGGCGAGGATGACGGCAGTGATTTTTTCTGGCGAAACGCTCACGTTGAATCGTTAAATCGTTAAATCGTGAACCGTTGCAACGATCCAACGATTCACGGTTTACACATTTGAGTAAATCGTGTTCCGCAAAATGGTGAAACCCTTGATGAGTTCGACAATGCCGCGATCCAGGCTCCATTCCGGCTTGAATCCCGCCGCGGCGATGCGCGCGTTGCTGACGATGTAATCGCGCTTGTCCGGGTCTTCGCCAATCGGCGCCTCGACAAAAACGAACTTCGGCAGGTGCTTTTGAATCACGGCGCAGAGTTCAAGCTTGGAGAGGTTCGCGTCGTCGAGGCCGACGTTGTAAGGCTTGCCCTTCATTTTCTCGAAGTTGGCAATTCCGTGCAGGAACGCGCGCGCCACGTCGCGGATGTGGATGTAATTGCGCTTGAAATGTCCCTCGAAAATCAAGACCGCGCGGTCGTGGACGGCGCGATAGACAAAATCGTTCACGAGCAAATCCATCCTCATGCGTGGCGCGCAGCCGAACACGGTGGCGAGGCGGAAGCTGATGCTGTTGGCGCGCGACAGGACGGCTTCCTCGGCTTTCACCTTGGTGACACCGTAGCTTGAAATCGGGCGCAACGGCGTGTCCTCGGTGCAAAATTTTCCTTTTTCGCCGACGCCGTAGCCGCTGTTGGTGACGGGCACGATGACCCACTGCTGTTTGCCGGCGAGACGGCAGATCATTTCGACCGCTTCCTGGTTCGTGGTTTTGGTGGCGATGGCGTCGGTGTTGCAGAGCGGCACGCCGACGAGCGCGGCGAGCGGGATGATCAAATCGGCCCTGGCGACGAGCGGTTCGACGACGGATTCCTCGCGGCAATCGCCGCGGACGACCTGGAATTTTTCGAACTGGCAGCAGTCGAGCAGTGAATTCTGGTTGAAATAAAAATTGTCGAGCACGGTGACTTCGTGGCCCTGCGCGAGGAGCGTGGGCGTGAGCACCGAGCCGAGATAACCGGCGCCGCCGGTGATGAGGATTTTCATGCGGATTTTATTTTTTTGCAGGAGTTTGTGGTTTGTGTTCCAGATAAAACAAGAAGCCGCACAAAAGAATGCCGACGACCATTGCCGACAGCGTTACATAAAGCGGTTTGACCGGCAGGCCGAAATAGAATTCGACCTTGTGTTCGCCTGGCGTCAGATAAACGCCGCGCATGATGAAATTGGCGCGGAGCAACGGCGCGGGTTTATCGTCCACGAACACGCGCCAGTGCGGGTCATACGCATCGTTGAGCAGCAGCACGGTTGGCGTGGCGGCCTGGGTGTGAAGCTTGATGTCCTTGGGCGAGTAGCTGGTGAACTCGACAGTGCCGGAGTTTCCGTTCGTGGTCGTGGCCGGGGGATTCGGCACCGCCGGCGACTCGGCGAGGAGAACGGTTTGCCACGGGTCGAACGCGGGCGAGGCCAGTTCGTTCAGCGTGAGGAAATCATTGGTGCCGGCCTGTTGCAGCAACGCCCATCCGTTGGCGCCCAGATTGGTTTCTGTCAACCCGCCCACCGCAGTTTTGTCATTCATCGGCAACTGCCAGTTGGAATAAAGTTTTGCCCGCGGCAGCGCGCCGGTGAAATCAAAAAGCGCGTAGGGGCCGTTGGCCGAAGGCCGGGCGGTGATCAAGTTCGGCGGCAGGTAACTCACGAATTGTTCCGGCGAATAGCCATTGGGAACGGCCACTTCCGGCCTTGGAATCAGATCAAAGCGATCGGCGATGCGAAAGCGCTTTTGCGCCGGGTCGAATTGCTGGTTTAATTGATCGAGAAAAACCGCCGGGCCGAGCAGGTAACGAACATTGGCCAACTGCCAACGGCGCGCGAGTAGATAGAGTTTTTCCTCCGAACTGGGCCGGAAATTGCCTTCATAAAGCTCCAAATCCGACCCGACGCGTGGCCGCATCACGAGGTCCAGCGACTGGATGTTGTAATACGGGAAAAGTTGCTGCACCCATTCGATGGCATAAAGCTCTTCAAACGGCGAACTGGAGCGCAAATCAATAACGCGGTGTTCGTATGGCTTGTCGCGGAGAATGTCCACGATGGGGTTGCTGGCATATTTTCGCGGGTAATCCCAGTGAACAACCCACGGCAGATTCGCGCGTCCCAAATCCACGATGAGCAGCGCGCCGAGCAGAAGGCCGCCAACCTTCGCGCGTTTCCCGGCAAACACTCCGGCGGTGACCAGCGCCAAAAGCCCGGCGGCAACCGCAAAGAGAGGAATGAACCAGCCGGCCTGCCCGATGCTGAACCCGGCAATCAACTTGGCCGTGTCCGGGTCCGGAAAACCCACATCCTGCAAATGGCTGACGAGCTTCGCCTTTTGCGACGCGTAGGTCAGCCAGGCCAGAATGCTGCCGATGACGGCGAGGCCGCAAACCAAGGCCCAAGCCAGATCGAAGCCGCGAAGTTTTGAATTGCTTTTCGGAACTTCCAGATATCGCCGGCTCAAGCCATGAACGCCGTAGGCAAAGGCAATCACGAGCGCCCAGGAAAACACCAGCATGAATTTGGTCGGATTCCGGATCAGGGACGCATACGGCAGCTTGTAAAGAATCGCGTAAAGCGGCGCGAACCGCCCCCACGCCAGCAACACGGAACCAATCAGCAGCGCCGTCCAAAACCAAAGCATCCGCCGTTGCTTGTCATCGAATACGGAATTTTTCCGGCGCATGGATTGGGCAATGGCCCAGGCGGCAATCAGCGCCACCAAAATGCCGGCGTAACCGCCGCCACCGGAAAAACGCAGGTATTGAAAGTTGGTGTCGGGCGCGGATCCTTTTTTGCCGCCGGCAAAGTATTGATCCCAAGCCACGTCGCGTCCCACGGCGCCCCAATAATTGCCGCCCCGGTAATCATCCTGGAGAAATTCCATCATGTTCTGCGGCGTGTCCATGCGATAGCCGAACAATCCCGGCACCAACAGTCCCAGCGTTTCAACCTTTGGCAAACTCCATTGCGTCGCCCAGTTCCATTGTCTCGCCTTGCTGTCCGCGTCCTGTCCGGTTCCGGCGATGCCGGTGATGGAAGTGCCGACCAGCGACACGATGGTTTGGATCGAGATGAAACCGGCGAACACGGCGATGACCGCCACGCGGCTGACGCTGCGTCCCAATTTCGCCGCGACCGATCCGGTTGCATCCACCAGCGTCTTGAACAGCACAAACGCCGCGATGAACACGCTGAAAATCGCGCCGATGTCCGCGCCTTGCATGACGTTGACGCCGACGGCCAGCCCGGCCAGCGCCCAGCGCACCCAGCGGGTCAGCGCGGGCGTTTCCGGCGTGTTGGACACGACCAGTGCCAGCGCGAAATAGCTGAAGCCGATGGCGACTTGTTGCGATGCCACGCCCCAGCACGCCGTCGAAAAAAAAGCCGAGTTCAACGCCGCCGCCAATCCGCCGAGCGCCGCCGCCAGCGGCGAGAGTTTTAATTGTCTGAAAAACGTCCAGGCGCCGAGGCCCAGAATGAACAGCGCGAACGGGGCCAGAAATTTTGAGTAACCGACGGGACCGAGCACCCAGCGGAGGAGCGAGCACAAGTCCGGCGTGAGCGAACCGCCGCTGTTGCCAATGTCATTCAAGTCCCCCCAAATTCCGGTGAAGGCGCCGGGGATTCGCGCCCACGCGGTGTTTTGCTGCCCCAGCGGGCCGTCGTTGGAAAAATGAACGTAACCCGGCAAAAAACTTTTGCAGAAAAGCGCGGCCAAAATAAATGCCAGCAATCCGGCAAAGAACAATCCGCGCGGCATCGCGGCGGTGGCGGTCCCGGCTTTGGTTTTGGCAATTTTCATAATGTGGCGGTTCGTCCGAAAATAAAACAAGGATTGTCATTTGCCCCGCGCCCGCTGTCAAGGCAACGAGTGGCCGGGCAGTGTCCTAATCTTAATCTTTCTCTTAATCCTAATCCCCGTTTTCATTGATTAAGCTCAAGATTACGAATTGAGACTGGACATTACCAATTGCCGTTCAATCAATCATCCGCGCTCCATCGCTCTGGGCTTGCACGCGACCTGATTGCATGGGAAACTGCGCATTCGACAGGAAGTTGACTATGACGCAAAAAAATCCAAGTCCGGCCACGGGCCCGATTGTTGAAAAATTCCGGCAGTGTGAAACCGCATCGCAACCGGCGAAATGGCTCGCGCCGCTGCGCAAGGCCGGCATCGCCAGCTTTGCCGACCAGGGCTTTCCCACGCTGCGTGACGAGGACTGGCGCTTCACAAATGTCGCGCCCATTGTGAAACTGCCGTTTCATCCCGCCGGCAAGGCCGTCGTCAACGGAGCGGAAAGCATGGCCATCAACGAATCCATTTTCGCCGGGCTGCCCGGACACCGTCTGGTGTTCGTGAACGGATTTTTTTCGGCGAAGCTTTCCCGCATCAAGCCCGTTGCCGGCGGCGCGCGGATTGAAAATCTTTCCGCCGCGCTCGTGAAAGATTCCGCGTTCATCGAAAAGCACCTCGGCAAATACGCGCACACCGCCGGCAATGCGTTCGCCGCGTTGAATCAGGCGTTTTTCTCCGATGGCGCTTTTATTTTTGTTCCCGGCGGGGTTGAGGTCGCCGAGCCGGTGTCATTGATTTACCTTTCGTCCGCGAAACACCGCGGCGAAACGATTCTGCCGCGCAACCTCATCATCGCCGGGGCCAACAGCCGGTTGACGGTCGTGGAAAGTTACATCAGCACTGGCAACGCCGCGTATTTCACGAACGCCGTGACGGAAATTCTCGCGGGCGACCACGCGGCGGTCGAACACATCAAATTGCAGGACGAAGCGGCGGAAGCGTTCCACATCGCGACGATTGCCGGTGAATTTGGCCGCGCGAGCAACGTCCGCGTCCATTCCTTCGCGCTCGGCGCAAAACTTTCGCGGACCAACATCCGGACGAAACTCGCCGGCGAGGGTCTGGAATGCATTCTGAACGGTCTTTACCTGACGCGCGGCGAGCAGCTTGCCGACCACCACATGATTGTCGAGCACGCGCAGCCGCGTTGCGCCAGCCACGAATATTTCAACGGCATTCTCGACGACAAATCAAAAGGCGTTTTCCACGGGCGGATTTACGTCCATCCCCTCGCGCAGAAAACCGACGCGAAGCAGACGAACAAAAATCTGCTGCTCTCCGACGACGCGACCGCGGACACGAAGCCGCAACTGGAAATTTACGCCGACGACGTGAAATGCACGCACGGCGCGACCATCGGCCAGTTGAACGCGGAGTCCATTTTTTACCTGCGTTCGCGCGGCCTTGACACTGCGGCGGCGCGGCGGATGCTGATTCACGCCTTTGCCGGCGAAATCATCGAACGCGTGAAATGCGAAGCCGCGCGCGAGGTGATTGACCGGCTCGTGTGGGACCGGCTCGAAACGAACCCGCATTTGATGGGAAAATGATTTAACTCTGGCGCGAGACGCGAGGTTTTGGGCGCGAGGAAAACTGATTTGCCTCAAGCCCAACGCCCCAAGCCCGGAGCCTGTAGCAAAGCAACCATGTTCGACGACCTAAACGACCTTTACCAGCAGGTCATTCTGGACCACTGCAAGCAGCCGCGGAATTTCCATGAAATGCCGGCGGCGACGTGCTCGGCGCAGGGTCACAACCCGCTCTGCGGCGACAATCTCAAATTGTTCCTCACGCTGGACGGCGATACGATCAAGGACATCAGCTTTGTCGGCTCCGGCTGCTGCATCTCGAAAGCTTCCGCGTCGCTGCTCACGGAATTCGCGAAGGGCAGGGCAAAACCGGACGTGGAAAAAATGTTTGCGCGGGTCCACGAAATGGTGACGACCGGCAAGGTGAACGGCGACGTTGGCAAACTGGCGGTGTTCGCCGGGGTTCACAAATATCCGGCCCGCGTGAAGTGCGCGATTTTGTCGTGGCACGCCGTGATGGCGGCGTTGAAAGGCGACGCCAAGCCGGTCAGCACGGAAAATGAAGAGACCTGATTGATTTCATCCGTGTTGGCGGCGATGATGTTAAGCAGTTAAATTTAATTTCGGTTTATGAATTCAAACGAGCCAAAAATTTTGATCCGCGACGTGGAAGCCTCGGTGGTTCCCATCGGCACAAAGGTCACGCTCCAAAAGGGCGAGACCGCGCACATCACGCAATCGCTCGGCGGCAGCTACACCGTGGTCGTCAACGGCAACATGTTCCGCATCGCCGACAAGGATGCGGACGCGCTCGGCCTGGAAGCGCCGACCCAGCCGGCCGCCGCGCCGGCCAGCGGACCAGTCACGCAGGAACAGCTCGAAAAGCAGGTTTGGGAGGCGCTCAAGACGTGTTACGACCCGGAAATTCCCGTCAACGTCGTTGACCTTGGCCTGATTTACGATTGTCATCTGACGCCCGTCGGCGAAAACAATTTCAAGGCCGACGTGAAAATGACTTTGACCGCGCCCGGCTGCGGCATGGGGCCGGTGCTCGCGCAGGACGTGCAGAACAAGCTCATCTCGCTCGAACCGATTGACGAGGCGAACGTCGAGCTCGTCTGGGATCCGCCGTGGAACCAGGGCATGATGACCGAGGCGGCGAAGTTGCAACTGGGATTGATGTGAGCTTTCAATAAGGAATCCATGAAATCAGGAGAAAAAGAATTCATGGTTTCCGGGCTTCCTAATAAAAAACTAAAATGACTGACTGGGCATCATTGCGAAAAGATTTTCCGATCCTGGATCAGCAGGTCCACGGCAAGCCGCTGATTTATTTCGACAACGCCGCCACGTCGCAGAAGCCGCGCGTGGTGATTGACGCGCTCGTGCATTATTACGAGCACGATAACGCCAATGTCCATCGCGGCATCCATGAGTTGAGCAATCGTGCCACCGCCGGCTACGAAGCCGCCCGCGCCCGCGCCGCGAAATTCATCAACGCCAAAAGCGCCGACGAAATCGTCTTCGTTCGCGGCACGACCGAAGGCATCAATCTCGTCGCGAGTTCGTGGGGGACAAAAAATCTCAAGCCGGGCGATGTGATTCTGCTCACGGAAATGGAGCATCACAGCAATTTAGTTCCGTGGCAATTGCTCGCGCAAAAAACCGGAGCGAAGATTTCGTATCTTCCTGTCACCGGCGACGAAGGTTTGCTTGATTTGTCCAAGCTCGACTCGTTGTTGACGAAGCAGGTCAAGATTTTCTCGATGGTTCACATTTCCAATTCGCTCGGCACGGTAAATTCCGTCGCCGAACTTTGCGCCCGCGCGCACAAGCTCGGCATCACCACGCTCGTGGACGGCGCGCAAAGCGCCGGGCATCTCCCGGTGGACGTGCAGGCCATCGGTTGTGATTTCTTTGCGTTTTCCGGCCACAAGATTTGCGGGCCGACCGGCATTGGCGTTTTGTGGGGACGGCAGGAATTGCTCAACGCCATGCCGCCGTATCAAGGCGGCGGCGAAATGATTTTGTCGGTCGAATACCAAAAGACCGAGTTCAAGCCCGCGCCGCACCGGTTCGAGGCCGGCACGCCGGACATCTCCGGCCCGATTGGTTTGCACGTCGCGATGGATTATCTCGACGCCATCGGTCGCGAAAACATCTGGAAGCACGACCAGGAACTCGCCAACCACGCCTGCGAAAAACTGGCAGCGCTGAAAAACATCCGCATTTTCGGTCCGAAACAAAATCGCGCCGGGCTTGTCAGTTTTCTGCTCAAGGACGTTCACGCGCACGACGTGGTGACGCTGGCGGACCAGGCGGGCGTGGCCTTGCGCGGCGGCCATCATTGCACGCAGCCGCTCATGCACCGGCTGGGCGTGGAATCCACCGCCCGCGCGAGTTTTTATTTTTACAACACCCGGGCCGAGGTGGACCGGTTCGTGGAAGTGGTGAAGGAGATTCAGAAATTTTTCGGGCAATGATCCGTGGCCGTTGCGTTCAGGCGTGAAAATGGGAATGCGAAACTCAACTCAAGAAAACAGCCGGGCGACGGCGCGGCCGGATTTTCAAAAACTTGGAACTGCAAATTCCTTTACGGCCCAAGACGGGTCTTGTGTCCGGGCGTTGGAATGAGCCGGCTCACGTCCGCGGCGGCTTCACGTTTTCCCAGTCGCGCACTTTGCCGGAAACGATTTTGAAGAGCGGGTGCGGCGCGGGAATTTTTGCCGCCGCCAATCCGCGCAGCCGCTCCGGATCGCGCTGCTTCAGCTTCCGTTTCAAGTGCCGCCATTCGTAGATCAACTGGCCGCGCGTCTCCTCGATTTTCCCGCGGGATTTCCGACGCCCGATTTTCCTGGCGTCAAATTTGTAATCGCGTTCCACCGCTTCGTCGTGGACGGCTTTCAGGTAGGCGGCCAGCGCGGCGGGCGGGTCCGGTTGCCCGGCAAAACGGAGGAGCTGCGGATGATGCTTGTAGCCGCGCGTCGCGCCGCGCAAAACCTTTTGCGCCAGCAACGCCTCGCGCCAGAGCGCGACCAGTCCGCGCGCGTCGAGATATTTCGGATGCAGCGTCCACAGGCGCATGACCGGGACAGGATGATTTCCGCGCGGCGGATTGTCATTGAAAATAGCTTCAAACGCTTTGGCAAATCTGGCATCTAATCATCGTGCGACTGATCGGGATCCTGTTTGCCACCTGCCTTGCGGCATTGACATTGTTCAATGCGCGGGCGCAGACGATGCTGCCTACTTTCGGCAGTTCTTCGCTGACCGCGCACCACACGCAGGCGAAATTGATTTTGTCCGCCGACACCGCAAAGCCCGGTGACACGGTTTGGGCTGGTGTGGACATGAAAATGGAACCGGGCTGGCACACTTACTGGAAAAATCCCGGCGCGGCGGGTCTGGCCACCAAAATCGAATGGCAATTGCCACCCGGTGTGACCGCCGGCGAAATCCAATGGCCGCTGCCGGAAAAGCTGCCGCCCATCGAGGTGACAACTTACGGTTACAGCAACGAAGTCGTCCTGCTCGTGCCGCTGACGCTCGCCACAAATTTGCCCGCCGGCCCGCTGGATTTGAAGGCGAATGTCTCGTGGCTCGAATGTGAGGACGTTTGCATCCCCGCAAACCAAGATGTCGAGGCGAAATTAAATATAGGCAGCGAGACAAAGACTTCGGCGAATGCAGCAATGATTGATTTGTGGAAAAAGAAAGTGCCACAAACCAATGGCTTTCAATTTCAAGCTTGGTGGAAAAGGCCGATAAATGACGACACACTACCGTTAATCATCAATTACGGCCCAATGGCAGCGGCAAAAAATGTGCCATATGATTCCGTTGATTTTTTCCCCGGTGCCAGCGACAACTTCGAAGTTCAAGCATCAACTGAAACTATTTCCGCGTGGTCAAGCTACATCCGCCTTCGCAAAGTTGTAAAAAAGTTCTCCGGCGATTGGCCAAAAGAAATTTCCGGTGTGATTGTAATTGAGTCAGGCAAATTACGCTTTGGTTACAATGTCAAACTACCAATTGCCGACCAAGCTCCGGCTGGCGAAACAATTTCTTCAACCGAAAATCAAACGCCAGTTTTGCCTTCGCAACCGCTTTGGCAAATGCTCCTTTACGCCTTCATCGGCGGATTGATTTTGAACATCATGCCGTGCGTGCTGCCGGTCATCGCGCTGAAAATCCTCGGTTTCGTCGGCGAGGCGCGCAGCGAGCCGCGCCGCGTCCGCAAGCTCGGTTTGATTTACGCGCTCGGCGTGCTGGTTTCATTTCTCGCACTCGCGGCCATCGTCATCGGCGTCAAGGCCGCCGGGCATCACGCCGGCTGGGGAATGCAGTTCGGCAGCCCGGTCTTCGTCGTCTGCCTCACCACGCTCGTCACGCTCGTCGCGCTGAATTTGTTCGGCGTGTTTGAAGTCACGCTGGGCGGACGCGCGCTGGATGCGGCGGGCGGACTTGCCACCAAACACGGCGCGGCGGGCGCGTTTTTCAACGGCGCTCTCGCCACAACTTTGGCCACGCCCTGCACCGCGCCGTTTCTGGCGCCGGCGCTGGGCTTCGCATTCGCGCAAACCGCGCCGGTCATCCTGCTGGTTTTTTTGTTCGTCGGGCTTGGACTGGCCGCGCCTTATGTTTTGTTGAGCTGCAATCCGGCTTGGCTGGAATTCCTGCCCAAGCCCGGCGCGTGGATGGAGAAATTCAAGATCGCCATGGGCTTCCCGATGCTCGCAACTGTCGTCTGGCTGTTTAATGTCGCTTCCAGCAACTACGGCAAAAATGTCCTCTGGCTCGGCGTGTTCCTCGTCATTGTCGCGTTCGCCGCGTGGATTTTCGGCGAATTTGTCCAGCGCGGTCGCGGCCACAAAATCATCGCCGCGATTGTAGCATTGATGTTGCTCATCGGCGGCTACGCCTTCGCGCTGGAAAAGGAACTGGACTGGCGCGAAGCGATGCCAGAAACAAACTCAACGGGTTCGCTGAAGGAATCGCCGGACGGCATTGACTGGCAGCCATGGTCGCCCGAAGCCATCGCGCAGGCGCGCGCCGCCGGCAAACCGGTGCTGGTGGATTTTACCGCCGACTGGTGCCTGACGTGCCAGGTCAACAAAAAGCTCGCCATTGAAATTCCCTCCGTGCGCGCGAAGCTCAAGGAACTCAATGCCGTCGCGCTCACCGGCGATTACACCCGTTTCCCCGACGCCATCAGCACGGAATTGAGCCGCTACAACCACGCCGGCGTGCCGCTGGTTTTGGTTTATCCGAAAAACGCCGACGCGCCAGCCATCGTCCTGCCGCAAATCCTGACGCCGGGGATTGTGCTCAACGCGCTGAACCGGGCGGCCAAATGAGCCGGTGGTGGCGTGGTAGGGACATCGCGCTGCGATGTCCGGACGGCGCAGCGCGCCGTCCCTGCCAAAATAGAAAAAGCCGGAACGGTTTCCCGTTCCGGCCTTTCGTTTAGCCTGCCTGCTGGATTCTGATTTCACCTTTCTGCTTTCAGAATTTCGGCATTTGTTTTTCAGTCCACGATGCTCGATCCGGGCATGGACCAGTCGCTTTGACCGGTGCTGCCGCCCAGCGCGCGGACACGCACGTTATACACCGTGCCGGTCGTCAGACCGGTCAGCGTGATGGTGCGGGCCTGCTGCGAGTATTTGACCGACATCCACGCGCCCGTGCCGATGCATGTCTGCGCCTCGTAACCATAGGCATTGGCTACGGAAGTGACATGCACGTCCAGCTCCGTGGGACTGTCGTTGTCTATGCCCGTGATGGACGGCGTGTCCAGTTCCGACTGCGCGCGGCTGTTGCTTCTGGCTTGAAAGCCCGAGGCCAGCAGCAGCGGCAGGTTGAAACGGGCAACCGTCTGGACATAGAACGCCAGCGCGTCCAAACCCTCGATCACCGCCGCCAGCGCCAGGTTGCGGGCGTTCAGCGCCTGTGATCCGCCATCTTCATAATTCGTGATGGCGGTTTGCAGGTTGGTCACGCGCGTCGTCATGTCCAGCGGGGCGGTCGGGTCGGGCGGCACCGGCGGCACGTAGGGAATGGGCGGTTTGGCAAACGCCGCGTTCCCGGACATGCAGGTGACGACCCACGCCGCACAGGGCGGGACCGCCTCCACCGGCAGCCGCTTGTAGGCCAGGCTTACCGTGTTCACTTGTTGCTTTTTCATAGCAGTATTCTTTCTCTTTGACTGTTGATGAACCAGGCGCCATCCGGAGGAAACCACCTCAGCTTCGCGCTGCGCCCGTGTTACAAAAGCTAACATAGCAATAGCAATGCCACAGATTATCTAAATATAATTTGATGGTGCCACAACAGCATCATTAGTTTTGGTATGCAGCGCATTTGGAACCAAATGCCCGTCCCGCAACGGGTTGCGCTAAAAGACTGTGACAGATTGTCGCGCTATTCGATTTTTTCCACCCGGCAAAAATGTCACGAGACGGGAAACAAACGTGACGAGACGCGAATTTCGCGGCGCGTGTTTCGCTGCAAACGCCGCGAGACGACAAACAAACACCGTTTGTTTCGCTGCAAACGCCGTTTGTTGATAAACAAACGTGACGTGTTTGGCAGCAAACGCGGCGTGTTGATAAACAAACGGCGCGAACTGGCGGCAGGCGTCGTGTGTTAATTAACAAACGCCGTTTGTTTCGCTGCAAACATCGTTTGTTGATAAACAAACGCCGCGACATTCGCGTCACGCGTCACGACATTCGCGTCTCGTCAGTCCAAATTCCTCGCTCGCGGGAGGGGTGGGTTGGCTCGCGCAGGGAGCCGACAGCTTCCCGCCTGCCGCGACGAGCGCGAGCACGGCGGGCAGCGCGGGAAACGCCTTGGGTAGGGACGGCGCGCTGCGCCGTCCGGTCATCGCAGCGCGATGACCCTACCTTGGAAATATCCCGTCCGGCACGGACCCTCAAAGCAAGTCCTTTTGCACCGGCGCGGGGCGGATGTCTCACCGCCACAACCCGCCAGCATCTGGACGATGATGTCCTTCAGGTGCGCATCACGATGCTTGCGGTAAAATTCCCCCCGGAACGAGGTGTAGGGAAATAGATTGCCGGGGAAACCTGGAAAGCGTTGGTTCCATCGCGCGGACAGCGGGCCGGCGTGTCGTCGCATTCCCCGTTCCTCGGCGGACCGTGCCACGATGTTCCCGTGCCGGAACTCGTTAAGGAGTCCCGCCAGGGCTTCCATGGCCGGTTCACTCTGAACGGGTGTCGCCATATACCACAATCTTCATGTTGGAAATGCTAAGCCGGAACGATGCGATAGGAAGTGATTTTTTGATGTGGTTTCATGGGCTGAAAGCGGGACGATTTTCTACTGCATTGCAGTTGGGAAACGGACTCAAAATCTTTTCCCACAACCGTCGC
>Ga0181529_10004830_pt1 | contig 14359 bp, 9 predicted proteins | sample PEATcosm2014_Bin_36_FD_119763 | JGI IMG/M metagenome (GOLD analysis project Ga0181529, IMG submission 119763) | Peatland microbial communities from MTU Mesocosm Facility, Houghton, MI, USA - PEATcosm2014_Bin10_30_metaG | ecosystem: Environmental > Terrestrial > Soil > Wetlands > Peat | place...
CGGGTTCAATGTCACTATCGACGAGCGAGGCGACACCCTGATGCACCCGCTCGGCGACCGCTCCAACCCCCCGAGTGCCAGAATGCCCAACGGTGGGTATTTCTTTGACGCCATCATCCGGCAACAGCCGTTCGAAGAAGACCAGCTCAACCCGGCAGACAACCTGGAGGAATACGGCCCAATCTCCGAAAAGGAACTGGCGCACCTGGAGCGCGAGGCACGCCGCGCGGCCGCGACGGGGCGTCTGGTGGTGGCGAACTTCGGCGGCACCGCGTTCGGCGACATCGCACTGATTCCGGGAGTCGGCCTTCCCCACCCAAAGGGGATCCGCGACATCACGGAATGGTACGTCTCCACGCGCGCGCGGAGAGACTACGTGCACGCCGTGTTCGCCGGACAATGCCAGATTGCGCTCGAGAATCTGGCGCGGATTGCGGCGCGCTTGGGCGACCTGGTCGACGTCGTGAATATCTGCGGGACGGATTTCGGCACCCAGACTTCGTCGTTCTGCTCGGTGGCGACGTTCCGCGAGTTGTGGATGCCGTACTACCGCGAGGTCAACAACTGGGTTCACCAGAACACGCGGTGGAAGACCTTCAAACATTCCTGCGGCGCGGTGGAAAAGTTCCTGCCGTCATTTATCGAGGCCGGCTTCGACGTCCTGAACCCCGTGCAGTGCTCGGCCACCGGCATGGAAGCGGAGCCGCTGAAGCAGAAGTACGGCCGGGATCTGGTTTTCTGGGGAGGCGGCGTGGACACCCAGCAGGTGCTGCCATTCGGCACGCCCGACGAGGTGCGCGAGCAGGTGCTCAGGCGGTGCGAAGCCTTTCACCAAGACGGGGGCTTCGTCTTTACCACCGTTCATAACATTCAGGCGCGCACGCCGGTCGAGAATATCATCGCCATGATTCGAGCGGTGGAAGCGTTCAACGGGAACTGCCACCCCAGATGACCAAACCTGCCTCGTGAATCTGTTACCATTCCAGCGAATGGACGCCGTAAAAATCACGCACGTAACCAGGACCTTCGGGAATGTGACTGCGGTCGACGACCTCTCGCTCACGGTGCCCCAGGGTTCGATCTACGGATTCATCGGGCCGAACGGCTCGGGCAAAACCACCACGATGCGCATGATCGTGAACATCTTCTATCCCGATCGCGGGGAGATCCGCCTTTTCGGAGAGGGCCGGCCGGAGACCAGCACGGACCTCATCGGATACCTGCCCGAAGAGCGCGGCCTTTACCAGAAAATGACCGTCCAGGCGCTCCTGGAGTTCTACGGCGAGCTGCGTTCCGGGCGCAGTGTCAAAGCCGAGGTCGCGACCTGGCTGGACAGATTAGGCCTGGCAAACCGCGCTTCCGATAAGGTCGAAACGCTCAGCAAGGGCATGAGTCAGAAGGTCCAGTTCATCGCCACCGTGATCCCCGAACCGAAACTTCTCATCCTGGATGAACCCTTCAGCGGCCTCGATCCGGTGAGCGCGGAGGCCATCCGTTCCGCCATTCTGGAACTCCGCCGGCACGGCGTCACGGTCATCCTCAGCACCCACGACATGCACGTGGCGGAATCCATGTGCGATTACATTTTGATGATCTTCCGCGGCGGGAAAGTGCTGGACGGCACCCTCAGTTCCATTCAGGATCAATATGGGGAGGACACCATACGGGTGACAGCCAACGGCGGGCTCGCGGCGGTGCAGCACCTGCCCGGAGTCGAGCAGATCCGTGACCTCGGACAGGTGCAGGAACTGCGACTGACGCGCGGCGCGGACCCGCAGGAGGTTCTGCGCGCCCTGGTCGCGCAGGCTCGCGTGACCAGTTTCTCCCTGATGAAGCCCTCCCTCCACGATATCTTCATGCGCATTGCGGGCCCGGCGGCCGAGGAGGCGAACCATGCGATTGCATAAAGTTGTCACCATTGCCAAGCGCGACTACATCACGACGGTCCGCACCAAGGCGTTTGTCTTCGGCCTGGTGGTCGCTCCCGTCCTGTTTGGCGGCGGATCGATCGCAATGTCGTTTCTCAAGGGCAAGCCGGATCTGAAGGACCGCCACGTTGCCGTCATCGACCACACGGGTGTTGTGGCGAACGCCCTGGTGAGCGCCGTGCGCGAGAAGAACGACCGGGAACTTTTCGACAAGAAGACCCATCAGCAGATCGCACCGCGCTACGTTTTCGAGGTGGTCGCGCCGGCCGCCAACGCCGAGGGTCATCGGGCTCAGTTGCTCGCGCTCTCCGACCGGGTTCGCAGCAAGGAACTGGTGGCTTTTCTCGAAATCGGGAAGGACGCGCTGCGGCCGCCCAAACCCTCCGACGATTCCGACGACCTCGACCTGGGGACAAGCAAGAAGACCGACCCGGACACGGGCGTCTCTTATTACACCAACGCCGGCGGCATCGACGAGATCCGCATCTGGCTCAACGGCCCCATCGGCGACGGAGCGCGCCTGGCGCGGCTGGCACAGCTCGGCATCGACATCAATCACAACAAGGGCCTGGTGTCTTCGCCTCGGGTCGATGGGATGAGCCTGGTGGAGCGCGACGAAAAAACCGGCGAAGTGCACGAGGCACACAAACGCAGCGAGCTGGAAGGATTCTTCGTGCCTTTCGCGCTGGCCATGATTCTCGCCATGATCGTGATGGTGGGTTCGGCACCCATGCTGCAAAGCGTTACGCAGGACAAGAGCCAGCGCATTGTGGAGACGCTGCTGGGCGCAGCCTCCCCGTTCGAGCTCATGACCGGCAAAGTGCTGGGCTCGGTCGGGGTCTCGGTGACCAGTTCCGTGCTCTATGTGATCGCCGGCACCGTTGCGGTGAATGCCCTGGGAGTCGCCGGCCTGTTGCCGCTCACCATCATCCCCTGGTTTTATGTGTATCTGCTGACGGACGTGATCATGCTTTGTGCCTTCGCCGCGGCGCTGGGGGCCTGTTGCAGCACGCCGCAGGACGCGCAGAATCTTGCCATCGTGTTGCTGATGCCATGCATTATCCCGATGTTTACGTTGGTTACCGTGCTGCGGCAACCCAACGGTGTCCTGGCCACTGTGATGTCGCTGATTCCGCCGTTCACGCCGATCCTGATGCTGTTGCGCCAGGCCATGCCCAACGGTGTTCCCGCGTGGCAACCGTGGGTGGGACTGTTTGATGTGCTGGTCTTCGCGGCCGGAACGGTATGGGCCGCCTCGCGGATCTTCCGGGTGGCTATCCTGATGCAAGGCAAACCGCCGCGTTTGGCGGAGGCGGTTCGCTGGGCGATGAAGGGGTAACGCTGGTGGCGCTGGCTGTCGAGCCTGCTGAGCCGAGAGTCATCTCGGCTTTTCTTATCCTTCGCGCTCTTTGCGAAAATACCAGGAGAGATGTTGGACCGCTTGCGCTTGCGAGCTCGGTACGGCCGCGCCCTCATCCTCGGCGGGCTGTTGCTGGCGCTTCTCGTGTGCATTCGCGGCGCGCCGGCGCCCGATTCCTTCCGCTTCGCGATTCTGGGTGACCGGACCGGCGAGGCTCAAGCGGGCGTTTACGAACAGGTGTGGAAGGAGGTGGCGGCCGAAAATCCGGCATTCGTCCTCAGCGTGGGCGATACCATTCAGGGGATGAGCGACGCCACCGCGGAAGCTGAGTGGCGGCAATTCGACCGTATCATCGAGTCCTTCCGGCGCTATCCGCTGTATCTCGTGCCCGGCAACCACGACGTCTGGTCTGCCGATTCGGAGCGGCTGTTCCAGCAGTACGCGGCACACCCCGTACATTACAGTTTCGATTACGGGCAAGCGCATTTCACGGTCCTCGATAACAGCCGGTCCGACGAACTCGCCGCAGAGGAACTTGCCTTCCTGGAGACGGACCTGAAGGCCCACGCCGGCCAGCCGTTGAAGATCATCGTTTCGCACCGGCCGAGCTGGCTAGTCGACGTCGCGCTGCGGAACCCTAAGTTCGCGCTGCATCAACTTGCGCGGCGGTACGGCGTCCAGTATGTGATTGCCGGACATATTCACCAGATGCTGCATCTCGAGCTCGACGGCGTGACCTATGTCTCCATGGCGAGTTCGGGCGGACACCTGCGGTTGTCCCGCGCCTATGCAGACGGTTGGTTCTTCGGACACGCGCTGGTGGAAGTGCACGATGGAAGTATCGGCTTTCGAATCGAGGAACTGGGTTCGCCATACGGCGAGGGGCGGACTACGAGACTATCGGACTGGGGCATGGCCGGGCTGGTGAAGCGGGAGCAACCAGAGTCCGCGCCGGCGAAGTAGCTGGTCAAGGCCCTACAGGCGCTGACCGGCGCCGACCCATTGCCAGTGATGCCCACGTGCCAGACCGTTCCAGCCGCGCCGACCGCATGAGCCCGGAGGGCGAAAGATCGCAGCCCAGCGCGTGAGCGCTGGGAAAGCGATGAACGGCGGAGAGCCCCGGAACGGGGCGGAAGAAAGTTCACTCACACCGCAGGGCGACCACAGGATCGACCGCGGTGGCCCGCTGCGCGGGGATGTAGCACGCCAGCAGAGCGATCCCTCCCAGCAGCAGCGTTACCGCGATCAGCGTCGCTGGATCGGCCGGGCGGACGCCGTACAGCAGGTCAGCCATGAATCGCGTGAGCGCAACCGCCGCAACCAGCCCCGCGGCCAACCCGATCGCCGCCAGTTTCATCCCTTGGCGGAGGACGAGTCCGACGATCTCGCGGCGGGATGCTCCCAAGGCGGCGCGGATTCCGAGTTCATGGGTCCGCCTGGTCACCGCATAAGACATGACGCCATAGATTCCGACCGCGGACAGCAGCAGAGCGGTCGCCGCGAAGATGATGAGCAACAGCATGGTGAAGCGGCGCTCGGCGAGCGAAGCCGAAATGATCTGCTCCATCGTTCGGACATCGTAAATGGGCTGATCCCGGGTAGGGCCGGCGACCTGTGTGCGCACGGCATTGACCAGGCTCGTGGGCTCGGGTCCGGTGCGCAGCACGAGCGTCAGTCCCGTCACGGCTTCGGATAGGAACTTGTCGGGAACTTGCCAGCAGGGGAAGTAAATCTGGTCGCGTATCTTGTTGGTATCGTCGGAATCCAGTCCCCAATGTTTCGCGTGCCCAACCACGCCGACGATCTGCACCTGGCCTATCACCATGAGGCTGATCTGCCGGCCGACCGGGTCCTGACCTGGAAAGATGTGCCTGGCCAGGACGTCGTCGATCACCACCACAGGGGCCGAAGCCAGAGTATCCCGGTCCGTGAAGAATCGTCCGCGTCGTAACGGGATTTGCATCACGCTTGGGTAATCCGGAGTGACGATATAGAACATCGACGACGTCATCCGGTCCTGAGGAGGCTGGGGTCCGGTACCCGGCCAGAAGGGAATCTCGCTGTCATTCTCGCCGAGAGGGACCACCGAAGTGATAGCCGCCGACTGAACTCCTGGGATCGCCGCCGTGCGTTCGAGCAATTGCTGGTAGGAAAGCCGGATGGCCGTCGGACTCGCCATCGCTTTGGGCGACAGTGCGAACTTTGTCGTGAGGACGTTTCGGGTGTTGAATCCGGGATCGACCTGCCAGAGCCGCCAGATGCTCTGTATCATGAGCCCCGCGCCCACGAGCAGAATCACGGCCAGGCCAACTTCTACGACCACGAAGACGCTCTCCGCGCGATGACGTCCGCCTCCGGCGCCGCGCGAGCCTTCCTTCAGGGATTCCTGCGAATTTGCGTTGGCGCTGTGGAAGGCCGGGGCGAGGCCGAACAGGACGCCGGTGAGGATCGAGACAGCCAGCGTGAAGAGGAGGACGTACGGGTCGATTCCGATCTCCTGAGAGCGCGGCAGGCTGCCCGGCGCGGCGGCCAGAACGACGCTCGTCCCCCAGCGGGCGATCAGCAATCCGATCGCGGCGCCACCGAGAGACAGCAGCACGCTTTCCGTCAGCAACTGTCGCACCACGCGCCCGCGATCGGCGCCGAGCGCGGCGCGAATGGCGAACTCACGGCCGCGAGCCGTGGAGCGCGCCAACAGCAAATTGGCCACATTGGCGCAGGCGATGATCAGCACAAACCCGACCGCGCCTACCAGCAGCAATAGCGTGGAGCGGATGTTCCCCACCATGCCGTCTTTCATGCGGACGACCTCAGCTCCGTGCCCCGCATTGGATGCCGGATACTGGCGCGAAAGCGTATTGCAGATAGAAACGATCTCCGCCTGCGCCGCTAGGATGGTGACGCCTGGCTTGAGACGGCCAACGACGCGGAGTCCCGGGTGGTTTTCCCGAGTGCGCAGTTCGACCGAGCTCATCTGCTCGATCGGCATGTAGACCCGAGCCCCGCTGAACCGAAAATCGAGGGGCAAAACACCGACCACGGCGCAATTCACGGCGTTGAGGGTCAAGCTCCTGCCGAGGATGTTCGGGTCGGCTGCGAAGCGCTGTTTCCAAAAGCCGTAGCTCAGCATCACCGCACAGACAGCGCCCTGGCGGTCTTCTTCCGGCAGAAACCGGCGGCCCAGGAATGGGGTTACGCCGAGAGTGGGGAAGACGCTCGCCGACACGTACTCACCCGCCACCTGCTCGGGTTCGCCGCTTCCGGTGAAGTTGAAGTCATCGCCGCGGTAGATGCCCATATCGGTGAAGGAACGGCTTCCGCGGCGCCAATCGAGGTAATTCGGATAGGCGACCGAGGCCTGGCTGAACTCCGATGTGGTCTCGAAGACATTCAGCAACTTGTCGGGATCGGGATACGAAAGCGGCCGCAGCAGTACGCCGTTTACCACGCTGAAAATGGCTGTATTCGCCCCGATGCCGAGCGCCAGGGCCAGCATCGCAATGGCGGCGAAGCCGGGACTCTTCCGCAACGTCCGGAATCCGTAGCGAAGGTCCTGCCCGAGGCCGGTCAGGAGGCGTCCTTTGTTTCTCGCGCCCAGGACGATGGGCTCCGGCGCGCCGGTGCCCTCGACGGCTTCGAGTTCTCTGGCCAGCAGTTCGTGGCCGCCGATTTCTTCGAGGGTGATGCGGCAGGCTTCCGCCTCCGTATTCCCGCCGGCTTCGAGCTCCCGGTAACGATCTTCGGCGTGCTGGGCCAACTCCTCGACGATCTCCGCCTCGCGGGCAGGAGCGAGTCTCAAGTCCGCCAGTTGCTTGCGAATCTGTTCCTTCCAGTCAGGCATTTTCGACTCCGGTGATGCGGCCGATGGCCGCCACGAAGGTCTGCCAGCCCTGCCGCTGGGAAGCCAGCACTTTGCGTCCCTGCGCGGTCAGCCGGTAATAGCGCCGCCGCCGCTGGCCGCTCTTCTCGACCCAGCGGCCTTGAATCCAGCCGCGCTTTTCCAGCCGATATAGCATCGGGTACAGCGATGCCACGTGAAAGCGCAGCGCGCCTTCGGAGCGCTGTTCGATCAGCTTGCTGATTTCGTAGCCGTGACGGGGCAATGCCTCGAGCAGCGAGAGCAGAAGCAGCTCGGCACTGCCTTTCTTCCACTCGCGATCGATAGATCTGTCTTCCATATATGGTACTGCTATATATTAAGACCGAACCGGGTTGGCGTCAAGGGGGTAGGGCATGCTTTAGCTTGCCCTCTGTTTTCCAACGAAAAGATCGATTGTGGTGGACGCGATGAGATCAGTCGTAGTGAACGGTGGTGAGGGTCTGATTGGTGTCGATGGCTTTCTTTCCCGTCAAGCGTTCCAGCCCGGAAAGAAAAGCACCGTACTCGGTCTTGTTCAGCTTGAAGAGGACTTCCACTTTCGGCGCCTTGGCGCCCGTTCCGGCGTTCACCCAGGTGACGCCCACATAGTGGCTTTCGCTCTCTCCCAGGTGCATGTAAGGAACCACGTCGAGCACGCTGGCGCCAAGGCGGCGGCGAAGACCCGTCGCGCAAGCGATCTCCGTGATGCTGCTGGCCGGCACCGAGATTCGATGGCCATGCTGAACCAGGATCACTTCATCCGGACCGAGCGTGGCTTTCACCTTGCTATGATCGAACGGCAGGGTGCCACCCTCATAGCTGGCGGGATAATTTGCGACAGCGACGCTCTTCGAATCGCGGGCAAACCCGGCGCCGGGCGAAACCATCGCCAGGAAGAATCCCAGAACCACGGGGAATTTCGTAACCATCATTCTCATCACAGTCTTAGACGCGAAATGCGCGGCCTCGGTTACGTAGGTTACACCGGGCAACCCTTGCAACACTGTGTGAGATTTCGATACGGGTGTCAGTCGCTACGGGGGCCCCCGATTCGTGCCTCATTCCAATGGCGCAATGCCGCGAATAAAGTCTGGGCAGCCTCGCTTCGGAACCATTTCACGCCCACCCAGGTTCCCAGTGTGTTAGTGATGATGTCCGTCATACCGGAGTCTCGCGTCGGAAGATACGCCTGGAGAACCTCAATGGTGAGACTGACGAGCGCTCCCAACAAAACGGTCGTCAGCGCCGCCCGCTTGAGACGACGCGCAACCGACAAGCGAGCGCAGAAGCAGAAACCGAGAGGAATGAATCCGACGATGTTCTTAGCGGCGGCGCTCCAATAACTCCGCGACATTTCGAACTCCGTCCAGAAGGGTTGCAGGAAGATTTGATCCAACACCACATACTTCTCTGGAATCGACAGATCGACTCCTGAACCGGCGCGATTGTGGACGACATTCCCCGCGCGCTCGTCAAAAAGGTAAAGCGCAGCATTGGCTTCATCCTTCTGGATCTCGGGGCGTCCCTCCTGGGTCCAGGTTTGGTAGTGTCTCAAGAGTTGCACCTCGGTGAGTTCGCGATCGTAAATCGCGAGACCTAGTAGCTGGCCGGTCCAACTATCGGTCTGCCCAAGTGAATCACCGAAGACAATTCGACCTGTGAACCGATTCGCGAGGAGTCGAAACCGGGGCGCTCGCCGGGCCAAAACGCCGTCGATGTAAACCGCCGTCCCGCCGGTGCCCGAAGTGATCGTAATGAATATCGGTTGTGTCCTGCGAAACACATCCTCGACGTAGAGGTCTGCGACGCTCGACCGGTTCTGATCGCTCCCAATCGCGGCTCGCAGGCGGAGGTCCGACAGCGATTGGTGCAGCGAGAATCGAAAGGGATCATCGGGAGTGCCGAATGCCAGAAAAGTGCCGCCGAACCAGGTGCGCCTGGGCCGCAGCCAGATCTCCAGGCTGCCTGACAGTTCGCTGCGGTGGGAATCCGCCATCGCAAACGCGCCGGAACCGATCACCGTGCCATGCTTGCCCAGGCCGAGACCGTTCTGCTCTCGCAGCCACGTGACGTCGTTCTTGGGTGCATGAAAGGGCCATAGACCCAGCGTCAGGATGGTGCATAGAACGGCAATGCAGACGATGTCCAGAATCTTTACGTTCATTTGGTTCTGCCCCATCGAAGCTTATTCGAGGTTGCCTTTGAGGTTTGCTGGCACGCGCTAACTCCGCATTCGCAGCAGCAGGTACAGCCCCGCCAGGCCGAATATGATGTCCGGGGACCAGGCCGCCATGTTGGGCGGCAGCAGATTCACATCGCCGAGCTTTTCGAACAGGATGCCCAGACCCTTGTACCCCACGCCGATGCCAAGGCTGACGCCGATACCGGCCATCGCGCCGCGGTTGCCCACCAGAAACCCGTAAGGCACGGCGATCATCGCCATGATCAGCGCAAACAGCGGCAGCGCGAATTTCAGGTAGAACTGCACCTGGAGCTTCCCGGTGGGAAAGCCCCGCTCTTGCAGATCGCGAATGTAGCGGTCCAGGCGCAGGAAGTTCATCTGTTTCTCCTGCACGGCTGCGGTTACGAAGTAATCGGGCGGCTCGGTCAGGTCGGAGTGCCAGCGCGTCTCCAGGCCGCCGGGCTCGCTCGAAAAGGACTGGTATGAGCTGCACGAGTCGCCGGCAAAGCGGCAGCTCCAGCCATTCTCGAAAACCCACGTCTTCAGCGCCGGGCTCCACTGCCCGCGCTCCGCCACGGTCTCGCGCTTCAGGCGGAACGTGTTGGGGTCCATGTCGAACACGTCCGCTCCGTGCATGATGCCCGCCGCGTGGTCGAAGAATTCGTAGTAATAGACGCGCGAGTGGCCCATGATCCACTTGTGGTCCGCGCGCTGGTAGGTCTGCTTGGGCCGGCCCTTGATCTCGTCGCGCATGGCGTCCTGCTTGAGATTGGCGCCGGGCACGTAGTAATAATCGAACAGAAACAGCCCGCCCGCGAACACCATGCCCGCCAGCAGCAGCGGCATGGCCAGCCGGTACAGACTCACGCCGCAGGCGCGGAACGCGGTGATTTCGTTCTGCTTGCTCAGCACACCCAGGTGAACCAGCACGGCCACCAGGATGGCGAACGGCAGGGTCTCGTAGATCAACTCCGGCGTGAGGAAGAACAGATACTCGAACATCTCCATGAGCGGGATCTTGTTGCGGATCCAGTCGCCCATCAGCTCGAAGAAGTTATAAGCCAGAATCATCGACAACAGGCTGGCCAGCACCACGCCGAGATAAAACATGAAGCTGGTCAGGATGTAGGCATCGACGATTTGCGGCAGAACGGGGAGCCTCCAGTGCGGCAGGCGGGCCACCGGCGCAGTCGGTTCCGGCTTATTGCGCCGCAGCCAGGCGCCCAGCCGGGCCAGCCCGCCGGTGATGCCGCCCAGCAGGTCGCGGTCTCCGGGCTGCTCCATGCGGTACAGAAAGACGATTCCGGCCAACAGGAACGCGGCATCGGGCAGCCACACGGCCACCGGCACGGACAAGGTCCTCTGCTTGGCAAACCCGATCAGCGTGAGCGAGGAAAGGTGGTAGCAGAAAAAGCTGAGAAACAGCGCGATGACATATCCGGCGGATTTGCCGCCCTTGCGCGTGGCGATGCCGAGCGGGATGCCGACCAGCGCCAGCGCGATGCAGGCCACGGGCAGCGCGAATCGCCGGAACAGCTCGATGCGCACCTCGGTCCAGTCTTCCCCGGAACGAGGGTATCGCAACAGCTCCCGCGTGTTCATGGCGGCCGTAGGCGGCGTTTTGTGCTCCGGCGGCGAGGCATCGAGCACCTGCGTGCTGACGGGCGCGCACGAGTCGTTGGCCACGCGGTCCTTGCCCATCTCGTGCGAACAGTAGTCGTAGAGTGTGAGCTGGATGCGGTTGTTCTTGGGGTCCGACATGGCGATGGCTCCGCGTGCCACGGTGATCATCGGCCCTTCCGCTTTTTCGCGCATCCCCGAAACGCGCTGCTCCGGCGGGGTAATATCGGCGATGAATACCGGCCGCCACTTCACCACCGGGCCCGTCCCTACGTCGCCCACATAGAGAATCCGGTTGGGGAAGCTTTCGTTGAAGACTCGTGGTTCGATGGCTGCCGAAAGCTGCCCTTGCAGCAACTGGTTGACGATTTCGGTGCTCCTACGATAGGCCAGCGGCGTCAGCCGCAGCGACGCCAGGCCCGCCAGGCTCATCCCCAGCGCGGCGAACAGCACCACCGGCCCGATCACTTTCCGGCTGGAGACGCCCGCCGCGCGCATCGCGGTGATTTCGCCATCCGCCGCCATCCGGCCGAGCCCGATCAAAATGCCCACCAGCACGCCGAACGGAATAGTGAGCGGCAGCACCGGCGGCATCGCCCAGAGAAGCAACTCCAGCACGGTGGAGACGGACGCGTTGTTGGCTCCCACCAGCACCGCGAACAGCTTGTCGGCCGCGCGCAGGAAGATGATGAAAGTTGCCAGCAGCGTGCCCAGCACCGCGCTGGCCAGAATCTCGCGGAAAATGTAACGGCCCAACAGGCGCATACGCTACCGCGCCATCTCCGGCGGCGGCGCCACGGGCAGCTTGGGCAGTTCCTCTTCCACCGGATGCAGCTCCACGTCGTCGATGATGATCGAGGGCGCCACCACGCAGCTTTCCGTGGTGTAGCTTCCCGCGCCCACCAGCGCCAACGGAGCGCCATTATCCAGATAGTCGAAAACCGTGTTGTCGTCGCCCGCCACCAGGATGTCCTTGAGCGACCGCACGTTCAGCTCGCGGAAGCGAAGCCCGCGCACCAGTTCCTCGCGCCCGTCGGGATAGACCTTATAGACCAGCACCGGCGAGCTGACCGGATGCGCCGCGCTTTCCGCGGTGGTGAACATGCGCCGCAATTCGTCGAGCGACGCCGTGGACGGGTAATCCATCTTGCGCACAATTACGCCGTAAGCCAGACCGCGCGCAACCACCAGCTCGATCAGCTTCTTCTTGAGACTGCCGGCGGGCATGGTCTCCGAAGAGCTGATGAACAGGTTGCCGACTCCGGCGGTAGCCGCCCCATACGGCCCCGGCAGGCGCGCATGGCCGTTGGAGGCGGAGAATCCGCGCACCGGCTGCCGCGTCAGCAGGAAGTCCTTGAGAACGCCTTTCTCCACCAGCGTGAGCGGCTGCGCGCCGACGCCTTCGCGGTCGACGTCATAGGCGCCGAACAGCGCTCGGCCGCGCCACTCCCGCTGCGTCGGGTCGTCCACCACGTCGAACGATTCGGGCAAAACGCGCGCGCCCAGCCGTCCTTCGAGCTCGCTCGAATTGAACCCGCCGCGGCCGCCTTCCGGTTTGCGCGCGAGCGCCAGGTTGTGGCCCAGCAGCTCGGCGAAGATCTGCGGGCTGGCCGCGCCTTCAAACAACACCGGGCCGCTGTAATCTTCGCCCTTCGATGCCTTGGCCAGCGCTTCCAGGTTCTGCGCCATCTCGCGAAGCGCGCCATTCAAATCGGCATCGCCCGGCAGGTGGGCCGGGTCGAGCGCGAGGAAGTTGACGGCGTCGTGCAGCACCATGCCGTCCGCCGCTTGCGCCACCGCGCGCGCCCGCAGAGAAGCAGCATTTTCGGCCGCCCGCACCACCGTTCCTTCCGAATTCACCACGTAGTAGCCGCCGGCCTCGGCTTCCAGTTCCACGCGCGAATCCAGCACTCCGGGATATTGCGCGAAGATGGCGGACAGCGCGCGCACCCGCGCCGCCCAATCGTTCTCGTCGATCGTGAGGCGGCCCAACTCGTGGATATAGTTCATCGGCTGGGCATGCGAAAAGTCGTCAACGGGATTGCTCTCGTTGAGATTGCGACGCGCCGCGCGCTTGCGCGAAATGGACTCCACCGCGCTCTTGTAAGCCGAATCGGTCGCCAGCCAAAAATAGCGGCGCAGCACCGGATAGGAGTCGTCGAGCGGCCAGCGCCCCAGGTCGTAACGCGTGCCGCCTACGCGGCCGGCGAAGTTCGTGTTGTCGAACTTGTAATCGCCGACCCGCACGGCGATCTCCGGCTGCCGGAGATGGTCGCGGCGCCGCGCCAGAAGGCCGCCGAACGACGCCGAGACGCTGAAGGCATCCCCCTCGTCGATCACATACTGAATGAAATACGGAGCATCCAGACTGGAGACGGTGAGCTTGCTCGCGCGCGCGATTTCGTCGCGCATGGCCGACAGCACCGAGTCCGGCGCGGGCGCATCCGCCGCCAGCGCCGCCAGCGCCGTGCCAACCGCAGCCAGCATCAGGCGCCTCATTGTCCGTCCTTATTTCCGATCGACGCCGGCTCCGGGAGCAGCGGCGGCCGGTCGTTCGCTTTGGCTTTCTTTTCGATTTCGATTTCCGATACCAGGATCGCCGGCGACACCGCGGAAACCGGCACGCTGCCGCTCTCCGCGCCACAATAGCCATTGAACACTTCCGGCTTGTCTCCGGTGGCCAGGATCTTGGCGAAGCTGGCCAGCGGCGTGCCCACTATATCCGCACCCCGCACCAGTTCGTCGGGACGGCCGTCGGCATACACGCGGTACACGATCACGGGCACCACACTAAAGGCCTGCAACCCCGCGCGGCTGGTGGTGGTGAACCCGTTGGTGATGTCGCGAAAGTAGAGGCCGTAAGGCTTGTGCTGCCGCTGGATCTCTTCGACCAGCATCTCGCGCAGCCTCGAGTCGGACACGGCCTTGGCCGATTCCACGACCAGGTTGGATTGCCGCGAAACCACCTCGTACCCAGGCTGGCGCCGGCCGTGGCCGTTGGATTGACTGAAACCCGCGATCGGCGAACGCGACATGAGGAACGTTTTCAGCACGCCGTTTTCAACCACGGTGACCGGCCGCGCCTTCACTCCCTCATCGTCGTAAGCGTACCAGCCGTAGAGGTCCTCGCCAGCCATCGAATGCCGCGTGGGATCGAAAATCACCGACAGGAAATCGGGCAGCACCTTGGTGCCGACGCTCTTGGTGAAGGTCTGGCCCTCGTCCTCGTCCTTCTGGCGGAAGCCTTCGACGCGATGACCGAAAATCTCGTGGAAGAACACGCCCGCAGCGCGGCCGGAAAGAATGGCAGGCCCCACGAACGGCTCGGCTTCCGGCGCGCTCAGCAGCGCCGTCACGTCCTTGGCGACGCGGTCAATCGCCGCCAGAACCGTCTTGTCGTCCGGCAGGCC
>Ga0181529_10004834_pt1 | contig 14353 bp, 12 predicted proteins | sample PEATcosm2014_Bin_36_FD_119763 | JGI IMG/M metagenome (GOLD analysis project Ga0181529, IMG submission 119763) | Peatland microbial communities from MTU Mesocosm Facility, Houghton, MI, USA - PEATcosm2014_Bin10_30_metaG | ecosystem: Environmental > Terrestrial > Soil > Wetlands > Peat | place...
AGCTTCAGCGTCTTCTGCAGGTCGATGATGTAGATCCCGTTGCGCTCGCCAAAGATGTATTCCTTCATCTTCGGATTCCAGCGCTTGGTCTGATGCCCGAAGTGAACACCGGCTTCGAGCAGCTCCTTCATTGTGATCGTGGCCAAGGGGCCTCCTTTGTGGATTGCATCCGGGCTGGCACTACCCTCACCCGGATTGATCCCGCTAGTGCGGGAAATGGTGGAACGACCGTAGCTTCCAGCTGCTAGCTTTCAGCCTTCAGCTTGTTCGTGCCGGGATCAACCTATTCGGGAAGCCCAAGCAACTGGTACAAGCGAGAAAGAGCTGAAAGCTGGCAGCTAGAAGCTGAGAGCTATCTCTTGCTGAACTGGAACCGTGCGCGGGCGCCCTTCTGACCGTACTTCTTGCGCTCCTTCATGCGCGCGTCGCGGGTCAGCAGGCCTTCGGCCTTGAGGGTTTTGCGCAGCTCGGGGTTGAACTGGACCAGCGCGCGGGCAATGCCCATCTTCACGGCATCGGCCTGCGCGGCCACGCCGCCGCTCTTCACCGTGGTCACCACGTCGAAGTTGGAGGCCATCTCCACCAGCGCCAGGGTCCGCTTGGCAGAGACGCGCTGCTGCTCGGTCACGAAATACACCTCGAAGGCCTTGCCGTTAACCTTCCACTCGCCCGTTCCCGGACGCAGGAAAACTCGGGCGATCGCCGACTTGCGCCGTCCCGTCCCGTAATACTGAACCAAATCTGCCATTCTTTTGTAGCTCCTAGCTCCCAGCTTCTAGCCTCTAGCTAAAAGCCCTAAAACTTCGAATCCCAAATGCTTTGACTAGCAGCTAGAAGCTAGCAGCTAGCGGCTGCTTTACTTGATGGCCAGCGCCACGGGCTGCTGCGCCTGATGGGGATGCTGTTCGCCGCGATAGACCTTCAGCTTGGTAGCCATCTGGCGGCCCATCTTGCTCTTGGGCAACATGCCCTTGATGGCCTGCTCCAGAATCGCCTCCGGCTTGCGGTTCAACAGGCGCACGAACGATTCCTCGCGCAGTCCGCCGGGAAAACCGGTGTAGCGGCGATAGAGTTTCTGCTGGCTCTTCAAGCCGGTCAGACGGACCTTCTCCGCGTTGATGACGATCACGTGATCGCCCATGTCGATGTACGGCACATACTGGGGATTCAGCTTGCCGCTCAATACATCGGCAGCCTTGGTCGCCAGTCGCCCCAGCGTCTGGCCGCTGGCATCCACCACAAACCACTTGCGGTCAATATCCTTACCGCTCGGAACAAAGGTACCCATCGCTCTCCTACCCTCTAAAAACACACCTGAAAAACAACAGCGCAAAAGCCTTTGGCCCACGCCAAAAGCGCACGGGCCTGAAATCCACCCACTGCCAAACAAATCTGTTCGGGTGAGGATTGCGGGGGCTGGCCCTCAAAAGGGCTCTGGCTCGCCTGGAATCACGAAGAAAACCTCGCTTCCAGCAGCCCGTGGCCTGTTCCGGTCGATCCCTCCGGGGCATCTACCAGTTGAGTCCGGGTGAGCAGATCACCCCATCGACGAAGACCTATCGATGAGGGCCCCGACGCACACACAGACCCCAGGCGCAACACCGCGCAAGGACTCCAGAATACCCGAATCGCGCTCCAGAGTCAACGAAAGGCCCGGCAGGCAAGCGCTCCCGGCCTGCTTGGGCAACTTTTCTCCCCGCAATTTGCGACCTCCGTGGGATACCAAACCTTGCTTTTCTGTTGCCTCATTAGATCTCGGCGCGCTTTCCGCCTGATCGCCCAATCGTCGCGGCGGCCACCCCTCCCCCCTGGGAGGATTCCCCTGCCGGCGGGTGGAACGCGTCCGCAGCAGGGGGAACGAGAATGCCCAACGTCCTCATCCCGACCCCGCGCGGGCAGATGCCCGCCTATCTTGCTCTACCCGCCACGCCCGGCCCCGCGCCCGGCGTCGTCGTCCTGCACGACGTGGGCGGCATGACCAACGACCATCGCAATCAGGCCGACTGGCTGGCCGAGGCCGGCTTCCTGGGCCTGGCCATCGACCTCTACTACAAGGGCGGCATGCTGCTCTGCCTGCGCAGCGTCGTCCGCGACCTGATGGCCCGCAGCGGGCCGGCCTTCGACGACGTGGAAGCCTGCCGCTCCTGGCTGTCGGCGCAACCCAACTGCAACGGCAACATGGGCGTCATGGGCTTCTGCATGGGCGCCGGGTTCACCCTGCTGCTGGTCTCAGGCCACGGGTTTTCGGCCGCCAGCATCAACTACGGCGGCAAGCTGCCGCCCGACGTGGACGATTTCCTCAAGACCGCCTGCCCCATTGTGGCCAGTTACGGCGCCTTGGCGCGCTTTGAACAGGGCGTGGCCGACCAGCTTCAACAGGCGCTGGAGCGCGCGCTGATCCCCCACGACGTGAAGGAATACCCCGAGGCCGGCCACTCCTTCATGAACAACCACCAGCAGTTCTGGCTCAAGCTGCTGCGCTTTGCCGGCATCGGCTACAACGAACCCGCCACCCTTGACGCGCGGCGGCGCATTGCCGCATTCTTCCACACACACCTGGATGGTGAAAGATGCCGAGTCTGGAAGATGGACAAGAGTGCACACCCAGCGCCAAGTCTGACGATCTGAAACCCCTTTGGCGCATTGGCGGCATCGCCGCATTCATTCTCATCTTCTATTCGCTTGCAACCATCGTTCAAATCGTCGTTCTCGGTGGCCAGCCCACATCGGCAGCTGAAGCCTTCGACCTGTTGCAGCACCACAGAGCGGTGGGACTGCTGCGGCTGGACCTGCCAACCATCACCGTCCTGCCGCTCTACTACCTGTTGTTTCTCGGGCTCTACGCTGCCTTACGAAGGACCGATCGCGCCCGCACCTTGCTCTCCACGGTGCTGGTTTTCGCCGGGCTGACGCTGGTGCTCTCCACGCCGACGGCGCTCTCGATGATCCCCCTGAGCGACAAGTTTGCCGCGGCCAGCAATGACGCCGTGAGGGCGCAAGTGCTGGCTGCAGGAGAAGCTCTCATGGCCGCCGACATTTGGCATGGAACCGAGGCCTTCCTGGGCGGAGTGCTGCTGCAATGCGGCGCGGTGTTGATCTGCGTCGTCATGCTGCGCGGTGGGGTCTTCGGCAAGGCTACCGCCTGGCTGGGCATCGTCATGCACACCCTCGACCTGGCCCACATCGTCGGCGGGCTTTTCCTGCCCGCCGCTGGAGTCATTCTCATGGCCCTCGCCGGACCGCTCTACCCCATCTGGCTTTACCTGGTTGGCCGCAGGATGCTCAAACTGGCGCCAAAAGGGAACTGACTGCGAGTTTCCGGCACTTTAAGGCAGGGCCGGTTTCGCCCCGCCAGCGGCGGGGCCGGTGGCCGGCAGGTCTAGCGCATAGACGCGCTGCGTGGCCGTAAGCACCAGCAATTGGCGCTTTTCCGGCACGAACCGCGCCGCCAGCGGGTAGTGGTCCAGCGTCACGCGCGCCATTTCCTTTCCCGTAGCCACCTCGTAGACCGTCACTTCCTGGGGCCGGTTGGTGGCGGCGATCAGGCCCAGTCCGGCGTCGCCCGCAATGGCGCGTCCAAAGAAAGCCGCGAGCCGCTGGCCGTCGGCGATGCGGTAGACCACGGTGTCGTCGTTGCTCCCCTGGATGGCCAGCAGGCCGCCGTAGAGAGCGGCGGTCCGGCCGTCGCGACGTCCGGAGGCAGTCTCTGGAGCCACCACCAGCCGCTCGGGCGCGCCCGTGCGCCGCGACACCACCTCGACCACTAGTCCGCGCTCTTCAAGCTCCTTGTATTCGTCGCTGGTGCGCACCGTGAGCTTCCTGTTGTGGTCCAGCTCACTGCCTCCTGTCAGGCTGCGCCGGTCCATCACCAGTAGAAGCCGATCGCCGTCGGTGTCCAGCAGCAGCGGCGGGTTGTTGGGGAAGCGTCTTGACCAGAGCGGACTCCCGCTGGCTGCATCGACGGCCTCGATCTGGACGTTGAAGTAGAGCTCTTGGTCCGCTTCCAGAGGCTTGTACCGCACCAGAACGCTGCCGTACTGGATTGGTTCTGTCTCCAGGCTAAGCGTGGGCGCCACCTTGCCGGTGCGCCGGTCGATCCGGGGGTCCAGAGCCGGCTTGAGTTCGCGGCCGGCAATCCGCGCCTGAAGCTGGTCCTGGCCATCGAACTGCGCGTTGCGGAATGGGCCCGTGAGTGAGACCTGCTTGCCTGTGCTCAAGTCCCAGACAGCGCCGCGGGCGCGATCCGAGATGGCAAGGTACCGGCCGTCGGCGCTGAATCTGGCAGCTTCCAGCGAGGGAAGCGGCGTCACGGGCACGGCGGCGGTTTCCATGCTCCCGCCCAGCGTCCCAACGGAGACGCCCCCGTGCTCGGCTTCCACGGCCAGCGTGTCGCCGGCCAAGTCGACCGGCTCCAGCTTGAACGAAGGACCGGCAGTCCCGCTAGCCGGATCGAAGAGCGCCGCCGCGGCATCGCTGCTGGGACCGGTTAGCAACCGCGAGCCACGGGTGACGCGCGTCATCCAGGTTCGGCCCGTGGTGAAGGTGTGGATGGGCATCCCCTCGGGGAATGTGCTGTAGCACATTTTGAAGGTGTCGCGCGGGCCGCCTTCCTTGTATCCCCAGTCGCACTCGTAGGCCAGCTTGTCGGAATCCACGAAGGCCATGCGGCTCTCATAGAGGTGCGACAAGTCATTCCCCAGGCTTACCGTCTTGCCATCCTTCAGGTCGAAGCCCACTGCGGCCGTTCCCGAGGCGGCAAGAAAATAGCGTCCGTCCTGGCTCCAGGCAACAGAGGCCTGACGCGGTTCGCCGATGGAGCGGCTGGCTGCGGGCTGTGCCTGGGCGGCAAAGTTCGCGCGGTAGAAGTTGTCGTTCTCGTACAGCATTTTGCCGGTGCGCAGATCGCTGAGCTTCAACCAGCCATAGCTTCCGCCTCCGCTGAGCCTCAACCGCATATCGCCGTAGTTGCGGCTGAAACAGGCAAAGGTCTTTCCGTCCGGAGAAAGGCTGGCTTGCAGGCATTGGTTGTAGTCGGCGAAATCGAGAATGGCGGCAGGCTTCCTGGCCGCCACATTCCAGTCCTCGAAGCGAAGTCCTGCGTAATAGAAGGCCACGTCGGCCGAGTCGGGGGTGAACTGCGCCATCTGGGCGCCGGGAGCGTCGATAGAAAAGAGCAGCTTGAGCGGCGCGCGCCGCAGCACGTGGATCTGCATCTCGTCCTGCGCCAGCACCAGCTTGGCGTCGGGGCTGAGGCGCACATTTTCAAGCGCGGGACTCATGGGCGGGTCCAGCTTGATCGCCTTCAGTCCAGGGGTCGGCTCCACCAATGGGAGCACGACCTGGTGGAGGAGAAAATCCTGAAATGCCTTGAACTCCGCCCGGTCCTGGGGTTGCGCCTCGCGGCAGTCCGCGGAAAGCGATGCCGTCATCTTCTGCGCCAGACGCACGCGCCGGCTCACTTCCGTAGTCATATCCAGGGCATCGGTGAGGATATTTCCCTTGAAACCCTCGTTGAGGCTTGCGCGGTCCACAATCGCGTCAAAGGCCTGCGGCGCAAAGCCGGCCTTCACCATCGCGTAGAACCCCACCCGGTCGGCCAGCAGTTCGTCGCTCTCTTGGTCGTCGATGCTGAGACGCGGTTTCCACTTGTACTCCAGAATCGATTTTGGAATGTTCAGCATCCTCTGGTACTTGTCTCGGAGATCCTGCCGGTCGCCAATCGATTTCACGCCCATCAGCTTGTCCAGCGCCAGGGTGTAAACGGTGGCTGTATGGTGCGTGTAGATGCGGCCAATCTCGTGGGCCAGAGCGCCTGCCAGTTCGTCTTCGTTACGCGCGTCCAGCACCAGCTTGCGGCTGACATAAACGTGCCCGCCCGCCAGCGAGAACGAGCGAACTTCGCCCGACTCGAAGATGCGGAAGGAATAGCGCACCGGCGTAGGCGGCAACTGTGCCAGCAGCTTTTCGCCCAGCATGGTCAGATATTCGCTTTTTGCCTCCGGCAGGAGCAGATAGCCCGGTTCCGCCCTCTCCGCCTGGGCGTCGCCCAGCCACTGCTCCTGTTCGGGGGTAAAAATATTGGCGCGATGCACGCTGAGAGGCGGTTGGAGGAAGGAGCAGCCTGCGGTCTGCTGCGCGTTTGCCGCCGGCAGAAGGCTGACCAGGAAAAAGATGAAACCGGCAGAAAGGACTCTCTGCGTCATGGTGCACCTCGAAGATCATCGCCGAGCCTGGCTTCATCCCCGCAATGAGGCTGCTTTGTTTCCAGATTCGCAACCAGCTGCAGGAGGCCATTCCGGACAGTCCATCATAAGACGGCGTTTTGAGTAGGCGGTTACTGTGATTTACCGTGCTCACCCATCCTGATGCGGGCGCTGCAGAGCGCGGAAAGATGCAGCGAGGCGAACCTGCGGTCTCCACCACGTACATATTGGTAAACCGCTATAGACTCCGCAGTTTCACCACAAATGTTATTTGGGGTGTATAAAAGGGTGCATCGGGCCGGTCCATGCGGAACTGTCGCGTATGGGGCCACAGTCTCCTGGCAGACAGACTCCCGATTCGATTGGAGAACTTCATGTCGCCGCGTACGATTTTCCTGAGCAAGTTGTTCGGGCTCTACTTCATTCTCGTCGCACTGCCCATGATGCTTCACAAACAAGCCGTCGTGGAGATGGTCACAAGGCTTCTCCGCGACCCATTGACGATGTTTGTGCTTGGGGTGTTCGCGCTGCTTGGCGGGCTGGCCATGGTTCTGGCGCACAACATCTGGTCGGGCGGCGTACTGCCAGTTGTCCTAACCATCGTCGGCTGGCTGGCCTTGGTCAAAGGCCTCCTGTTTTTGCTTCTGTTTTCAGACGATGCAGCGGGGTTTTACCTGGGGACGCTTCACTTCAGCCAGCTTTTCTACCTGTACATGGCAATCTGTCTCGCGCTCGGCGCCTACCTCACCTACGGTGGGTTTGCCTCGAAAAGCCGTAGGTGAGCAGGGCAGCTTGCTCAAATTACGGCGTCTCTCGGATTCCCGTCGAGTCGCCAAGTGGTGCGTAACGTAGATTTTTCCTGCGGAAAAATCCGCGCGGCAGCAGTGGGCCGCTTCATACCAATCCGAGAAATGATAGCAAGCCGCTGTTCGGGGCCTATCCTCGAAATCCTCACCCCAGCGAGAACGGCCGCACAAATAACAGCGCCCCGCCTCTGCCGCAAAATCCACGGCAAAAACGGGGCGCAATGTTCGCATAGCTGACAGCTAAAAGCTAGTAGATGGCAGCTAGAAGCTGGTCGCTGCTTTTACGCCGCTGCCAGGTCCGCCGAACGCACCCGGAAGCGCTTCATTTGCAGCTTCAGCGTGCGTTCGATCTTCTTCAGGTCGCCGCGCTCTGCCGGTGCGGCAAAGGTGGAGGCCACGCCGTGCGCCGAAGCGCGTCCCGTGCGGCCTACACGGTGCACAAAGTCCTCGGCCATCTTGGGCATGTCGAAGTTGATCACATGCGCCACGTTGGCCACGTCGATGCCGCGGGCGGCCACGTCGGTAGCCACCAGCACGCGGTGACGGCCCTCGCTGAAGCTGCGCAACGCCTGGTTGCGCTGGGCCTGCGAGCGATCTCCGTGAATCTGCGTCGCCGAGTGGCCGGAACGGACCAGCCTGCGGGCCACGCGATCCGCGCCGTGCTTGGTGCGCACAAACACCAGGAAGCTGCCCTGTTCGGCGCCCAGCAAATGTTCGAGCAACTCCTGCTTCTTGTCGGACTCGACTTCAAAGGTGCGCAGCTCCACGTTCTCCGCGGGCTTGAGCACCGAACCGATCTCGATGCGCGCCGGGTTGTTGAGGTACTTGCGCGCCACTTCCTTCACCGGGCCTTCGAGCGTTGCGGAGTAGCAGAGCGTCTGGCGCACTGCGGGCAGCGTGGTGGCGATGCGCGCAATGGCTGGCTGAAAGCCCATGTCGAGCATGCGGTCCACTTCGTCGAGCACCAGGATCTTTACGCCTTCCAGCCGCACCAGCTTGCGCTTGAGGAAGTCTTCGAGACGTCCGGGCGTGGCAACAATGAGGCGTGCGCCGCGGCGAATGGCATCGAGTTGCGAGCGCTCGGCCAGGCCGCCGACCACCAGGGCCACGGACTGCGCGGAGCTGGAACGAATGGCGATAAAGGCCTTCTCCACCTGCATGGCCAGCTCGCGCGTGGGCAGGCAAATCAGCGCCTGCGCGCCCCTGGCTTCGTTCTTCTGCATCATCTCAACGATCGGAATGAGGTAGCTGAGCGTCTTGCCGGTGCCGGTCTGCGCGGTGGCCAGCACGTCGCGGCCTTCCAGGGCGGGAGGAATCGCGCCCTCCTGAACCGGGGTGGGGATCTCGAACTTGTTGGCATTGAGCCGCGCCATCAGCGGGGCCGAAAGATTGAACTGCGAAAACTGAGTCGTCAAAATTGGGTACATTCCTGTAGGCTCCGCGAGCCTCGATTTCACCTCAGAGGCCTGCAATCGGAACCGGACATGGGGCGCACACACGAATGCTCTTCGCGCACGGGCCTGCTATCGATATGCGCAGGGGAGAACCGAAAGTCGTTCTAGACTGACCGATAAGCATTCAAGGGGGAATGCCGGAGGCCCGGAGCTGCCACACGCTACTGGTACGCCAAGCGGCTCATTGCCGTCCGGCTACCCTGCTTCCGCAAATCCCGGCTCCATCGCGCCGATCCAATCCAAGGATGCTGAGGCGCTAGGTTCTTCTCTGGACAATCGCAATCCAGAACACAGTCACCGGGCGGGAGACTGACGGGTATACGCTGTAGGGGCTTGGGGGAAATCTGTGCCAGGCAAACTTGCCTTCAGAGGCTCGCTGCCGCTCACGGCCAAATCACTGAGCGCAAATACAGTGTAGCACGAATGGATTGAACCTCTTTCGCGGGGCTACCCAGGTCAATCGCGTGAGGATTCCGAGCGCAGGATGAGAGGTTTTGATAAGGCACAACTTCAGTCGTGTCCCCATTGGCCTGTGGCCCACCCAAGTGGATGAAGACGCCTCTCTGCATCCGCCCCGGAGGGGCGACACGAGAATAGCCCAGGGCGACAGCCCTGGGTATGCCAGCCAGCAAAGCTTCAAAGCCCCGGAGGGGCGGCCGAAATGTCGGTCGAAATCCAAAGGGCAAGGCCGCGTTTTCTCGCCGTGCCTCGAATGCGCTGGAAGATTCAGGGTTTTAGCCCTGGAGGGAAGGTTCTGAATTGTCGAAGCCCATCCCTCGGCGGCTAAAGCCGGTGCATTTTAGGGTTTGAAATCGGCACGGCTGAAGCCGTGCCCTTTCAAAACATCTGCCTTTCTTGCATCGCGATCTTCAAGCGACTAACCTGCGGAGCTACCGTCCGCGCGAGCGCCGGTCCGGAAGGCCAAGGCGTTGCTTCAGGTCAAGCAGCTCCTGAATCTTGTTTTCCGGTATGTAGGCCAGGGGCTTGCCGATCTGTTGCGCGATCAGATACGTCTTGCAATACGTCTCGAAGGTCTCTACCAGCCATTCGGCATGGCTTACCGTGTCGGACCAGCAAACGATGCCGTGATTCGACAGCAGGATGGTGTTGTGGTCCTCGACAAAGGGCAGCACCGTCTCGGCAAAGGCCTGCGTCCCAGGGGTCTCATAGGGCGCAACTGCTGCCGGCCCAATCGAGGTCTCGTACTCCGAGATCAGCCCGATGGGCGGCACCGTGCCGGTCATGGCGAAGGCCGTGGCATGGGGCGGATGGCAGTGCACGATGGCGCGGGCGCGCGGGTTAGCCTTGTACATCGTCAAATGCAACAGCAGTTCGCTGGTGCGCCGGCGGTCGCCGGCCAGGATGTTGCCGTCCAGATCGGAGAGGCAGATGTCGGCCGGCTCCATATCCCGCTTGCACATCATGGTCGGCGTGCAAAGCACGTACTTTGCGCCGATGCGGGCGCTGATGTTGCCGCCGTTGCCGTCCACGTACTGCCGCTCCCACAGCTTGCGGCCCACGGCGATAATCTCCGCGCGCAGAGCCGCGGCCTCAGGGGAGTGGGCAACCGCCTGGGGCGAAATGTCCTCCGCCGCGGCGGTGGTCGCCTCATGAATAGCTTCCGCTTTTGGAACCGCTGTCTGCTCCATCGATGACCTCACGGGTGGGGCGCTTGGGCGGGCTCCGCAATCTCCGGCTTTCCCACTTGGATTATATATAGGGCCATTTGCGAAACCGCTCCCGTGACTTCGGTCACGATTGACGCCCTACTCCGCCGGCACCAGCCTGCGCTGCAACTCTTCCAGCGTCTGCCCCTTGGTCTCCGGATAGAAGAACAGAACGACAAAGAACTGAACCACCGTCATGATCGCGAAGAAGGTGAACGGAGCGCTGGCGCTGAAAGAAGCCACCAGTATGGGAAACGCCAGGGCGATGATGGTGTTCGTGATCCAATGGCTGGCGTTGCCCACGCCCTGCCCTTTGGAGCGCACATGGTTGGGGAAGACCTCGCCGATGTACACCCAGATGACCGCGCCCTGCGAAAGCGCAAAGAACGCGATATAGACGATCAGCAGCCACACCAGCGCCCCGGAAGGGGCATGTGTGGCAAACATCCAGGCCACTCCCGCCAGGCAGCTTGCCGTGCCCGCCGCGCCAATCAACAGCAGCGTCTTGCGGCCGATCTTGTCGATGACGCTCATGCCCACGATGGTGAAGACCAGGTTGGTAAAGCCGATGGCGATAGCCTTTTGATAGGCCGAAGTCTGGCTGGAACCGGCCTCGGTGAAGATGTTGTTCAGGTAATAGAGAATGGCGTTGATGCCGGCCAACTGGTTGAACGCGCCAATGGTGATGGCCAGAAACAGCGGATAGCGGTAGCGCCAGCGGAAGACCGACTCGTGTGCCGTGGCATGCTCCTGCTCAAGGGCCGACCGGATGTCGGCCAACTCGCCCTCGGGGTCGGGTTCGCCCATCTGCTTGAGCACTGCCAGGGCTTCGTCGTAGCGCTCTCTGGCCGCCGACCAGCGCGGGCTGCGGGGAATGCCGAAGAGAAGCGCCAGGAATCCGGCAGCGGGCAGCGCCGCCACGCCCACTTGCCAGCGCCACTCCGCCGCGCCCAGATTGAGCAGCCGGATCAGGTAATTCGAGGTATACGCCACCAGGATGCCGAAGACCACGTTGAACTGGAACGCGCCCACCAGCCGTCCGCGCCACTTGGCCGGAGCCAGCTCGGCAATATAGACCGGGCCCAGCACGGAGGAAGCGCCAATGCCCAGGCCGCCGACAAACCGGAAGACCATCAGCACGGGCCAGTTCCAGGCCAGCGCGCCGCCGATGGCCGACACCACGTAGAGCACCGCGGTGATGCGCAGCGTTTCGCGCCCGCCCAGCTTCTGCCCCACAACACCGGCGCCCAGCGCTCCCGCTACCGTGCCAATGAGCGCAATGGCTACCGTCCATCCCTCTTTTTGCGGACTCAGATCGTAAAGCTTCACCAGCGCATGAATGACGCCGGAAATGACTACGGTGTCGAAGCCAAAAAGCAGGCCGCCAAGGGCGCCGGTCAGGGTTGCTTTCATCAGGTTGAGGTTTGGGCGCATGGTCTTGGGCTCCTCGATTTCCTGACCATCCTACAGACTGGCTCCGGGCCGGGGCAAACCCTGCTTATGCGTCTTCCCCAACCATCTCCTCCAGCCGGGCCAGGTCGCGCACCACGATATGCCGCCCATCCAGCTTGAGCAGCCCCTCGGCGGCCAGCCGCGTCAGGTTGCGCGAAACCAGCTCGCGCACCGTGCCCATGCGATGGGCCATCTCCTGATGGCTGTCCGGCAGGTCGAAGGCGATTCCCTCCGGCGCGGGATGCCCGCTGGATTTGGCCAGCCCCACCAACTGCGTCACCAGCCGCTGACGCACGGTGGTAAACGACAGCTCTTCGATCAGGTCCACCAGCCGGCGCAGCCGCCCGCCCACCGCGGCCAGCACCTTCAGAGCCACCTCCGGCCGCTCCAGGCAAAAGGCACGAAACTCTTCGCGCGGCAAAAAGACGATTTCCGTTGGTTCAAGGGCGATAGCCGAGGCCGGATAGTCGCCGCCGTCGAAGACCGGCAGCTCTGCCACCGTGCTGCCCGGCCCCTCGATGGCCAGCACCTGCTCGCGCCCGCTGGCCGAGCTTTTGAAGATGCGCACCCGTCCCGCCGCCACAATGTGCAGCCCCAGGCAGCGATCGCCTTCCTGAAAGAGCAACTCCCCGTCGGCAAAGTGCTTGCGCCGCGCGCGCCGCGCCACCATGCCCCGCTCCACCTCGTTCAAACCGCCAAAAATGCCTTGCGGCCCGAGGCACTGCATCCATCCTGCCTGTTCTTCTGCCATACCGGCCCGATTCTACCGGAATTTTCTCCCGCCGCGTGACTAAAGTCGCTGCCCCGCCGGCCAGCCCCGCCTAGCCTCAAACCATCAGGAGGTTTTCATCATGCCCCAAACTCAAACCACGCTGCGGTCGATCGCCCTCGAATCCCCCGCCACCATCCGCGTCTTCGAGCGCTTCCACCTCGATTACTGCTGCGGCGGCAACCGCCCGCTGGCCATGGCCTGCGCCGAGAAGGGTCTCGACCTGGATGCCGTACTTTCCGCCCTGGCCGAAGCCACGAAGTCCGCCGAGCCTGCAAAGGACTTCACCCAGTCCACACCCTCCGAGCTGATCCGGCACATCGTCCACACGCACCATGCCTATGTCCGCAGCGAATTGCCCCGGCTTCTCCCCATGGCCGGCAAAGTAGCCGCCAAGCACGGCCCGGCCCACCCCGAGTACATCCAAATCGAAGCCCAACTGCAGCAACTGGCAAGCGAGCTCACCAGCCACTTGAGCAAGGAAGAAATCATCCTCTTCCCCTACATCGAGGCGCTGGAAAAGAGCCGCAACGGCGTTGGAAGCGCTCCTCACGCCTGCTTCCCCACCGTCCAGAGCCCGATCCAGGCCATGATGAACGAGCACGAGGCAGCCGGCGCGCTGCTGGAGCAGATGCGCGCATCCACGCAGGGCTTTGCCCCGCCGGCCGGCGCCTGCCCCACTCTCGTCGGCCTTCTGGATGGCATCGATGCATTCGAAAAAGATTTGCACCGGCACGTGCATCTGGAGAACAACCTGCTCTTCCCGCAGGCCATTGCCATGGAGAAGGAAGTTCTGGTCGCGCCGTAAGCACCTGGGGCGAAAAGCCGTAGATGGCCTCGATTGGAAAGAAAAACGAAGCCAACGGCGCAAAACGAGCTTATTCTCTCCCCATGGCAAAAGGGGGCGTTCCTTGACTCACACCTCGCGCAGCAGATTCACTCGTTCCGCCGTAGCCGCAGCTGCACTTTGTCTGGTTTTCGCCCTCGGCGCCCATGCCCAGACGTGGAATAAGTTCAGCTATCCCGCCGACGGGTTCAGTGCCTCATTCCCGGCGCAGCCCGATTTGCAGAAGAGGGATGTGCCCACCGATGCGGGCAGCTTCGAACTGCGCTCCTATGTTGGGCAAGTTGGCGAGGTGGCGCTGTTCATCGGGGTATGCGACTACGGCGCGGCGGTTGCGAATAAGGACCCCGACAGCGTGCTCCAAGGAGCCAAGAACGGAGCCTTGACCAACTCCAAGTCTCGCCTGCTCACCGAAAAGAAGATATCCTTCGGCATCTACCACGGTGTCGCTTTTGAGTCGGAAAGCGATGCTGCCCATTTTTCCGCCCGCATTTACATGGTGGGCACAACCCTTTACCAGACCCTGGTGGTTGCGCCTCTGGCAAAGCCCTACCCCGACACGGTGCGCTTTCTGGACTCCTTCCAGTTGATCGCCCGCGTTCATAACTAGCCTTCGCGCCGCTACAAATCTCCGAAGCCGGGGTTCGATCCGCCGCAAAGGCTCCGTGCCCCTTGTGTGACAACGTCGGCAAGTGTCAAGCGGTTTTTCCTTTCGCGGAGCATAAGACCGCGTCGGCGTGGCGGAGTCGGGGTCAAGGGCGCCGTTCTTTGGCGTTCATCTCGACCCTTGACGCCGGCCTCTCGATTGCGGAGGGATAGTCGCGAGCATGACATGGCGACTGCTTCGCTTAGGATTCCCTGCTGGCTCGCTCCTGCTGGGCCAGCAGGCCGGCTCCACGTTGAGATCAGGTCCGAGGGCTCAGCAGGCCCCTTCGACGCTATTCAAAGCGGATTTTATGGGGAACGAATCCGCCTGGGACCTTAACTGAACTAAGCAGATGTTTCCCAATATGGGTTCCCGATATGTTTAGAAGACACTAGTGTCCGGCTACAAGCTGAATAGATTCAACTGGTTGCAAATGTCGTCTAAGTCGTTGTCGCATTCCGTCTCCTGAAGTGCCCGTAAAATGGGGGTTTTCTCGAAAAGAGTTAGGCTGA
>Ga0181529_10004837_pt1 | contig 14346 bp, 13 predicted proteins | sample PEATcosm2014_Bin_36_FD_119763 | JGI IMG/M metagenome (GOLD analysis project Ga0181529, IMG submission 119763) | Peatland microbial communities from MTU Mesocosm Facility, Houghton, MI, USA - PEATcosm2014_Bin10_30_metaG | ecosystem: Environmental > Terrestrial > Soil > Wetlands > Peat | place...
AAAGATGTGCCTTTTCTGCCCGATATTTCATGGAACTGCCCCGAACCGGCCGCGCCCAGCGGGCCGGACGACAACCTAAGTACGCGATTTCCAAAATACAGTCGCGTATTCCGTGGCGCCGGCGGCCATCCTCGCAGGCCGGGGTGCCCTGGGCCGCCTGTCGTCGCGCCGAAGGCGCGCTCCGCGCACGACGACATGCCGGGATGCCTGTCCCACTCGACGCCACAGAATGCGTCAGTGTATTCATGAAACGGTGCACTTAGCCAATCCGATGAACCCGGCTGCATAAACGCCGGACGGGTTTCAACACGCCAGCCTCCTGGTTGACCCTCTCGACCTGGCGGCCGATAACCAACCCGGGCCAGGCCCGGAAAGGGCCTTGACCAGGGCCACGTGCCCCGGCAAGACGGCATCGCGTCGAATCCAGGCCTCGAGCCGTACGGCGTATTCCGGCGCCAGTGAGCCGGCCAGCCAATCGCGCACCAGTTGCGTCTCCAAAGCGGAGAGCGACTCGAAGTATTCATCATCTGTGAAGTAACGGTCCTCGATCCGGTCCCGCTCCTCGCGTGGCAAGTCGTCGAGCATGTACCGGACTGCCTGCGCCTCTTCCGCTGCATTCATGTCCACTGGGACCGTCTCTTACAAAATGCGACTTTTCCACCGGATATTTCATCGTTATTGAGATTCCCGGCCATCCGGTGGAGTTTGCACTGCCTTTAAGATCTTTCGCACAAGCCGATGAACCTGGATGCGCAGTGCATTGGGCGACTGCTGGCGCCGCTTTGCCAGCAGTTGCCGGTTTCCCAGATGGTACTCCAGCAGGAGCCTTCGCTCCTCGGGAGCCAACGAATGCAAGCATTCGTTCAAGAGAAGCATCTGTTCCACGCGGCTCAGATGCGCGAAATCCCCCCCGCGCTCATCGGGAGGGTCCTGGGAAAGTTCCTCGGTAGTTTTCTCTTTGAAGCCTTCCCGTAATACGTTGCGTGCAACCCCCAGACAGAAAGCCGACAGTGAAGGGGCGATACTTGCCCCCTCCCGGAGACGGCGAACTACCCGGCAGACGACCTCATCCGCGTGGGTTTCGGGATCCGGCCTTCGATGTACGCGAAAGAAGGTAATCAGACGTTCCCGAATCTTTCGGTACTGCTCTTCCGGAATGTCTGTTTCCGCCTCCGCCATGCCCGTCGCTCGTCCACGATCGATGCCTTAGATCATAACATCATGCATCATAGACACATAAGACAGCTCGCCGACTCATTTTGAGTCTCCGAGCAGGGTATAGCCGGACCAGAAGAATGGATCTTTCCAGCGATCGGTCCGCCACAGCGATTCCTGCGCGGCCCGCAACGCGGAAGCGGGCGTGCCATTTTCGCGGAGTAGAACCCGGTAGTACTCTTTCATGAATGCGGCGGATGCCTCGTCCTCTACGGGCCAGAGCGTGGCCAGGACCGCGCGCGTTCCGGCCCGGAAGAGTGGGCGGGCCAGACTCACCATGCCCTCGCCACGCACCAGTGGTCCGATGGCGGTCTCGCAGCCGCTGAGTACAAAGAGGTCGGATGCCAGGCGCAGTTTGGCCAGCTCACCGGCGCTGGCGAAGCCGGGCTGGGGCTTCCCGTTCGGGCGCACGAGCGAGAGCGTAATGCCGGAACGCTCCGGGTCGGCGTCGTGAATCGCCGCGTGAGTCGCGAAATGTACCACCCGAAATTGCGACAGATCGATCTGCTGCAGTGTGCCGAGGCTGGCATCGAAGCCGGTAACTACGTAAGCGTCGCGACTGGGCGCCTGCTGCGCGATGGCCTGCGCCTCTCTGGTGGCGTAAGACAGCCGCGAGAGCGACGGTGCTTGCGGCCTCTGGAAGGTCCCCAGACGGCCGTCTCCGGCATCGAACACGGGATCCGCGAAGACGGCCACCGAACGGGGTGCGGCACCTCGCCCGCGAAGTTTGGATCGCAGTTCGCGCCACACCGAAGCCGAGGGAATGGTCACGATTTCCCGCAGTACACCCAGGGGCTTCTTTTCCCCGGGCGCGGTGAGAGCTGCAAAGGAAATGTACTGCAACACGTCGTCGGCGGCGACGATCGCCCGGCGAGTTCCAGCCAGCGCATCGGCAACCGGGCCCAGAAGCGTTTGGGAGAGCCGTCTGAGACCGCCGGCCAGCCTCTGCTCCGCCGCGCCGTCCAGTTGCCGCTCCCGGAACGCAGGCAGAAGCTTCCGAACGGCGCCGCCCAGCCGTTCCAATTCCGCCCGCCCGGGCAGATCGAACTGGCGGATGCGGTCCGCGGTTACCAGGAACAGATGGCTTCGCTCGTCCGCCACGGCGTAATACAAAAGGATGGAGTCCTTTCCCAGAAGTCCCGGTATCTCGTGTGGATCGATCAAGGCCGGCTCGGCGAATCCCTCGGACGTACGCGCTTTCCGTTCCGTCGCGCGGTCCAGGTCCCGATACTCTTCAATAAGACGGTCCACCGAGCGAACTAAGTCCTTGGATACCTTCGATTCGGGCAGCCCTCCCAGGCGCACTAACTGGTCTAATTGGTAATTCAATCGAAGCTCCAAAGCTCGACGGCGCCCTTCCGGGTCCGGGGAAGTTTCTCCGGTCTGCAAGTCCTCCAGCCACTGGCGGGCGCGCCCCCGTTCGATGGTGGCCAATGCTTTCTCCAGGTCGTTCCGCTCGACATAGAGATCCGCAAGGTCTTCGTACATGTGGTGCCGCTCGGCAACATACGTCATTCGATACCGCGGTGCGGCAAGCGAAGTTCGTAACGTCTCGGCCAGCGAGAGGGCCGATTCCAATCGTCCGGCGGATTCATCCCATCTCTCTTGCCGCTTGTCGAGCAGCGCCAGAGCGTAAAGCGTGGACGCCTGCTCGTCGCGAAGCCCCACGGCTACTCGCAGGTCTAACGCCTCCTGGAGATGCCTTCCGGCTTCCGCATAGTCTCCCAGGCGTGTTTCGAGCAGCCCGAGATAGTGCAGTGCGCTGGCGGCTCCCCGCCGGTCGCCAGTCTTATGGTAAGACTCCAGAGCCCGCGCTAAGTCCGCTTTCGCTTCGGCTGAGCCGGAAACAGCCATGCGCGCCTGTCCACGGACGTTATAAGCCAAAGCCAGGGTCGATTCGTCCGCCGATGTCCGCAGCAGGGCGACGGCTTCCTGCAGCGCGCCCAGCGACCGGGCGGATGCGCCGTGTTGCAGGCGCGCTCGCCCGAGGTTGATGAGCGCCTTGGCCCGGTTGGTGCGATCGGCGGCGGAGTTCCACAGAGCTGCGGCTGTTTGAAAGTGCGTCTCGGCTTGAGGCCACGAGCCCACCGCCTCGTAGACCAGGCCGATGTTGTTCTCCGCCGCTGCGCGAAGCAGCGTGTCCGTCAGTTCCGGGGAGCGCAATAGAGCCTGAAAGTCCTGCAGAGCGGAATTCCACTCGCCCGTCCGGGTCTTGAGCAGCGCCCGATTATTCAATACCGCCATCGTGCCATACTGGAATCCGGCCTTTTGCCATACGTCGAGAGCTTTGCCATAAGATAGATTCGCGGCTTCGATCTGCCCCAGATTCAGCTCGACTCCTCCGAGCTTGTTGATCGCTTCTCCGAGAAGCAGAGCATCGCCCGCGCCGCGCGCCAGTTCCTCGGCGGCGCCGTAGTTCAAGGTAGCCTCCGCAATTCTTCCCGAGGATCGCTGGGCGTCGGCGAGCACCACGTGGGCATAAGCTTCCATGCGTTCGTTGGCGGATCGCTGCCAATAGAGGATCGCCCGCCGGCATTCGTCCGCCGCGGCGGCCAGGGATTCGGCGGTCGCCCGATCGCCGGCGCGTCTGGCCGAAGAGATGAGCCGCTCGGCATCCATTCTCGCCAGATCGTCCTCGGTTGCCGTGCGCGCGGCGGCAATGGTCACGCGATATTGGGCGGGGCTGCGCAGCGTCAGGTGCGCCCGCACTTCGAGCGTGAAAACGCCGGCCGCCGGAGCTACGAACTCCACCGGCTCCGGCCCGAACTGGCTAAAGTCGAATCTGCCCAGTTCGCCGCGGCTGGGACCGCGCACTACAATTGCCAGGTCCGCCTGCGACTGGTCGAAGTCCGCACTTATAAGTTGGCCCGCGGCAGCGCGGATGGACCAAAGCTGCGGCGACTTCGTGTCAATGAGAGAGCGTCCCGAACCGGGAGAAGTGAGGCTTCCCGGTTGCGCACCCAGCATCGCCGCGAACACAACCAGGAGCGCAGCCGCGAATGCTATGCGCATCGGTGAGCGTATTGTAACATCGCGCCCCCTGGCCGCGCCCGGCTGCGGCATCCGGTGTAACGATGTGTGGATGCGTTCGGAGAGAAACCGCCGGCGAAGCCGGGCGTGGGCAGCCGGCGTCTTATAGTCGTTGTAACCCGTGCATCGGCACGATATTGGTTTCGAACTTACCGATAAGTTGCTCCTGTGCCCGCTTTGCGGGAAGGATTGCCATTCAGGAACTCCCTGCGTTACTGCATGGACTGCGGCTGCACCATGGAGCAAACGACATGTGTGCAGCCGAGGCGGTGAGCACCGTGCCGGCCAGGGCGGGGAACAGGCGAATTTCGCCCAATGCGCCTCGCACGCCGGCGGTGCGTCTTCGGGCGATGGCAGCGCCGTGGGCGCAGCCGCCGCACGGTAAGAGCGATTCGCCCGAACCGGCGCCCGAAAATGCCGGTGCCGCGTGGGCACGCCCATGCGCGCGATCTCTGCCAGGAGACCGGAAACAGCTTCGGTCGCAGACGGCGCGGGGACGCAAGGGTCAGGGATGGTCTCGACGCCGCAAGTGCGGCCTTCGAGGCCGGCTGGAGACCGCTCTGTCTATCTATCCGCCGTCGATTCCGGACGCCTTTTCACGCCGCGTGGTGGGCTGAGCGCCGGGTCGGACGGTGGGATGCCTGCTGGTGCTGACGGCGCTACGTCGGGCTTTACAACACCGGCCCGCGCCCGGCCGCCACAGACCTTGCATACCGGCATGCTCCTTCCGGCGGGCGGCCTCCATCCTTACGCCAGGTGCTTCGCCAGAAACGGCAGCCCCTGCTTGCCCCAGAAGCTGTGCGGGGCGTCGAAGGTCTCCTGCCCGGCCATGTCTCCCGCGCCGAACACCTCGTAGATGTGTTTCACTCTGGCAAAGCTCGAGCGGCTGGCGGCGATCGGGAAAATGGCGTCCTTCTCGCCCGACTCGGCGAAGAACGGGCGCGGCGCGATGAGGCCGGCGATGTCGTACATCTCGGCCCAGTTCAGAATGCCCGGCACGTAATTGTCGATGCAGTGGGACACGCGCATGATGCTGTCGCGGAACGTGTTCAGACTGCAACTGGCAAAGGCGGCACGGATGCGCGGGTCGATCCCGGCGGCGAACAGCGTGACTGTTCCGCCCCCGGAAATGCCCATCAGGCCCACGCGGCTGGGGTCCAGTTCCTTCCTGGTTGCGATCCAGTCGATGGTCCGCATGACGTCGTACGAGCGCCAGCCAATCATGGTCTGGCCAAGCAGCAGCGCAGACCCCGCCGCGGGCTGGCACGCCGTCGCGCTTGCGCCTTTCGCCGCCGTCACCGGGTCGCGCCGGCAGCCGAACGCCATGGGTTCGATGGCCACGGCAGCCAGGCCCCGCTCCGCCACCTGGACGGCGAAATCGTACTCATAGTCCACCTTGACGGTGCGGTCGCGCCCTTGTTCGTCGATTCCCACGATGTCGTCGACTCCGCGGCCGTGGCCGGGGATGCAGATCACCGCCGCGTGCGGCGTCCTGGACTTCCTGGGTGTCAGCAGGTATCCGAGCACAGCCGCGCCGGGACGGCTCTGGAATACGAACTTTTCCCGTACGTAGGCGGGGAAGTCGCGCACCTCCAGCGTCTGCGGCTGGAGAGGGGCCGGGTTCCCGGGGAAGCCGCCCACGAGTTCCACAACCTTGGCGCGCAAGGTCTTCTGCCACTGCTCGGCGGCGGCGCGAGTGCCCGCGCGGAAGGTCATGCGCAGCGGAGCGGAATCGTGCAGGGTTTTGGTGAAGAGCACGGGATCGAAGGCGGAAATGTCGACCTTGTCTTCGAAGCCGTCGAGCGCGCTTGCGTACTTCTGCTGAGCCTCGCGAGCGGGAATTGGCTGTGCCGAATCCAGCGTGGCGGCGGAGGCCAACGCGATCTTACCCAGGTCCCGGCGGCTGATCCGCCGAACCCGGGATTTCGTAGTTCCGGACATGATATCCCATTGTAGGCCGGGAACCTGTGTCCCCCAACGGCCACGGGCGTTCAACGGCCACGGGGCGTTCAACGGCCACGGGGCGTTCAACGGCCACGGGCGTTCAACGGGCACGGGGCGTTCAACGGGCACGGGGCGTTCAACGGGCACGGGGCCGGTGGTGGCCTACGCTCACCGGGATTTTCGATATGATGCAGACATCGCCATGATTCGCCTATTGACGTTCGCGCTCGTCGCTTCCGCGATCGGCGCGGTATCCGCATCCGCCGGCCCGCAGTCATCCGGGGGAAAGCCGCTGCGCATCGCCATCGCCGGGCTGAACCACGGCCACGTCGCCGGGTTTCTGAGCGGTGCGCAGCGCCGCGCGGCCGATGTCGTCATCGTCGCAGTGTGGGATCCCGATGCCAAACTGTTGGCAGAATACGCCGGATCGAACCACCTCGCCGCCGATCGGCTCTATACCGATCTCGACAAAATGCTCGACACGGCAAAGCCTGAAGCCGTCGCGACGTTCACCGATACGGCCTCGCACGCCAGGGTTGTCGAGGCCTGCGCGCCGCGCCACATTCCCGTGATGATGGAAAAGCCGCTGGCTGTGGACATGAAGCAGGCGCGCGCCATCCGGCAGGCCTCGGAGCGCTACCGCACGCCCGTCATGGTCAACTACGAGACCACCTGGTACCGCAGCCACGCCGCCATGTGGACGTTGCTGCACGAACGGAAGGCCGCCGGCGAGATCCGCAAAATGGTGGCCATGGACGGCCACCAGGGTCCCAAAGAGATCAATGTGCAGCCGGAGTTTTTCGCCTGGCTGAGCGACCCCCTGAAGAATGGCGCCGGCGCTCTCTTCGATTTCGGCTGCTACGGCGCCAACCTGATGACCTGGATGATGGACAATCAGCCGCCGCTGAAGGTGACGGCGCTCGCTCAGACCGACAAGCCGGATATCTATGCGCGCGTCGATGACGAGGCCACCGTGTTGCTCGAATATCCCAAAGCGCAGGGCATCGTTCAGGCGTCCTGGAACTGGCCGGTGGGACGCAAGGATTTCGAGGTGTACGGCGCGCAGGGCTACGCCATCGCCACCGGAGGCGACAGCCTGCGGGTGCGCCTGCCGGGCGCGCGGGCCGAGGAGGTGCGCACGCCGCCGGCGTTGCAGCCGCAGGAAGCCGACTCCATTTCGTATCTGATCGGTGTGGCCCGCGGCAAGTTCCAGCCGGCGGGCCTCTCGTCGCTCGAAAACAACGTGATCGTGATCGAAATCCTCGACGCCGCGCGCGAATCGGCGCGGACAGGGCGGACGATTACACTTGGCCCGTGAGTGCCCGCAATGGGGAGGTCCGGCGGGCGGCAGAGAGCCTCCGCTGAGGGCGGACACGGCACTCGCACATTGACCCTTTGCTTTCAGCCCGTTAGAATGAAGGTAAGGGAGAGGACAACCCGGACCATCATGCCGAGCGGCCAACCGATCAAAACGCGACACCTGGATATCCTGGATTCCATCGTGCGCGAGTACATCGAAACCGGGGAACCGGTGGGTTCGCGCACCATTTCCCGGCGCCGCAATACCGCTCTCAGTGCGGCGTCCATCCGCAACGCCATGGCGGACCTGGCCGAGGAAGGGTACCTCTCGCAGCCGCACACCTCGGCGGGACGCGTGCCCACCGAGAAGGCCTTTCGCTTCTATGTGCGTTCCCTGACGGCCGGGCGCATGGCCGCTTCGGAGGCCGAACGTCTGCGCAGCGAGTTCAGCAGCCTGGACACGGTGGGCGCGCGCGTCGAACGGTCGAGCCACATCCTGGTGGAATTGACCCGCAACGTGGGGATCGCGGCGGCCATTCCGGCGCTGGCGCAGGAACTGGACCAGATCGAGCTGGTGCCGCTGGCCGATCAGCGCGTGCTGATCATTCTGGTGACGAGCGATCACATGGTGCGCAACCGGGTGGTGGCGATGGAGGAACCGTCGTCGCCCGGCGAGTTGATGTCCATCCGCAACTACGTGAACCGGAATTTCAGCGGCTGGCAACTGGGCGCGGCGCGGCGCGAACTGCTGCGGCGCATCCTGGAGGATCGCGCGCTGTTCGACGCGGCCATGTGCAAACTGCAGGTGCTGTGCCGGAAAGGGCTGCTGGAAGTGGACACCTCGCCCGAGGTGCACATGGAAGGCGCGTCCAACCTGCTGGCCCTGGATCTGCGGCTGACGCGCGAAAAGATGCGCGAACTGCTGCGCGCGTTGGAAGAGAAGAAGCGGCTGATGGAACTGCTGGACCGCTTCCTGGAACTCCCGCCGGGGGAACTGGACGTGCGCGTGGGGCTGGAGGAGATCCATCCGGCCATGAAGGATCTGGCGCTGATCGGCATGAACGTGCGGATCGGCAGCGGTCTGCCTGCCAAGGTGGCCGTGCTGGGCCCGATGCGGATGCACTACGAGCGTGTGATGGCGGCCGTGCTGCAGACCAGCCGGGCGCTCGAGAGCGCGCGGTTTTGAAATCCCGCGGAACGCTCTGATAAGGTAAGAATAGTGGACACCCAGAAACCCGAACCCAAGATTTCCGAGGCTCCCGAGGGCGGCGTTTCGGCCGAAACGCTGGAGGGGCAGCTTGCCGCGCTAACTGCCGAGCGGGACCAACTCGCGGCGGATAAAGCCGACCTCGCCGATCGCCTGCTGCGCAGCCGCGCCGAGTTCGACAACGCGCGGCGCCGGGCGGAGCGCGAGCGGTCCGATTTCCTGCAGTTCGCCGCCATGGATTTGGTAAAAGACCTGCTCCCGGTGCTGGACGATTTCGAGCGCGCGCTGAAAGTGGAGACGGCCGACCGGCATTACGCCAAGGGCGTCGAACTGATCTATCAGCGGCTGTTCGACACACTCAAGAAACTGGGACTGGAGCCGATAGAAACGGTGGGGCGGGTGTTCGATCCCAACCTGCACCAGGCGGTGGAGCGGGTAGAGACGGACGAGGCCGAGGACCAGACCGTGCTGGGCGAGTTCCAGACGGGCTATAATTTCAAAGGCAAGCTGTTGAGACCCGCGATGGTAAGGGTCGCGGTCAAGCCGTAACGCTGGGAATCCCGTGTCAAAAAGAGACTACTACGAAGTTCTGGGGTTGGGCAGGGAGGCCGGCGAGGCGGACATCAAGGCCGCCTACCGCAAGCTGGCCCTCAAGCACCATCCCGACCGCAATCCCGAAGACCCGCAGGCAGAAGACAAGTTCAAGGAAGCTTCCGAAGCCTACAGCGTGCTGAGCGACGCGCAGAAGCGCGCGGCGTACGACCGCTACGGCCACGCCGGATTGCAGGGAGCCGGCGGCCAGCCTGGGTTCAACCCCGCGGCGTTCTCGGACTTTGGCGACATCCTGGGCGATTTCTTCGGCTTCAGCGACATTTTCGGCGGGGGCGGAGCCGGCCGGCGGCGCAGCCGCGCACAACGCGGCGAAGACGTCCGCTACGATCTGGAACTGTCTTTCGAAGAAGCCGTATTCGGCATGACCGCCGATATCCAGGTGCCGCGCATGGAGCGGTGCGAGCGGTGCAACGGCGCCGGAGCGGAACCCGGGACCGGGGCCAGCACATGTCCCACCTGCCACGGCCGCGGCGAAGTGCTCTATCAGCAGAGTTTTCTCTCCATCCGGAGGACCTGCAGCACCTGCAACGGGTCGGGGCAGATTCTGCGCAACCCGTGCAACCTGTGCCGGGGCCACGGCTACCGGCAGGTGCAGCGCAAGCTCAAGGTCACGATCCCGCCGGGGGTGGATGAAAGCACGCGCATCCGGCTGGCCAACGAAGGTCAACCCGGCGCGAATGGCGGCCCGCCGGGCGATCTTTACGTGTTTCTGAAGGTTCGGGAGCACGCCTTCTTCGAGCGCCACGAACAGGACCTGCACTGCACCATCCCGGTGAACATCGCGCAGGCGGCGTTGGGCGCGGAGATCGAAGTCCCCACGCTCGACCAGCCTTACAAGCTGAAGATTCCGGAAGGCACGCAGAGCGGCGCGCAGTTCCGCATCCGCAACAAGGGCGTGCCGGTGGTCAACGGAAGCGGCCACGGGGATCTGCATGTGCACATCGAAGTGCGGACGCCCGCGCGGCTCACGCGCGAGCAGCGGAAACTGCTGGAGCAGTTGCGCGACACGCTGCCGGCGGACAATGCTCCCGCGGAGAAGGGCCTCTTCGAGAAGGTCAAGAACTACTTCATGTAGGGTGGCGCCGGGATGGTTCCGTTGGCTCCCGTGGACCGAGCGGGGTTCCCACGGCTCCGCGACCCGCCGCGGCGGGGCTGCCAAGGGTTCCAGTCCGACGTAACGACCGCCCGACAAGAAATTGCGTCCGCGCGCCCCACCGTGACGCGACGCACGGGTGCCTGCTCTCACGCTGGTGCCCACGGCCCGGCGCCGCAGCCCCGCAACCCGCCGCGGCGGGACTGCCAAGGGTTCCAGTCCCAGTCCCACCTAACGACCGCCCGACAAGAAATTGCGTTCGCGCGCCCCACCTTGACGCGACGCACGGGCGCCTGCTCTGACGCTGGTGCCCACGGCCCGGCGCCGCAGCTCCGCAACCCGCCGCGGCGGGACTGCCAAGGGTTCCAGTCCCAGTCCCACGTAACGACCGCCCGACGAGAAATTGCGTCCGCGCGCCCCACCGTGACGCGACGCACGGGTGCCTGCTCTGACGCTGGTGCCCACGGCCCGGCGTCGCAGCCCCGCAACCCGCTGCGGCGGGACTGCCAAGGGTTCCAGTCCCAGTCCCACGTAACGACCGCCCGACAAGAAATTGCGTCCGCGCGCCCCACCGTGGCGCGACGCACGGGTGCCTGCTCTGACGCTGGTGCCCACGGCCCGGCGCCGCAGCTCCGCAACCCGCTGCGGCGGGGCTATTCACGTGAAGCCGACCGCCGCGGAGGCCGAAAAACTGGCCGCGCGGAATCTGCCAAGGGTTCCAGTCCGACGTAACGACCGCCCGACCACGCAGCCGGGCGGCCCGCGCACGGGCGTCCCTCCACCGCCGCCCCACGACAACAGAGCCCGCCGTGGCGCGACGCACGGGTGCCTGCTCCGACGCCCCGCCTGCACTCCGACCCGGCAGCCCCGTTATCCGCTGTGGCGGGACGACAGGATGGCATCTGGGACGGCGGGGAGCGGCAGAACCTGTTCGGCGGCTCCCAGCGCAATGGCTTCCCGGGGCATGCCGAACACCACGCAGGTGGCTTCGTCCTGGGCGATGGTGCGGGCGCCCGCCTGCCGCATTTTGAGCAATCCCTGCGAGCCGTCGGCCCCCATTCCGGTGAGCAACACGCCGATGCCGGCGCGCCCGGCCGACTCGGCGACGGAGGAGAACAGGACGTCCACCGAGGGGCGCTGATAGCAGACGCGGGGACCGGTCTTCACGTTCACAAAATAGCGGCCGCCGCCCCGTCGCAGCAGCATGTGGTAATCGCCCGGTGCGACCAGGGCGACTCCGGGACGCACTGTGTCGCCTTCTTCGGCCTCTTTCACTTCGAGCGCACAGGTCTCGTTCAGCCGGTTGGCGAACGCGCGGGAGAATTGCGGCGGAATGTGCTGGGTGATGACGATGCCGGGCGAGGACTGGGGCAGCCTCAGTAAAACGGACAAAATGGCTTCTGTACCTCCGGTGGAAGCGCCGATGGCGATCACCGTGTCCGGGGGAAGCTGGGGCCGCGCTGCGGCTGGCGGTAGGGCGGTGCGCGGCGCTTCTTCCGGCTTGGGGCCTGCGCGGCGCACGCGGGCCGCCGCCGCCGCCCGGATTTTGGCGGCCAGCGTGGTGCGGAGTTCACCCACCGAATAAGGGCCGCCGGGTTTGGCCAGAACTTCCACCGCTCCCAGTTCGAGCGCCTCGACCGCGGCCCGGCAGGAGGGCTGCGCCAGGGAACTGATGACCACCGCCGGCAGCGGGTGGAAGTGCATCAGCTTCTTTAAAAAGGTCAGCCCGTCCATGCGGGGCATTTCTATATCCAGCGTCAGCACATCGGGGCGCAGGGAGAGAATCTTGTCGCGGGCCACGTAAGGGTCCGGGGCGGAGCCCACCACTTCGAGATCCGGTTCTCCCGCCAGAGCCTCCGTGAGGATCTTGCGGACGATGGCCGAATCGTCGATGATCAGGACGCGGATTGGGCGGGTTCCGGGCATGTTGGCGTTCCGGTGGTCACGGCCACGGTGAGGGTACCGTTGGAGAGATCCACCGCGCAAAAGGAGGTAGCGCGACCAGTGGCGGGGAATTCCGTTGGCGGCACGATCTGCGGTGCGGCCAGGTGGAACGTGGTGGCGCTTTCCACGCGGCTGAGCAGCGAGCCGCAAATCATGTTGGCCAGCTCGCAAACCACCTCCTCCATCTGCCGGTCCGAAACGGAGTCCTCGTCGCAGCCCAGAAAATCCGCGGCGATGGGACGCGCCGCGGCGGATGTCACCCGCAGCGTGAGTGATCCGGGTGGGTCGCCCAGGAAGCCGACCTGCACCGCGACTTCGGCCTGCGGCTTCTCCCCGCCCGGCGACGAATCGGGCGATTCGCCGAGCGCCTCGACGAAGAACATTTTTTCGAGCACTTCGTCGACGGAGCTTCGCAACACCTGCTGGAACAAGGGTTCAGACACAAGGCACCCCCAGGGTACGCTCTAACTCGGCGCGCAGCGTTTCCGGAAGGAAAGGCTTGGTGACGTAGCCGCGTGCCCCCAGCGAGACCATGGACGCGATGCGGTGTGCGGTGGCGTCGGTAGAGATCACGATGGCTGGAATGGAACGGAGCAATTCGTCCTCCGCCAGGCGGCGGAGGAATTCCTGGCCGTCCATGCCGGGCATGTTGATGTCGGTGAGAATGGCATCTACCCATTCGGCGCGCAACACCTCCAGCGCCTGCCATCCATCGGACGCCTCGAAACAATCCGACAGTTCGAATCCGGACAACTCGATGACACGGCGCACAAATGTCCGCATGGCCGGCGAATCGTCGACTATCAGGACGCGGTATGCCATGGATTTCCTCCTTTCGGCGGGAAGCCCGCGACCAGTTCCCGAACTTCGCCAGCTTCCTGCAACCAGAACTTGCCGCTGCCGATTTCCAGGCGCACCGTGCGGGAACGAGTGCCGCCCATCGCCTCGCCATGCACCAGGACTCCGGCCTTCCACAGGATCTTGCGCATCGCCAGGTAATTCCGCCGGCCGATGTCGAACACATTCTCCTGGTCCATCATGCTGGCCCCCCCGGCCGCCAGCACAGTCAGACGCCTCTTGGAGGCGCCACGCGCGCATACCCGTTCCAGCATCAGGGGGATGCCGGTGTCGGCGAACATCCATGGGTTGTCGCGGCTCCGGGCGCGGTCGATGGCCGAATCGGGCAGCATGAAGTGCAGCAGCCCGCCCACATTGGCTTTGGCGTCGTGGACCGCCAGACCGATGCACGAGCCCAAAGCGTAGGTGGCGAGGACCTGGCCGGGCGTATCGGCGATGCGGCAATCGGCCATGCCTACGACGATTTGTTCCATCGGCCCTCCTTTGTTTCCGGTTTCCGGTAAACCGCCGGCCGCACATATTCCAGCGTGTGGGCGATCCGGGTCAGGCTCTCCGCATGGCCGACAAAGAGGTATCCGCCCGGCTCGAGGCATGCCGCCAGCTTGCGGACTACCTGTTCCTGGGTCTGACGGTCGAAGTAGATCATGACGTTGCGGCAGAAGACCACCGGAAACGGACGCGGCCAGGAGAACGGTTCCACCAGGTTGAGGCGCCGGAAGCCGACTTGCGACCGGACGCGCGGCGCCACCCGATAAGTCTTGACGGGGCCGGCTCCCGGTACGAAATAGCGGGACAACCAGGTGGCGGGGATTCCCTGACAGCGGTCCGGCGGATATTCGGCGGCCTGTGCGGCATGGAGCGCTTTGTTGGAGATATCGGTGGCCGCAATCGAAATCCGGCGCGACGGCAGAGCCTCGTTGAGAACCATAGCCAGGGTCCAGACTTCTTCGCCCGTGGAGCAGGCGGCACTCCACAGCTCCAGGGTTTCGCGGGTGGCGAGAGAGGGCAGCACATGGTCGCGCAGAAAGGTGAAGTGCTCCGGCTCGCGCAGGAAAGCCGTGTGGTTGGTGGCCAGGGCGTCGATCAGCGCGGCCAGCGCCACGCCGGTCCGATCCGCCAGGACGTGCCGGTAATAGTCCTGGAA
>Ga0181529_10004839_pt1 | contig 14344 bp, 11 predicted proteins | sample PEATcosm2014_Bin_36_FD_119763 | JGI IMG/M metagenome (GOLD analysis project Ga0181529, IMG submission 119763) | Peatland microbial communities from MTU Mesocosm Facility, Houghton, MI, USA - PEATcosm2014_Bin10_30_metaG | ecosystem: Environmental > Terrestrial > Soil > Wetlands > Peat | place...
AGGCAGTGTTGGCGAAGAGCGAAAAGGCCGCGCCGTCGTTGGTCCAATGCGTGATGCGCAGTACGCGCGGGATCACCGGAATCGCGCCGCCCATCGGAATGCGCAGCGTGACCCAGCTCTTGGTGAGCCGGTCGAGAAAGATAACGACTGCGGAGATCAGCAGCAACCAGTGCAAACGGCGAGGTGCGATGTATTTCATAACATCCTTGTGGGTGTAGCGCCGGTCTCCTGACCGGCTGTAGTGCGGACGTCCTCGTCCGCGATTGTCCATGATTCAAGCCCAATTCATGTGAGCACATTAGTCGGCGACCGGCGGAGCGATCTTCATCTCCTTCAGCGCATCGCTACATCGCGTGCAGACATTCTGCCAGATGCCATAGTTCGCAACCTCGGGCATGAAATTCCAGCAGCGAGCACACTTCGTGCCGCTGGCAGGCAGTGCAACAACTCTGAGTTCTGTTCCTGCAACGACGGTAACCTTCGAAACGTTAATGATCTCCTTGAGACCAGCTGCGTAACGTTGCAGTAGAGATAGTTGTTCGCCCGATGCGGCAATCTCCAACTCTGCTTCTAGTGCTTTGCCAATGCGCTTATCCTGACGGGCTACTTCCAACTCGCGAAGCGCGCAATCACGCACGGCGAAGAGTTGCTTCCACTCCTCAAGCACTGGCGTTGGCTCTTCGGGAAAAATTTCTTCTGGCTTGGGGAACCGCGCCAAGTGTACGCTCTTTTCACGGCCCTCGACGACGGGCAAATACTCCCAGACTTCGTCCGCGGTGAAGCTCAAGATTGGCGCAACCAACCGCACCAGTGCTTCCGTAATCCGCCACAGCACTGTCTGCGCGGAGCGGCGCTCTTTGCTCGTCGGCGCAAAGGTATACATGCGGTCCTTCAACACGTCGAGATAGAAGTTGCTCAGGTCAGCGACGGCAAAGTCATTCAACGCATGGTAGACGCGGTGGAACTCGAAGCGCTCGTACCAGCCGAGAATGTTTTCCGTCAGCTCTCTAGTCCGGGCCAACATATAACGATCCAGCGGCAACAGCTCCGCCTCCGCCACGCGGTCGCGCACGGGATCGAAGCCGTGCAAGTTGCCCAGCAGAAAGCGGAAGGTGTTGCGCAGCTTGCGATAAATCTCCGAGCAGCGCTGCATCAGGTTTTCGCTGGCCGCCATGTCTTCGCGGAAATCAATCGACGCCACCCACAGCCGCACAATCTCGCCGCCCATGCGGTTGGCAATGTCCACCGGATCAACGCCGTTGCCGAGAGATTTGCTCATCGCGCGCCCCTGTTCGTCCAGCGTCCATCCGGCCGTCGCCACGTGCGTATACGGCGCGCGTCCGCGCAGCGCCACCGAGGTCAGCAGCGACGAATGGAACCAGCCGCGATGCTGATCTCCGCCCTCGAGGTACAAAACCTCTGTGCCCTTGTTCTTTTGGAACGCGGTGTACGCGGCCTTCAGCTCCGCCTCCGATTCGCAAACCGCAAACCAGCTTGTGCCGGAGTCGAACCAAACGTCCAGAATGTCAGTCTCTTTGCGAAACTCCGTGCCGCCGCAGTGAGAGCACTGCCTGTCGGCGGGAAGCATCTCGTTGAGCGGAGTCGTGTGCCACGCCTCGATGCCCTCGCGTTCCATCAGCTCGACAATCTTGCGATTGAGCGCCGCGTCAATAATCGGCTGGTTGCAACCGTTGCACATAAAAACCGCGATCGGCACTCCCCAGATGCGCTGGCGGCTGATGCACCAATCGGGGCGCGTGGCGATCATGTTGGTGATGCGCTCCTTGCCCCACGCCGGGTCCCAGACCACCTTGTCAATCTCTTCAATGGCTAGCTCGCGAAACTTGATCTCCGAGCCGTCTGCGCGTTTGATAGGCGTCTCTAGCCCGATGAACCACTGTTCGGTGGCGCGATAGATTACCGGCTTATGGCAGCGCCAGCAATGCGGATACGAGTGCTCCAGATCGCGGTTGGCTAGCAATGCGCCGCGCTCTTCCAGCATCGCCAGAATCACCGGATTCGCGGCCCAGACCTTCAAGCCCTCATATGCCGGCGGCGCAGCCAGCGTCCATGCGCTCGGGTCCACGGTCAGCCGTCCCACGGCATCGACGCGGCAGGTGGGATCGATGCCGTAACGCTGGCCGGTATAAAAATCGTCCGCTCCATGTGCCGGCGCCGTGTGGACCGCGCCGGTGCCGGTGTCGGCGGTGACATAGGTTGCATTGACGCCCAGAATGCTGCGCTCCAAAAACGGATGCTGGAAGGTGACGCGTTCCAGCACACTGCCCTTGAAGTGAGCCAACTCCGTGGTTGCCCCCAGGTTGCAGGCAGCGACCACGGCAGCGGCCAGCTCGGCAGCGACAATGTAAACCTGCTCGCCTGCTTGTAACGCCACATACTCAAAGTCCGGATGAAAAGCCACCGCCATCGACGCGGGCAGCGTCCACGGGGTCGTCGTCCAGATAATCGTCGAAACCTGCTTGCCCGCAAGCGCCGGATCAATTGCCGCAGGATCGCTGGTCAGTCGGTAGCGCACATAAACCGACGGGCTGGTGTGCTGGTCGTACTCGACCTCGGCCTCTGCCAGTGCAGTGCGGTCGTGGATGCACCAGTAGACCGGCTTCAGCCCGCGATAGACAAAGCCTTTTTCCAAAAAGCCGTAAAATGCCTCCAGCGTCCTCGCCTCGTAGTCTCGCGCCATCGTCTTGTAAGGCTGCTGCCAGCGGCCAAAGCAGCCGATGCGCTCAAACTGCGCGGTTTGCAGGTCCACGTACTTCTGCGCATAGGCGCGGCAGGCGGCCAGAACCTCCGGCACGGGCATCTCCAGCTTCTTGCGGCCAAGCTGCTCGTCTACTTTGATCTCGATGGGCAACCCGTGGCAGTCGTAGCCGGGAACGTAGGGCGCGTCAAAGCCGGCCATGGTCTTCGACTTGACGACAAAATCCTTCAATCCTTTGTTCAGCGCATGGCCCAAGTGAATCGGTCCGTTGGCGTAGGGAGGGCCGTCGTGGAGCAGATACGCGGGGCGGCCAGCGCCGGCCTTGCGCAGTTGGGCATACAGCCCGATCTCAGCCCAGCGAGCCAGTCTAAGCGGTTCATTCTGCGGCAGATTCGCCTTCATCGGGAAGGCGGTCTGCGGCAAGGTTAGGGTCGCCTTCAACTCCGGTGCTGGGGACATCGTTTCTCCCTTGTTTCTTCCAAGCATGTCTATTGATAGTGTAAACGGCTCGATGAGAAATCATATGCAGACGATGAATGCTTTGAAAGGGCATGACTTCAGTCGTGCCGTCAGATTGCGTATGAAACGTCGGGCTTTAGCCCCGGAGGGAATGTACATTCAACAACTTGCATTCCATCGGCTGCCCAAGACACATCCGTGCCGGACTCGCTGATGGTGTGGCCAATGACACGCCACTCAAATGCAATTTCTTGCTCAGTTTCTGCGTGCGATAACAAAATACAGGGCTGAGCCGTCTATTGTTTATGGGAACTCTGACCTCGCCGGAATATGAGACGCTGGATATTGCAACGCTCCCGCGCGAGACACAACTGGGCGGAATCAAGCATAATAGAGAAAACGGCCAAGTGATCACGAGCATGGAGACGGATCGTCAACCGTTCGTACGGCAAACCAAGCTCCCTGAGGCAACGATACCAGTAGCAACTATGCCAAACGACCTGCTAATCCAGCCCGACACGGAAGCCCATGACGCGGACAACGCGGGGGGCGCAGAGCTTGATCTCTCCTTCGGCCTTCCCGTCCAGCAGAAGGCTCTTTGGGCCGATCTCTTAGATAGTCTTCGCGATCTGTTTTTTCCGCCCAAGTTGCCGCCGCTGGAGTTGACCTCGACGCCGATTCCCGTGCCCGACCGCATGGCCGTCAAGCGCAATCCCTGGGCCGTCGGCATCTCCACTACGATCAACGCCGCGGTGGTAGCGCTGATGCTCCTGCTCGGAGTCAAGACGTACATCGATACAACCACCAAGCCCAAGCTGCTGGCGACGCCGCTTGATGTGCCGGATTACAAGCCCAAGGTTGCAATCGCTTCGGGCGGCGGCGGCGGCAGCCCGGACAAGACGGAAGCCTCTCTGGGCCGTGTTCCCCCCAAGGTGCAAACTCCGGCGGAGGCGCCCAAGCTGGAGTCGCCGGTTCCCTCGGTCGATGTGCAACCGGACCTCACCATCCCCGACAATCCGCTGCTGCCGAATATCGGCTTCTCTCACTCTCCCAACGTCAAGCTCGGTTCGCTTGGAAATGGCAAAGGAACGGGCATCGGTTCAGGCAATGGAAGCGGATACGGGACAGGCAGCGACCACGGTTTTGGCGGAGGAGTCTTTCGCATCGGCAACGGAATCTCACCGCCGGTTCCTCTGAACACGGTCGAGGCGGAATTTTCTGATGAGGCGCGCCGCGCCAAGTACCAGGGCGAGGTTACGGTTTCTTTCATCGTCGACGTGCAAGGGAATCCGCAAAACCCGTTCGTAGCTCGGCCGCTGGGAATGGGGCTGGACGAGAAGGCAGTCGAGGCGGTCATGAAATATAAGTTCAGGCCTTGCATGAAGGACCGCAAGACGCCGGTTCCTTGCTACGCCAACCTCTTGATCAACTTCCGGCTCTACTGACAGGATCGGCCCGTCGGCTCCTGACCACTGATCCCTGACCTCAGAACGGCTTCTCGGTCAAAAACGCCTCCGGCTTCATCGCGCCGTCGCGCTGGCGCACCAGCATCTGCACCTTGCCCTCGGCGGCGTCCAGCTCCGTCTTGCAAGCGGCCGACAGACCCACGCCCTCCTCGAAGAGCTTGAGCGAATCCTCCAGCGCCAGGTCGCCCTTCTCCAGTTGATCGACGATCTTTTCCAGCTTCTTCAACGACTCTTCAAACGTGGGCATGAGGATTACTCCGGAGTGCGGTTTCATGAACATCAGGGAATTTGAGGCAGAACTTAGGCCGTGGGCCAGACGACTTTCCGAACATAATCCGCATGTTGAGCCAGTTCGCTTGGAGTCGCCCCGCCCGGCAACTCCATCAGAATAACTTGTACCCCGCTCTTGCGAGCAAGTTTCATTGCAGGCACGCAATCGGTATCTGCTGTCACCAAGCCTATCCTATCCACGCATTTCAACGTGGAATAGGAGGCGATGTCAAGGCCGATTCGCATATCAACGCCTTTTTGCTCGAAATCGGGCTTAAAGTCGGCATCGGTCAGGGTCGCTACTCCGGTCACTGGAGTTCTCTTCAGCTTGTAGCCGCGAAACTTCAGCACGCCAAGCCGTACAGCCATCAAATCTTTCTTGGCGAGATCCTTCAGCCATTGGCCCGAGTCGGCGAAAGTCTGTGTCAAGCCTGAAACTGGGAGATTCTGGTGTCCCTGATAAGGAGCGCAATCGTAATAGAGAGATCGGAAAAGTTCTTCATCCACAGCAGGACAAATCCTGGAGAAGGCCTCAATGAAGTTGGGGTCGTAGTGGATTCTTGCTTTTCTGGCGGCTACACGGAGAAAGCCTCCGTCGATCATGAGGACCAGCTTTTTCATCTACATACCAAAACAGCAAACCCCGGAACTCTCGCTCCGGGGTTTGCTGGATACATGCTCGCCTACGAGCGTACGGAATGTCATCAATGTAACGCAAAATGCGTGTCACGTCAAGAGAAAGATGGAATCCCTGCGTCGATTATCCTCATGCCGGTTTTGGCAGCTCATTGGCGATGACCTCGGCGGCGACCGTGTAGTGGCCGAAGGGCGCGCCCACCTGCACGCCCTGCACGATGGGCCGCACTGCCTCCAGCATCTCCCGCGCAATGCGAATGCCCTCCTGGCGCGCGGCTTCGGGCGTCTCGGCCTGGGCCATGCGCAGCATGATCTCCTCGGGCATGGAGACGCGCATATCGTTCTTCAGGAACTCGGCGTTGCGCAGGCTGACCAGCGGCCAGATGCCGGCGATCACCGGAATGCGGTGTTCTCGGATGCGTTCCAGAAAGCTCTCCAGCAGGCGCAGCTCAAAGACCGGCTGGGTGATGACGTACTCCGCGCCGGCCTCGACCTTGTAGGCAAAGCGGCGCAACTCCTGCTCCATCTCGGGCGCGCCGGGGTTGGCGGCCACGCCGATGGTGAAGTTGGTGCTGACGCCGATCGCGTTGCCCCCGGCATCCAGGCCGTGATTCAGTCGGCGCAGGATGTTGACCAGACCGATGGAGTCCACGTCAAAGACAGCAGTGGCGTCCAGATAGTTGCCCTGCTTGGAGGGGTCGCCGGTGAGGCACAGAATATTGTGCAGGCCGATCGACGAGGCTCCCAGCAGATCCGACTGGATGGAAAGTAGATTGCGGTCGCGGCAGGTGTAATGAAGAATCGTCTCAATGCTGGTGTGCTGCTGAATCTGAATGCAGAGGCTCTGCGCGCTCATGCGGGCCGCGGCGCGCGGCGCGTCCGGCACATTGATGGCGTGTACTCCAGCGCTGGCCAGCAGGCGCGCCCCCTCGATCTCCTTCGAGCAGTCGATGCCGCGCGGAGGAACAATCTCCACCAGCGAGACAAAGCTGCCTTCTGCCACCAGCGCCCCGATGCGCGAGCGCGCTCCCAGCGGTGCCGGTGGCGTCTCGGCGGTCAGTTCCGGAGCCGCGCCTGTGACCTCGATGCGGGCCTGCGCGTCGAGGGCGCGCATCGCCGAGCGCATGGCGCGAATATGGTTGGGCGTGGTGCCGCAGCAGCCGCCCACCATCTGCACTCCGGCCTGAATCGCCTTGCGTGCAAAGCTCGCCATATACTCCGGCGAGCAGAGGTAGATGTTGCGTCCCTCCACCGCGCGGGGCATTCCGGCGTTGGGCATGGCGGCCAGGGGCAACGTGGTGGCCGGTCGCATGGCTTCGATGGCCGTCAGCACCGTGGCCGGACCGGTCGAGCAGTTGACGCCGATGGCTCCCGCGCCCCACTCGGTCAACAGTGCCGCGGCCTGCGCCGGCGTCGCCCCGTCCAGGCAGTTGCCTTCCTCGTCAACCGTGACCATGACCAGCACCGGCAGATTGGGCGCAACCTCGCGGGCCGCCGCCAGTGCTTCCCGCGCCTCATTCAGCGCGGGCATGGTTTCGATGCTGATCAGGTCCACGCCGGCTTCGGCCAAAACGCGAATCTGCTCGGAAAAGGCCGCGCGGGCCTCCTCCAGGCCGGTCTTGCCCAGCGGCTCCAGGCGCACGCCCAGCGGACCCACAGCACCGGCCACCCACGCCTCTCCGTTCAGATGCTCCACGGCCTGACGCGCCAGCCGTACGCCTGCCGCGTTGATTTCGGCCATTTTATCGGTCAAACCATGGCGCGCCAGCCGGAAGCGGTTGGCGCCAAAGGTGTTGCTCTCAATAATCTCCGCGCCCGCCTGCAAGTACTCCTCGTGAATCGACAGGATCAGGCCGGGGTCAGAGAGGTTCAGCTCGTCGTAGCACCGGTTGATGAAGATGCCGCGAGCATAAAGGACGGTGCCCATGGCACCGTCGGCAAGTACGGGGCGGCTGGCAAAGATGTCGGCAAATTCTGGCATTCTCCTGTCATGCTATGCCAACCGGGCCTTGTACGCCAACAGGTAGGGCGGCTTTGTTATACTTCGGTAGTCATTCACTTTCGCTGCGCCGGCTTCCGAATGGGTTTTGCGTGTGGGTCTTCCCATCCCCCGGCAAGGACGTCTATATCTTCACGCTGCGGCTCTGGCCGTGGACAATCTGCGCGGAGGCTCGCCTTCCGCGCCTTCTGTCGAGGTAAGGGATTTTGAATACGAGAAGTCTTTGGATGAGCGCCGCAGCGTCCCTGGTGGTTGCCGCCGCGCTGGCTGGTTGTGGCACCACCACCTATTTCGAGGGTCGGCAGTTGCCGCCCAGCGGACTCAAGAATCGCGTCCTGATTGCGATCCAGAATCCCAGCTCGTTTACCTCGGGAACCTTGCAGTTTGTGGATGCCTATTATGACATCCGCTACAAGTACAACAGCACCAACACCGCACCGGCCTTTACCATCGCCGGGTTTTCGGCAAATCTGCCCATTAGCATCCAGAATATGCCGGAGGAACTGTCGGGGGGCGTCTATGGCTCCGGCGATGGCAGCTATACATTGGTCAACTACTCCACAGAGAATGCTTCTGGCGGTTCCGTGAGTGGACTCAATGGCCTCTCTTCCAGCGTCTTTATGACGAGAAGCGAGTCCTTCGTCTTTGCCGCCAGCCAAAAATCCGCCGTGCTGACGGTAGTGAATAGGGGCGGAGGGAGCAGCTATCCCCTCGGCCTTCCCGGCGTTTACCGCGTCAGCGTGAACCCGGGCGGTTCCATGGCTCTGGCCTTCGTCCAAAACTCTAATTACGCATACTATCCGCGCCAACTTACCTCCGCACAGGGTGTATCCTTCTCCGGCGGACCCAGCACATGGCCCAAAGCTGCCGTCGATTGCCAACCGCAGAGCTTGCCTGCCTGGTGCCTCTTCCAGGCGCAGAGTCCTGACAATGTTGATGCTACCGGCAACTACTATGGTGCGCCGCTGGTCTTTGACCGTCCGGTCAAGGCGCTCTTCTCTGCTGACGGTGGAACCGCCTATGTGCTTAATTGTGGGCCGGAGTGCGGAGGTACCACGGCTTCGATCTCGATTCTGCCTGTGGCACCGCTGATCTTTACTCTCGGTCAGCAGTCCGGCTTGCTGCCCTGTAACCCCACACTCCCTGCCTCTCCTTGCTCCAACACCCATACCACTCCCATTACAAATATCCTCATCCCTGGCGGCGCTAGCAACGCGCTGGTTGACTCTAGCATCATGTACGTTGTGGGCCAGAAGCCTCAACTGGTAGCAGGACAAACCCTCTTCACCGGAAATCTGACGGTAGTCAACCTGGCCAACAAGGCGGTTTCCACATCGGTTTCCATCAGCGACGGAGCACCCGGCGCGGTGAGCCGGATGATTGAGGCCGACGACAATACGCTATGGATCGGCATGACCAAGTGCACCAACGGCGTCCGTGCCGCCACGAGTCAGGCTTATGGATGTTTGACCATGGTCAACATTGCCACTCCCACCAGCCCCACCGCGACCCTGCTACCCTATATCGGCGACGCCACCGGCATTGCCGCGGTCACCGGTCTGCATAAGGTCTACACGGCAGAGAACGGGCAGGTCTACATCTACTCGACCGTGAACGGTCAGGCGTTCGACAACCAGTACGTCACCGTTCAGGGCACGGCCTATGATGTGGCCTATATGGACGGCATCAACGACACCAACAATACCGTTTACTGATTTGTATCTCGCAGGGTGCCCCAGGTCGCGATCATGAGACCTGGGACGCATCCACTCCCAACGATCCCCTCCTCGGGAGCTATCCATGATGCCCATCCCGTCTGCCGAGTCCGCGCCTTCTCCCTTTATCGCCGACATTCTGGCCATCGCCGCGCATCGGGATGACGTCGAGCAGACCTGCGGTGGAACCCTGTTGCGTATGGCCTCGCGCGGCCTTCGCACAGCCATTCTGGACCTGACGCAGGGAGAGACCGGAACCCGTGGCAGCGCCGAAGAGCGCGCCTGCGAAGCCGCGGAAGCCGCCCGCCTGCTGGGCGTTGGTTGGCGGCAGGCTCTCGATATGCCCGACGGCGCGGTCGATAATTCCCTGGAAAACCGCCTCAAGATTGTCCGCGTTTTGCGGCTCGTACGTCCCCGCGTCGTCATTTTGCCCTACTGGCAGGCGCGCCATCCAGACCACGCCGCAGTAGCTCAGCTCGGCTACGGGGCCTGCTTCCTCTCCGGCCTCTCGAAGACGCCCTCTTTCTCCTATCCATTGAACGCGATGCATTCCGACAGTGAGGCTGTGAATCTCCTGCGAGCGAATAGCGAGCCACCGGCCGCACCGCAGGTGCCCCATCGCCCCTTCAAAATCGTCTATGCCAGCCTCTACGCCGATGTGCGCCCCAGCTTCATCGTGGACATCACAAATTTCATCGAGCAGCGCCATGCCGCGCTGATGGCCTACCGCTCGCAGTACGCCAACCAGCCCGCTGGCGGCTCGCTCTTCGTCCCCGAAGAGGAGATTCGCGAGCGTACCTTCGCCGAGGCCCGCCACTACGGCCTGCTCGCCGGTGTGCGCTACGGCGAACCCTTCGTGCAAAAGGAAGTCGGCCTGGTCGACGATCTGACACTCCTGCCGGTGCAATCAATCTGAGTGCATTCGTTTCGGGATTTTCTTGTATAACAATCGCTTATTGAGAATGAAAACAAAATAACTTTGCAGAATGACTCTACGAGCCGCACACTGACACAAGAGGCAAGTGAATGGTGCAGACCTGGGATGCAAAAGACTATGCGAAGAACGCCGCATTTGTGCATGGAATGGCCGGCAGAGTTGTAGAATGGCTCGATGCCAAGCCTGCTGAATCGATTCTCGATCTCGGCTGCGGTGATGGCCAATTGACCCTACGGCTGGCCGCGACCGGCGCAAGCCTCATCGGTGTTGATCTTTCGCCGGAGATGCTTGCCGCGGCGCGTTCGCGGGGAATCGATGCGCGCGAAGCCAGCGCGGAGTCATTGCCCTTTGCGGATCACTCCTTCGACGCAGTCTTCTCCAACGCCGTTCTGCATTGGGTTCGCAACCAGGACGCCATGATGACCGAAGTGCGCCGCGTCCTCAAACCGGGCGGACGCTTTGTTGCCGAGATGGCCGGCCACGGCAACCTCGCCGCCGTTCGTCTTGCCTTCATGACAGTTCTGGAGCGCCACAGCCATCGCGACAACGAGGAGGGCGTGAACTGCTATCCCACGCCGGAGGCTTACTCGCGCAGGCTCGCGCGCCACGGCTTTCAGGTCGAGCGTATCGCTCTGATTCCGCGCCCCACGCCGCTCGCGGAGAGTGGCATGGAAGGCTGGCTGCGCACCTTCCGTCGCGGCGTCCTCGCCACTCTGCCGGAGCCGCTTCGCGAGCCAGTCGTGCAAGAGACCGCCGCTCTGCTTGCGCCCGTTCTGCGCGACGAGGAAGGAAAGTGGACCGCCGATTACATCCGTCTGCGCTTCATCGCCCGCGCCTGATTAGCGCACAAACCACATCCGCCCGCCCACGGCAATCAGCGTCAGTGCGAAGATGCGCCGCAGCCACAGCTCCGGAATCTGCTGCGCGAAGGCCCCCCCGAAGTATCCGCCGACCAGAAACCCCGCGGCCAGCAGCAGCGCCACCCGCAGGTCCGCGTTGCCCTTGCGATAATACTCCAGAAAGGCAAGCGCACCCACCGGCAGCAGCAGCGCACCCAGCGAGGTGCCCTGCGCCCGGTGCTGGCTCATGCCCGTCAGCCACACCAGCGCCGGAACAAACAAGATGCCCCCGCCGATGCCCACCACGCCGGAAACCATCCCCACCACCAGCCCCACCAGCAGCATCATCCAGCTCACAAACGCCTCCACAGTGCGCATCGCCGAGCCGTCGCACACTTTTCCAGCCTACATCATGCCGCATTCCCCTCGAAATTCACACTACGTTTGCAATCTCTTTGCCCGCTTGCAGTAATCTGTTAATGATTCCGTGCGGCCTCCGCATCAGAACTTCAACGGCCGCCGGTGAGGGCAGACCGGTTGAGCCAGACCATTTTTGTACTCGAAGACGACCACGACATCGCGCGGTTGGTGCAGCATCACCTGGAGGCAGCGGGATTTGCAGCGCGCCTTTTTCACACCACCACACATCTGATTCCCGACGCCGAGCGTCAGGCCCCCGTGCTCTTTCTGCTGGACATCATGGTTCCCGGCGGCGACGGACTCGATGTCTGCAAGCGCCTCCGCAACCACTCCGCGCTCTGCACCGTGCCCATCATCTTCCTCACCGCGCGCGCCGGTGAAAATGACCGCGTGCTGGGCCTGGAACTGGGTGCCGACGACTACATCACCAAGCCCTTTGCCACCCGCGAGCTGGTGGCCCGCGTCAAGGCCGTGCTGCGCCGCTTTGAGCGCCCCGCCACGCCCTCGGTTCTCAGCTTTGAAGAGGTCGTCATCGACCAGGGTGCCATGCAGTTGAAGGTGCGCGGAGAGCTGACCACCACCACGGCCACCGAGTTTCGTCTGCTCGACTACCTGGCCCGCCATCCCGGCCGCGTCTTCAGCCGCGACCATCTGCTGGACTCCGTCTGGGGCGACGCCCGCTTCGTCACCCCCCGTTCGGTCGACGTCTATGTGCGCCGCATCCGTGAGAAGATCGAAGTGGACCCGGAGAACCCGCGTTACCTCAGAACCGTGCGCGGCGCCGGATACCGCTTCGAGCTTCCCAAAAGCGAGTAGGCTTCCTTGAAATCGAAGATATTCATCAAGCTGCTCGGCCTCTTTCTCCTGCTGCTGCTCTTTCAGGCGGCGGCGATGCAGTTTGTCGTCATTCCGTTTATCGCTCGCAAGGTCTTGGAGATTCCTCCCGGCAAAACCGATCTTTTCCTCGGTCATGAAACCCTCTGGTCTGGCCTCATCGCGCTGGCCGTGGCGCTCACTCTGGCCGTCTGGGTTGCCGGTCGCGTCACGGCGCGGCTGGAGCGGCTTGTGGCCTTTGCCCGCCGCATCGCTGCGGGCGACCTCCGCGCGCGCCTGCCGTTCACGGAAGAAGATATGCTCTCCAGCCTGGAAACCGATCTCAACCAGGGCGCCGCGCGGCTGGAGGCCGACTTCGCCGAGATCGAGAATCAGCGCCATGAGCTGGCCGCCATGCTCGATTCCATGCAGGAGGCGGTGGTCGCCATCACGCCGGAGGGACTCGTCCGCTGGGCCAACGCCCAGATGCAGCGCATCGCCGGCACCGAGATTCGCGTGGGGCGCTCGCTGGTCCATGCCGTCCGCGACCCCGAGTTGCTGGCCTGCGTGCGCGCGGCTCTGGAACTGCGCGAGGTGCAGACCGGTCGTGCCAGCTCGCTCGTTCCTGGACGCATCTTCGAGATCAATGCCGCTCCCATGCCCTCCGGCGGCGCGCTCGCCGTCCTCCATGAGATCACCCGCATTGAGGCCGCGGAAAAATCCCGCCGCGACCTCATCGCCAACGTCAGCCATGAGCTGCGTACCCCCCTCACCTCCATTCAGGGCTATGTCGAAACGCTCCTCGAGGAGCCACGCCCCAATCGCGAAACCGCCGACGAGTTTCTCGCCATCATCCTCAAAAACGCCACCCGCATGAACCGTATCACCGAGGATTTGCTCGCTCTGGCCAGCGTTGAAAGCTCCGACTACAAGCTGGTGCTCAAGCCCGCGCGGGCCAGCTCGCTGCTCCAGGATGCTCTCGACTCGCTGGGCGGAATGGTCGCCGACTCCGGTGTCGCTCTGGAATCCTCCGGCGCGCCAGACTGTCTGGTGATGGCAGACTCCGACGCCATGAATCAGGTCTTCGGCAACCTCATCGAAAACGCCATCAAGTACGGAAAGGCTGGCAAGCGCATTCGCGTCGGCGCGCTGCGCCTGCAAGCTGAATCGGCTTCTGAGGTCGAGTTCATCGTTCAGGATTTCGGCCCCGGCATCGCCTCCGAGCACCTCACCCGCATCTTCGAGCGATTCTACCGCGTAGACAAAGCGCGCTCACGCGACTCCGGTGGAACCGGCCTCGGCCTGGCAATCGTTAAACACATCGTCCTTGCCCATGGTGGACGCATCTGGGCTGAAAGCGAAATCGGCAACGGCGCTGCCTTCCACTTCACGCTGTCCCTGGCGCAGGTTTCGCCGCGCGAGTCCTCGCTGGTTACCCCTCCCGTGGTGTAATCTCCTTTTTTGTACAATTCGATCCTCTACCGGCCACATTCATTCGGGATATACTGATGCGGGGATATGCCGAGTGACCTGCGCTTACGACAGCGAAAATCACATGACCTCGACAAATACAGCGGTTCTCCAATTGCTGTACACCGAAGCCATACAGCCGAATGGCTTTTTCCTTAAGAAAAACCACCTTAGATAAAGCTGGTCAGGGCATGTATTTTGGGAAACCGTTCAAATGGTTCTGTCAGAAATATTTATGAACTTTGCGGTCTCCGCAGCGGCACCCCAGTACGCCAACAACTACGGCTGCTGGTCCTACGACTCCTTCGGCAACCGCCTCGCGCAGTCCATCTCCACCACGCCCTGCTCCTCGACCCCCGCGCCCACCGCGACGTATAATTCGAGCAACCGCGTGACCTGGACCAGCGTGAACGCGGCGGGCAGCAACTACGGCTACGACGCGGCGGGCGACGTGATCAACGACAACGGCCACACCTATCTCTACGACGCCGAGGGGCACCTCTGCGCCGTGGCTCTCGCCAACGCCCTACGGCAATCCGGTCCTGCCCGGCACCGGCTACCTCTACGACGCCGACGGCACCCGCGTCGCCAAAGGCAGCAT
>Ga0181529_10004841_pt1 | contig 14336 bp, 14 predicted proteins | sample PEATcosm2014_Bin_36_FD_119763 | JGI IMG/M metagenome (GOLD analysis project Ga0181529, IMG submission 119763) | Peatland microbial communities from MTU Mesocosm Facility, Houghton, MI, USA - PEATcosm2014_Bin10_30_metaG | ecosystem: Environmental > Terrestrial > Soil > Wetlands > Peat | place...
GACATTCTTCAGCGGCAACCTCGCCCTGGTCGGGCTGCTCGGCCTCGCCGCGGTGTTCTCCGGCTGGCCCCGGCATGCCGCGGCAGCGGACGCGGCCCCGCCGGGCCGTGCCGGCGCCGCGGGACTGGTGCTCGGCCTCGCCGTGGCGGGGTTCTTCGCCGTGCTGTTCGCCGTCAATGCGCGCACGCCGATCGTCATCCTGCGCTACCTCGCGGTCACCGGGCCGGCGCTGATGGTCGGGGCCGGCGTGCTGGTCGCCCCGCTGCTGCGCCGCTGGCCGGTGCTGCTGCTGCCCGTGCTGGGCAACGGGCTGGTGGTGATGGCCCTGCATCCGTACGGCCCCGCCCACCCCGGCGATTATCCCGCCATCGCCGCCATCGCCGGGCTGCGCTCGGCCTGCCCGGACGCCAGCGTCTACGGGCTGTGGCGCGAGGACGGCATGGGCGGCATCTTCGTCACCGCGTACCGCTACATCTCCGACCACTATGGCATGCCGATGCAGGTGCGGCAGGCCGGCCAGCCGTGGACTCCGCCGGCCAACCCGGCCTGCCCGACGGTGCTGTGGAACGAGTACATGTGGGGCCCATCGTTCCCCCGTTCGGCCGCGGAATTCGCCGCCGACTTCCACCTGCGCCTCGACCCCGCGACACTTGCGCGCGCGGATTTCCGTCCGTTCCCGGCCAGCGGCAATGTCCTGCTGATCCTGCCTGCCGTTGACGCCGCCCCGGATCGGGGTATGGGTGCGCCCCCATGGCCCGTCCCCGCACCGCCCTCCTCCTCGTCGCCGCCGGCACCGGCAGCCGGCTCGGCGCCGGGACACCCAAGCAGTTCCTCGCCATCGCCGGACGGCCGGTGATCCGGCACGCCGCCGACCGCCTGGCGCCGGAGGTGGACCTGATCCAACCCGTCGGCGAGGTGGCACCGATCGAGGCCGCGCTGGCGGGGCTTGAGCACCTGCCCGTGGTGGCGGGCGGCGCCACCCGCCAGCAGAGCGTGCTGGCCGGGCTGGAGGCGCTGGCGCCGCACGCGCCCGACCTGGTGCTGGTGCATGACGCCGCCCGCCCCTGGGTGCCGCCCGGCACGGTGGCGGCGCTGCTGGCGGCGCTGGAGCACGCGCCGGGTGCCATCCCGGCGATTCCGGTGGGCGACTCGCTCAAGCGCGGCGGGGCGGACGGGCGCATCATCGAGACCGTGCCGCGTGCCGGGCTCTACCGGGCGCAGACCCCGCAGGGGTTTTCCTTTCCGCTCCTGCTCGCGCTGCACCGCGCGGCGCCGGCGGGCGCCACCGACGACGCCGCCATCCTGGAAGCCGCCGGCCACCCCGTGGCGCTGGTGGCGGGCAGCGAGGACAACATCAAGCTGACCTACAGGGAGGACCTGGTGCGACTAGAGCGGCTGCTACTGAAAACCCTGATCCCGCGAGTCGGCACCGGCTACGACGTGCACGCGCTGACCGAGGGGCGCAAACTGATCCTGTGCGGCATCGAGGTGCCGCACGACCGCGGCCTGGCCGGGCACTCTGACGCCGACGTGGGCATCCACGCGCTGTGCGACGCCATCTACGGCGCGCTCGCCGAGGGCGATATCGGCCGCCACTTCCCGCCCGGCGAGGCGGCCTGGAAGGACGCCGATTCGGCGCGTTTCCTGCACCACGCGGCCGAGCGCATCGCCGCGCGCGGCGGCGTGCTGGCCAATGCCGATGTCACCCTGATCTGCGAGCGCCCGAAGATCACCCCGCACGCGCCGCGCATGATCGCCCGGCTGGCGGAGATTCTCGGGGTCGAACCGGGGCGGGTTTCGGTGAAGGCGACCACGACCGAAAAGCTGGGCTTCACCGGCCGGATGGAGGGCATCGCCGCGCAGGCCGTGGCGACGGTGCTGGTGGCGGATTGATGCGGATCAAGGCGGCCATGGCGCTACCGGACCACGGTCGGCAGAACGCTTGGAGGAGACCGAGATGAACAAGGACTGGCCGGAGCTGGCCGCTGGTCTGTCGGCGCCGCTGAAGGAACTGCGCGGCGGCACGCCGGATGTGATGAAGGGGTTCTCGGCGATGGCGCGCGCCGCGCTGGAAGCCCACGCGCTGGACACCAAGACCAAGGAACTGATCTCGCTGGGCATCGCGGTGGCGATCCGCTGCGACGCCTGCATCACCTTCCACGCCGAGGCCGCGCTGCGCCAGGGCGCCAGCCGCGAGGAAGTGATGGAGACCATGGGCACGGCGGTCTTCATGGGCGCCGGTCCCTCGGTCATGTACGCCGCCCAGGCCGTCGAGGCATACGACCAGTACGCCGCCCGGCAGACGGCGCCGGTCGCGTGAGCCGGTGAGGAAACAGGAAGCGATGCGCGATCTTTCGGGCGATGCGAGGCTTCTGTCGCTGAATACCGCGACCCTGGGGCCTGGGCGTTCTCTCCAGGACGCCGTGGAAGGCTGCCTGCGCCACGGCATCGGCGGCATTTCGCCGTGGCGCGACAAGATCGCCGACGTCGGGCTGGCCGAGGCCGAGCGCATGATCAAGCGCGCCGGCCTGACGGTGACCGGCGTTTGCCGCGGCGGCATGTATCCCGCCGCCGACGCGACGGGGCGCGAAAAAGCCCTGGCGGAAAACCGCCGCGCCGTCGATGAGACCGCGGCGCTGGGGGCCGAGTGCCTGGTCATGGTGGTCGGCGGCCTGCCCCCCGGTTCGAAGGATCTGCACGACGCCCGCCGGCAGGTCGCGGACGGCCTCGCCGCCACGCTCGATTATGCGCGATCGGTGAATGTGCGGCTGGCCATCGAGCCGTTGCATCCGATGTATGCGGCGGATCGGGCCTGCGTGAATACGTTGGCTCAGGCGCTCGACCTTTGCGAAACGCTTGGCGCGGGCATCGGCGTTGCCGTCGATATCTACCATGTCTGGTGGGACCCCGACCTGCACGCCCAGATCGCCCGCGCCGGCAGCGCCGGCCGGCTCTACGCCTATCATGTCTGCGACTGGCTGGTGCCGACCCGGGACATCCTGAGCGACCGCGGCATGATGGGCGACGGCGTGGTCGATCTCAAGGACATCCGCGGGGCCGTGGAACTGGCCGGCTTCGACGGGTTGTGCGAGGTCGAGATTTTCTCCGCCGCGACGTGGTGGCCGAAATCGGTTGACGACATCCTGAACACCGTGGTGCAGCGCGGGAAAACCTGCGTCTAAGGAAGGAACGACCGCCGATGAACATCGACTTCGCCATCACCCCCACCACGCTGCTGCCGGCGCTGCACCGGATGTGGGAGGCTTCGGCGGCGAAAATCGTTTCCATCGACCGCTCGATGGACCGCTCCGGTGGGGCGCCGGTGCACACCGTGGCCGGGCGCTACCAGCCGCGCGGATGGACCGAGTGGACCCGGGGCTTCGAATTCGGCAGCGCGCTGCTGCAATACGACGCGACCGGGGAGGCGCGTTTCCTGGCCCAGGCGATCGACCGCATCCGCACCGACATGCCGGTCCACATCACCGACTTCGGCGTCCATGACCACGGATTCAACCAGATCAGCACCTACGGCAACCTGCGGCGGCTGATCGGCGAAGGGCGGCTCGCCGACGATTTCTGGCAGAGCGAATACGTCGATCTCGCGCTGCGCTGCTCGGGCGCCGTGCAGGCGCATCGCTGGACCGGGCTGGGTGACGGCGCCGGCTACATCTATTCCTTCAACGGGCCGCACTCGCTGTTCGTCGACACCATGCGGACGTTGCGGGTGCTGGTGCTGGCCGACCGGCTCGGCCAGGTGATGAAGGGCGAAGGCGATCAGTCGATTTCGCTGCTCGGCCGCGCCCTCGCCCATGCCCGCGCGACCGCGCGTTACGCGATCTTCTACGGCGAGGGGCGCGACATCTACGATGTGCGCGGACGCACCGCCCACGAAGCGATCTTCAACGTGACCAACGGCGCGTTCCGTTCTGTCGCGACGCAACAGGGCTATTCCGGATTTTCGACCTGGACGCGCGGCCTGAGCTGGGCGATGTGCGGCTTCGCCGAATTGCTGGAATTCATCGAGACCGTCGAGCCGGCCAAGCTCGATCCGTTCGGCGGCAAGCCGGAGATCGTCGCGATGATGGACAAAGCCGCCGCGGCCACCTGCGATTTCTACATTTCTCACACGGCGACCGATGGAATTCCGTACTGGGACACCGGGGCGCCGGGATTGCGCGATATCGTCGATCCCTACGACCGCCCGTCCGATCCGGGCAACGACATCGAACCGGTGGACAGCTCGGCCGCCGCCATCGCCGCGCAGGGCCTGCTGCGCTACGGCGCCTGGCGCCGCGCGACCGGCCGCGAGGCCGCCGATGTCTATGTCCAGGCCGGATTGACCGTGCTTGAGACATTGCTGGGCGAAACCTACCTCAGCACCGATCCCGACCATCAGGGGCTGGTTCTGCACAGCCAGTACCATCGCCCCAACGGCTGGGACTACGTGCCGCCGGGCCATCGGACTCCGTTCGGCGAGGCCACCATGTGGGGCGATTATCACATGCGCGAACTGGCCCTTTACGTGCAGCGACTGGCGGAGGGCGGACCCTATCTGACCTTCTTCGGGGCGCAGCCATGAACGAGCGCACCGGCCGGCCGATCGCCCTGGTCACTGGCGGACGCCGCGGCATCGGGCTCGCCATCGCCGAGGGCCTGGCGGCGGACGGCTTCGACGTGGCGATCACCGGCACGCGCGATGATGTCGTGGCGCAGGCGGCGGTGGCCAAACTGATCGCGCTGGGCAGCGCCGCCACCTTTGTCGCCGGCGACGTCGGCGACGTCGCGGACCACGCGCGGGTGCTCGATGCCGTCGAGGCCGGCCTGGGGCAGATCGACGTGCTGGTGTCCAACGCCGGGATCGCGCCACCGCAGCGGCTCGACCTGCTGGAGGAGACGGAAGCGAATTTCGACATTGTGTTGGGAGTGAACCTGCGCGGGACGTTTTTCCTGGCCCAGGCCGTGGCCAAACGGATGCTGGCGAGGAAAGCGGAAAGTTCGGGCAGATCGCTGGTTTTCATCACCTCCTGTTCGGCTGAGATGGTCTCGACCAACCGCATCGAGTACTGCATCGCCAAGGCCGGACTGGCCATGGTGGTGCAAGGGTTTGCTGTCCGTCTGGCGGCAGAGGGAATCGGCGTTTTCGAGATCCGTCCCGGCATTATCCACAGCGACATGAGCGCTGCCGCGGCCAGCAAATACGATGGGCTGATCGCGGGCGGGCTGGTTCCCGCGGGCCGCTGGGGCGAGGGAGCCGACGTCGCCGCGGCCGTGCGTCTGCTGGCGAAGGGGGAGATGGCCTTCGCCACCGGTTCGGTGATCAACGTCGACGGCGGACTGACCGTCAGTCGTCTGTAGGGACCTTCATCATTGCGCTGTGCTGCGGCGGTGGCCGTGGCCTCGGCGCCGAACAACGAGGAGCGTGGACATGCGTGAGCGACGGATTGGCATCATCATGAACGGCGTGACCGGGCGGATGGGCGAGAATCAGCATCTCGTGCGCAGCATCCTGGCGATCCGCGCCGACGGCGGCCTGCCGCTCGGCGACGGCAGCGTGCTGATGCCCGATCCGATCCTGGTCGGCCGCAATGGCGCGAAACTCGAGGCGCTGGCGAAGAGGCACGGGGTCGCGCGCTGGACCACCGATCTCGACGCCGCCCTCGCCGACCCGCGCGACGAACTGTTCTTCGACGCCGCCAGCACGGACCTGCGCGCGGGCCTGCTGAACCAGGCGATCGATGCCGGCAAGCACATCTATTGCGAGAAGCCGATCGCCGCCAACCTGGCGGACGCGGTGGCGGTGGCGCGGCGCGCCAAGGCCGCCGGCATCAAGCACGGCGTGGTCCAGGACAAACTGTTCCTGCCCGGCCTGCGCAAGCTGAAGATGGTGATCGACAGCGGCTTCCTCGGCCGCATGCTCAGCGTTCGCGTCGAGTTCGGCTACTGGGTGTTCGAGGGCGATCTGCAACCGATACAGCGACCGTCCTGGAATTACCGGAAGGCCGACGGCGGCGGCCTGATGCTCGATATGCTGTGCCATTGGCGCTACGTGCTCGACGAAACCTTCGGCGCGGTGCAGGCCGTCTCCTGCCTCGGCGCGACCTTTATTCCGGAGCGTTTCGACGAGAGCGGCCGGCCCTACACCGTCGATGTCGATGACTCGGCCTATGCCACCTTCACCCTTGCCGGCGGCGTGGTGGCGCACATCAACAGCTCCTGGTGCACCCGCGTGCGGCGCGACGATCTGGTGACCTTCCAGGTCGACGGCACCTTGGGCTCGGCCATCTGTGGGTTGCAGAAATGCTGGACCCAGGCACGGGTGAACACGCCCAGGCCGGTGTGGAACCCCGACATTCCCCAGGCCGTCAACTTCTTCGACACCTGGCAGGAGGTGCCGGACACCATGGCCTATCCGAACGCCTTCCGCATTGAGTGGGAACTGTTCCTGCGCCATCTGGTGGGCGAGGTGCCGGAGTTCCGCTGGAACCTCGAGGCCGGCGCGCGCGGCGTGCAGCTTGCCGAGGCCGGCATGCAATCCTGGCACGAACGGCGCTGGATCGATCTGCCGACGCTGCAGTTCTGACCGCCCAGGCCGCGCCGGGCCAGCGCCCGGCCGAGCCGGCGGAACGAGTACCGCAGCTTCCGCAAGACCACGACCGGACCCTGATGGCGCCGGCGCGTCGCTGCGCTGCCGCCGTTGCGGAACGGTCGAATCGCCGCGTAGACTGCCGTCTGGATGGCCGGGAGGCCCTTCGTCGGGGGAAGGTCGATCAGGATGTCGAACGACAGCGATCTGGCCGCGCCGGATTTTTCAAAGCCGGCGGACTATGGGTACGAAGTCGATCTTTCCACTGACAGCACAGCCGCCAACATCATAAAGCTGGTGGGGCGCGGCAAGGACGTGCTCGACGTTGGTGCAGGCCCGGGGTCCATTTCAAGGGTTCTCACCGCCACGTTCGGTTGCACGGTCGATGCCATAGAGCGTGAAAAATCTGCCGCCGAGGTCTGCCGGAATTATGTGAGAGAGGTCTATGAAATAGACCTGGCCTTACAGGATAACTTCGCCGAATTAACCGGAAAGAAATATGATGTTATCATTCTGTCAGATGTCATTGAGCATCTTTACGATCCTTGGAGCGTGGTCAGAAAACTGGCCACGGTGTTGCGCGATGATGGTTTTTTTGTCGTATCAATTCCTCACGCCGGCCACAATTCGGTTATTGCAAGTCTGATTCTGGGTGATTTCAAATATGGCGATCTGGGATTGCTCGACAAGACACATATCCGTTTCTTTGGACCCAAAAATCTCGGGGCTCTGTTCCTGAACATGGGCTTCAGTCTGGTTGCAATGAAATTCATCTTTGCCGACAGCGAACATACTGAATTGGCCGCGGCCTGGAATCAGTTGCCGAAGAAAATGAAAAAAATACTGTTAGGCAACCCCCTGGGATCCGTCTATCAGATCGTTGTAAAGGCCGGTCGAACCGATCGGTTCGGCCGCGGCCTGGATATCAATTCGATCGCGATAGAACTTCCCCCGATCCCGGCATATTCGAAGGCGCCGTGTCGATTCCGATCCATCCCTCGGAGACTTCTTGAACTTTTCAGTGCACGAAGAAAGTAGGCGGCGGGCGACGAGGGGGCCGATGGGGCTTGCATCCCGCTCGTGTCAGGCTGCGAGGAGCGTCTTGCCCGCGATCGACCGGGTCTCGTAGCCCGCGGCCAGCGCGCTGAGCGTGAAGATGCGCTCAACCGCATGATGCAATGTGCCGTCGAGTTGACCTGCCTCGGCGTCGAAGTCGTCGGGTTGCAGATCGAGCATCCGCAAAGGCGCCAAAGCCTGCGGCCGGACCCAGAATATCGAACCCTCGAAAAAACCCAGGCGGACCGGCCCGTTCGGCTCCATGCGCCGGCAGAGAGTCTCGACGAGCGCTTTGTCGTTCATCCAGAAGACGTCTCTGGTTCTGAAAAAGGAGGCCGCACCGACCAATCCGACCCGGGGATCGGAAAATTGCCTCAGGATGCGCCGGACAATGCCGGGATGTCCTGCGACGGCGGTATAGAGGATCCGGCGCCGCAAGTTACCCAGCCGCAGATGTGGACTTTTCTTTGTGTGGATCTTGAGAACGGCGTCGAAGCGGTCGAGCCGGCCGGCGTTCAGGAGCATGAGAAAGGGCGCGATGTCCCGGCCACGATTCTCGCTCTCGTAAATTTCAATCAGAGGATTTTCCCCTCCCAGTGTCCTTATCTGGCTTCCCTGGCCGTGAGGGGTGGTGACAAGCAGCGGGCTGCCTGCCGGCAGGGCTTGCCAGACCTTCACGATCTCGGGCCAGAACTCGAGATAATAGACATGCGCCACCAGTGCCGTTCTGACGGGTGGCACCGGAGAGGCGGCAATGCCCAGCCACAGCGCTCGCAGCTTTTGATAGAGCGGCGAGACGAGCACCACGCCAGTCCCAAACTCCACACCACGCAGCGCCGTCAGGACCAGCCGCAGCAGTACCCGCTTCCACAGTGGTGGACGGGGCGTCATTCGCGGAAATTCTTCGCAACGCCGGGTGCAACCGGGCCGGGCCGCACGGTCGGGCGCATGGCGAAGCGGTGACGGACGTTTTCCGGCGCGTGTACGATGTTGCCGCCTGCTGCGAAGAAGCCGGTGGTGTCGCCAAGATCGACGCGCCAGTCGGCAATGACGTCGGAGCGCTTCACCATGACGGGGATACCAGCAGGTTGCGGTGCGCGGCACCAACGGCTGCATCGCCCGGCACGCCGCCCGACAGCGGGAAAAGTTGCCCGGGGAATGTCACGAACCCGGTTGAAACGCGCTGGATTGCGTTGGCGCGGCGGCTTGGCGAAGCGCCGCGGCGAGCCGAACGCCGACCGTGGCGTGGGAAAACTCGGCTTCGACCAGCTCACGCCCGACTGCCCCCATGCGCCGCCGCAACGCCGGATCGCGGCGCAGCGCCAACAGGGCGGACCGCCATTGCTCCGGCGTGTCGGCGAGGAAACCGTTGACGCCATCACGCACCACCACCCGGTTCATGCCCACCGGCGAGGCCACCACGGGCAGCCCGGACGCCATGTACTGGATGAGCTTGTAGGCGCATTTGCCCTCGCTCCATTCATCGTGCCGCAAGGGCATGATGCCGACGTCGAAGCCGCCGATCAGCCGGCCCTCGTCCGCCTCGCTCCAGGGCAGGTTGTGGACCGCGACACCATCCAGCGTGATCGGCCCCGATCCCACCAGATCCAACCGGACCCCGGCCTCGGCGGTAAGCTCGGCGAGCACCCCGGCGAGCGGCGGCAGATACATCGCCGCGTTCGCCGGTGAGCCGATCCAGCCGATCGTGAAGCCGCCGTCCGGGGTTCCGGTGGCCAGCGGGTAGCGGCCGAGATCGACCGTCGTGGGCAGCTCGAGGATGCGGGGGGCCTGCATCCGCCTGGCCCATGCCCCCAGATAGGCATTGCCCACGATGGTCAGCCGGCTGGCCCGCACGATGGCGGGCAACTTGCCGGCCAGGGCGGCGCGAACCAGGGGGTTGCGGTGTTCCTGGTAGCGCAGGTACCAGGCGTCGTCGAAGTCCGCCACATAGGGCCGGTCGCCGAGCAGCCGCCGCTCGATCGACCAGGGCAGCCACGGCACGGCTTCCTTCTCCAGCCAGATCAGATCGTGGTGCGCGCGGTCCAGCAGGATCTGCAAGCGGCGGGCGTAATAACCGAGGAGCGACGAAACCGACACCCCGCGCCCGGCGTAAAGCCTCACCAAATATTCATCGTCAAAAAACGAGCGGACATCCACCGATATTCCGCTCTGTTGCAATATCGGAAGCATGTCCAGGAAGCGCAGACGACTCGCGGACCCGAGTCTGGAATACCGGCACAGCGCCAAAACCGAGACGGATGTCATCTTCCTGACCCGAAAGGCTCCCCATGCGTTCATTTAGAACGCATTCTCAGGGTTTTTATATGCTCACGCCTCATGGGGTTGGTCAACCCGCGGCGGGGATGGCACGGCGTATCGGCGCCATCCAAAAAGCCCTACCCAGCGTACATGATTGGGTTTACCCATTAGATGCTGCAGGGAATGTAGCTGGGGAAGGAAATCGGATCATGAGCTTGGCTTTCACAGTCAGATGTGCGGGCTTCGGTGCGATCCTGAGCGTTCTTGCCAATGGCGGCACGGTCCCGGCCGTGCATGCCGAGGACGTGACCCTCACGGTCTGGAGTCACGAGGCCGACGAACCGGCCAAGGTGGTATTCCGCAACAAGGCCGCCGCGGATCTGGAGAAGAGCCACCCCGGACTGCACGTCAAGATCACGTGGTATGAGAAGGACGGCCTTTACACGGCACTGCGGACCTCGCTGCCGGCGGGCCGCGGGCCCGACGTCTTCTATCTGGAGCCGGACCAGAAGCATCAATACGTCACCGCCGGCTACATCCTGCCGCTCGACAACCTCGTGAACTGGAACCAGATCTTCCCCTGGGCGCGGGAAGTCTGGCAGGAGAACGGCAAGACCTGGGGTATCCCCCAGGAGGTCAACCTGAGCGTCATCTTCTACAACAAGGACTGGCTGCAGAAGCTTGGCGTCAGCTTGCCGGCAAACCAGCAGTTCAGCCAGTCCGCGTTCCTCGACCTGATGGTGAAGGCGCGCGCTGCCGGCATGACGCCGATCGCCCAGGGGGTCGGCGACCGCCCCTATCCGGGTGCCTATATCCTCGGCGAGGCATTGCTGCACATGCTCGGCAAGGATGACTACGGCAAGCTGTGGGCCGGCAAGCTCTCGTTCGCGGATCCGCGCGTCGTTGCCGTGCTCACCTGGGTGAAGCAACTAACCGACGCCGGGGCCTATCCCAAAGACTTCATGACGATGAAGCTGGGCGAATCCTTCTACTATTTCTACAGCAAGCCGGGCGCGCTGATGCTGCCAATGGGAAGCTTCTACAGCGGGCGCGCCTTTGCGCCTCCCGACAAGGGTGGCCAGCCCGCCGATTTCCCGGTCGGCGTCATGCTGTTTCCCGCGATGGACGGCGCTGCCTGCAATAATTGCGAAACCTCCGACATCGGTTCCAGCTTCGTCATCAATGCGGCCAGCAAGCATCCCACGGAGGCCGCCGCGTTCCTGGACGCCATGTCCACGCCCGAGATGGCGCAGATGTGGATCAACGAGGTCTACGAGCCCGCCGCCATGAAGACGAACGTGCAAGGATTCAGCGGTCCGCACGCGGCCTATCTCGACGCGGTGATGGCCAGCCAGAAGGGCCTCGAGTACTTCACCGGCAGGCCATTGGACGTCATCCAGCAGGGCCAGTGCAAGGAGGCCTTCGCCCAGGTGCTGAATTCCGCTTTTCCGGCCGGGCTCCTGACGGTGGACAAGGCGGTGACGATGATGAATGCCGCCTGCTTTGGACACTAGACGCCCGGGCGATCGGAACGCCGCCAGCCGACAACGCGCCACCGACGGCTGGCGGCCACCGATCGCCACGCTTGCCCTGTTCCTGGCGCCGGCGATCCTGGTCTATGTGGGCTTCACCGCCTATCCGGTGGTGCGCACATTCTACAACAGCGTGCACCTCGTCGGCCCCAACGGGGCGGCGGAGTTTGTCGGCACGGGCAATTTCTCCACCGCGCTGTTTGCCGATCCGGTGTTCTGGACGGCGGTCCGCAACACGGCGATCTTCACCGTGGTCGGCACGACGGTCGACGTGTTCGGCGGCCTGCTGCTGGCACTCTGCCTTTTCATCAAGGTGCCGTTCACCCGCTCGCTGCGCGTCATCTGGTTCCTGCCGGTCCTGATGTCCTATGTCGTGGTCGGCATCATCTGGGTGTGGATCTACGACTACGAGTGGGGCGTGGTGAACCTGCTGCTGCGCGCCATCGGGCTGGGCACCTTGGCGCATTCGTGGCTGGGCAGTCCCGACACGGCGCTGTGGGCCGTGATGGCCACCCATCTGTGGAAGTGGCTCGGCTTCAACATGATCGTCTTTCTGGCAGCCCTGCATGCCTTGCCGGCTGAGGTGCTGGGCGCCGCCGAGCTCGACAATTGCGGTTGGCTGGCCAAACTGGTCTACATCATCATCCCGATGCTGCGGCCGACGCTGGTGAACCTGATGGTGCTCTCCTTCGTCGGCAAGATGATGATCTTCGACCTGGTCTGGATCATGACGCAGGGCGGTCCCTTGTGGGCGACCGAGACGGTATCGACATACGTCTACAAGCGGGCGTTCGATTGGAACACGTTCGATCTCGGCTATCCCTCGGCCGTCGCGGTGCTGTGGTTCCTCATCATCATCGCCTTTGTCGTCGTCATGAGCCTGCTGCTGCGCCAGCGCGACCGGCTTGAATTCTAGCGGAACGGCGGGCAGGAAATGCGACCCTGGTTCGACTACATACGCCGCACCCCGCTGCTGCTGTTCCTGCTCGGCTATACGGTGCTCACTGGCGGCCCGTTCCTCTGGGTTGCCTCGATGTCGCTGCGCACCACGGCGGAGATCTTCGCCGACCCCTATGCGCTGCCGGGCCATCTGCACTGGGAAAAATTCGCCGACGCGTGGATGCAGTCGAACTACAGCACGTACTTCTGGAACAGCACCATCGCGGTGGGAAGCGCGGTCGCGATCGTCACCGTGGTCGGGGCGATGACGGCACATTGCCTCGCACGATACCAGTTCCGGGCGCGCCGGATCGTCCGGTTCGTGATCCTTTCGGGCCTGGTCCTGCCGCCGCAGATGCTGATCCTGTCGCTGTTCCAGATCCTGCTCGATTACCACCTCTACGACACCCTGCCGGGGCTCGCGTTGGTCTACGTGGCGAGTCAGCTCGGCATGACGGTCTACCTTCTCGAAGGCTTTTTCGCGCAGATCCCGCAGGACCTGTTCGATGCCGCGCGCATGGATGGGTACTCGGATTTCGAAATTTTCTGGCGCATCACCCTGCCGATCGGAGTGCCGGCGATCTTCACGACGGTGATCCTGAATTTCGTCACTCTCTGGAACGAGTTTCTCTATGCGGTCGTGCTCATGACCGACGATGACAAACGCACGCTGCCGCTCGGAATCATGCACTTCATGGGCAGCCATCAGCTCGACGTCGGCATGCTCGCGACCGGACTGATGATCGCCATCATACCGATCGCCCTGATCTACGCCTTGTTCTCGGAAACCATGATCCGCGGCATGAGTGCCGGGGCAGTTCGCTAGGAATCGAGTGCGCTATGGCGGTCGTCGTGATCGACGGGCTCAGCAAGCAATACGCGACGGGCGGCGATTTTGCCGTGCGCGATGTCAGCCTGACCGTGGCTGACGGAGAATTCGTGGTTCTGCTGGGTCCTTCGGGATGTGGCAAGTCGACCGTCCTGCGCATGGTCGCGGGGCTCGAACCGATCAGCGCCGGCACGGTGTCGATCGACGGTCGGGTGATGAACCAGATTCCGGCCAAGGACCGGGACATCGCGATGGTGTTCCAGTCGTACGCGCTGTATCCGCACATGACCGTCTACAACAACCTCGCCTTCGGGCTGCGCCGGCGTGGCGTCGTGCGGGCCGAGATCGACCGCCGGGTGCGGCGCGTCGCCGGGATGATCGGCCTGGTACCCTATCTCGATCGCAAACCCCATGCGCTCTCGGGCGGCCAGCGCCAGCGCGTGGCCCTGGGCCGGGCCATCGTGCGCGAACCCAAGGTGTTCCTGTTCGACGAGCCGCTCTCGAACCTCGACGCGGCGTTGCGCGTCTCGACCCGTAACGAGCTCATCAAGCAGCAGCATGCGCTCGCCACCACCACGATCTACGTGACCCATGATCAGGTCGAGGCGATGACCATGGGCGACCGCATCTGCATCATGAACCAGGGCGAGATGGTGCAGATCGGGGCGCCGCTCGAGGTCTATCGCGCCCCCGCCGACACCTTCGTCGCCCGCTTCCTCGGCAACCCGCCGATGAACCTGCTGCGGACGATCCTGACACAAGCTGCCGAGCCGGCGCTGGAACTCGATGGCATGCGGCTCGCTCTCACCGGCTGGTCCGCCGCGGCGCTGGCGCCCCTTATCGGCAAACCGGTCATCCTCGGTATCCGGCCCGAGGATCTCTACGAGACGCCGGCCGAAGTCGCGAGCGGACCGCCCCACCTTGTCGATGTCGAGGTCGAAGCGGTCGAATTGCTCGGCGCCGAGACTCTGCTGCTGCTCGCCCTCGCCGGCGCGCGCCAGGAGCTGATCGCCCGGGTCGGCCGCAGCACCGGTCTGAAGGTGGGCGCCCGGACCCGCATCGCGCTCGACAGCGGCGCGCTCCATCTCTTCGATCCCGCCACCAACAAGGCGATCCCGCGAACGGCGTGACCGCCGCA
>Ga0181529_10004842_pt1 | contig 14332 bp, 11 predicted proteins | sample PEATcosm2014_Bin_36_FD_119763 | JGI IMG/M metagenome (GOLD analysis project Ga0181529, IMG submission 119763) | Peatland microbial communities from MTU Mesocosm Facility, Houghton, MI, USA - PEATcosm2014_Bin10_30_metaG | ecosystem: Environmental > Terrestrial > Soil > Wetlands > Peat | place...
CATCCCTGATGCGCCCAAGGCCGGCCGCTGTTGCTCACTCGATGATGTCTACGATGCCCGTCGCGTGGCCGAGCAACTCAAGATTCCCTACTACGTTGTGAACCAGCAGGAGCGCTTCGAAGAAGCAGTCGTCCGGCCATTTGTCGCCGAGTACCTTGCCGGGCGCACGCCCATCCCATGCTCGCTCTGCAACAACCACCTCAAGTTCGATCAGTTGCTCCAGACCGCGCGCTCCATCGGCGCTGATCGCATTGCCACCGGCCACTACGCGGTCAACGAGTTCGACCCCGCACGCAACCGCTGGATTCTCAAGCGCCCCGCCGATCTGGCCAAGGATCAGACCTATTTCCTTTTCGGCCTGACGCAGGAGCAGCTTGCCCACACGCTCTTTCCCCTGGGCCGGCTCACCAAGCCCGAGGTGCGCGAGATCGCCCGCCGTCACGGCCTTGCTCTGGCCGAGAAGCCCGATTCGCAGGAGATTTGCTTCATTCCAGGCGGCGATTACAAGCAGTTTTTGACGGCTTATCTCGAAGAGCAGGGCCGGCAGCTTCCGGAGACCTCCGGCGATCTGGTTGCCTCAACCGGCGAAGTCCTCGGCCATCACGATGGCATCTTCAACTTCACCGTCGGCCAGCGCAAGGGCCTGGGCGTCAGCTCGCCCTCGCCGCTCTACGTTCTGAATATCGACCCGGCTAGCCATCGCGTTACCGTGGGCGCAGACGAAGAACTCGCCACGCGCACCCTGCGCGCCCGCGATCTCAACTGGATTTCCATTCCGAGTTTATCCAGCTCCATGCGCGTGCGGATCAAAATTCGCCACCGGCACGACCCGGCCTGGGCCACTCTGGAACCCGCAGGCCCCGATGAGGTTGTCGCCGTCTTCGATGAGCCGCAGCGCGCCGTCACTCCCGGTCAGTCCGCCGTCCTCTATGACGGCGACGAGGTGGTCGGCGGCGGCTGGATTGTCTAAAAAGGTTACCGCGTAACTGCCGATCCGCGCAGCGACTCAATGATGGCCTTGGCCGACCTCAGTACGCCCGATATCTGCCGCACCGGCGTGCTGACAGCATCGGCCACAAATCCCCCGGCACGGTCAACCGTGTTCAAAAACTTCGAGACCATGCCATCTATACGGTCGCTCTGTCTCTGCACCCGTTCCATAATCTCCAGGGTCGAAGCATGCATCTCCGTGGCCTGCGTCCGCAGCACCCGCGTAATATCCGCCACGTCGCTGGCCGTTGACTCTATCTTCGGCGAAACCCGGGTAAGGAATCCCTGCGCATTGGCCAGGAACTTCTGTGAGTTGGCAAATAACTCTTGCGAATTGGCAAGGGCAACCCGCGAGCTGGCAAGAATCTCCTGTGTATCGTAGATGACGGGCATCACCGCGGCGCGCAGATTCTCGGCCTCTTCTCGAATGGCGCCTACCACTTTGCGCATGGTGACGAACATTGCCAGCAGGATGATCGTCTGCAGCAACACAGCCAGCACAATGGCAGCAGCCAAGGCGAGCAGGATGGTTTGATTGTCCAGTTTTGGCATTGCAGTCGTCTCGTTCCGTTTATCTACAGGTTCGAGCCCGGGTTCTCTTGTGTGCTTCCCAGGCCAGGGCATAGCGTTCTATCCGGAGTCCGCGCTGAAGCCACAATTTCTGGCGCGCGCAGGGCTCCGTGAGAGTGAGCGAACAAATCCCCGGATCAAAATCAGGACCGGCGGAAGCGTCGGCCTAAACGTCTTTGGGCTCTTCGGTAGCAGTAGGCGTCTTGTACGCCTGGCGTCCCGCTTCAACAGCCGCTGTCACCCGCCCAGTCTGCTCGGAAACCAGATTCTTACCGCGCTCCACAAACTCTTCCCACTGTGCCCGTCCGCGGTCCACAGCCTCGCGGCCGCGCTCCACGTATTCGCTCACCTGCACCTTGCCCTTGTCCACCAGGTCGCCCATCTGTTCGGCCGCTTGCCGTGTGCGGGCGCGCAGATACTCTGTTCCTTCGCGAGCGCCGTTAATCAGGTCTTCCCGGGTCTCTTTGCCGCTCTTGGGGGCGTAAAGAATGCCCACCAGCGCACCCACGCCCAATCCAGCCAGAAACCACGCCAGTCCGTTGGTCTTGTTTTCCTCTGCCATGATGAATGCCCTCCTCCTGCTCAGCTTGAAGATGGCCTGAGCGTATCAAATTCCCCAGTGCGTTGCAATTTCAGTATAAGGAGCCGCAACGCGAAAGCAGACGCGAAGATGACATTCGGCCCCATAAAGAGTGACTAACTAATCGAGGTGCAGGTGTAAAATCCGCCTCCGCCATTGAAAATACATAACTTATAGTAGCCTACCGGCGCTGGATTGAGTCTGTATCGTTTTGTACTAGCTGTTTGGTGCTTCCCCATGGCCAGGCCGCAACTTACTCGTTAATCAGTGGCCTCTTCCGTTGGACAACTGTAAGACTTCACTTATATCTTGATTCCACGGTGGAGATTTTGACGACCCAATGACAGTCTCATCCATTGCCGAAAAGCCTTCCCCGAAGGCCGCCGAATACAAACCGGCCAACAAGGTTCGCTTTGTCACCGCGGCCTCGCTCTTTGACGGTCACGACGCATCCATCAACATCGTGCGCCGCATTCTGATTGCCCATGGCGCTGAAGTCATTCACCTCGGCCACAACCGCTCGGTTGACGAAATCGTAACCGCCGCTTTGCAGGAGGACGCGCACGCCATAGCCGTGTCCAGCTATCAGGGCGGGCATATCGAATATTTCAAGTACATGATCGATCTGCTCAAAGAACGCGGCGGCGCGCGCATCAAGGTATTCGGCGGCGGCGGCGGCGTTATCGTTCCTGCTGAGATTGCTGAACTGCAAGCCTATGGCGTCTCCAGAATCTTCAGCCCGGAAGACGGCCAGCGCATGGGCCTGGCCGGCATGATCCTGTCGATGATTGAGGCTTGCGATATCGATCTCTCGCCATACGCTCCCGACACTCTCGACGCATTGAAGAGCGATGACGCAGGTCCGCGCCACCGCGCTCTGGCGCAGTTGATCACTGTTCTCGAAAACGGAAAAGCTGCTCCCGGGCTCAAAGACGCACTGCATCAGGCCGCCAAAACAATCCAAGTGCCCACGCTCGGCATCACCGGAACCGGCGGTGCAGGCAAGTCGTCGCTGACCGACGAGCTCATTCGCCGCCTTCGCTTTGATCAGGGCGACGCACTTGAGATCGCCATGATTTCGATAGATCCTTCGCGGCGCAAATCGGGCGGTGCGCTTCTCGGCGACCGCATCCGCATGAACGCCATCGGCCCTTGGAGCACCGGCCCCTCGAGCATCGGGCCTGGGCGCGGTCAGGAGCGCGTCTTCATGCGCTCCCTTGCAACTCGCGAAGCCGGCTCTGAAATCTCTCTGGCGCTGCCCGATGTGATCGCCGCCTGCAAAGTGGCGGGCTTCAATCTGATTGTTGTTGAAACCTCCGGCATCGGCCAGGGCGACGCCGCTATCGTGCCTTTGGTCGATCTCAGCCTCTATGTCATGACGCCGGAATTCGGCGCCGCATCGCAATTGGAAAAGATCGGCATGTTGGATTTTGCCGACTTTGTCGCCATCAATAAATTCGACCGCAAGGGAGCGCTCGATGCGCTCCGCGACGTCTCGAAACAGATCCAGCGCAACCACGACTTATGGGGCCGGCAGCCGGAAGAAATGCCTGTTTACGGCACCCAGGCCTCGCGCTTCAACGATGACGGCGTAACCGCGCTCTATCAGGGATTGCTGCCAAAGCTCGAAGAACTTGGGCTTCCGGTCAAGGCCGGCAAACTGGCCGCCGTCAGCGTGAAATTCTCGTCCGGCAAAAACGCGATCATTCCGCCCGAACGTAATCGCTACCTGGCTGAAATTGCTGACACCGTGCACGGCTATCACAAATTTGTCGCGCAACAAGTCAGGCTCGTGCGTGAACGCCAACAGTTGCAAGAGTCGAAGCGCATGTTATCCGCTGCCGGAAAAACCTTCGAACTCTCCAAACTGGATGAACTGATCGCCGAACGCGAGGCTCAACTCGACACTGGCGCAAATCAATTAATAGCCGTGTGGCCGTCATTGCTTGCCGCCTATGCCGGAGAACATCATGGAGTCAGGAGCCGCGACAAGGAGATCCGCACGCAGCTTGTTTCCACCAGCCTATCCGGCACTAAAATTCGCAAGGTCGCGCTGCCGCGCTTTGAAGATCACGGCGAAATCCTGCGCTTTCTGATGCTTGAAAACGTGCCGGGATATTTCCCTTACACCGGCGGTGTCTTTGCGTTCAAGCGAGAGAACGAAGACCCCACCCGAATGTTCGCCGGCGAAGGCGATCCCTTCCGCACGAATCGCCGCTTCAAACTTGTCTCCGCAGGCCTGGACGCCAAACGCTTGTCCACGGCCTTCGACTCGGTTACGCTCTATGGCTCGGATCCTGCATTGCGCCCCGATATATACGGCAAGATAGGTAACTCAGGTGTATCGATAGCTACGCTCGATGATATGAAGGTTCTGTACGATGGCTTTGATTTATGCGATCCGGCAACCTCGGTATCGATGACCATCAACGGTCCCGCGCCAACCATCCTCGCGATGTTCATGAATACCGCCATCGATCAGCAAGTGGAAAAATTCCGCGTCGAATCCAAACGTGAACCAACCGCCGCTGAAGCCGTCCAAATCACTTCGCGAGTCTTTGAAAATGTGCGCGGCACCGTGCAGGCCGACATTCTTAAAGAAGACCAGGGGCAGAATACCTGCATCTTCTCCATTGAATTCTCCTTGAAAGTCATGGGCGACATTCAGGAATATTTCGTCCGGCACAAGGTCCGCAATTTTTATTCGGTTTCCATCTCCGGTTATCACATCGCCGAGGCAGGCGCGAATCCAATTTCACAGTTGGCCTTCACGCTGGCCAACGGCTTTACCTATGTCGAGGCCTATCTGGCGCGCGGTATGAAGATTGATGATTTCGCGCCTAACTTGTCCTTCTTTTTCTCCAACGGCATGGACCCGGAATACACGGTGCTGGGCCGCGTTGCGAGACGCATCTGGGCGGTTGCGATGCGGGAGAAATACCACGCCAACGATCGCTCCCAGAAGCTGAAATATCATGTGCAGACTTCAGGCCGCTCACTCCATGCGCAGGAGATTGACTTCAACGATATTCGCACCACGCTTCAGGCCTTGATCGCCATTTACGATAACTGCAACTCGCTCCACACTAATGCCTACGACGAGGCCATTACCACGCCCACCGACGAATCAGTCCGCCGCGCGCTCGCCATCCAGCTGATTATCAATCGCGAATGGGGACTGGCGAAAAATGAAAACCCAAATCAGGGCAGCTTCATTCTTGAAGAGTTGACCGACATGGTTGAAGAAGCGGTGCTCTTGGAATTCAAGCGCATTGCCGAACGCGGCGGCGTGCTGGGCGCAATGGAAACCGGCTATCAGCGCGGCAAAATCCAGGATGAGTCGATGCTTTATGAGCATCGCAAGCATGATGGAACTCTGCCCATCATAGGTGTCAACACCTTCCGCAGCCAGACTGCCAAGAACGTGCAGCACATGGAACTGGCGCGCTCCACCGAAGAAGAAAAGCAATCGCAGCTAACTAGGCTGGCCGATTTTCAATCGCGCCATGCGGCAGAAAGTCCATCCATGCTGGCCGCCTTGCAACAAGCGGTCATCAACGATGAAAACGTATTTGCGAAGCTGATGGATGCGGTGCGGGTTTGCTCGCTGGGGCAAATTACTGAAGCCTTGTTTGCCGTCGGCGGACAGTACCGGCGCAATATGTAGTGGCTAGCTAAAGGGGTGTTTCAAAAACCCGCTTTGTGTCAGGGCACGACTTTAGCCGCGCCGTAAAGTAGCGTAAAAAACAATGGGATTTAGCCCGCGCGGGATCGCAATCTAAATCCTCCGGGAATTCTTGAAACAGGCTCGAAATCGATCTCCTCCAACCCTACGATTTTCAGGGCCCAAGAAAAAATGCGCCAGTTTCCTCCCTACGCGGTACACTGTCCCTGAGAAAAATACCCCATTTTTCTCGAATCCCCCGTAATACCGAACAAAGGAGATCAAATTATGCGAATTCAACCAGGCTCAGTGCGCGCCATCGTCCTTGCTGCTTTAGCTGTAGGGTGCGCAGTTTCTTCAGCTCAAGCACAAGACGGCAAGCTTAAGGTTCACGCCGTCCCTCCCCAGGCTTATGTCTTCGTTGACGGACAGGCCTTGCACGAGTCAAGCCGCGGCGCCTTTAAGCTCACCCCCGGCAGCCACGCCGTTGACATTTACAACTATGGCTACAAATCCGCGAGTCAGAAAGTAGATATCGCCGCCGGAAAAACCACAAAAATTGATGTCACTCTCGATGCCATCCCCGGCATGGTTTCCGGCCCCTGGGGTTGCATGACCATTGAAGGTGCTGATCGGGATGCGGTACTCCTCAACGGAAAGACGCCGGCCTTCTTTGTCGGTCATGGCGATGAGTTCAATAACGAATTCTTTATGAAGCAGGAGCTCATTGTTCCGCCGGGCAAATATCTGCTGACCATTCTCAGCGGCGATAAGGAAGTTTGGTCCGGCAACGTCGACGTGCCTGCCGACCAGCGCGTTGTCATTGATATTCCCAAGGGCGTCCGCAAAACCATCCCCTGGTCCCGCGGCGAGCAGCTCAAGTCTTTGCCGCGCTTCAAAGCCGGCATAGCGAGTGCCGCTATTGTCGTTGCCAAGCCTACTGCGCAGTTCACCGCCAGCAAGGACCATATTGATGCCGGCCAGTCTACGCAGCTTAACTGGACGACCACCGATGCTCCTGGCGTAGACATTTCCGGCATCGGAGCGGTCACCCCATCCGGTGAAAAGTCCGTGGAGTTGTGCGCCAACACCACCTATAACCTGACTGCAACCGGACCCGGCGGAACTGCCACGTCTTCTCTCTCCATTGCAGTGAATTCTGCCATCACTGCCGATCTCAAAGCGTCGCCCGCGGAGGCGCATTACCGGCGCATCGGCGACAAAGTGGTTGAGCAGCCCACGGCAACGCTGGAGTGGTCCTCCTCGAACGCCTCCACGGTTTCTTTGGATCCGCTCGGCCCCGTTGACCCCTCGGGCAGCCGCACCGTAGACCTCGTGCCCCAGCAAACGACTCCAGGGCCGGTAGACGAAACGGTGACGTATAGCCTCAAGGCCTCCAATTGTTCCGGCGCTTCCGCTGAGGTTCGCACGGCCGCAATTCATCTCACGGGTTCCATCGAATCCTCGGAGGAGGTCAAAGCGATCGAGAAGCGCCTGGCGCTGCACAGTGTCTTTTTCCCGACCAACCTGCCTCGGACAGAGAATCCCAATGGCGGCCTTGTGACCAGCCAGGAAGGCACTTTGACCGCCCTCGCGACGGACTTCAAGAGATACCTTGAACTCAAGCCGGATGCCCGCCTGACCCTGACCGGACATGCTGATGTGCGCGGATCAGTCGAGTACAACATGGCGCTCTCCGACCGCCGTGTCGCGCGCGCCAAAGCGTTCCTGGTTGAGCAAGGCGTCCCTGATGCCAGCATTGATACGCGCGGCCTAGGCAAAGAGCAAGAGCTCACAACCGCCCAGGTGAAAGATTTGGTAGAACAGAATCCTGACCTCAGCACAGAGCAGCGGGATAAAGTTCTCCACAAACTGGACGTCATTGTTCTGGCTCAAAACCGCCGCGTAGACGTTACCCTGAGCACCACGGGTGAGCAATCGGTGCGTCTGTACCCGTTCAACGCTGCTGACTCGCTCACCCTTCTCGACGAAAAGGCTCCGGCGCACGGCAAGAAGGCGCCCGCAGCAGGCAAAGCGAAAGACAAAATGAAGTAAGCCGGCCGCGGTCAGTTAGCGTAGCTGGTCTGCCGCAGTTTCCCGGACGGGAGCGGCGCGGACGTCTGGTGCGGGGTGTCCTGAGGAGATCCCGCACTATCCGCGTCTCCGCTCCTGGCGGTTCATCTCTAAATTCGATTGAAAAACAAAGCAGTTATATAGTGGAGGCGGTGGGGGTCGAACCCGCGAGTTGCACGATTTTTCTGTAACTTACAGATTCTAAATGACGCTAAATAGCTCAAACGGCCCAGAAAGCAATTTCACGGTACTAACTTGCCGCAAGGCTGTGTCAAATTTCCGCCGCCTCCATACACCTATGGCAGACTGCAGAAATCGACACACCGGTCCAGCCTCTCCACGTTTCGTAGGACTAAGATCCCAAGGCGTGCGGTCAAACGTGAGCGAGGAATTTTCGTAGCCTTCGGACGCGGCTGTAATTGGCGCCTTCGAACATGCCCCTCCACGCGATTGCCCAGAATTTCTCCGTTCATACTTATCAGATATTTCCATGACCCGCATCGCCTCAACAACTAGCGCCAACTTCTCGGTGTGATCGTTGCAATTGCGGACTTTCACGTCCTATATTCTGAAGGACCTGCGAGGAGAGAATGACAGGGAGGAGGGGACCAGCGAGATGGAAGCAGAAGCCAACCGTCGCGTTCTTCGCGAGCGCGCCTATGCTATGAAAAAGCATCTTGCAACACGCCTCCATTACGACCTTAGACTAGAGTGGAATGGCGTGTTGTTGAGCTGGGCCCTTCCTGAAGGCCCTAGCTGTTGCGCCGGAGTAATTCGCAAAGCCATCGAGATGGAGGATCATCGCAGGGCAAACCTGTTGTTCGAAGGCGTGCATGAGACGGGTCCCATCATGCTCTGGGATCGTGGAACGTGGGAACCAGATCTGGAAGCCGACGATATCGAAAGCAGCCTGCGCAGGGGCGTCCTGCGATTTACATTGCACGGAGAAAAGCTGAAAGGCGCCTGGACGCTCACGAGAACAAACGCCATGAGAAATACACCACGGCCCGCCTGGACGCTCTGTAAACGCGCCGATGAGTTTGCCGAAAGCCGCGCTGGGAGATGCGTTTTGAAGGAACAGCCGAACAGCGTCACGGGGAAGACTATGGAGGAGATTGTCCATGGCTGGACGAGACCCAGGGGCAAACACGAGCAGCAATCGAGACTTTTCGACATATAGGCCATTAGAACGATTCCTTCGCGGAATCGAACACTGACGAGGAGAAGCGACAAAGGCACGCTTACGGAAGTTGTCAGTCGGATCTAATCTCTGCCGCGACAGTTCAATATCGGCGAACATTGCTGTACTTCATGAACAGATGCCGTCGTTCATTTTCGCTCATTTCAGGCGAATGTTTCTGCGGTCTGGTCTGGTCAGATAACGCCGAGAGCTGACGTCTGAGCGAATTGTTTTCAGCTTCCAATGCCGCAATCCGCTTCAATAGTGTCCGGAAGTCCTTAGCTTCCGTGGATCCCACGTGCGGCCCGCTCTCTATAGGCGCTTTCTTGGCTTTGGTATCTCGCATTCGCTCACGCATTTCGCGCTGCTCTTCTTCAAGATTTTTCATTGCGCGTCAATTGTATTCCGGTTCATATTGGCGTAGGCCAAGCTCAGGCTCTCGAGGGATGCCCAAAGGGTGAATCTCCAAGCCATCGATTGAACGACAGGATGTCCTCCACGTCGTACCAGAGCTCATGAAATCTCTGCATGGGCCAATACGTCCCGTCAGGTATGCCCTCGATTCTATTGTGGAGACCATGCGTATCGGAAACCACTGCACGCGCACCGCGCTCCTCTCTCCAAGCAAGAATGATCGCAAGCCGTCTGGTGCCAAATCGACGTGATATTCCCGAACGGGAATATCATAATCCTCATAGCCATGTGAAACAGAAAATATTCCCGCTCGGTAATATTTCCTAGATTATTGGCGAAATTTGTAGTAATATTACCGTACGGGAACCTTAAACGCATGCGATATACCCCACAGCAGATCGGTGCCCTAATCAGGCAGACACGCAAAATCCTGGGCGTAACTCAGAAGGACCTTGCCCTAACCTCGGGGACCGGGCTGCGCTTTGTCATCGATCTTGAGAAGGGCAAGGAGACCTGTGAAATCGGGAAGGCCCTTACCGTTCTGCAGACGCTGGGAATCAAGCTAAATCTGACCCCACCCGCAGCGGCAAAAGAGGAGTAAGGCATGGCGAAGACACTCGATGTTTATCTGCACAAGGACTTTATCGGTCACCTCATCCAGGATAAAGGCGGGCAGATAGTTTTCGACTATGCCGAGAGCTGGTTAGAAAAACCCGGTGCCTGCCCTCTATCTCAGTCCTTACCGCTCCGGAAAGAACGCTTCACGCGCAAAGAGTGCCGCGGCTTCTTCGCGGGCATTCTGCCCGAGGAGAGCAAGCGCGAAATTATCGCCCGCAATTTGGGTATCAGCGCCCGCAATGATTACGCCATGTTAGAGCGGATCGGTGGTGAATGCGCGGGAGCAGTAACCTTTGTTCCCACTGGCGAGCCTTTGCCCGAGCGCAACTATGGCTACCGTAAGCTGTCCACCGAAGAACTGATTGCGATCTTGAAAGAGCTGCCGAGGCGCCCGCTACTCGCAGGAGAAAATGGCGTGCGCCTCTCGCTCGCAGGGGCACAAGACAAAATCGCAGTCCGGATTGAAGGGGATAATATCAGTCTTCCATTGGGCGGCGCGCCGAGCACCCACATCCTAAAACCCGCGATTGAACGATTTGAAGGCGTGGTCTTTAACGAAGCGCTCTTGATGAAACTTGCTGCAACAGTTGGCCTGCCAACAGCTCCGGTCGAATTCCAAACGATAGAAGACACGACGTTTCTGCTTGTCGAGCGCTATGACCGGATTCATCAGCAAACATCTAGCGGAGAGTCCACCGTTGAGCGGGTTCATCAAGAGGATTTCTGCCAGGCACTGGGTATTGTTCCCGAAATGAAGTACCAGAAGGAGGGGGGCCCATCGCTCAAGGATTGCTTCCACTTGCTGCGGGAAGTTTCAAGAGCTCCGGTCATTGACCTCGTGCGGTTGCTCGACGCTGTGATTTTCAATTATCTGGTTGGGAACAACGACGCACATGGCAAGAATTTCTCACTCCTTTATCCAAGTGCGGGGATGGAAGATGTTCAGGTACGGCTTGCTCCGCTTTATGACGTCGTGAGCACCATATATTATCCGGAACTCAGTCAGGAAATGGCCATGAAGATCGGCGGAGAATATTCGTCGGCGAAAGTAACACCACAAAATTTCGAAAGGCTCGCCGAGGAAGTTGGCTTGGCAAAACCACTCGTACGGCGCCGAGTGCCTGAATTGGCAGACGCAATACTCTCCGCCCTTCCCAATATCGAGATTCAGAATCCCATCACTGAGAGTGTGACGGCGTTGATCCACAAGCACGTGGAAAAGACCCGTACAAGTTTCCGCGGCTGACAGCGAACCTTAGATCTCACGGTACAAATCTGCCGTAGGAAAGCTCGCTTAAAGCCCAGATGGATTGATATGTAGATTGGTGGAGGCGGCGGGAGTCGAACCCGCGTCCGAAATCGCTGTCAGCCAGGAGTGTTCATGCTTTGTCCGGTTCCTTGTGGTTTCGCTCACGGCACTCAGAGCGGACAAGATGTGCCGAAAGCTAGTCCGATGATCTCGCGCAAACAACACGGACCGAGCCGCTCACGCCAGCCTACTGTATGACGTCCGCTCACAGCCCATAGGCGAAGCCGTGGAAGACGGCAGCTTATTTAATTAAGCTGCAAGTGCCAGATTATCGTTGGCAACTTTGTTTTTGCAGGCGATTACGGGTGCCCACCCCCCGGCATGACTCCTAAGCCGCAATCAATCCCGTCGAAACCGTGACGCCCCCAAACCGGGTGCGAGCCCGTTCAACTGGCTCGTGCTGCTGCTTCCATTCTATGCCAATTCCGGTTTTGACGTCCGCCTACTGCTTCTCCAGCAGCTTCCAAATTTGAATTTCAGGAAGCAGCGGCCGCCAGAGTTCATTGCCAGCTAGAACCTGTGGGTAAACTTCTGCATTGTTTGGTGTAGAGAGCACTTCCCTCGAACCACTTTTTCAACACGCCACTGGCCCGGTCGATGGAATATTTTGTGCCATCAAAGGTATCGGGCCAGCTGATCGATGCTTCGCTAATGATCGCGGGAGCACTCGTGTCCTCCGGCTCGATTCTTCCCTGGTGGTCATTAAACTCCAGTACCGTCTTGCGACCAAAATCCACCTCGACGCGTTCAGGTGCTCCCACGCTGTTGGTGCAGATAAATCTTACGGTCTGGGCTCCGGCAACGGAGACAAAACCAAATATCACAACTAATGCAAATAGAAATTCCCTCATTTTTTCTCCCGCCATTCTGACATCCGCCTCAGGCGCTTATTCGCCCAACCAGGACACTACTGTTTCTCCAGATCGATGCTCTCGTACTCGTGGCGCGCGATTGCGGCGCGAATCTGGGCCGGCGTCTTGCCCAGCTTGGTTTGCTGGTAGGCGAAGAAGCCTTCCTTGGCGCAGGTGTCGCACTCGGTCGAGTGCGTGGTCTCGTAGCAACTCCGCAGGCTGGTGTGGCCCAGTGCGCGATCGCAACGGCAATTGCACGGCAGTTGGTAGAGCACGTTCCCAACTTTGGCTGCCACCAGGTAGGCATGCACCTGCCAGGGATAGCGGAAGTGTTCCCCGGTCAGCTTGCTTCCCGACAGAATCGGGGGCAATGCGCTCACCTTGAGCGGCGCGGAAGGATGATAAGCGGGAACATCGTCGGCTGGGTTCGACCACTGCGCATAGCTGATCGCAGTCACGGCGAAGACAGCCAAACCAAAGATCCAACGGCTTTTCATCCAATCACTCGTCATAACGCCCCCTCTGGTCATTCTAGACGGAAATCGAAATCCATAGCGAGGGTCAGCGGGGCGGAGGGTGTTCGCATCGGCTTTGGCGCAAAAAAAGGCGGCACGAACGGTTTCCTGTTCGTGCCGGGAGGCCAGTGACGCAAACTACTTCCAGCACGGAGAAGATCTCTCCATCACTGGAATATATACACCATAGCATAGATTGAGAGGATGTCAAATACAAAAATCGAAATTATTTTGAACCATCGAACATTTGGTGCCTATATGTCCTTAAGCGTCCCAATGCGTGACACTCTCTTGTTGCAAATGCCGCAGCTAACCAGCTCCCAAGCCGTGCAATCTTTGGTAATAAGCTTAAAATAATGCACTTACCAAAAATGGAAGATAGATTACCCCACCCTTACGTGGCTCAAGCTTCGGGGCAATCGCAGAAGTTTCCGAGCTCACTGGAAGGCTGGAGGCTCTCCTGCAGTACCGAAAAGTCGCATCTACTGTTTACCAGCCAGGTGCGGCCAAAAATACAAATTTCAGGATTTTCATGCCGACCTCGGTCGAAAAAGCCTGCCATCGAGCCGTAAAGCTGTCGCCGCGGCGTCAAACCAGCCTGTCGGCCGCGGCCGCGAGCTCGAAATCCTTGGTCGTCAGGCCCCCGGCGTCGTGTGTGACCAGGCCCAGCCGCACCCGGTTATAGCGAATGTCTATATCCGGATGGTGGCCGACGTTCTCAGCCTGATCGCCTACACGGTTGACGAAAGCCAGCGCGGCAATGAAATCCTTAAATTTGAAGGTTCGCGTCAACTCCCCGGCTTCGATCTGCCAGCCGGGAAGGGCGCTTAGACGGGAAGCAGCTTCTTCCTTGGAGAGTGTGTGCATGGCTTCAGCTCCGAAGACGAATTCTATTTCTCTTTCGGGAATGGTCTGTCCACAATGTCGAAGGTCGACAGCCGTTTGCTCTGTTCGCCGATCTGCGTGCGCAGCTCTTGCCAAACTCCAATGGGAACCTTGAGAAAGACCTCCACAACAGCGGGGTCGAACTGTGTTCCCGAGCAGCGCTGAATCTCTTTGCGAGCCTTCTCAAAGCTGCGCGCTTTGCGATACGGTCGTTCGCTGGTAATGGCGTCAAGCGTGTCGGCGACGGCAAAGATGCGTGCTCCGATGGGAATCTCGCTGCTGCGCAGTCCCGACGGATAGCCGCTGCCGTCGTAGTGCTCCTGGTGAGTGAAGACAATCTCCGCCACTTCACGCAAAAACGGAATCTTACGCAGCATATCGTAGCCGTTGGCGCAATGGAGTCGCATGGCTTCCTGTTCTTCCGCATTCAACGGGCCGGGCTTGCGCAGTATCTCGTCAGAAAGCGCCATCTTCCCGATGTCGTGCAAGAAAGCGCCGCGCGCAATCACCTTGATCTCCGTCGACGCCACTCCCATGGCCCGCGCCAGCGCAATCGTATACGCGGTCACCCGCTTCGAGTGTCCCTCGGTCTCGGAGTCCTTCAGGTCCAGCGCGTCGCCCAGCGCCTCCAGCGTGATGTCGTACGATTGCTCGATATCATCCATTGCCTGACGCAGCAATTC
>Ga0181529_10004843_pt1 | contig 14331 bp, 8 predicted proteins | sample PEATcosm2014_Bin_36_FD_119763 | JGI IMG/M metagenome (GOLD analysis project Ga0181529, IMG submission 119763) | Peatland microbial communities from MTU Mesocosm Facility, Houghton, MI, USA - PEATcosm2014_Bin10_30_metaG | ecosystem: Environmental > Terrestrial > Soil > Wetlands > Peat | place...
AAGCTGGTTTGGCTGCGTCGATCCATTCCTGCGCCGCGCGCAGGCGCGGCCACGGCGCCTCGGCGGCGAGATTGACGTCGCGCCAGGCGCCGTCCTTGTCGGGGACAAGCAGTCGGTCGAACCCCGCGAAGAAGGTCTTGGTCAGCGCGGCCGCCGTCTGAGCGCGCGGCGAGCCGGGCGCGGCGTCGAGAGCGATGAGCGCGCGCGGCGTCGCAACAGTGTCGATTTTTTCCGCCGCGTCGATGAGGTTGGGACGCTCTTTGGCGGTCAGGCGGGCCGGCGCATAAATCGATCGCATCGCCGGCGTCCAGCGAACGGCGAGTTCGTGGAAACGCTTGTCGGCGCCGAACTGCGCCAGCGTCGGCGCGCACCGACCGTCGACCGCGACGACGGCGGCGAGACGGCCGGCCGCGAGGTCGTTGAGCGCGTCGGCGAGCGGCTCGTACGCGGGCCGCGGCGCGACGCCGAGCGTATTGAACAGGGCCGCCGCGCTGGTTGCGTCGGCGCTGTTGGCGACGCCGAAGCCGACCTCCCGCCCGGCGAGCTGGCCAAGGTCGGCGACATCGCGCGCGGCGACGATTTCGATCGGCTCGCCACTGAGCTTGGCGATGTAAGGCGCGCGCTCACGCCAAGCGGCGCTCGCTTGTGGGTCGGCGACCAGAGCGTCCAGCGGCGCGATGGCGAGATCGGCGCTGTCGAAGTTGACGGCGGCGCCGAGCGCGGCGGCCGAGACGCCGCCAGCGACGATCCGCCCGTCGGCGCCGCCCGCCTGCATGGCGGCGACGAAATCGCTGGCGAGTCGGCTCGCGCATGCGTCGTTCGGATCGGCGAGCAAGGCGAAGCTATTCTGGCTTGGCTTCGGAGGCGCCGCGGGGACGGCGGCGCTCTGATTCTGATCCTTGGCGTCCGGCGCCTGAATCTTGGCGCTCTGGCCGGGGTCCTTCGATCTCAGCCGTTCGCGCCACGCGCCGTGCCAGAGGATAACCTTGCCGTTGCGGACCACGGGATGGTCATAACGCACCATGCCGGGGGGCGTCTTTGGATCGGCGCCCTTGGCTGGCGTGGCTTCCGCCGGCGCAGTCGGCGGCGCTGTCGGCGCCGTCTGCGCCGCGGCGCCGCTCGCCGCGACGGCCAAGATCGCGGCGGCCGCAGCAAGACAAGCGCAGCGCCTGGGTTCAGTGAGGGGCAATAACGGCTGGTCGGCTGACGCAACGCGCCGGCCTGGTCGCCGCCGTCTCACGCTAATCATCATGGGTCGATCTAGGAGGGAAACTTTGGCCTCATCAGGGCCTTAGCAGGGCAATTGGCGGACCCTTGCGCCGCGTCTTCGCCGCATTTCTGTCAGCTCGCGGCAAGGCTGGCGAGCGACTCGTCGAGTTCGGCGGCGGCGATCTCGACCGCTTCGGCGCCGATCAGCCAGACGAGAAAGGCGCGGATCGGCCGGTCGGGATAGAGCGCCGCCAGCGCGGCGCGATAGAGCGCGAGCTGCGCGACGTAAGCGCGGGGGGTGGCGTCGGGCGGTTTCGCGCCGGTCTTGTAATCGGCGAGGTAGACCGCGTCGGCGGCGACCGCGAGGCGGTCGATGCGGCCATAGAACGGCAGCGCGGGCGCCCCCTTGCGCGGCGCGGCGCCGGCGATCGCCACCTCGGCGCGCGAGCCTGCGGCGAACAACGGCGCCAGCGCGGGAAGCGAGAGGACCGCGAGCGCCGCGTCGACGAGCTGCGCTTGCTCGGCCTCGGCGAGCGCGCCGCCCTGCGCCGAGAGGAAGTTTTGCGCGGCGGCGCGGCGGCGCTCGGGCAAGACGTCGGGCAGGCGCTGCAGCAGCGCGTGAGCGAGCACGCCCGTCAGACGGCGGCCGCGGCCGGCGTCGTCGGCCCACCGCTGCGGCGCCGCGGCGCGCGACGGGCTCAGCGTCGCGGGCGGCGCTTCCACCGTCGCGGGGCGGCGCAGCCAGTCCGGTTCGATGATCGACGCGCTCGCCGGCTCGGACTCGGCGCCAGCGTCGTCGCGCGGCGGCGCGCCGAAACGCGCGATCGTCTCGGCTGCGTCCCACGGGGCCGGAGCGGGCTGCAGCCGTTCGCCGAGCCCGGCGCTGATCAGCGCATGCCAATTGTCTTCGGCCGGGCCGCTGACGCCGTGATGGCCGACGACGATCAACCTTTGCGCCGCGCGCGTCATCGCGACATAGAGCACGCGACGATGCTCGCCAGCGGCGGCGGCGCGTGCGCGTTCGCGTGCGGCGACAAGCGGCGCCGAGTCTTCGGCCTTGCGCGCCGCCCAAACGAACAGCGGAGCGTCGCGTTCGCGGTCGCCGAGGTCGAGCAGACGTTCGGTCATGCGCGTGTAGCCGACCGAGCAGGCGTCGGCGAGAAAGACGATCGGCGCCTCGAGGCCCTTGGCGGCGTGCACGGTCATGACGCGCACGCCGTCGCTCCTGGCTTCCATGTCGCGCTTTACTGGCGCGTCGTCGGCTTCGAGTTCGGCGAGGAAGGCGGCGAGCGAGGGCGCCTGTTCGCGCTCGTGGGCGAGCGCCAGCGCCATGACTTCGTCGATCGCGTCGCTCGCTTCGGGGCCGAGACGCTCGAGCAGCGCGCGCCGCCCGCCGTCAGCGCCGAGCAGCGCCGCATAGAAGGCGAACGGCGTGCGTTCGCGCGCGCGGTCGCGCCACGTCTCGAGCCGCGCCCGCGCGGCGACGAAGGGCGGTCCGCTCGCTGCGGCAAGCGCGTCGAAAAGCGAGCCGGGGCGGCCCGGCGCGATCGCCAGCAGATCGTCATCGTCGAGGCCGATCAGCGGCGACTTGAGCGCGGTCGCCAGCGTCAGGTCGTCGTCGGGCAGCAACGCGGCGCGGCCGGCGACGGCGAGGTCCATCGCCGCCAGCGAGTCGCGCAGCAACAGCCGGTCGGCGCCGGCGGTGGCGATGTCGTTCTCCTTCAGGGCTCGGATCATCGCCTCGAAGAAGGCGCCGCGCGAGCGCACCAGGACCATCACGTCGCCGGGCCGAATACGGCGCGGCCTGCCTTCGGAGACGTCGAAGACGCATTCGACGGCGTTCGGCGTGAGCCACCCTTTGATTGTCGCGGCGATGCGGCGGGCGGCGATCACCGCCGGCTCGGCGCCGCTCGTTTCGTCGAGCGGCATACGCCAGTCCTCGCGTTCGGGCGTCTTGGTCGCGCCGAACGGCGGCCACACTTCGATCAGACCGGGCAGGTCGCCGCGCAGCGCCTGGTGCGGCGGCGGCGGCGCCGCGTCGCCAGTCAGGCCGCGCCACGCCGGCTCGGCGGCGAAGACCGCGTCGACGCCCTTTAGGACATCCGGCGCGGAGCGGAACGACACCGACAGCGGCACGGAAGCGAAGGCGAGCTTCGCCTCCTCGTGGCGCAGCGCCAGCCGGCGGCGCATCGCCGAGAACATATGCGGCGCGGCGCCCTGGAAGGAGAAGATCGACTGTTTCTCGTCGCCGACGGCGAACAGCGTGCGGGCGCCGCGCGCGCCGGCGCCGGAGAGAAACTCCTCGCTCAACTTGGCGAGGATCGCCCATTGCGCCGGGGAGGTGTCCTGTGCTTCGTCCACCAGCAGATGCTCGAGCGATGCGTCGAGCTTGTAGAGCACCCAGGCCGCGTCAGCGCGCTCGAGCAACGCGCGCGTACGGGCAATGAGATCGTCGTAGTCGAGCAGGCCGCGCGCGCCCTTCAGCGCCGCGTAGCGTTTGATCGTCGCCTCGGCGACGCGATAGAGCGCGACGCTGCGCTCGAGCGCTTCGGCGCTGCGCAGCCGCTCGCGCAGGCCGATCAGCCGCTCTTGTTCCGCGGCGAGGCGCAGCGGCAGACTGGGCAGGCGTTTGGCGAGCGCGTCGGTGACGAGGCGCTGTTTCTCGCCGCCGCGCGGCTTGCCGTCCTTGGTGAAGAACGCGTCGAGATAGGCGGCGAGACGCGAGTCCTCGTCGCTGGCGCCATTCGCGCGGCGCAGTCGGCCGGCAAGGTCGCGCTCGGTCTTGCCGCCTTCGGCGAGAATTCCGATCCATTCGGCCCATTGCGGCGCGAGCGCCAGCATCTGCGCCTTGATCGCTGCGCTCGTCTCGTTGGCGGCGAGGTCGAGCGCGCGCCGCAGCGCCGCCGCGTAGGCCTTGGCGTCGCCGATCGCTTCGAAATCGGCGCGGCGCGCGAGGGCTTTGGCCAGCAGTTCGTCGAAGCCCTCGGCGCCGGCCTCACGCGCCACGCGTTCGACCTCCGCGGCGCGGTCGGGCGCGCCGAGTTCTTCGGCGAAGGCGCGGGCGCGCGCTTCGGCGATCAGCGCCGCCGCCTCGCGATCGTCGGCGACGCTGAAGCTCGCCGGGACGTTGGCCTCGAACGGGAACAGATGCAGCAGTCGCTCGCAGAAGGCGTGGATTGTCTGGATCTTCAACCCACCCGGCGTCTCGATCGCGCGTGCGAACAATCGACGGGCGAAGGCGAGACCTTGCGGTTTCGGCTTCGGCGCGCCGAGTTCGGCGATCGCTTCGCTCAATCCCGCGTCGTCGAGGCTGGTCCACGACGCCAGCGTCTCGAACACGCGCGCCGCCATATTAGCGGCGGCCGTCTTGGTGAAGGTCAGACAGAGCAGGCCCGACGGCGCCGCGCCGGCGATGAGCAGCCGCAGCACGCGCTGGGTCAACACATGGGTCTTGCCCGAGCCGGCGTTGGCCGAGACCCAAGCCGAGGCGGCAGGATCGGAGGCCTGGCGCTGGCGCTCGCGCACCGGCAGCGGAATGTCGAGCCTGGGCCCGCTCACGCTTCTTCCGCCGTGGCTTCGTCGGACTGGCCGGCGGTCGCCGACCATTCCTTGACCCGCGCCAAATGGTCGTAGTCGCCGGCGCGCTTGGCGAATTTGGGAAACAGCCGCGGCAGGTAGGGCGTCGTCGGATCGGCGAACTGCGCCAGCAGCGCCTTGAGCCCGTCGAAATGGCGCGCGACGATGGCGCGAAAATCGTCGAACTTGAGGCGCCTGACCTCGCCGCCATTGGCGCCGCCGAGCTTGAAATAGAGCGCTTCGTTGGTCTCGACCGCGGGCGCGCCGTCGAATGCGCCATGTGCGAGCATGGCGGCTTCGAGCGTCAATTGCGGCGCGAAGCCGACCTTGACTTCGTTCGGTCCTGGCGGCGCGCCGGTCTTGTAGTCGATCAGCGCCGCGCCGCCGCAGCGGAGAATCTCTATGCGGTCGGCGCGCGCCGAGAGAGTGAAGCGCGAGCCGTCGTCGAGCGGGAATTCAAACTTGCCCTTGCGCTCGACCAGCACCCGCTCGGCGCTGGCGCGCCGCTCGGCGTCGAAAGCGAGGAAGGCGTCGAGCCCGGCGACGATGCGCGGCCAGCGTAGCGCGCGGAAAGTCGGGTCGGCGAGCGGCGCGGCGAACTGCCTTTCCGCGTAAGCGATGAGGCGCGCGCGCAAGATCGTCGAGGAGTCCGCGACGACGAAGGCTTCGCCGTAGGTCTGCAGCGCCGCGTGCCAGAGGTCGCCGATCTCGCGCGGTCCAATGACGGGGCCGACCGGCGCCAATGGCTCCAGCTCGAGGATGCGCTCGGCGAAAATCGCGTAAGGGTCGCGGCGCAGGGTCTCGATGCGGGTGACGCTGAGCTGAGTGGGCCTGAGCGCCAGCGGCGGCTTCGGTTCGGGGCGGCGACGCGGCCGGTAGGCGGCGGGGCGGTCGAGCGTCTGGGCGAGCGCGAGATAGCGCGCGCCGCGCGTTTCGGCGGCGGCATAGGCGGTCGCGCCGGCGACGGCGGCGATGCGCTGGAGAAAGCGCGAAGCGACGGTCGGCGCGCCGTCGCGTTTGCGCGCGCGGCTGACGATGGCGTGGGGCGCGCCGAGCGCGGCGACGAAATCGTGCGCGGTCTGGCCGATGCGTCGTTCCGGCGGCGACAGGCCGAGCGCGGCGCGCATCGAGCGGTTGAGGAACGCGTCGGTCTGGGCGGCCGGCGGCCAGACGGTCTCGTCGAGCCCGGCCAGCAGCGTCAGATCGAAGGCGAGCAGTCGCGCTTCGAGCAGGCCGAGGATCTGCAGGCGCGGGTGCGAGGCGCGCGACGGCGGCGCGCGCTCGGCCGCCAGCACCGCGTCGAACAGCGCCACGTAATCGGCAAGCGAGCAGCGGAAGCCGGCGTCGACCTCGGCCGCCCAGTCTTCTAGCAACGCCGCCAGCGCTTCGCCGCCGTCGGCGTCGCGCCAATCGCAATCCTCAGCCGCCAGCGCGGCGAGCGCGGCGCGATGCGCGACGACGAAGTCGACGAGGGGCGCGTCGGGGCCGAGCGCGCGCAACGGCGCGAGCGCCGCGGCGCAATCGGCGAGCAGCGCCGCCGCGGCGGCCCAGTCCGCCTCGGTCAGACGTCGGCGCGCCGGATGGGCGTGCCGCTCATGTTGAGCCGCGCGGCCTGCGGCGAGCGCCTGCGCCGGATCGGCGAGGCCGCCAGGCGGCAGGACGATACGCAGAACGCCGATCTCGAGCGCCCTCGCCGCGTCGTCGAACGCCGGCGCCGCGCGGCCGAGGCGCGACAACCGGTCGCCGAACAAAGCGACGAGCGGGGCGGGGGCGAAGTCGCGCGCCGCGGCGAGCGCCAGCCTTGCGAACACGCCCGCCTGCGTCTCGCCGAGCGGCCGGCCGGCGGAAGGTTCAACCTCGACCCCCCAACGCGCGAGCTCCGCGGCGACGCGCCGCGCGACGGCGATGTCGGGTGTGATGAGCGCTGCGGTTCGGCCAGGCGTAGCCAGCGCTTCCCGCATCGCGCAGGCGAGCGCCAAAGCCTCTTCGTTCTGGTCGGCGGCGGCGACGATCGCCACGCCGGCCAGCGCGCTCTCGATCGCCGCATCGGCCAGCGCGTCGTCGGCGCGCTCGCGGCGCCAAGCGTCGGTCGAGTCGGCCGGGCGCAACGCTTGGCTGAGGAAGCGCGCGCGAGCGCCGAGCGCCGCGTCGACGTCGCCGAGCGGTCGCACCGCGTCGCGGCCGACGCCGACGATTTCGAGCAGCCGGTGGAGAATCGCCTGCGGATGACCGGCGACGCCGACCGCTTCGCCGTCGGGGTCGCCGAGCAGCGTCCAGGCGGAGTCGTCGAGGCCGTGGTCGAGGTCGGGCAGCACCACCGCGCCCTGCGACGCGCGCGCGACCGCCGCCATCAGCCGCGCGGTGGCGCTGTTGGCGCCGGTCGAGCCGGCGACGATCGTCGGCCCGCGCCCGCCGCCGGCGGCGAGCGCCCGAATTTCGGCGTTGATCGCCAGCGCGGCGCGGCGGGCGTGGTCGATGAGGCCGCGCTCGGCGAGCCAGTCGGGCCAATGGGCGAAGGCGATCTTGAGGAAGTCGAGGGTGACGCCCCAATAGGGATCGAAGCGGTCGGCGACGAGGTCGTTCAGTCGCGCGGGGTCGACGCCCTCGATGATGAAGTCGTCGATCAGACCGGCAAGGTCGCCGGCGAGCGCGAAAGCCTGCGCCGGGCTCGCCGCCACCAGCGGCGGTTCGGCCGCATCGAACGTGAGCAAGCCGTCGGCGCCGACGCCGCGGATCGCGCCTCTGAGCGCCTGGCCCCAGGCGCGCGTCAGCCGCGCCAAAACCATTCGCCGCGCCAATTCGCTGACGGCCGCCGGAATCACTTCCCCGGCGAACGCCTCGTCGACCAGCGGGTCGAGCGCGTCGCCGCCGGGCTCGAGGGCGCCGAGCGGGGCGATACGCGGCAGAATCAAGCTCGCCCCGCCGCTCGCCGCGACAAGTGCGCGCTCGAGCGCCGTCTTGGCGCGCTGGGTCGGTACGTAGATCGTCGCGTCGGCGAGTGCGAGCGGCCCGCCGGCGCCGGGGAAGCCCGCGATCAGCGCGCCGTCGATGAGCGCCCGCGCCAGCGTCGGCGCGAACGGCGCGCCGGCGGGAATGGAAAAGAGATTGGCGTCGGTCAGGGGCCGTCTCTCGGGAGAGTTCTGAGCGCGTGCCCGGTTGTCGCCCTCGCCGCTCGGGAAGGCAAGCCAGTCGAATGTTTGCGAGCGGAATGTCGGCGTGAGCGAATTGTCAAGACACGCGCTTGGGCGCGTCCGACGCGAAGCGCTCCGATCAGCTTCGCGCGAGGCGACGAAGCGAAAGTAGTTTCCGCCCGCGACCGCCCGCGACCGCCCGCGACTTTCACCTTCATCTGGCGAGCCCGAGCAGCGCGTCGAGATCGATGTGCCGCGTCAGGTGCGCCGCAAGCTCGTCGAGCGTACGCTCCACCGTCAGGTCGTAGGACAGGTCGGACGCGGCGCCAAGCATCCGTAGCCAGGCGGCGCGCTGACCGTCGTCGGCGAACAGCGCGTGCGCATAGGCGCCCATGACGCGCCCGTCGCATGAAATCGCGCCGTCCTCGCGGCCGTCGGCGAAACGCAGCAGCGGACGCGCGCAATCCCGCCCGCGCGTGCGCCCGATGTGCATTTCATATCCGGAGAACGGAGCGCCGTTGGCGAGGCAAATCCCGCTGACGGCGCGCAGCGTCTTTTCGCCCGCCAGGATCGTCTCGACGTCGATGAGGCCGAGCCCTCGGACTTCGCCCGCCGGCCCTTCGAGCCCTTGCGGGTCGGCGAGACTGCGCCCGAGCATCTGATAGCCGCCGCAAATTCCGAGCGCCCGGCCGCCGCGCCGGACGTGGGCGAAGAGATCGATGTCCCACCCCTGTGCGCGAAAGAACGCGAGATCGGAGATCGTCGCCTTGGTGCCTGGCAGTATGACGAGATCGGCGAGGGGGAGCGGCTCGCCCGGCCGGACCATCGTCAGCCGCACGTTGGGCTCCAACCGCAACGGATCGAAATCGTCGAAATTGGCGATGCGCGACAGCATTGGCACGGCGATCGTGACGTCGGCCTGCCTGTCGTTGCGCGCGGCGTCGAGAATCACCGCGTCCTCCGGCGGAAGGCGATGCGCCGGCGGGAAGAACGGCACGAGGCCGAGCGCGCGCCATCCCGTGCGCTCGGCGATGAAACGCATGCCGTCGTCGAACAGGCTCGGGTCGCCGCGAAACTTGTTGACGAGGAAACCGACAATCGTGTCCGCGTCCTTCGGCGCGATGACTGCCTTGGCGCCGACGAGTTGGGCGATGACGCCGCCGCGGTCGATGTCGCCGATGATCACGACCGGCGTTTGCGTCGCGCGGGCGAACCCCATGTTGGCGATGTCGCGCTCGCGCAGATTCACCTCGGCGGCGCTGCCGGCCCCCTCGATCAGCACCAGATCGGCTTTGCCCCTCAGGCGCGCGTAGCTGTCGAGCACGGAGCGCATCAGCCGCGGCGTCAGGTCGTAGTAGTCGCGCGCCGCCGCCGCGCCGACGACGCGGCCTTGCACGACGACCTGGGCGCCGATGTCGCTCTGCGGCTTCAGCAGCACGGGATTCATGTCGACGCTCGGCGCGACGCCGCAGGCGCGCGCCTGCAGGGCCTGGGCGCGGCCGATCTCGCCGCCGTCCGACGTCACGGCGGCGTTGTTCGACATGTTCTGCGGCTTGAACGGCCGCACGCGCATGCCGCGCGCGGCGAAGGCGCGGCAGAGCCCGGCGACGATCAACGATTTGCCGACGTCCGAGCCGCAGCCCTGGAACATCAACGCGCGCGCTTGGCTCAAGTCTCGCGTCTCCCCGATCGCGCTGTGTCGGCCGGCCTTTATCGCCCGAAGATCACCAGTTCGGTGTCGGCGAGGTCGCAGGGCGAGGGGGCCCGCGGACCTTTGTAGTAACGCGGCTCGCGCTCGGCGAAATAACGCCCGGCGAGGCCGGGAATGGGGCCGATAGCGTCGGCGACGACGAGGAGGCGGCCGTGGCGAGCGAGAGCGCGGCCATAGGCGGGGCCGAAGCGCGCGAGGTCGTCGGGGGCGCGGCAATAAACGAGATGGACGCAGGGAATCAGCTCGCGCCAGATTTTCCGCGGCTGGAAAACGAGCGGCCGCGCCTCGTTTCCGGAAAGGCCAATGAAGGCGCAGCAGCCGAGCGCGGCGTGGTCGGCGAGCAGGCGCGCATCGCTTGTCGTGAGCGACGCCGCCTCCGGTCGGTCGGGCGCGTAAGGAACGACCCGCGCGCCGGCTTCGCCGCGCGACAGCAGCGGCGCAAAGATGACCTGGCCCTTGGAATAGCGGCGATAGCCGACCGCTTCGAGCGTCTTCAGCGTGAACGGCGCAGGGGTGACGGTGAAATAGACGACTTCGCGCCGACTGATCGCGCGGGCATGCAGCGGATGGCCGTAGCCGCGATAGTCAGGGTCGACGCACCAGGCCGCCATGTTGCAGCGGAGGTAGCGGCCGTCGGGGCCCTCTCGCGTCGAGACGATTTGCAGCAGCACGCCGACGACGGCTTCGCCGGCGATGAGCAGGTGGCCGAAGCGCGGCAGCTCGCCGACCGGCGGCCGCGCGGCGAGCCGGGCGAGGCCGTCGATCCAGAACGCGCGCGACCGCTCGGGAAAGCCTCGCATCAAGCAATCGACGACGTTCGGGAGGTCGCGCTCTTCGATCATGCGGCAGACGACGTCGGCCGCAGCGGAATCGACCATAAAAATTTACCGTTCGCGAATTTTGGCGCAGCGCGCTCGCGACGAACCATAGTAGAGTGAGGCATATCTCTCAACGCGAGACGACGCGCGTCATGACGACTCGGTTAACGATCCTCGCCGCCATTCGCGATGTCGCGGCGGAGCAGGGCAAGACGCTCGCGCCGCTTAACGACGACTTGTCGCTGATGGAGAGCGGCCTCGACTCCCTTTGCTTCGCGATTCTCGTGGCGCGGCTCGAGGACGCGCTCGGGACCGACCCGTTCACTGCGGCGGGCGACGGGCGTCTGCCGGCGACCGTCGGCGAGTTGATCGCCTTCTACGACGCCGCGCTTGTCTGAGCCACGGACCCTGTTCGACCAGATGGTCGCCAGCGGTCGCGGCCGCCGCGTCGCGACGCGCGACTTTACGCTCGAACTTGATCGCTTCGCCGTCGCCGGCAGCCTCGGTGACGGCTTGGCGCGGCTCGATGGCCGCTCGGTTCTGCTTGCGGTCGGCGACATGGCCAAGGCCGCGGCGGCGCTGATCGATCTCGACGGGCTCGCCCGCCGAATCGTGCTCTGTCCGCCAGGCGCGGGCGCGGACGCGCTCATCGCGCTGGCGCGCGCGGCTGCCGCCGACGCGCTGGTCTACGACGGCGACGCGCCGGCGCCGGAGATCGACGTCGCGACGCGGGTCGCCTGCCGCCTGCCGCTCGCGCCGCTCGCTGCGCCGCGCGTGGCGCGATTCGTCACCGAATGGGCGATGCCGACTTCGGGCACCAGCGGTCCGCCGAAGCTCGTCGTCCATACGCTGGCGACGCTGACGGCGGCGTTTCGCCCCGCCGCCGGCCAGCGCTGGGCGACCTTCTACGACGTCCGCCGCTACGGCGGGCTGCAGATCCTGCTGCGCGCGCTCACTGGCGCCGAGTCGCTGACCTTGAGCGACCCGCGCGAGGGCGTCGACGCGTTTCTCGTCCGGCTCGGCGAAGCGGGCGTGACCCACATTTCCGGCACGCCGTCGCATTGGCGCAAAGCGCTGATGAGCGGCGAAGCGCGCCGCATCGCGCCGCAACGCGTGCGCCTCTCAGGCGAGATCGCCGACGACGCGGTGATCGCCGGCCTTCGCGCGCTCTATCCGAACACGCATGTCGAGCACGCCTATGCGTCGACCGAGGCGGGCGTGGGCTTCGTCGTCTCGGATGGGCGCGCCGGCTTTCCTGCGTCCTTCGTCGCCGAGGACGGCGAGGTGGCGCTTCGGGTCGTCGACGATGTCCTGCGCGTCCGCTCCAACCGCGCCGCGCTGCGCTATCTCGGCGCCGACGCGCCGGCGCTGAAGGATGCAGACGGATTTGTCGACACCGGCGACGTCGTCGCGCTGAATGGCGATCGCTATCTGTTCGTCGGTCGGCGCGGCGGGATCATCAACGTCGGCGGCGCGAAGGTCCACCCCGAAGAGGTCGAAGCGGCGCTGAACGCCCATGCAGCGGTGCGCGCCAGCCGCGTGTTCGCGCGCAAAAGCTCGATCACCGGCGCGCTGGTCGCCGCCGAAATTGTGCTGCGCGACGGCGCGGCGGCCAACGAGACGACGAAGCGCGACATTCTCGCCGCCTGCCGCGCCGCGCTGCCCGCCTACAAGTCGCCCTCGTTCCTCCGTTTCGTCGCCGAATTGCCGATGACCGACGGCGGCAAGGTGGCCCGTCATGGATAACGTGCTCGTCACTGGCGCGAGCCGCGGCATCGGCCTCGCCATCGCGAGGCGGCTGGCGCGCGAGGGCTACGTCGTGACCGGCGTCGCGCGCAAGCCGAGCGAGGCGTTCGCGCAGGCGACGGCGGACATCGGCGGCGCCGGCGCGCTGCATTTCGAGCCGTTCGATCTGACTGACGTCGCCGCCATTCCGACGTTCGTGCACGATCTCAAGGAGCGGCGCGGACCGATCTATGGCTTGGTCAACAACGCCGGCGCCGGGACGGGCGGGCTGCTGGCGAACATGGCGAACGGCGACATCGAGGCGTTGCTGCGGCTCAACACGTTGGCGCCGATCGTGCTGACCAAATATGTTGTGCGCGGCATGATGGCGGAGGGGCGGGGGCGCATCGTCAACATCGCCTCGATCGTCGCCGCGACGGGTTATAACGGTCTCTCGGTCTATTCGGCGAGCAAGGCGGCGCTGACCGGCTTCACTCGCGCGCTGGCGCGCGAGGTCGGCAGGGTTGGCGTCACCGTCAACGCGATCGCGCCGGGTTTCGTCGACACCGAGCTGACGCACGGCCTCGACGACGCGCAGCGCGACCGCGTCGTCGCGCGCAACGCGCTCAAACGGATGGTCGAGCCGGAAGACGTCGCGGCGATGGCGGCGCTGCTGATGGGCGAGGGCGGGCGGAACGTCACCGGCTCCGTGCTGACGGTCGACGCCGGCGCGACGGCGTAATTCACGGTAAGATTTGATGAATCCGTCGCCGCGGACGAGGGCGGCGTCTTTATCTCTCGTTTCTGTCAGCCTGCCGACAGGCGCTGTTGCGCAAAGGCGCCAGTCTTCCGACGTTCGGCGCGGGAGGCGGCGATGAGCGAACACGACAAAACACGGGTCGCAGTGAGGGAATATTACGGCGCGGCGATCGGCGGCGCGCGCGACCTGGCGACCAAAGCGTGTTGCTGTCGCGACGCGATCCCGCTTCGCCATCGGGCGATCCTCGCCGAAATCGACCCTGAAATCCTCGATCGCTTCTACGGCTGCGGCTCGCCGATCCCGCCCTGCCTGGAAGGCTGCACGGTTCTCGATCTCGGCTGCGGCGCCGGGCGCGACGCCTACCTCGTCTCTCGGCTGGTCGGTCCGCGCGGCCGGGTCATCGGCGTCGACATGACCGCCGAACAATTGGCGGTGGCGCGCCGCCATCAAGCGGCGCAGGCTGAGCGTTTCGGTTTCGCGCGATCCAACGTCGATTTTCGCGAGGGCCGGTTCGAGGATTTAGCCGCGCTCGGCGTCGCCGACGCATCGGTCGACGTCGTCATCTCCAACTGCGCGATCAACCTGTCGCCGAGCAAGGCGGACGTCTTTGCCGAAATCTTCCGGGTGCTGAAGTCTGGCGGCGAGCTCTATTTCTCCGATGTGTTCGCCGATCGCCGACCTCCGCTGGACCTCGCCGACGATCCCGTCCTGCTGGGCGAATGCCTCGCCGGCGCGATGTACGTCGAGGACTTTCGCCGCTTGCTGCACGGGCTCGGCTGTCTCGACTATCGCGTCATTTCGCGTGCGGCGACCGTGATCGACAATCCGGCGGTCGAGGCGCGCGTCGGGGGGATCGGGTTCGCGGCGATGACCATCCGCGCCTTTAAGCTCAGTAGCCTCGAGGACATCTGCGAGGACTACGGGCAGGTCGCGGTCTATCTCGGGACCGATCCAGAGCTGTCGCATAGCTTCGCGCTCGACGACCACCATCTGTTTGAGGCCGGCAAGCCGATGCTGGTGTGCGGCAACACCGCCGCGATGGTCAGCGAGACCCGCTACGCGCGGCATTTTCATCTGATTGGCGACCGTTCGCGCCACTTCGGCCGCTTCGATTGCGCCGCCGCCGCGTCGACGGCCGCCGCCGGGTCCTGCTGCTGAGCGACGGCGCGCCGCTTACGACTTCTCCTGCAGGCGCGCCCCGATGAACTGCTCCGCCTTGTCGAGCGCGCGCGAATGGGCGGCGAAGATGTCGGCTCGCCGGCGTCGCCCGGCTTCATCGGGGGGCTTCAGAGAAGCGCCTCGATCGCTTCTCTGATCGCCTCCGGTTTCGTCGCCGGCGCATAGCGCTCGACAGCGCGCCCGTTCCGATCGACCAGGAACTTGGTGAAGTTCCATTTGATC
>Ga0181529_10004846_pt1 | contig 14327 bp, 12 predicted proteins | sample PEATcosm2014_Bin_36_FD_119763 | JGI IMG/M metagenome (GOLD analysis project Ga0181529, IMG submission 119763) | Peatland microbial communities from MTU Mesocosm Facility, Houghton, MI, USA - PEATcosm2014_Bin10_30_metaG | ecosystem: Environmental > Terrestrial > Soil > Wetlands > Peat | place...
GATGATGCTGACCGATCTGATTCCGACGATCGAGAAAACGTACCGGGTCCTGCCAGGGCGGGAGAATCGCGCCATGGCCGGTCTCTCGATGGGCGGCATGCAGACGTTCATGACGGGGCTGTCGAATCTGGACAAATTTGCCTATATCGGCGGCTTCAGCGGCAGCACCGGCGGCCGAGGCGGGACGTTCGATCCGAAAACCTCGAATAACGGCGCGTTCGCCGATGCGAATGCATTCAACAAGAAGGTCAAGGTTCTGTTCCTGGGAATCGGATCCGTCGAGGGTCCGGGCACGAAGAACTTCAGCGAACAGCTAACCAAGGCGGGTGTCAGGAACATCTATTTCGAATCGCCCGGCACCGCGCATGAGTGGCTGACGTGGCGCAGGTGCCTCAATGATTTCGCTCCCCGGCTGTTCCGATGACCGGCTGCGCAAGCGCCGGCGACACGGCGTAATCGTCGCAGGACCGCGTACGGAAATACCAAAAAGGACACCATGAACTATCGCTCTGCCAGGCTGTCAACTGCATTCCTGATCGCCGCCGCCGCGACATCGATTCTGCGCGGACAGGCTCCAGCCGCGCTTGCGGTGGACCTGAACCGGCCGAAGGCCCCAGTGAGCCCCACACTCTACGGCCTGATGACCGAGGAGATCAACTACTCGTACGACGGCGGATTGTACGCGGAGCTGATCCGCAATCGAACCTTCCGGTCCGATTGGACGGGCCTTCTCAACTGGTTCCTGATCGAGAAGGGGACCGCTTCGGCGAAGGTCGCCGTTTCGAACGACGGCCCATCCAAAGCACTCCCTAATAGCGCGAAACTCGAAGTCGCCAAGGCCGATGCGAGCAGTCCGGCCGGGCTACTTAACGAAGGCTACTGGGGCATTGCTGTGCGTCCGAACACGCGTTACACCGGCTCGCTATTCGCCAAGAGCGGCGGAGAGGATTCGCTGCCGCTGAAAATCGCGCTGGTGGCCAATCAATCCGGGCAGGTACTCGCCAGCACGTCTGTTTCGATTGCCGGCACCGCCTGGAAGGAGTACAAGTTCGCCATGCAGTCGGGGGATGCGACTGCCTCCGCGGAGAACCATCTCGAACTCACGATCGACAAGCCCGCGACCCTGTGGCTGCAGTTGGTTTCGCTGTTTCCTCCCACATATCATGACCGGGTCAACGGCAATCGCATCGACATCATGGAAAAGCTGGCCGCGATGCATCCCACTTTCCTGCGCTTTCCCGGAGGCAACTACCTTGAAGGCGATCGGATCGACAACCGCTTCGACTGGCGGAAGACGGTCGGCCCGCTGGTAGATCGCCCCACGCACCCATCCCCGTGGAGTTATCACTCCACCGACGGCATGGGGCTGCTGGAGTTTCTGGAATGGTGCGAGGACCTGCACATGGAGCCCGTACTAGCCGTGTTTGCCGGATACTCGCTGGGCGGACAGGTGGCAAAGCCGGGAGCCGATCTCGAACCTTACGTGCAGGAGGTGCTGGACGAGATTGAATATGTCATCGGCGGGCCGGGCACGAAGGGCGGAACCCTACGTGCCAGCCATGGACATCCCGCGCCATTCCCGTTGCGCTACGTGGAGGTCGGCAATGAAGACTCCTTCGACCGGAGCCGGTCGTACGACGAACGGTACGCGCAATTCTATAAGGCGATCAAGGCGAAATATCCGGATCTGCAGATCATTGCCACGACGCCCGTCAAGAGCCTGAGGCCCGACGTTTTGGACGACCACTACTATAAGCGCCGGCAGGAAATGTTCGCCATGGCCAACCACTACGACCAGGCCGACCGCAAGGGCCCCAAGATCTTCGTAGGCGAATGGGCGACGCGCGAAGGAGATCCCACGCCGAACCTCGGGGCGGCACTCGGCGATTCCGCTTTCCTGACGGGATTGGAGCGCAACAGCGACCTGATCGTCATGGCAGCCTACGCGCCGCTGTTTGTGAATGTGAACCCCGGCGGCATGCAGTGGTCCACGGATCTGATCGGCTACAATGCGCTGTCCAGCTATGCGTCGCCGGCGTACTACGCACAGGTGATGTTCGGCTCCTGTCTGGGGGACCACATTGTGTCCGCGGATCTCTCCGGGGCAGGAGATAAGTTCTTTTACTCGGTGACTGCGTCTGCGAAATCGAAGGTCTGTGTGAAGCTCGTGAATGGCTCGTCTACGGCGCAGCCAGTCGCCATGACACTGAACGGGCTGGGCAGCGGACCGCATACCGCGCGGCTGCAAACTCTCAAGGCCGAGACGACCTGGGCGACGAACACCATCGAGAACCCGGAGCGGGTTGTGCCGGTTCGGTCGCAATTGAGCCTCAAGGGCGAGCGCCTGGAGCAGGTCGTGCCCGGCTATGCGATTCAGGTGCTGGAAATCGATCTCAAATAGGTGCAGCCCGAGGTGCAAATCGAGCGCGCCCCAAGTCTGTGAGCAACCAGGCTTTTTGTCATATCCGGTATTTGCCCCGTGTGCTGCGGGACCGGCGGAAAGTGAAATTTACAGATCGAGGACCAATGAACCGAACGGCGGAAGGACTTCGCCGTCGTCTGGACTAGCTATGAAGAAGATCATCGTTGCAACCCTGTTGTGTGCCGCTGCGCAAGCGCAAAGCGTCCCCTCGCTCAAAGATGCATTTCAAGGGATGTTCCGCATCGGCGCCGCCCTGAACCAGGCGCAATTCGAAGGGCGCGATGCGCGAGCCGATGCCATTGTCGCTTCGCAATTCAACACCATCAGCCCGGAAAACGAGCTGAAATGGGAGCGGATTCATCCGCAGCCCGGCGTGTACAAATTCGATGCCGCCGATGCCTACGTCGCATACGGCGAGAAGCGCCACATGTTCATCGTGGGCCATTGCCTGGTTTGGCACAGCCAGACGCCGAGGTGGGTTTTTCAGGACGACAAGGGGCAACCCGTCACGCGCGAGGTCCTGCTGGAGCGGATGCACGAGCATATTTCCACCGTGGTGGGCCGTTACAAAGGCCGGATTGGTGGTTGGGACGTGGTCAACGAAGCCCTGAATGAAGACGGGACGCTGCGCAATTCGCCGTGGCGGAGGATCATCGGCGACGACTTTTTGGTGAAGGCATTTCAGTTCGCCCACGAAGCCGACCCGAAAGCCGAGCTGTACTACAACGATTACTCGCTCGAAAACGAGCCGAAACGCCTGGGCGCCGTCGCTCTCATCCGCAAATTGCAGGCCGCCGGCGTGAACGTGACCGCCATCGGGTTGCAGGGGCACGACAAGCTGGACTGGCCCACGTTACAGCAGCAGGCCGAGACGATCGAGGCATTCCGCGATTTGGGCATCAAGGTGAATATCACCGAGTTGGACATCGACGTGCTGCCGCGCACGACCCGCAGCAACTCGGCCGACGTCGCGGAGAGGGCCGCAGCAGCCGCGGGATCGAATCCTTACACCGCCGGTTTGCCCCCGGAGATGCAAGAGACGCTTGCCAACCGGTATGCGGAATTGTTCCGGATATTCGTGAAATATCGCGGCACCGTTTCCCGCATCACGTTCTGGGGGGTGACGGACGGCGAATCCTGGCTGAACAATTTCCCGACCCCCGGACGGACCAACTACCCGCTGCTGTTTGACCGGCAGGGGCACCCAAAACCTGCGTTCGATGCCGTTTTGAAAACCGGGGCGGCAAAATGAAATTCCCGCCGCTCGAGTTTCGCGGCGTCGTCCTGGCGCTGGCGCCGCTGCCGTTGCTGGCACTCGGTAATACTCCATATGTGAAGGAGCGGCGGGCTACCGGTCGATCTCGGCGGATTGCGGCCAAGTTACCTGGGGCCTCCCGAGAGCATCGGAATGCCGGCCAAGCCTGCAGGCGCCGGACACGGTAAGTGAGCGGTCCGATGCAAACCGCTGCCCGGATATTTCGATTTCGAAAGGATAGGATCCGCTTCGACAACCGGAACGAGAATCCTGGCCGCGCTGCCGGCCGCCCTCGGATTGGCGATTACCCTACTCGCACAGGTGAAGACTGAAGTTCCCCGCCGGGCCCGTTGCTGCATGAATCGACGTGCAGCGGTGGGTGCCGGCGATGGCGCATATTCATCGGTTCTTTGGCTGGGTCGGGTCGTTGGAGAATTCCGGTACTTTGACTAAGTGATGCGTGGTGTAGCGTGTGCGAACCGGCACTTGCGACTGCAATGTGACCCGCAAGATGACTTGGAAGGCATCGGGAAGCTCGCCCGAAGGCAGCTTCACATGCTCCATCAATTCGCGCATTGAACGGGGATTGGTGATGTATTCGGCGAGCGCCCACGGGAGTTCCGAATGCGCTGAGCCGATCAGCATCACATAGCGGCCCCGTTGTGGGCCTGGAAAGCGCGACAAGAGAGCGTATTTATCGCCATAGTTCGATCCAGTTTGCGACAGGTGCGCGACGGGATAGACCGCCTGTTCGCCCGGTTTAGGGTGGAGATTGGTAATTCCCTCCGCCGACTCCACAAAGTCACCGGCATCCTGAAGTTTTCGTAACCGGGGATCCGCGCCTGCCAATCCGCCGACGAACACGATGTTGTCATTGAATACATCGGTCCAGTCCAGATCGTTCGAGCTTTTCAGGGAAATCTGATTCTGCCGCCGGCCCACGGTTTGCATGAGGAGGAATACCGAGTACATCGCGCCGAAATCGACGTAGTTCCGCGTCTCCACAAACCTCTCAGGGGCCATTCGCTTTTGGAACAGCATCAATGGCGGGGAGTTGGGGACCTCACTCATCTCATTGGTTTGCCAGTTGCGGACCATCAGGTCGAGCGGCGGCGCGAGCAGAAACAACCTGCTGTTGTAGGTCAGCATTAAGGGCGCATCGGTGGACAGAAACGGTTTCCAAAACGTCTCCATTTCGGAAGTCCAGAGAGTTCCCGGAGAACTGGTCGATGGCCTGCGAGGAACCAGGAATGCGTATGCAGCCAAAGCCAGGACCACGAATCCTGCCGTGCTGCGGACCCAGATGCGTGTGCTGCGCAGAACCGGCGTGCTCGCGGTCTTGGCGCTCGCGGCGTGAACAGGGGCGACTGACCCATGCTGCCTGATGAACCGCGGAACGTACGCGCCGCGGTCGATCTCGATGCGGATGGGTGCGTTTGGCGCTTCGGTCGAGTAATACCTGGTCAGTTTGTTTCGCAGCTCGTAGGCGCGCGTGCGGACTATGGAGTCCTCAACCGGACTGTACGAGGCAGGGCGCCCGAGGGCCTCTAGTCCGATCAGGTGCTCATTGAGGTCGGCGCCGCGCCCCTCGAACTCCGCTTCGCAGATGAAGCAGAGCATCTTCTTGAGTTGATCGCAACGCCGGAGGATTCGGCTCTGGAGCACCTGGTCCAGAGCCTCACGCTTTTCTTCGACTGTCATCGTAGACCGCTTTGAAGCTTTACATTGCCCGGTTGTTCACGATTATATTACGCTTAGCGGTTCCACGCCTTTGAGGCGCACTGAGAAGGTCGGGCTAACTCACAGTGTCGTCGTAGATGTAATTCAGGCAACTGGCGGGATCGCTGGCATCGCGGCTCCCCATCCCGCCTAAGTTCTTCACCGCGTACCTGTCTATTTCCGACAAGTCGCACTCGTCAAGCGCGGATAGGCCAATGGCCTGGAGGTCACAGCCGGGACCCGCGGGCGGCGAACTCGTATCGTCTTTGATATCCACGTCCAGACTTGGCTGGTCGAATAGTGCGTTCAGGGCCATGGACTGGTGGGCATGGTGCGCGCCGAGGGGGTTCTGGTGGTACACGTGAAAAGTACTGAACACGTTGTTCGACACCAAAATGTCGATCTTGAAATGGGGATCCGTCACGCCAACCAGGGCCGGATCCGGCGCCGTGGCTGGCCAGGAATATTGAAATACGTGTCCCAGCGGAAAATCCACGGGCTGAACGGGGTGTGTCGCCGCCCAGGTTCCCGTAAGTGTCCTTTTCACGATGCGGAATGGTTTGTACCTGGTGGGGCGTGGAATGTCGATAATCGCGGTGCGCTCTCCGAGCGCGTCGAAATCCGCGGCGGCAGGCCTGAAATTGAGCCCCATTGTCTTGGGAATCAGGATCTCGTGCGTCTTGTCGAATGGATCGGGTGGGGGCGCCGGGGCACTCGATGAACTCTGAGGCGCCAGGCTGTACCAGCCGGGATCGAGATATTGCAGACCATTCTCCAGGTTTCCCGCCAAACGTGCGTGGCCTGTAATGTACGGCAGCGCCAGCCGCACCTTGTCCTGGAAGAAGCCAATCACCATCATGCCGTGAACCACTACAGTCAAGGTTCGCGGCTGCAACTGAACCGCGCAGTTCGGCAGACCCTTCTTCCCCGTGCAGCACTTCACTCCGACTCCGCCCAGCGCCGCTCCTCCAACGCCGGCGGCTAACATCTTCAGCCAGTTCCTTCTGCTCTTGGTAGCTTCGGTTTCGCTCATGGCATCTCTCCTGTAAACATAACGAAAACAGCCACGATTTCCGTCAACGTTCGCTTACCGGGTACCGAAGGAGGTGAATGCCGACCAATAGTACGGGTGCGACGTTTCGGCTTGCGAACGCACCGCGGTTTCCGCCAGTTTGAGGGCGCCGGCAGGCTCGCTCCCTTGCCAAAGCGCCTGGTAAAAAAGCTCCATCAGCCGTTCGGTGGTTTGCGAATCGACGTTCCACCGGCTGGCGACCACGGTCCGCGCGCCGGCCGCGAGAAAGGCCCGAACCAGGCTGTCCGGATCGGACAGGGCGGTTTCCCGCAACCGGCCGGTGGAACAGCCGGAAAGCACCACCAGCCGGCAGCCGCGCAGGTTCGCGGCGCCGATACCTTTCGCATCCAGGTACCATTCGTTGCGGTCGAGCCCCGTTTGCGACGCCATGAGCAGGGCGCTTTGCCGGGAAGTGTACAGAGCGTGGCCCGCAAAGTGAAACAGCGCCGCCGTGGGGAGCGCCTGGCGAACCGCCGAAACGGTCGCAGCCGGTCCCGAGAGCAGCGTACTCCGGTCGAATCGCCTGGCGACGGTCCGTGCTTCCCGCAGAGCGTCCGGCAGGGGCGTCAGTTCCTCGGCGAGTTCCGCAGGCAGGGCCGGCATGCCTACCACCAACACTGGTCCTTCGTGGCCGATCGACATCGGCAGCGCCGGCCCGCGATAGTAAATGCCGGGAGAAATCTCGATGGCGAAGCGTTCTCCCAATACGGCCCCGTCCGGAAGCGGGATGGCCTCGAAGGGCGCGACCGTGGCCGGGCCATCCGGTTCCACGATCAGCTTGCGTGCTGGGTCGAGCCACGCCGCGACAGGCGCCAGCAGGGCGTCGAAGAGACGTTTGCCGGTCTCTCGCACGAATCGCGCATCGGCTCGCGGATCGGAGCACAGATCTGCGAAACGTGCAGCCAGGGATCGTAGTCCGGCGGCATCGTCTTTCAGCCAGGCGAACCGTACACCGCGGTCGTCATACAGCCAGACCGCCATCCTGTCGCCCAGTTGCGCAAACGACAGAATGGTTTCGCGGATCAGCTCCGGCCGCGTGGCGCGAACCCGAGAGGCGTGGTTGAAATCGCCGGCATCGGCGGCGTTCGAAGCGCGATGCCTCGCCTCGAAACCGCGCGCCCATTCCCAGATCTCCAGCGCCCGTTCGGTGTCGCCGCGGTCCAATCCGATACTCACCAGCAAGCGGTACGCATCCGCCACAAGACCACCCCAGGCGAGGCGGTCGCGGTCCGGCCCGACGGTCTCCAGGGCCCGTTCCGACGTCGCGATCGCGGCTGCGAGGTCCTTTTCGCCGGCGTCGATATCCCCCGTTCGCCGTTCGATCTCCGCCAGCGATTGGAAGTACTTCATGGCGGTCAACTGGCCGCCATGTTCCGCCATACGGGGCCGCATGGACCGCAGAATGTCGAGAGCGTGGGCCGTTCGGCCTTGTTCGGCTTCCATGCGGAGCACGCCAATCTCCCCATCCAGCCGGTAAAACTGGATGGCGGGAGTTTGCGGCAGACCGGCGAACAGGTCGTCGGCGCGCTTCAACTGCGTGCTGGCTTCCGCGTAGTTGCCGCACAGAGACTCGGCAAGAGCCAGCCGGTGCCGCACGATGCCCTCCACGGAGCGATGCGTGGTCCGCCCGATGGTTGCGACGGCGTGTTGAAGCAGAGACCGGGTGGTCTCGCGATAGCCGGCAGGGTCGGCCTGCTGGCTCAAGCTGTAGTAGAACTGATAGGCGCGCTCGGCGGGGAAGGCGCCGGCCCAGAAGGTCCGGAGACCACGCCGATCGGCATCCCATCCTTCGGCGGACCGGCCCGCCGTCCGCTCGATACCGGCAAGGATTCCCAGGCTCCGCAGCGCCAGCGTAGGATAGCCGGCTGCCTCGGCGACGTGTTGCGCCTGCTCCGCCAGGCGAGGGCCCTTGCCAAAATCGCCCATCATATTCGAGCACGAAGCCGCCGCCAGCAGCGCCTGGCTTTCGATCCAGGGATAGCTTCTGCCGCGCACCTCGGGCAACAGTTGGGAGGACTCTCCGCGGCACGGCTTCGACGCCCGTTGGAGCGCGTATACGTACTCCAACTCCGCCCGTGCCGCTCCGGCCGAATTGCCGGCCTTCCGGAACGCGTATGCCGCTTCCCGCGCCGGCGGAATCGCGGCGTCCGGATCGCTGCGTCCGTTGGCCGAACCGGATGCCGCCAGAGCGGCCAAAGCGCTCGCGGGTAGCGCACTCGCGAGCAAATCCTCAAGGAAGCGGTCGCCGTGGCGCGCCGCGATTTCATGGGCACGCTCCTGCGATACCGATCGATAGTCCGCACTCCCCAGCAAGGTTTCATCGGACTCTGGAACCGGTGTGTCCAGGCGGCGTAGCTGCGCACTCACCTGCGCCAGGCGCGCGCGCACTTCTTCCGCCCAGCCGCCCGACGGGTCGATGCGTAAGTAGCGCTCCCAGACCCGTTGCGCGTCGAGCGGCAATTGGAGCTTCTGGTACACGATGCCGCAGTTGAACAGCCTTTCGGGGTTGTCGGGGCCGCGCCGCAGTTCGCGGGCAAAGGCTTCCAGAGCCTCCGCATAATCGGTGGGCCGATCCAACGATTCCGCCCTCTCGAAGTACGCGATTGCCAGGTCCGGCATGGCCGCCGACGGGTCGCGATCCTGCAATTGAATGCGCTCCAATTCGGCGAGCGCGAAATCGTAATCCCAGCGCAGTAACGCCGCACGCGCACGCAATTGCCTCCAGCGGAGGTTTTCGGGATGGCGCCCGGCCTCGCGTTCGATGCGGCCTTCGGCAAGCAGAAGGGCGGACGATTCCCGCGGGCGGCCCGCCGCGCGCGACCGGGACGCGGCCACCGGACCGGCGTGGCGAGCGTGCGGTATGCGCAGTTCGAGGGTGCGCGGACTGCCGTAGATGTCCGCCAGATCCCTTTCCGGATCGTTGGTTCGGAGCCACCAGACCGTCGCCGCGACGAGCACGAGGGCGCCCACACCGCCTGCTGCCATCCAGGAGTGTGACCGGTTTGCCATAGCTTAGCGACGGACGTTCTGCATCCGCTCAAGATGTTCCCGGGCCTCTCGCGCCCAGCCGCCATGGGGATCGAGTTTCAGGTACCGTTGCCAATCCTGTTCGGCCAACTTCCACTCCTGGCGGTCCTCCCGGATTAGCGCGCGGTTGAAGCATGCGGCTGGATTCTCCGGCCGCAACGCCAATACGCGGTTCACGGTGGCTTCCGCCGATTCGAGATCTTGCGGCCGCCCTTCGCTTACCCCCTTTTGGGCAAGAGCCACAGCCAGGTCGATCAGGATATCGGCAGAGTCCGGCCGGATCTGGCTGGCGCGAAGAAGGTTGTCTACAGCCGTGGCGCTTCTGCCGGCCAGCAGATCCGCCAGGCCGCGGGCGTGAAGCCATGGCCCGTCGTTCGCATGTTGTGCGAAATCCCGGTCGAGAACTGCCTCCGCCTCCAAGAGCGCCGCGGACCGTCCAGCCGGGCCGCGGACCAGCACCTTCGGAGCGAAGGCCGCCGCGGCGATCCGCAGATCCATGGAGCGCTGTTCGGCATACGCGTTGGCAAGCAAGGGCAGGGGCGCCGCAGGGCTCCGTCGGTGCACCCACCAACCGCCCACGAAAGCGGCCACAACGCACGCCGCCACCGCCCAGATCCAATAGGCGGGTGGTTTCCGTGAGGGGACTGGCGGCGGCTGGGATTCGAGATGCAGGCGCCGCGAGATGTCTCGCGGTTCGGAAGCGAGCCGTTCCAGGAACGCCCGTTCCTCCTCGGTAGGATCGTCCCGCAAGCAGACCAGCGCGGAATTCAACAATTGCGAACAGTATCCGCAGCTTGCGGCGTGAGCCAGCGCGGCGGCGCCATCCTCATCGGGAAGACCCGCCGCCAGGTGTGGCCAGCACTCTTCGGACGGACACTCCGATGTCCGGTTTTGCGAAACCTTCATTCGTAACTGTTCCAGCCTGTCTTGCGCCAATCGGTGTCGCCTGAGCAAGTCGGCGCAGGTGCTGCATTCTTCCAGGTGACGGTGCAATTCATCCGCTGGCCGGGCGACCGCCTCTGAATCGACGCCGGGGAGGCCGGGTAGCAACGAGTCGATCTCGTCGGAGCTAAAGTGGGGCAGATTCGTTGGATCCACGCTCGCGAGCTCCACTATCTAAAACGCTATCCGGCGCCGTTTTCGACGAAGTGGCGCTCCGATTTGTGTGGGCCAGCATGGCTTCCCGGATATCCGAAGTCAGCCGTGCCAGGCGCCGTTCCACAAATTTGACGGTACCACCGATCGAGGGTAGCTCGGCAATCGCACGTGCGCTCAACCCGCTGCGGTAATACAGCCAGAAGATTTCCCGGTCCTTGGGGTGGCTGGAAGAACACAGTGAACCGAGCAGACCGTCGATCTGTTGGAGCAGGATATCCCGGTCCATGGCGACCCGCCCGGCGGACTGGTCGGAACTTCCCTCGACCGCATCGGCAAGCGTGGCAGTGCTTTCGCCCCGCCGTTTCTGCGCCATCGCCAATTTGAAATAATCGCTGGTCGCGTTCAATGCAATCACCTTGACGTAGCTGAACCAGGAATCGTCGTTGTGTGGTTGGAACCCTCGCAGAGCGCGGCAACTGTTCTCGCATAGCTTAAGGTATGTCTCCTGGATGAGATCCTCCACAAGGGCCGGCGGCGGTTCGATCCACCGCCTGGATGCGCGGAGAACAACCAGTCCGATCAGGCGGCGAGTTCGCTGAACGAACTCGCGCCAGGCTTCCTCCGTCCCCGATTCCACGCAGGCACGGACCAATTGGGTCATCGTGTTTTCTGAGTAGGTGATCGCCAATTCTTGTGGATTCTATCATACAGTTTCTTTGATGCGGCGTTTGGCGCCGGCGCTTTGTTGCGGCCAACCGCGACGACTTTACCGGATCGGAAGCTCCATCGGGGCCACGAAAATCGACGAGCCGTGCCGGGTTGTGGTCCCTGGCTCAAACGTATTCCGTCTCTGTCCTATTCTCTTCGGTCAAGTCGCCGAAGCCGAAGGCCGCCATCTTGCGGATGCTTCGACATTCGGACGGTTCGCACGCGCTCGCGCCGCCGCCGCAGTCAGACACGGCCTTCGCCAGAGATCGCTATCTGAGGTTGGGGTTCTGCACTACGTTGTTCGCGGCCACCCCCGTGAGGGCTGCGCCGATAGTCATGTCGAACATGCCCACGAATCTGCGAGTCTTCGGCCACCTTTTGGCGAGAACGTAGCTAGCCGACACCAGGCCCGCCGATAGTAGCGACTTTTTCACGGCTCCTGAGGTGTAAAACATTCCCTTATAGGGCCCGCTCTTCTGAGTGAGCCAGGGGTTTCCCTCCGGCTGTTTCCAACTGCTCGCCACGTCGGCGGAGGTTCCCGCCAAAAGCAATGCAGTGCCGGCGTGTACCCACCACCAGGAGACCGGCTTTGCCGGCGCTGGACGGCCACGCTCGAGCTGTAGAGGCGTGGCGGGCGTTCCCTTGACAATGATGGGAGCGGGCGCAATGGCGCCTGAACCGTCGGGTGCCGAATCGGTTAGCCCCGCTCCATAAGCGAACGGCACCGCTGCCGCGAACAGACACACCAATACTCCTCGATTTATTCTCACGATTAATCTCCTCTGTGCAGGCAGCCCTGCGCCTCGGGGGCAGTTCGCAGCCGGCAAGCAGCTAGTTTTCTTTTCGGCTATCAGTTAGTTTTCTTTACGGCGAGAAGCGGTAACCCCAGAACGACCGCGGCAATGGCCGGTCGAACTGCAAACTGCTTCACACCGCGACGAATTGAGCGCATTCATGCGCCGGCGGCCGGTCTTTAAGGAGGGGTCTTCAACACAGCGAACTCATGGCGAGTCCCCTACCCGAAAAGTCCCGCAGGCCGCCAGGCCGGCGAATCTCGCATCGAATCTCACATCCGCCGGGCGTTACCCGTTTCAGCGGGTCTCGTTCTTCCGCGGACTCAGCCCAGCGGCCGGCCACCGCAATTAGCACGCCGTGCGGAACATCCGAACGGAGGTCCGTAAATTTCCGCCGCGACCGGATTGAATCTGAATTCGCAGTTCACCTCCGTCACGGCGAAGGAGAAGAGCGGCACGTCCACGGCATCGCGCGCATATTCGATGTTCCTCATAGCTATAGAGGAATAAACACTCTGAATATCTGAATCCTTTGGAGGGTGCCGAGGCGCACACATCGGTGGAGACGGAAATAGGGAGGGGGAGTAGCTCGCGCTACTGCCGGGTGGAACTACCGCAGAACGTGAATACCTACCCGAACAGAAGTGGGATAGCCCTTGAACTCGCGGCGGGGAAGCCGGATTCGAAGCGCGGTCCGCTACAGTGGCCCCCACGTCCGCCGACTCTGCCATCCGGCATAATCCGCTGTCGTTGTGTTTCGAATCTCATCCGGTCGGCGCCGGGTTGCCCACAGCGGCAATCCAAAGCGGATCGCCATCTTCGCGGGTGCCGAACGTTCTACAGGCGTCATGGTCTCAAGACTCCGCTTGCCGCTGTAGGCGCAGAAGTGCTGCCCTTGGTCGTGGACGTGCGGACGACCGACCGCGACCCTGGGGGGAGAAGCGGCGGGGAACGATGCCTGAAAATACAGGCGGAGAACAGTTGCGGCGTCCACAATACCGGCTGGTTCCCATCGCTCTGGCACCTCAGCCATCGAGAGCCTCCTTGGCGGCGCCGGTCCGCTTCGCCTTCGCGACCTTCGCTGCCTTCGCCACCTTCGGCGCTTTCGCGACCTTCGCGACCTTCGCCGCTTTCGCCTCCTTCGCCGCTTTCGCCGCTTTCGCGCGCTTGCTGCCGAACCGCTCGCCGATCCGGCGGCATTCGGCCAGAGCGAATTTCGGCGCTGCCTTTGGGTCGGGCCAGACCTTGTGGAAGTTGTAGAGAAAGAGCAACTCTTGCAGGCTTCCGCCATCTTCCGGATCCGGCCGATACGTCCTTTCCAGAAGGAGAATTCGCTTCTCGATGTGTTTCACTGGGGCGATTCCTCCAGGGGTTGGTCGAACTTCTGGAATCTGGCGCTCTGCACTAAGTTCTTCAAGTCGCTGTGGTAGGCTTTCACTTCCGTCCCAAGAGCTTCCAGCTCCGCGACACGCCGATCCAGGTCCACCAGTTCCAGGGCGCGGGCGTGGCTGGTCAAAATGTTCGCGACGGACTCCCCCTCGCGTGGGGTGATTCGGCCCTCCGCGACCGCCAACGTGATGTCCTGGAAGTGGATGGGCAGATCTTGCGCGCTGTCCACAGGCCGCAACTCCAGGTGGATCGACCGCTCTTTGCGCACCGGGAGGATCCGCTCCAGGCACAGCCGCGCCGCGTACAGATCGCCTCCCTTGGCCTTTTCCACGAGCATTCGGGTCAACTGCTCGGCTTCTCCCTCGAGCAATAGCTCGCATGCCAAGGTGGCGTGGTTCCGGCTCCCGGCGGGACGTCCGGCTGGATTGCCGCTGGTGCCTTTCGACCAACGGCCGCTCTTCGATGAAGTTTTGGCGCTCACACCTACTCAATCGCCAACAGACGGAAGAAGGCGCACTCCATTTCCGGCCGGAGACGGAGCGGTTCTCACATAAGTTGTTGATTCAAAGGAAGAAGGCTTAATTTGTAAGGCCTGTAAATAATCTCCTGGCGGCGGGACGGACGAATGCCGCGAGTCTTCCGCCCGGCCGGCATCGAGAACGTCCGGTTGCCAGCGAGGAGTCCGAATCTGAACGCTTTCGCGGAGCGCTGGGTTCGCACCGTCAGATCTCCTGACCTGGGTGAAGTTAAGCTGATCCGAGTTTGAAGGCCAGAGTGAGCGTGGTGCCAGGGAACACCGTCTGCGTGGCATTGAGGTCGGCGAGCATTTGTTCGATGGCCTGA
>Ga0181529_10004847_pt1 | contig 14327 bp, 9 predicted proteins | sample PEATcosm2014_Bin_36_FD_119763 | JGI IMG/M metagenome (GOLD analysis project Ga0181529, IMG submission 119763) | Peatland microbial communities from MTU Mesocosm Facility, Houghton, MI, USA - PEATcosm2014_Bin10_30_metaG | ecosystem: Environmental > Terrestrial > Soil > Wetlands > Peat | place...
ATCAGATCGTCCAATGCAACTGGAAAAAGTGTCTGCTGGCCGCGTGCTTCGCCATGGATGTATCCCATGGCTGCATCTTTTCAGCACCGCTGCACAAAGTCTGTGAGTTTCGTAACAGCCTGTAAAGCCGTGCCCTTGTTACAAAGCACATTACGCAGAGGCTGTTGCGGCACGCGCTACCCGCGGAGTGAGTTCACCTGTCGTTCCCTTTTACAAAACTGTTTTTTTTGAGACACGATCTACGCTGCCTCCACAAGCGTCGCGCGGATTTCGTTCTTCGTAAGGGCTGTGGCCGGGCCCGCTTCCTTTTCCACATTTGAATTCCCTCATTGTGCAATCGCGCGATGAAGTTATGACGCGTCAGGCCGATGCAGGAGTGTGAACGGCATGTGCGGCGGTGCGCTTGCGCGACAGTTAATCTGGTGCACATGGCGGCGGAAGCAGCAGTGCCAGGGAGGGAAGTTTCGATGACGGATCGGACTGAGCTGCTCGAAGCCGCCTTCGACAACGTTCCTGAGGGCGTGAGCCTTTTTGACAGGGAAGGCGCAGTGATGTTCTGGAACCAGGCGGCGCAAGGCATCACCGGTTATACGGCGATGGAATTGCAGGGGCGGCCGCTCCCCGAGTGGCTGGAGCCGCTGCTTGCGGCGGGAAGCGGCAAGGAGGGGTCGCGCGCGCCGGCGGCTGCGGCAGAGGGGAAGCGGTCACTGGCGCAGGCGCGGCATAAGCTGGGCCATGCGGTGCCGGTGATTGCGCGGGTTCTGGTTTTGCGCAACGGGTTGGGCGAACGCATCGGCACGGCTTTGTTGTTTCATCCCGCGGAGAGCCTTGACGCTTTGCCTCACGGAGAATTGGACGAAGGGCCGGGAGCGGCGGAAAGCCGGGCCGAGCTGGAAGAGCGGCTGCAAACGGAGTTTGACGACTTCGCTCGCGGCGGGCCTCCTCTGGGAGTTCTGTGGGTCAGCGTCGATCAAGCAGAGGAATTGCGCAAGACGCATGGTGTTGCGGCGTGCAATGCGATGCTCGAAAAGATTGGCCACGCCTTGGCGCAAGGCCTGCGCCCGTCAGAGGAGATGGGCCGCTGGGGCGACGATGAATTCCTGATCGTGGCGCATGAGCGCAACGAAGGCATGTTGGCGGCGCACTCACAGATGCTGGCCGGCCTGGCCCGCACCGCCGACTTCCGCTGGTGGGGTGACCGGGTTTCGCTCACGGTGAGCATCGGCGCGGCGCAGGCCTGCAACGATTCCACAGAAACCTTGGCGCAACTGCTGCTGCGGGCCCGCGAGGCCATGGAAACCAGCAACCGCGAAGGCGGCAATCGCGCGACGGTCACAGCGTGCAACAGCGCCTCATCCGGCGCGCAGGGGGATACGCCATGTTTGCCATCATAGGCATCTTCCTTGTTTTCGCAGCCATTATCGGCGGCTTCCTTATGGAGAAGGGGCACATGGCCGTGCTGGTTCAGCCCGCCGAGCTGCTGATTATCGCCGGAGCGGCCGCGGGAACGCTGCTGGTCGCCAATCCGACGCGCATTCTCAAGGCGATCGCAGCCGGCCTTGCCGGCACGCTCAAAGGTTCGCCCTTCACGAAGGAGCGCTACCTGAGCACGCTGAAGATGATGTACCAATTCCTGAATAAAGTGCGCAAAGAGGGCCTGCTGGCCGTGGAGATGGACGTGGAAAAGCCGGAGGAAAGCGCGATCTTCAAGAATTATCCGGAGTTTGTCAACGACCATCACGCGCGCGACTTTGTTTGCGATACGCTTCGCACGGCCATCACCGGCGGCGTGGAGCCGTTCGATATGGATCAAATGATGGAACTGGACATGGAAGTGCATCATCATGAAGCCGTGCAGCCGGTAGACTCGCTGACCACGGTGGCGGACTCGCTGCCCGGCCTGGGGATTGTGGCCGCGGTGCTTGGCGTGGTGATCACCATGGGGGCGCTGGGCGGACCGCCGGAAGAAATCGGTAAACACGTGGCGGCGGCGCTGGTGGGCACGTTTCTCGGCATTCTTCTTTGTTACGGCGTGGTGGGGCCACTGGCCGCCAACATGGGCAAGCTGGCCGCCGAGCACGACGAGTACCTGCATGTGTTGCGTGTGCTCTTGCTGGCTTTTCTGAAAGGCTCCGCGCCCATGATCGCCATCGAAATGGGACGGCGCGCGATTCCGGCTCACGCACGGCCGGGATTCGACGAGATGGAGAAGCACTGCAAGAACAAGGCTGAGCCGGTGGAAGCGGCGGCTGCCGCAGCAGCGTAGAAGCCGGGGGAATCTGATGGCAGGCAAGGGCCAACCGATCATCGTGATCAAGAAGACGGGCGGCCACGGAGGCCACCACGGTGGCGCATGGAAGGTGGCTTATGCCGACTTTGTGACCGCGATGATGGCGCTGTTCATCGTGCTCTGGCTGATGAGCCAGAGCGACGCGGTGAAAAAGGCCGTGGCCGGCTACTTCAACGACCCCAAGGGGACTGCGACGCTGATGGGCACGACCATGACGGGCACGGGCAGCGGCGACACACCGGCACCAGAGCAGAACCAGAAGCAATTGCAGGACCTGAAAGAAAAACTGGAGCACGAAATCCAGGCGCGCAAGGAACTGGAAAAACTGAACAAGCAAATTGAGATGACAATTACGTCGGAGGGCCTGCGCATCGAGCTGCTGGAAGACAAGAACGGCACCTTCTACCAGAGCGGCAGCGCGAAATTGAGTCCCAGCGGCCAGGAGCTGCTGGCGTTGCTGGCCAAGGAGCTAAAGACGCTGCCGAACCAACTGCAGATCGAGGGCCACACCGACGCCGCGCAATACTCGAGCGACGCCAACTACAGCAACTGGGAGCTCTCGGCCGACCGCGCCAACTCCGCGCGCCGCCTGCTGCAGCGGGATGGTGTGCGCGCCGACCAGGTAACGCAGGTGCGCGGGTACGCCGACCAACTGCTGCGCGTGAAGAGCAATCCCTACGACCCTTCGAACCGCCGCATCTCCATTCTGGTGAAAAACAACGATAATGCGCCGTCGCCTCGTCTGGAGCACGCGCGCGTGGTAGGTGGCGCTGCCGGGGCTGCGCCTTCGACGTCGGCTCCCGGCAATTCTGCGTCGCAAACGACGCCGGCTGCTGCAGCGAAACCGCCGGCTACTCCCGCAAGTCCGCCGGTCTTGACGCCGGCCAAACCCGGCATGTTCAGCAAGCTCACGGGGCTGCTGCCCGGAGCGAAGAAGTAAGTCCAAATCTCGGGCCGCGTGAATTCGCGCCGGTGAAGTCTGTGCAGTCCCACCCTTTTGCCCAAAAACCGGGCGAAAGGATGGGGTACGGAGGCAGCACTTTGTTGCCGAAACCATGGTGGTGGCTAACTGAGAGATCGGTCTCTCACAAACGGACGCTCTTTGCCGGCATGGTGTAGTCTGATCAGCGGATCAGCAAACGTTTACCGGAGGAAAAGTTCCATGGCAATCGTCGCCGGCGTGGATTTCGGCACACTCAGCGTTCGCGTCACTCTCGTCGACAGCAAGAAAGGCCCGATCGGTACCGGGTCGGCGTCTTATCCGCTCCATCGCCGCCGCGACGATCCCAACTACGCGACGCAATCGCACGCCGACCAGATGACGGCGCTGGCCGCAGCCACAAAGGACGCGCTGAAGGTCACCGGCGTGAACGGAGCAGAGGTTGCCGCTATTGCGCTCGACACCACCGGTTCCAGCGTGATTCCGGTGAGCGAGGGATTGGAGCCGCTGGACGAATACTACCTGTGGTGCGACCATCGCGCCTTTGCCGAGGCCGAGGAGATTACCCGCAAGGCGCACGAACTGGGTTTTGAAGGCATTGCATGGTGCGGCGGCGTCTACTCGCACGAATGGGGCTTCGCCAAACTCTTGCATTGGCTGCGCTCGAATCCAAAACAAAGAGAAAAATTTGTGACGGCGCTGGAACACTGCGACATGGTTGCGGCCACGCTCTCGGGCGTGACCGAGGTGAGCGCGCTCAAGCGCAGCGTTTGCGCCATGGGCCACAAATGGATGTGGAATCCCAAGTGGGGCGGTCTGCCGCCGGAGGAGTTTCTGGCCGCTGTGGACCCGCTGCTGGCCGGCGTGCGCGCCAAGATGGGCGGCGAATACCTGACCAGCGACAGAATCGCCGGGCATCTCTCGGCAAAGTGGGCCGCGGGGCTGGGGTTTCGCGCCGGAATTCCCATTTCGGTTGGTGCGTTCGATGCGCACTGGGACGCGATCGGCTCGAATATCCGCGAAGGCGACGTGGTGAACGTGGTCGGCACTTCAACTTGCATTATTGCTATCGCGCCCAAGGCGGAGCTGATTCCCGGCGTGTGCGGCGTAGTGCCGGGCAGCGTGCATCCGCAGTACACGGGCATCGAAGCGGGGCTGTCGGCGGTGGGCGACATCTTCGACGCTATTGCCAAGCGCGCCCAGACCACGGTAGCCGCACTCTCCGAGGGCCTGGATGCGTGGAAGGCCGGCCAGACGGGACTTCTGCGGCTGAGCTGGGACAATGGCGATCGCACCGTGCTGGTAAATCCCGAGCTGGGCGGCGTGACGCTGGGCTGGAACCTGGTGCACACCGCGCAGGACGAGCTTTTCGCCGCGATTGAAGGCACCGCATTCCACACGCGCATCATTCTGGAGCGCATGGCCGAACACGGGGTGCGCATTGATCGCATCATCAATGCGGGCGGCATTCCGCAGAAGAACGAAATCCTGAACCAGGTCTACGCCAACGTACTGAACAAGCCGGTGCTGGTGCCGGCGGGTATTCCCACGAGCCTCGGCTCGGGGATTTTTGCATTGCTGGCTGCCGGAACGTACAAGACCATTGAAGAAGCGCAGGCCGCGGTCTGCCTGCCGTTCCGTACCGTCGAGCCGGATGCAAAGGCCGCCGCAGTGTACGAGCAGCTTTACCCGCTCTATCGCGATTTGTACTTTGCGCTGGGCAAACGCGATGCCGCGCCGGCCGCGTTGGGCAACGTGCTGCCCGAACTGAGAAAGATTGCGGCGCGGGTGCAAAAGGCGGGCTAGGGGCCGTGGTTTCCCACCCTTTCGCAAAAAGCGCGAAAGGATGGGCCCCTGCTGACAGGGAGCGATTGGGTTTAGAATGCAGGGTGGCTGGAGAACGTCATGAAAGTTATTGGAATCTTTCTCCGCTTTGCCTTCGTTGCAACCACGTCCATGGCCATCCTTCTGCCGGTTTGCGGCGCGCCTGCCGCATCGGCGCAGGCTCCGGCTGTGTCCAACGACATGAATGGAACCTGGATCAACGTCGATCCCGCAACGCGCAACCTTGTGCGTATCGAGATCAAAGGCAATAAGATCCATCCCTATGGCGCGTGTCATCCGGACCCGTGCGACTGGGGCACGCTGAAGGCCAAGAGCTTCGCGCAGAATGTCGATTCGGGCTCTGCCGTGGCATTGGTCGCCAAGCAGAGCATAAGCTTCAAACGCTTCGAGATTACGCTCTCGCTGGAGCGCGATGGAAGGCTGCGGGCCGAGGTGTTTACGCACTTTACTGACGGCAGCGGGCGGGCGGACTATCGTTCTGTTGATTTCCTTACGCGCTCCCGGCCCGCGTACGCTCCCTAAGGCTGAATTTGCTGCCGAATCCGGACGGCGCGGCTCGCCGTAGAGCCGCAGGAGGGTGGCACACGGCTCTCCGCTTGCTCATCCCTGCCAAGCGGTTTAGTGTGGTTTTCACAACCTAAATCGCCGGGTGCCCTGTGCCTTCTTCGTTTCTGCGTATACATTTGCCTTGCCTACTTGCGGCGCTGATTGCAACTACACTGTGTGCGGCCGCGACCGCGCAGGGGTTGCCGGAAGCTCCGTATGCCGCGCCGTCGGCCGAGCCGTGGAGCGCGCCGCACTTTTCCATTGCCCCCAAGACCCTGTACCAGGCCGCATCCGATGTGCCCGCGCCGGATGGCGTGAACGTGACAGAGCTCTGCGAGGACGAGAGCTACACCTTCGACGAGGCCGGGCGGCAGGTGCACGTCGGCCACCTCATTTATAAGGTGCTCACGCAGAAGGGCGCCGAAGGCTGGGATTCGCTCTCCGTAGGTTGGGAACCCTGGCACGAAGCCCGGCCCGTGATCCGCGCGCGTGTGATTGCGCCGGACTTCACGGTGCATACGCTCGATGCCAGCACCATCACCGAAGCGCCGGCACGCGGCGGCGACTACAAGACCTACAGCGACGGCAAGCGCCTGCGTGCGCCGCTGCCGGCCATTGCGCCGGGCGTGGTGGTGGAAGAGGAATACACGGAGACGGAAACCGAGCCGCTGTATGTAGCAGGTCGCGTGGGGCGTGTTGTGCTGGGCCAGGAAGATGTGCCTGTGGCGCACAGCCGCGTGGTTTTCGACGCCCCCGCGGCGTTGCCGCTGCGCACCCATCTTCTACTGCTGTCCGGCATCAAGCCGGTGCGCGCCGACTCCGGAGATCGCGTCACTATCACGTTCGACGTCGGCCCGCTGGATGGGATCGATAACCGGGAGCCGTATCTACCTCCCGAGGCGGTGTTCTTCCCGATGATCGAATATTCCACCGGCGCATCGTGGCAGAGCATCGCGACGGAGTATGGCGGGGTGGTCGATAGCCGCGTCCATTCGCCTGAAGTGCAAGCCGTCGTGACCCCGCTGATCGCCGGCAAGAAAACGGCCGCCGAAAAAGAGGCTGCGATTCTCGACTATCTCGATCGCGAAGTCCGGTATACGGGCATCGAATTCGGCGAAGCCGCGATCTTGCCTCACGATCCGGCAGAGACATTGGCGAAGGGATATGGCGACTGCAAGGACAAAGCCACGCTGCTGGTGGCGATGCTGCGCGCGGCGGGCATTCCCGCGTACGTTGCGCTTCTCGATGTGGAAGCGCGCATCGATGTGCCCGTGGATTTGCCGGGCATGGGGCTTTTCGATCACGCGATTGTTTACATGCCCGGCAAGAATCCGATGTGGATTGACGCCACAGACCGGTACGCGCAACTGGGCCAGTTGCCGATGGGCGACCAGGGCCGCTTGGCGCTGGTTACCAGCGAGGCCACCACGGCCCTGGTCAAGACTCCTGAAGCCTCGGCGCAGGAAAACGGGATCGTGGAGACGCGCGAGTTTACGCTGGCGGACAACGGGCCCGCGAACGTGGTCGAGATTACGGAGCCCAGGGGCATTCTGGAATCGGGCTACCGCGGCTTTTATGCCGACAAGCCCGACAAAGACACGCGCGAGGAGCTTCGCGGCTACATTAAATCCGAGTACCTCTGCGACGATCTCAGCAAGGTCGAGCGCACCGATCCCGACGATCTGTCACAGCCGTTCAAGCTGACCATCGCCTGCGAAAAGGCGAAGCGCGGATATACGGAACTCGAAAGCGCGCAGGCCGCCATCCGCCTCGACCGAATCTTCCAGTTCCTGCCCGATGAGCTGAAACAGAAAGACGATTCCGACGAGAAGAAAACCACTGGTCCCGATAAACCAAAGAAGCCGCGCACCGAAGACTGGTGGCTGAATGCCGCCTTTACCACGGAGTGGAACTATCGCTTCATTCCGCCCGCGGGATTTGTGCCCAAGGAACTGCCCAAGGACGCGACCATTGCGCTGGGTCCCGCGCAACTGACGGAGACGTTCACCACCGGCAAGGACGGAGTGGTGCTGGCGCATCTGGTCTTCGATTCGGTGAAACGCCGCTACACCGTGGCCGAGGCCACTGGGCTGCGCAATGAAGTGGCCGATCTTACCAATGGCCCCGCCATCCTCATTGACTTTGAGCCGCAAGGCGAGGCGCTGCTGCGCGACGGCAAGGTGAAGGAGGCGCTGGCCAGCTATCGCGCGCTGGTGGCGCTGAACCCCAATGCGGCCGTGCACCATTTGCAGGTAGCCAATGTGTTGCTTCAGGCTGGCATGGGCGAAGCTGCGCGTTCCGAGGCGCGGCTTGCCGTGAAGCTCGATCCCAGCTCGGCGCTCGCCGAGCGTGTGCTGGCGGAGATCCTGAAGCACGACCTGGTGGGCCGCGAACTGCGCCCAGGAAGCGACCTGACCGGCGCGGCCGACGCGTACCGCGCCGCCATCAAGCTCGATCCCGACGATCACACCGCGCAAGCCGATCTGGCGATCCTTCTCGAATACGACTCGGTGGGACGCCGCTACAGCGGCCAGGCGCACATGAAGGAGGCGGTCGCCGAATACGAGAAGCTGGGCCAGGACAAACTGGCCGATCTCGGGCTCACCGACAATCTTGCTTTCGCGATTTTCTATAGCGGCGATTACGCGGGCGCATACAAGGCAGCTCAGGCGCTGAATCCCGAACCCAAGGCGCTGATGTCGGCGTCGATGGCCATGCTGCAGAGCAGCAAGGCGGGTTTGGACGAAGCCAATAAGCGTGCCACGGACGACAACGGCTTCAAGGAAACCGCGCGCACCGCGGGCGAAATGCTGATGAACATGCGGCAATATGCGCAGGCAGCAGACTTTTACCAGGCGGGCGCTGCTGGCGACGACGCCGCGCGGACATTAGGTCTGGCGAATATGCTGCGCGGCGCGCCCCACCACGAAGACGTGCAGTTCGCGAACACTCCGGCCGACGTCGTGAAGCACTTCTCCATGGTGCCCTTCGATCCCGATCTGACCAAGGACCGCTTTGCCACGATGCTCAGCCGTAACGCCATCAAGGTGCTGAACGCCATGGACGCCGACGATCTGAAGGAAGAGCTCGAGAGCGGCAAAAAAATGAACACCGAGCTGGCGCGCGAAGGGAGCTCGCTCGATGTGACGGAAGACATCGTGCTGCACATGCTCGACCCCAAGGGCGATGGCGATGACGCGACCGGTTATCGCGAAAAGGTAGAAGTGCTGGGTGGAAATACGATGACGGTCTACATCGTGAAGGAAAACGGGCAATACAAATTGCTCGACACCGGAGAAAAGCCGAACGCCATCGCCCTGGAAATGCTGGACCGCATTCAGAGCGGCGACTTGCGGGGCGCGAAGGCGCTGCTGGACTGGATGCGCGAGGACGTGCACCTGGAGGGCGGCGACGATCCACTGGGCGGGCCGGTGTTTCCGCGCTTCTGGACGAAGGGCGAAGCGCCGGACGCGCGGCGGATGAAGCTGGCTGCGGCGGCGATTCTGGTGGGGTCGAAGCCCACCGTGGCCGAGGGCGTGCCGATTTTGGAGACAGCGCTGAAGGACGCAACCGGCGATCGCGAGCGCACCAACATTCGCATCGCGCTGGCTGTCGGGTACCTAATCCAAGACAACTTCGCGGGCCTGCTCGAGGTTTCATCGCCGTTGCTGAAAGACGAACCGGAATCAAAGACGGCCTTCATCGACAACGTGCTGGCGCTGATGGGCCTGGGCCGGTACGACGACGCGCTGGCGCTGGCCGACGATCGGCTGAAGCTGCTGGAGAACGACAGCGACGCGTATGAGATGAAGATGGAAATCGAAGCCGACCGCGGCAACTTTGCCGCAGCGCGGGGCTGGGCGCAAAAACTTGCCGACCTGGGCAAGGAAGACGCCATGCTGCTGAACAACGAGACATGGTACGGGCTCTTCACCGGCAAAGTGGAGCAGACCGATATCGCCAAAGCGATTCGCGCCACCGAAATGCAGAAGGACGCGCCGTACATTCTGCACACTTTGGCGTGTCTCTACGCGGAAGTGGGCAACACCAAGGACGCGCGTGAGGTTTTGCTGCGCGCCATGGACGACTGGAATCTCGATGAGCCGAATGACGATGTGTGGTACGTGCTGGGCCGGATTGCGGAGCAGTATGGCGAGCGCGAGATCGCTATTGCCGACTATCGCAAGATGGAGAAGCCGAAGGAGCCGCTCTCGATTCCTACTTCGACGTGGCGGCTGGCGCAGATGCGGTTGAAAGCCATGGGGGCGGACGAGACGGCGGCGAAGTAGAACCGGGGAGACTTGGTAACCACGGAGTTGCATGTGCGGGTCTGGAGACCGGCGCTACAAAAGACAAAGACCGGCGCTACGCAGACAGGGATCGGCACTACGGAAAGCGACTCACTGCTGTTGCTGCTGCATCTGCTGCATATCGATGAAGGGGACGGCGGGCTCGGGCGGCTGTTGCGCGCGCTCCACCAGCACGCTCCAGTCTTCAGGGATGGGCAGCTTGCGATCGAGCGGCGGCGGATGGTCGCCGGCCTCGACGTGCACGGCCACGTACAATTCGCTCGCGGTGCTGCCGCGAAAGACGCCATGGGTGGGCGGAACGTCAGCATAATCGCGGCCCACGGCAGTGCGGATGTGGCGATGATGCGCGATGAGGTTGTTGGTGGGATCGATGCCCACCCATCCGAGTTGGGGCATTAACGCCTCGACCCAGGCATGCGTGGCGTCGGGCGTGGAGCGGTCGTGATCCTCGCGCCCGCGATAGAGATAACCCGATACATAGCGCGCGGGAATGCACACATAGCGCAGCAGCGCGATCATGGTGTGCGCGAAGTCCTGGCACACGCCCTTGCCGCTGACGATGGCCTCGTCGATGGGTGAGTCGACGCGCGTGTGACTGGGCACGTATTCAAAGTAGTTGAAGAGGCGCTGATTCAGTTCCAATACGAGCATCAGGGGATCGTCGCGACGGGTCACGCCCATTTGTTGGGCGAGCAAGGTTACGGCCGGGGTTTCAACGGCAAAGGTGCTGGGCAGCAACATCTCCCAATAATCGCCTGAGGCGATGAGTTCATCGAGCTCGCTCCACGCCTCGGGCGCGAGGAAAGAGGGAACATCGGGCAGGGACTGCTGTTCGACGACGGATTCGGCCACGATGACGAGCTGGTTGTGTTCGCCGGGAATATCGAAGTGCTGAATGTTGTTGCCCAGGTGGTCGCGGTAACTGAAGACGCGGCACCGCGGGCTCACGGAGAGCGAGAAGGTGAGGCAGTGCTGGCTGGCGTCGGAGCGCGGGTGCATGCGCGTCTCCATGATGCTCTCTTTGATGGGGCTCGAGTAGCGAAAACGCGTGAGGTGCCGGATCGAATAGAAGTTCATAAATGCAGCTTTCAGCTGTCAGCTATCAGCTTTCAGCAGTTCACTCCTTCATTGAATCTAGACAGTGAGCGCGGATTGAATGGAATAGTGCACATAAAAGCGGTAAATGAGTTCATGGATGTGCAAGCACTGTCCGCGGATGTTGTGCAGAAAGCCAGCCGTATCGCCGGCGAGGATTTCGTTGATCGACGTGTAGCCCAGCATGGCGCAGAGCTTGCCGATGGCGGCCTTCAGCTCCTCGGGCGGGCGGCGGCCGCCGGTTTGCTGAATGCCGTCGACGGCCTGGCGCATGCCTTCTGCGCAGTAATGGATGGCGTGGGGAAAGTCGCGGTTGAGCACCAGGAATTCGAGCATGCGCTCGGGTGAGAGGTCAGCCGTGTATACTTGGCAGTAAGCTTCGAATGCCGTGCAACTGCGCAGCAGGCCCACCAGTTCCAGATGGAGATATCCGGACGACTCCCGCTCTTGCGGGGGAAAGAGTTCGGACTGGTAGACCTCGAGCAACGTAGCCGTGGCGTAGGCGCGCTCGAGATAGCGGCCGAGGCGGATGAACTGCCATCCCTGGCCGTGGATCATGCTGGTGTCGGTGGTGCCTTTGAAGAGGTAGATGCCGTCAATGACGGTGGAGAGCTGGTCGCCGATGTTGGCGGAGAACTGCGATTGCGCGCGCGGCAAGTGCATCTGATGGTAAAGACGGTTGAGGCGCTGCCACATCTCAGTGGAGATTTCTTCGCGCACCTGGCGGGCGTTCTCGCGGGCCCCATTGAGGCAGTAAATGACGGAGGCAGGGCTGAGATGGTCGTAGACCAGCTTCTGCGCCATTTCCTCGATGCTGCCGTTCCAATCCATCTCCGCAGGCTTGCCCAGCGCGGCCACCATGCGTTGCCAGCGCATTTCCAGGTTAGAGCCTCCGGCATCGAGCATCAGGCTCATGGTCACGTCGAGCAGGCGCACGGTATTCTCGGCCCGCTCCAGGTAGCGGCTCATCCAGTAGAGGCTGTCGGCAACGCGCGATAGCATGTTGTGTCTCTCTCTTCTGGTCCGATTTTCTTCCATGCGAACTATTCCAGAATCCATGTGTCCTTACTACCGCCGCCTTGCGAGGAGTTAACGACGAGCGAGCCTTTTTCGAGGGCCACGCGGGTCAAACCGCCGGGCACGATGTTCACCTTATCGCCAAAGAGGATGTAGGGCCGCAGATCGACGTGGCGCGGCTCCAGCCGGTCGTCGACAAGGCAGGGAGCGCGCGAGAAATCGAGCGTGGGCTGGGCAATGTAGTTGCGCGGGTTGGCCTCGATCTGCCGCGCAAACTCTTCGCGCTGCAGAGTCGTGGAGCGGGGGCCGATCAACATGCCGTAGCCGCCGCTTTCGCCCACGGCTTTGACCACCAGCTTGTCGAGGTTGGCGAGCACATACTTGCGTTCCTTGTTCTCGCTGAGCAGAAAGGTTTCCACGTTGGGCAGGATGGGATCTTCGTTCAGGTAGTAGCGGATCATGCGCGGCACGTAGGCGTAGACGGCCTTGTCGTCGGCGAGGCCGGTGCCGAAGGCGTTGGATACGGTGACGTTGCCGGCGCGATAAGCATTGAACAGGCCAGCGCAGCCGAGCGCGGAGTCGGAGCGGAAGACGAGGGGATCGCTGAAGTCGTCGTCGACGCGACGGTAGATGACATCGACGCGCTTAAGGCCGTCGGTGGTGCGCATGTAGACGATGTTGTCGTGCGTCACCAGGTCGCGGCCCTCCACGAGGTCGATGCCCATTTGGCGCGCGAGGTAGGTGTGCTCGAAGTAAGCGGAGTTGAAGACGCCCGGCGTGAGCAGCACGATGTTCGGCTCGGGGCGGCCTTCGGGGGCGAGGGAGCGCAATGTGGCCAGCAGCAACTGCGGATAGTGCTCGATGGGCCGCACGCCATAGCGCGCGAAGAGTTGCGGGAAGGTCCGCTTCATCACGCGGCGGTTGGTGAGCATATAGCTGACGCCGGAAGGAACGCGGAGGTTATCCTCGAGCACCACGAACTCGCCGGAGTTGAGGCGCAACAGATCGCTGCCGACGACGGCGATATAGACGTTGCGCGGCACCTGCAAGCCGCGCATCTGCCGCCGGTAATGCCTGCAACTGTAGACGAGCTCGCGCGGGATGATGCGGTCGGCGAGGATTTTTGCATCGGAATAGACGTCGCGCAGGAAGAGGTTGAGCGCGGTGATGCGCTGCGTGAGGCCGCGCTCGATGCGGTCCCACTCCTGGGCAGTGATAAGGCGGGGCAGCAGATCGTAAGGGAAGATACGCTCGGTGCCCTCTTCGCGGCCGTAGACGGTGAAGGTGATGCCCTGGGTGAGGAAGGCGAGGTCGACCGATTGCTTGCGCCGCTGCAATTCGCCGGCGGGAAGGCTGGCTAGCGTCTCGGCCAGGGCGCGGTATTGCGGCCGCACCTCGCCGCCGGGCTGGCGCATCTCGTCGAAGGCCTGGTCGAGCGGGTAATCGCCGTAGAGAGGTTCGAGTTCCACTGGATGGCCTGCGTTCATGATCGGGAACCTTCCTCCCAGCGGAATTAGCGTAGTCGCGGCGGGCAACTTTACACGGGCCTTGCCGGAATGGCGCCCTCGCTATCCCACCTTAGGCGCAAAAACAAAAACGCGCCGAATCTCCACCCCACGGACGAAGACCCATCCGCGGGGACCCCGGGGTGGGGCACCCGCTCTCGATTTTCAAGCAAGCTTCGCCGACGCCCTATTCTTTTGGTTCTAACACGCGAGAGCTAAAGGAGCCATCAGGAAACACGGGACCGGCAAGGAAGGGCGGAAAGGCCAGGGGCGCGACCGATTGGCCGCGCCTCTGCTCTTGCTTAATGCCGCCGGGCCGGAACCTGGAGCCGGCGGTGGGTATCAACTACTTGATCGGTACCTCGGCGGTCGTCTTCACAATCTGAGCAACGATCTGGTAGGGATCGGCTTCCGAGTTGGGACGGCGATCTTCAAGGTAGCCCTTGTAGCCGTGCTTGATGAAATTGACAGGCAGACGGACGGAAGCGCCGCGATCCGAGAGGCCGTAGCTGAACTTGTCGATGGCCTGGGTCTCATGGAGGCCGGTGAGGCGCAAGTGATTGTCCGGGCCGTACACCGCGATGTGATCGGGAATGTTCTTCTCGAATGCGGCCATCAAGGCCTCTAAGTATTCTTTGCCGCCCACTTCGCGCAGGTGCTTGGAGGAGAAGTTGGTGTGCATGCCGGAGCCGTTCCAGTCGCCCTTGATGGGCTTGCAATGCAACTGCACGTCGACTTCGTACTTTTCACAGAGGCGAGCCATCAGATAGCGCGCGGTC
>Ga0181529_10004851_pt1 | contig 14320 bp, 6 predicted proteins | sample PEATcosm2014_Bin_36_FD_119763 | JGI IMG/M metagenome (GOLD analysis project Ga0181529, IMG submission 119763) | Peatland microbial communities from MTU Mesocosm Facility, Houghton, MI, USA - PEATcosm2014_Bin10_30_metaG | ecosystem: Environmental > Terrestrial > Soil > Wetlands > Peat | place...
GGAGGGGTCGGCATCGACGCCCGTGAACACCACGGGCAGGGCCGTGTTCAAGTAGTGGACGGCAAAATACTCCTGGGCATCGTCGTCGGCCGCCAGGATGATGTCGGGGTGATACTGGTCGACCCGCTCCTTCGCCCGCCGCCCCGCATCGACCTTCCAGGCCTCATCGGTGTGGCGCTTGGCGTCCATGTAGAAGATGTCCAGGTCGAGCCCTGTTCCGCGGATGGCCGAGCGCACGCCTTGCGTGATCGTATCGTCCCAGCGGTATCCCTCGTGATAGCTGTGAACCAGCAGCATGCGGCAACCCTTGGGGCCGGCGTGCGGGAATGCGGCGGGCGGCGGTGCGGCCGGGCCTTCATCGACGTTCGCGTCGTGCGGCTTGGGAGGAAGTTCCTCACGGCATCCGCCCGCCGACAAGACCGCCGCCGCAAGCAGCAAGGACAAGAACCGGATCCGCGTTGCCGGCGTCCCCGGCAATCGCGGCGGAAGGTAAAACCGACGGCAGGCCCGATTCGGCCGATCGCTGCCGCGCAACGATGTAAACATGAAATTGCTCCTCGTAGGCAGGGTCTTGCCGCCGACCGGTTACTCCGACACTCTGAGCGCCGGGGTGCCGGCCGGATGATTCCGCTAGCGGGAATTGGTAAATGCCCTGGCAAGGTTAGCGTACTCCGTTCCCAAAGCAAATTGGACCGCAACCGATCCTGCGACAAGATGGATGTGAAGGGGATGTCAAAAAATGACACATTGCGCGGATAGAACGATAGCGCCGGTCTTGCGTTGTAGGGAACGCCGGGGTACCCGCGCAGCGGGTCGATGGCGTTCCGAATTCAGTCTGCAGTCGGTAGGCCGTGAACAAGCGAAGCGCAGTTCCGGCAGACGTGCTTCAGGAAAGCGGCGATCATGTCAACCGGCCATGCAACGAATGTGCCTGCCGAAGGTACCGCCCAACATTGTTAAAAACCGGCAAGCGACGTTGGGGTAGTCTAGCAAAAGGCCCCAGCAGCGGTACAATAAGGGCGTGTAACCCTTGCTGCGAGTAATTCGAGGCAATAGGAGCGTATCCAGCCAACGCCTATGGAAATCACGGAAAGAAAAGACGATTCGAAAGGGGCCAAGACCGTCGCGGCGATCGACGTCGGCGCCAACGCCGTGCGCATGGTCATTGCCGAGGTCCTGCCCGACGGCCGCATTGAAGTTATCGAGCGGTTACAGCGGGCGGCCCGCCTGGGGCAAGACGCCTTCCGCCGCGGGCGCTTGGGCGCCGCCAGCATGCGCGTGGCCCTGGCGATCCTCCGCGATTTCCACGAACTGCTGAAGCTCTACAAGGTCGAGCAAGTCCGGGCAGTGGCCACGAGCGCCGCCCGCGAGGCCAGCAACACCGACACCTTTCTCGATCGCATCCAGCTTGCGACGGGCCTGAAGGTCGAGATCATCGGCACACCGGAAGAGAGCCGGCTGACGGTTTCGGCGGTCCGCCGGGCACTGGGCGACGCGATGGGCGTCGCGCACGGCGAGGCGCTGATCGCCGACGTAGGCGGCGGGAGCACGCTGCTGACGTTGCTGCGCGACGGCGAGATCGTCACCTCGCAGAGCCTGCGGCTGGGTTCCGTGCGGTTGCACGAGGTGGTGGCCAGCGACGAGGACACGCCCGAGCAGACGGCCGAGGTGCTGCGCTACCAGGTATCGACGATGCTGGCGTCGCTGCAGAACTCGCTGCCGCTGAACGACGTCGTGTCGTTCGTCGCCGTGGGCGGCGACGCGCGCTTCGCCGTCCGCCAGATCGGCCAGCCGATCGACGCCGAGTTGTTCCAGATCGATCCGGCGGAGTTCGACAAGCTGGTGGAACGCTGCGAACGGTGGACGCCGGAGGAATTGGCCCGGCGGTTCGGCATGCCCTTCGCCGAGGCCGAGACCATCAATCCCGCACTGCTGGTCTACCAGAGCCTCTTCCGCCTGACCAAGGCGCGGCAAATCATCGTCTCCAGCGCCACGATGCGCGACGGCTTGCTGCTGGAGTTGGCCAGCCGCGTGACGGGCAAGGAAGACCGCTCGCTGGCGGCGGGCGTGATCCACTCGGCCCTGGCGATCGCACAGAAATACCACGTCGACCTGGTCCATGCGCAGACGGTGGCCGACGTGGCCTTGCGGTTGTTCGACGAGATCCTCCCCGACCACGGCCTGGGTCCGCGGCACCGGCTGCTGTTGCACGTGGCGGGGCTGCTGCACGAGATCGGCAGCTATGTGAGCAATCGCAGCCACCACAAGCACAGTTATTACCTGATTGCCAACTCGGAGATTTTCGGCCTCAACCGGGAAGAGACGGTGCTGGCCGCCCACGTGGCGCGGTATCACCGCCGCAGCGGGCCGAAACCGTCGCACCCGGAGTACATGTCGCTGCCGCGCGAGAGCCGCGTGACGGTAAGCAAGCTGGCGGCCATCCTCCGCGTAGCCGACGCCCTTGCCCGCGGCCACGTCCATGCCCCCTGTACCCTGCAATTCGAACGGCAGGGCGACGACCTGATCGTCTGCGTTCCCGACGTCACCGACCTCTTGCTGGAAGCCCGCGCCGTGCAGGCCAAAGCCGACATGTTCGAAGACATTTACGGCATGAAAGTACGGCTCGAGCTGGGGTGATGTGTGAATTCAGAATGTGGCCACGGATGAAACACGGATTGAACACGGATAGGAAGAAGTGGCGGAGGGGACGAGAGGAACTCTTCCGCTCTTATCCGTGTTTCATCCGTGTTTCATCCGTGTTTCATCCGTGGCTAATTGAAATGGAATCAGAAAAACCCTTTGCTTGCCGAAAGGTCGGGGATTATGACTAAAGACCCGCTTCGATCGCACGAGATGTATTTCAACCGCGAGTTGAGCTGGCTGGAGTTCAACGACCGCGTACTGCGCCAGGGCCTTGCCGACGATCTGCCACTGCTGGAACGCGTGAAGTTCCTGGGCATCGTGAGTTCCAACCTGGACGAGTTCTTCCTCGTCCGCGTGGCCGGCCTGATCAGCGCTCGAGCACAAGGCGTCCGCCGCCGCGATCCTGCCGGGATGACGCCGGTGGCGCAGTTGCGGGCCATCAGCCAGCGCGTGCATCGCATGGCGCAGGAGCAGCAGGAAGGTGTCTTGACGGCATTGGCGCAGCTTGCCGCGGCCGGCATCACCGTGCCGCCGGCCGCGCAGTGGACCGACGACGAGCGGAAGTTCCTCGCCACGTATTTCGGCAAGGAAATCCTGCCTGTGCTCACGCCACTGGCGGTCCAGGAGTTGCACCCCGCGCCGCATCTGCCGGGGCTGCAATGGCACGTCGCCGCGCGGCTGACGAAAGCGGGGGGCGAGCCGCGGATCGCGGTCACGCCCGTCCCCCAGCAGATCTCCCGCTGGGTCGTTCTGCCGGGCGACGAGATCCGCCTGGCCCGCCTGGAGGAGGTGATTGCGGCCAATGTCGGCGCGCTCTTCCCCGGCGCAACGGTTGCGGCCACGGCCCTCTTCCGCATCACGCGCGATGCCGACATTTCCCTGGAACGTGACGAAACCGACGACATGCTCGAGGCGGTCGAGCGGGCCGTGCTCGCACGGCAGCGGCGGCCGGCCGTCCGCCTGCAGGTTTCACCCGCCGCCGATCCCCAGATCCGCGCCTGGCTGGACGAAGTAGTGAAGTTACAACCCGAGGAAGTTTACGAGACCGACTCCACGCTCGATGCGGCGGCCTTGATGGAACTGGCGAACTGGCCGGGTTTCGAGCACTTGAAGAACGTCGACTGGCCGCCGCAGGCACCCCGCGACCTGCTGGGTTGTGACGATCTCTTCGAAGCCCTCGCCGACCACGACGCGCTGTTGTTCCATCCCTACGAGACGTTCGAGCCGGTGGTGCGGCTGGTCGAGCAGGCGGCCGACGATCCCAACGTGCTGGCCATCAAGCAGACGCTGTACCGCACCAGCGGCAATTCGCCCATCGTCCGCGCCTTGGGCCGGGCGGCGCAGAGCGGCAAGGAAGTGACCGTGCTGGTGGAACTGCGGGCCCGCTTCGACGAGGCCCGCAACATCCAGTGGGCGCGCCGCCTGGAAGACCTCGGCGCGCACGTCATTTACGGCATCGCCGGCTACAAGACGCACGCCAAGGCCCTCTTGATCGTCCGCCGCCAAGGCACGCGCATCCAGCGCTACGTACACTTGGCCACGGGCAACTATAACGACCGTACGGCCAGGCTCTACAGCGACTTCGGCCTGATGACCACCGACCGCGACATCGCCAACGACGTAGCCGCTTTCTTCAACCTGCTCACCGGCTGCTCCGAGACCGTCGGCTGGTCGAAGTTGTCCATCGCCCCCACGGGCCTGCAACGCAAATTCTGCGACCTCATTGCCCGCGAGGTCCAGGTCTCGACGCCCGACCGGCCCGGCCTGATCATGGCCAAGGTGAATTCGCTGGAGGACCCCGAGATCTGCCGCGCCTTGTATGCCGCCAGTCAGGCGGGCGTGAAGATCCTCTTGAACGTGCGCGGAATCTGCGTCTTGCGGCCCGGCGTGGAAGGCATTTCCGAGAATATCGAGGTGCGTTCCATCGTCGATCGCTACCTGGAGCACTCGCGCGTGTTCTACTTCCGCAACGGCGGCCACGAGGAGGTCTACATGGCCAGCGCCGACTGGATGCGGCGGAACCTCTTGAAGCGACTGGAGATCATGTTCCCCGTCCTCGACGCGGGCTTCAAGAAGCGGCTGATCGACGTGCTCAACACATTTTTTGCCGACAACGTCAAGGCCCGCCGGCTGCTTTCCGACGGCGCCTACGTGCCGTTGGAACCCAGCGAGCCGCGTGTGCGTGCCCAGGCCAAGTTCCACAAGGACGCCGTGGACGTCGTACACCTGGCCGACCAGACGGCGCTGCAGTTTCGTCCCTTGAAGAGCCCCAAGGAATAAGAGGCTGCGGCTGACAGCTCCTGATGGCTCATTACCGAAGGAAAGGAACGGCACTGCAAAAACATCGTCTGCGAACACGACCCCACTTCGCTTGTCGAGGTGGTGAAGCAGGTTGAGTAGCTAAAGCAAAACATGCGTCTCCCCGCCCTCTTCCTTCGCCCGAAAAGGCCGCCTACGGCGGCCTTTTCGGGCGAAGGAACCAAGATTAAGGCGGGACTCCGCATCTTAGCTTTTCAACCTCTTTCACCACCTCGGCAAGCGAGGTGGGGTCTGGAAACTCGATATTCCTCCTACAGCATCGAAAGAAACCCACCTTGAAAACCATCCTCACCACCGTTCTGCTTTTCGCCGCCACCGCCACCTTCGCCGCCGATTTTTACGTGGCCCCCGGCGGCAATGACACCAACCCCGGCACGGCCGAGAAACCGTTGGCCACGCTCCGCGGAGCAAGGAACGCCATCCGGACGATGAAGGCCGCAGGGCCCGTGGCGCAGGGCATAACCGTATATGTCGCCGATGGAACGTACACCTTCACGGAGCCGCTGACGCTCGAACCGCAGGACAGCGGCACGGCCCAGGCGCCGATCACGTATCAGGCCGCAGCCGGGGCGCATCCGCTGTTCAGCGGCGGACGGGCGATCTCCGGCTGGCAGCCCGCCGACAAGGGCATCTGGAAAACGCATCTTGCGGAAGTGGCCGCGGGCCGCTGGTATTTCGAGCAGTTGTTCGTCAACGGCAACCGCGCCACGCGGGCGCGCACGCCCAATAAGTTCTTCTTCTACATGCAGGATCTGCACGAGACGCGCTTCGATCCGGCCGCAAAAGGACGGCGGGGCGAGGCCCAGCAGACCGTGCGCATGCGGCCGGAAGACGCCCAGCAGGCGTTTGAACACTATAGGCCGGAGGACCTTCGCGACGTCAACCTGGTGGTCTATCACAACTGGGACAATACGCGGCGGTTCCTCGATTCGATCGACACGAAACATGGCCTCCTGACGACTAGCGGCGAGGCGATGAAACCGTGGAATCCTTGGAGGCTCAATTCCCATTACGTCCTGGAGAACTATCTGGGCGCGTTGGATTCGCCCGGCGAATGGTTCCTGGCCCGCGACGGTTGGCTGTACTACATGCCGCGACCCGGAGTACCGGGTACCCCGGGCGAGGACATGGCCAAGGCCGCGGTCGTGGCCCCCGTGGCGGAGAAGTTCCTGGTGCTCAAAGGCGATGCCGCCGCGGGCAAGTTCGTCGAGCACGTCGTTTTTCGCGGGCTGGCCTTCCAGCACGGCCAGTGGCTCACACCGCCGCGCGGTTTCGAGCCGATGCAGGCCGCCGCGCAGATCGAGGCCGCGGTCATGACCGACGCCGCCCGGCACGTGACGATCGAGGACTGCGAAATTGGCGACCTCGGCATCTATGCAGTCTGGTTCCGACACGCCTGCCACGATTGCGCGCTGCGGCACTGCTATATCCACGACTTCGGCGCCGGGGCCGTGCGGATCGGCGAGACGGCTGTCATCCGCGACGACGTCCAGCGCACCGGGCACATCACCATCGACAACAACATCATGCGCCACGGAGGCTCGATCTTCCCCTGCGCCGTGGGCCTGTGGATCGGGCAGAGCGGCGACAACTCAGTCACGCACAACGAAATCGCCGACCTCTTCTACACCGGCATCTCCGCCGGCTGGACCTGGGGCTACCACGAATGCCTGGCCAAGCGGAACACGTTCGCCTTCAACCACGTCCATCACCTGGGCTGGGGCCTTATGAGCGACATGGGCGGCATCTATACGCTTGGCCCCTCCGAGGGCACTGTGGTCCGCAACAACGTTTTCCACGACATCTATTCACATTCCTATGGCGGCTGGGGCATGTATACCGACGAGGGCAGCACGGGAATCCTCATGGAGAACAATCTCGTCTACCGCACGAAGACGGGCAGCTTCCACCAGCACTACGGCAAGGAGAACGTGCTCCGCAACAACATCCTGGCCGAAAGCAAGGAGCAGCAGATCCAGGCCACGCGGCTGGAAGACCATTTGTCGTTCACGCTGGAGAAGAACATCGTCTATTGGGAAACGGGCACGCTCTTGGCCGGCCCGTGGGACAAGCTGCACTTCGCCTCCCGCGACAATCTCTACTGGCAGGCGCGGCACGAGCCGTTCACTTTTGCGGGACGATCGCTGGCAGCCTGGCAGGCCCAAGGACATGAAGAAGGCTCGCAGATTGCCGATCCGCGCTTTGTGGATCCGGCCCACGACGATTACCGCCTTGCGCCCGATTCGCCCGCGCTGCGGCTGGGATTCAAGCCCTTCGATGCCGCGCAGGCCGGCGTTTACGGCGACGAGGCCTGGAAGGCGAAGGCCTGCGCAGTGAAGTATCCGCTCATGGAAGTCCCGCCCGGCCCGCCGCCGACGGAGATCGACGACGATTTCGAGGATCAGCCGGTGGGCAGCCACCCGTCCGGCGCGGTGTCGCACGTGGAGAACCGCGGCGATGCCATCCTGGTGACCGACGAGACGGCGGCCGGCGGCAAGCACAGCGTGAAGATCGTCGATGCCCCCGGACTCCAAAATGTCTTCGACCCGCACTTGACCTACGAGAACCTGGGGCACGTACGCGGCCGCATCCGTAATTCGTTCGACTTGCGCGTGGCCAAGGACACGCGGCTGAACTTCGAATGGCGCGACTACGGTGAGCCACCCTACGCGACTGGCCCACAGTTCGGGCTGAACGATCTGCGGCTCACCTTCGGCGGCCGGCAACTGGTAATGCCGGCCAACACGTGGATCCATTTCGAGATCGTGGCGGGACTGGCCGACGCGGCCAAAAGCGGCTGGACGCTGCGCGTGACAGTGCCGGGTCAGCCGCCGCACGAGTTTCGCGGGCTGGCCATGCCAAATCCGCGCTTCAAGAAGCTCGATTGGATCGGCTTCTCCAGCGAGGCAACGTACAAGACGGCGTTCTTCATCGATAATCTGGTGTTGAAGCGAGATTCCGCGGCCAGCGCTCCTGTAGGGAACGGACTCCGTGCCGTTCCGGGAGAACCGGAACGCCGCGGAGGGCGTTCCCTACAGAGGATCTCCCTGAGTTCCTTCGGCGCGACTGACGCCGCGGGAACCGTGAAAGTCTTCATCCTGGCCGGCCAGTCGAACATGGAGGGCAAGGCCCCCGATGCCCTGTTGGATTACCAGGCCGAGGACCCCAAGACGAGCGACCTCTTCAAGCACCTTCGTAAGGACGGGAAATGGATCGTCCGCGATGACGTGTTTATCAAGTATCTCGACCGCAAGGGCCCGCTGACAATCGGCTATGGATCGCCCGGCAGGACCGGCGTCGAACTGGAATTCGGCACGACAATGGGCGACCGCCTGCACCAGCCCGTGCTCTTGATCAAGACGGCCTGGGGCGGACATTCCCTGGTCAAGCTCTTTCGCTCGCCGTCGGCCGGATATCCGAACGACACAGTGCTCGAAAAGGAACTCCAGCAAGCTCGAGAACGCGTGAAGAAAGAGAACGAAAAGCGCAAGAAGGCCGATCCGCTGCCGACAATGGACGACATCAAGAAGGACTACGGTTCGTCGTATCGCGCCATGCTGGCCGAGGTGCAGGGAACTTTCGACAACTACGAAACGCTCTTCCCGGCGCTAAAAGGCAAGAAGCTCGAGTTAGCCGGGTTCGTCTGGTTCCAGGGCTGGAACGATCAGTACGGCGGCGCCGAGAAGGAATACGCGTCGAACATGAAACATTTCATCCAGGACGTGCGCAAGGACCTTCGTGCGCCGGATCTTCCGTTTGTGATCGCCGCCATGGGCCAGAACGGTTCGAAAGCGGCCGCTGGGGCGATGCTTGTGGTCCGCGAGGCGCAGTTGTCGATGAACGACGTGTCGGAGTTCAAGGGCAACGTCAAGGCCTTCCGTACCGACGTGTTGGTCGACAAGGCCGCCGAGGAGTTGTATCCCACGTGGAGCCAGAACCGCGACTTGTGGAACAAGACCGGTGGAGACCACGGGTACCATTATCTCGGCAGCGCGATCTGGTTCAACCGCATCGGCAAGGCCATGGGCGAGGCGATGCTGGAGTTAATCGAGAAGCAGACGGCAAACGCAAAATGACTTAAGGCTCAAAATGGTTTTGAACATTCGAGTTTCTTCATTTGTATTTGTTTCGGATTTCGTGCTTCGTTCTTCGGATTTTGGACAGATGGTGGGACTCGTGTTACTCGGCCCACCCTACTTCCTCCCGGCGGCGATTCAACGCGCCGCCTGCACGCGCACGCCGTTGCGTCCGTTGGCCCACACGCGGTAGAAGCGGATGTCGGTTGCGTCGTCCTTCACTGCGGTCAGCGACCGCGGCTTGACCTCGCGCAGGGGCTTGAGCATTTCGCGAACAAACGCCGGCGTGGATTGGCCGCTGCCTTCCGCGACGTCAGTGCCGCTGCGGTCCGTGCGCGTCAGCCGCATGTGTTCCGCCACGACCTGCCCCTTGACGCCCGCACCGCCCAGATCGACGCGGCCGTTAGTGAGGAAGCCCAATAGGAGGAATTTGAGGTCCGCACTGGGCGGCTTCACGCGAAGGTCTCCGCCACTGACCGAAAGGAGCGTAAAGGCCAGCTTGCCGTGGAAACCGTTGGCTTCCAAGGCAGCAACAGTCCGGCGTAAGTCCTTTTCCCAGGCCAGTTCCTGGCCGTGGTTGGGATCGAAGGGCGCCATGAATCCGCTGTGATAGGCAAATTCTCCGCTGCCCTTCAGATTCACCATGCTGTAGGCGTTGCCCTCGAACCAGATGTCTCGAACCAGGAGGCGGCCGCCGTTCTGCACGTCGTAGAGGGAGATGCCTTCTTTCTCTCCTGTCCCGCGGCTGGATGCCCCGCAGAACAGCGCTACCCATGCGGCCGACGCCGGACCGGCGCCAATCACCTGCATGCTGTTATGGCCCGCATCGCGCAGTTCCACGCGGGCGCTTTGGAGTCCCTCCGCTACGAAACCGTGCTCGTAGCCGTTGGCATTGAGTTGCTCGCCGTAAATACGGCTGCCGGGCTGGTCGCAGTTCTCCAGCCGGATGGCCTCGGCTCCCTTGCCCGCGTTGACCAGCAAATTGCGGAAGGTTGCGTGACTTGGGCCGCACACGCGGATCAGCGGGCTGGCAGCGCCGGCATTGCTGAGTTGCGTGGCATTCTCCGGCCCGTCGCCAACCAGTTGCAGGTCACAGTTTGCTGGGACGACCAGCGTCCGGGCGATGCTGTAGTTGCCCTTGGGCAGGTGGACCACGGGCCGCTTGCCCCGCAGAGCGGCGGCCCGGTCGATGGCCGCCTGGATGGCGGCCGCATCCGCGCCGGCCGCGACCACGATCACCGGACGCTCGGCACGCGGCAGAAAAGGCGCGGGCACTGTCTTGACGTCGAGTATCTGGTCGCTCGCAACAACGTCTTTGGCGAAGTCCTCTAGAGATACGGGCGCCGGCTCGCCGGCCGCAACGACCTTGTTGTCGAGGTCCGTCACACGACCCCTTGCGCGGATCGGCTTGGCGGCGCTCCAGGTGTTGCCGATGCAGATCAAATCGGCCTTGCCGGCGGGAGGTTCGTTCCACACGACAGTCCCGTCGCGTTTCGTACGGATGGTGTTGTCCAGGAGCAGGGTGGGGCCGTTGTTCTCGATCCGGATCGGCGTCGGATCCTGCGTATCGAGCACCAGGTTGTCCTGCAGTGTCACCTGCGAGCCCCAGGTTTCGGTTGGCTTCCAGTTGGCGGCACGCTTGGCATGGAAGAATTGTTTCGAAGCGACCGAGACGTTGCCGACGAATGAGAGATAGCCCGTGTGGCGGATGGAAATGTCGGCGTCTTTGGAGCGGAGGAACTCGCTAAAGTAGACGTGAAAGTTGCCGGCCCCCAACTCGTTGGTGACACCCGTGCCACAGTCCTCGAACCAGCAGTTCCAGATGTACCAGTCCAGCGAATTGAAGTTCTGGATGCTGATCGCCACCTTCGAGCAGCGGTAGAAACGGCAACGCAGGACGGCAGTCTCGGCGATGCCGTCGCGCATGCCGGCCTCGATGCCCGTTTGCACGTCCTTGAAGATCATGTCGGTGATTTCGTTGCCGGTGGTGAAGGCCTCGCCGTGTTGCAGGGCGACCCGCGCCTTGCCGGCGCCGTCTAGCGTGAGGCGGCTCAAGCTCGTGTACCAGGCGTTGTAGCGGAACATGTTCCCGCCCGCAGGCCCGTCCCAGCGGAGCGTAGTTCTCTCCGGGTCTTCGCCGGCAATGCTCATGCCCAGCGGTTCGCTGTGCGAAATGCGGTCGAGTTTGAGTGTCGCCGTGATACGGTAGACGCCGGTGGGAAAATAGAGCACGCGCCGGGCCGAGTCCTTGCTTCTTACCGCCTCCAGGGCCTTCTGGATCGCGGCCGTGTCGTCAGCCCTTCCATCGCCTGCCGCACCGTAATCTCTCACGTTCGCCCAACTCGGGAACGGGCCGACGAATTCCTCCCCAGCGCCGCGGGGATCGCCAGCCTGAGAATAACCGGCGGCTGGGCAGGACAGCCAAGCCAGCGATAACAAGCCAAGAAGACCCAACGCTCCGGACACTTGAAATCGGACTTTGTATTCATGTTTCATAAGTCACCTATATTGATTCTTCCGCTTCCGCGAGCCTCGCACTAATTCCGTCATGGGAAGCGCGGACATATTATCCCGGCACGAAAGTAGGTCAGGCCGACCATGGGTACATGGTGCCCGAGCCTGACGCAACAGGCATGTCAGGCTGGAAAGCCTGACCTACTTGAGGATCTTCCGTGCCTGGGTAGTTCCTAATTTGATCGAGAATCTACTGCAACCATTTGGGCAACATCCTTGCAAATTCAAAGTCCGACTTTGAATTTGCAAGGATATACTTCGCGCGGCTGAATGTGATACTAACCCGAAGCGCCAGCGAGGGCCGTAAGTTGGTCCCTCGCTGGCGCTTCGGGTTAGTATGGATCGTATCATTTCAAACCGTGCGAAGTATAAATGACTTTCTCTCCCTCGGTGGGTGGGAAAACATGGATTATCCACAGTGCGATCATAATCCTCGTGGGCACCAGTGTCCAACGGCAGCCCAACCAGGAACTCATGGATGGCTTTCCGGTCCGGATCCTCCGGCAGCTTCGATTCCTGGAAAGCCCGATCAAGCTGGGCCTCCAATTCCGCCAACCGCGCTTCGTGCAAGGGCCAGTCCAGGTCCCCAACCGACGCATTCTCGCCATGAATCTTGCGGGCAATCAATTCGTCCAAGAACGCAAGGCCGAAGTGTTCGCTGAGCCGCGGCAGGTTGGCCTCGACCTCGCCCGTGCGCAGCAGGTGGATGCCGGTCATCAGCACGCGATAGGCATAAAGTACCGGCTTGATCCGCTTGGGATCCTCCTTGGCAATCAGCTTCCGCCGTGTGGCAAAGAACCCTCGGTAGTAATTTGACGTCAAGCATCGACCATTTTCCTTCGGGCACGAATTAGAAAGGCATCGATCTGTGCGTAGTCCGGCTGTTCCGGCAGGGTTGTCCGCTCGAAGGCCGCCTGGAATCGCTCGTCCAGTTCCAACGCCCGCCGCTTGACTTCCTCGAACGGCAGCCCGTCGTTGCGGATGTGCAACAACTCGCCGCGGTGCTCGGCCACATCGATGCGGATCTCGCCGGTGTCCAAGGCCGCAATGCCCGAGTACAGCAAGCGGATCAAGTGCATGGCGTGCTTGGGCTTGTAAGTGCCGTCGGCCTGGTAGGCATTGGCCATGCGGCGGAACTGGCTCAGTACATAGCCGGAGTAGGTCTTGTAGACGTGTTTCGAGAGGAACGCCTGCCGGATCGCCCGCAGCTCCAGGGCCGTTTCGTCGGCCAGCAGCACCAGCGGCGTCCAGAGGGTCTCCAGCACATTCGGGTTGGCCTTCAGCGCCAACCGCAGGTATTTATCCAGTTCCCAGTAGACTTCGTCCCGTTCTCCCTCTTTGAACTCCAACTGTTCCGGTAGCCGGCGGAGCGACCAGTGCAGCCGGGCCGGCGGCAGGTAAATGCCGCGCAGGTCGTCGTCGGAATCTTTCGAGGCCAACCCGAAGGCCTTCGAACCGACCCGGCAGCGGTAGATCACATAGGGCCGCATGTCTTCCCGGACCTCGCCCAATTCATCCTCGACCTCCCGCCGCCGCAGGGCCAACTCGTCGAAGGCAGCCGTAACTGTCGCGCCGTCGGCGAAGCGGACCAGATACGGCTCGCGGTTGTCCGGCGGGCTTTCCAAGACCACCCCCACGCTCCCCGGCGGCTTGAATTGCTGGCCGCCCGGCAGGGCCTTGGCCACCTTCAGAACCACCTGGGTACCCGCGGCGATCACGAAGCCCGGCAACAGCTTGCGGAAGGAACGATCGGCGGGCAGGGGCATGTTCGGCTCCCAAGGTGTTCTGGAAAAGGAAATGTGACATCTACGAAATCTCACCAAATCTAGCGGATATACACAACCCAGGCAAGGCGGTGCTCTCTGGCGGTCGCCTTTCGCTCCGCGAAGGTCCTTCTTCTTTCTGTTGTTGACTGCCGGTTCTCTCCGACGTAGCATGAAGGCTGTTTGATCAACGAAGCCGAGAACTATAAGGAGCCGCCCCGTGACCGACGACAATCCGCAGCGTTCGCAAAGCTGTCCTGCTGGCCCTTCCCGGAAAGGCCGCCGTGACTTTCTCAAGTTGGCTGCGGCAATTCCGGCGGCGTTGGGTGCCGCACAAGCGCTCGGCGCCGACTCGCCAGCAGCCAAGTCCACGCCCGACGCGACACCGATGCCGCAGATTTCGCTGGGTAAGTATTCGATATCGCGGCTGATCGTCGGTTGCCATAATATCGACGGCGGCTCGCACATGTCACCCTTCCTAGACAGGGAGATGCACGACTACTACACGCCCGAACGAGCCGTCAAAACGCTCCGGCGCTGCGAGGAAGTAGGCATCAACGCCTGGCAAGGGCACGAACGAGGCACCCTGCTGGGAATCTATAACCGCCATCGACAGTCGGGCGGAAAGATGTACCTCTTCGGACTCACGGGCTCGGATGAGGACATCCGTCCGTTCACCAAGATCGACGGGCTGATCGCCATCGCCCATCACGGAGAAGTGACCGACGCGCTGTTCAAGCAGGGGAAACTCGACATCGTCCACGACCGCTTGAAACGCATCCGCGACGCGGGCTTGCTGGTCGGCGTGTCCACGCACATGCCCGACGTAGTGGATGCCGTGGAGTCGAAGGGCTGGGACGTGGACTACTTCCAGACGTGCGTTTACGAACGGCACCGTGACGAGGCTGCCCTCGAGAAGTTGCTCGGGCATGTTCCGGTGTCGGTGGGCGAGGTATATCTCAAGAGCGACCCGCCGAGGATGTTCAAGGCGATCCGGCAGACCAA
>Ga0181529_10004854_pt1 | contig 14311 bp, 11 predicted proteins | sample PEATcosm2014_Bin_36_FD_119763 | JGI IMG/M metagenome (GOLD analysis project Ga0181529, IMG submission 119763) | Peatland microbial communities from MTU Mesocosm Facility, Houghton, MI, USA - PEATcosm2014_Bin10_30_metaG | ecosystem: Environmental > Terrestrial > Soil > Wetlands > Peat | place...
ATACCGAAACTTGCGGTATCTGCTTCTGAAGGCGCAGCGGATGGCCACCCTCAAGACCGAATTCGTCGTTCTTCGGAAAGTGGCTTAAAATGGGCCTCCCGTCGAATTCCTGCGCAGAGCCGATTTTCCATACGTGTAACCCAGTAGCAGTTCCAGCGACGGCCCCGCATGCCGCAGAGATGCCTCGAACGCGTTGTAACTGGAGTTGCCGATGGTCTTCTGGTAGGTGATCGCCGCAAAGTCCGAATCGAACGGGCCGCGGGTACCTTGGATGGTCTGTCCGGAGCGCGTCGTATAAGTGCCGCTCTCGCCGAATGGCCCGCATGTCGCCGATCCCGGCATCACGTTCTCCGGCCGGCTCAGCGCCAAGCACAATGCAGGGTCGCCGGGATTCGCCGAAATCAGCACCAGAAGATGGTGCGCCTGAGTGCCGATGTAACTGGCGGAGAGAACCGTGTCGCGAGCCACTTCCCGCTCCATCGACACCGTGTAACTCTCGCTGTACGGCGTCGTGTTTTGGTGGAAAAACGCCGGCACCCCGGTCACCGGCAGATACCGCGGCCAATCCACCGACGCATTGGGATTCTTCGCCGACGCCCCGAAGGCCGGCATCGGCTCCGGAAAGCGCTGTCCCACGTCCTGCCCGCTGGCCGCCGTAATGAAGGGAGTGGCAAACAGCGGAGGGGCGAAGCTGTTGTAATCGTATCCGTACGGCGGGTTGGCGCTCATGATCCCCCCCGAGAGGCCTTCGATGGCCGTGTAGAATAGCCCGTAGCCGGCCCTCACGCTGGTCTTGGCATTGAGCGAATAGGCTAGCCCCATGCGCGGGCCGAAGTTAGTATGCCCGGCCGGGGCCAGAGTGTCGGGGATTCCCGAGTCTCCGGGGAACACCAGACCCGTCGGCGCACCCGGATACACCACCGACCGCTGTCCGGGAACCAGCGTCTGTATCTGGTTGTACTTCTCGCGCCAGGGTGGAAGAAAATCCCATCGCAACCCGTAAGTGAGGGTCAGGTTGGACCTCGCTTTCCAACTGTCCTGCCCATAGAATCCGAAGTACCGGTTGCGAAGATAGAAGTGCTGCGAGTCGCCCTGCGCATAACTACTGGCGATGCCCAGTAGAAAGTCCGCGAAATCCGAACCGGTCTCCGTTCCCTGGAACAGGAACGATCCGTTGTACATGGCATTCGGATTGATATTCACCTGGTCGTAATGAACTCCGGCGCCGAACTTGAGCGTGTGGGTCCCGGCGACCTTCGAGTAACTGTCCGACCATTGGATCATAGTATTTGCCTGCGCCACGCCGGTGATATCCGCGCCAATGGTAAAGTCGTTGAACGACACGTTCTCGATGCCTTCGATTTGCGGAGCCAGCACCACGATGCCCGGATTCCCTGAGGCGTCCACGAACCCCTGCGAAGCCAGCGTCGGCCCGACGCCTCCCACGGGCTTGCCCACGTTGTTGGCCGTCCGCAGGTAACCGAACCTCAATTCGTTGACCGCGGTCGTGCCAATCGTGCTCGTCAAGCCCAAGCTGGCAAGCTGCGCCCGGCCCAGGGACACTGCGTTGAAGCCCGGAACGTTGGCGCCCCCCTGCGCGGTCGGATAGGGGTTATCCAGCAGGTAGTCGTCCGCGAAGTAGTACCCGGTAACCGAGCCCCAGCGCGTAGCGCCGTCGATCCGCACGGCCCCCTTGTCGTCGCGCAGAGTCTGATTGTACGCCGACGTCGAGAAGTCATTGTGCCCCCGATTCGGCTCGGGAATGTAGGGCAGCAGCGCCTTCGACGGCACCGTCCACGCGCGTTGCGGTATGAGGGCATTCGGCAGCACGCAAGCCTCCGCGTTAGTGCAGCCTTCGGTGTAGTATGGTTCGCCCGCGGCGACCGCATAACCCAATTTCCGGGAAAGCAGGTTTGCCCAGTACTGGCCGTTGACCTTACCAGTAAGTGAACTTGCGATGTCCCAGAAGTCGCCCGCCCGGTTCTGCAGCGATGGCACGGAGATAAGGCCGGTCTCCATGCCTTGTGTCATTCGCGAGCCCTGATAGTCGGCGAAGAAGAAGAGTTTGTCCCTGCGGATCGCGCCACCGAGAGTGCCGCCGAACTGGTTGCGGTGGTATCTTGCCCGCTCGGCGGCGAAGTAGTTCCGCGCGTCAAGGCTGGTGTTGCGCAGGAACTCGAACCCACTGCCGTGGATGTCGTCGGTTCCCGACTTGGTCGTCACCAGCACTTGCCCGCCGCTGAAATTGCCGTACTCGGCGTTGAAGTTACTCGTCAGCACCTGGAACTCTTGGATCGAGTCCAGATTTGGCACAATCGCCGCTCCCATATTGAAGTCTTCCTGCGCCGACATCCCGTTCACCGTGAAACCGTTGCTGGTTTCTCTCTGGCCGCTCACCGACATATTGCCCGGATTCAGGTCGCCCGAGGGCGGTGCGCTGCTGCATCCGGACATCACCACCGCGTTGGGCTGTTGGGAACTCTGCGGCACTACGCCCGGTTGCAGCGCCAACAGGTCGGTATAACTTCGGCCATTCACCGGAAGCCCGGCCATCTTCGTTGCTCCGATGAGTTCCCCCATCTGGCTGTTCGCCGTCTCCACCTGGGCCGCCCGTTCGCTCACCGTCACCGCCTCGCCGTGCGGTCCCACCACCAATGCGATGTCCACTTGCAGCACGGCGTCCGCGATCGCCTCCAACCCCGCCCGCGCGTACGGCTTGAATCCGGAGTGCTCGGCTTCTACTGTATAGCGGCCAACCGGAAGATCGGGTAAGGCAAAAGCGCCATTCTCGTCCGTCGTGGCCCGGTGGACCGCCCCGGTGTCCGCATTGCGCGCCACTACGGTCACCCCAGGCATTGCCGCGCCGCTCGGGTCGGTTACCCTACCCGCGATGCTTCCTCCCATGGCGGCTAACAATCCGAAGACTGATATCAGCGCCAGGATCGTTCTCCGGCCCGTACTGCGAACGTAGGTCTTCATTTGCCTCTAGTTGCCACTCAGTTGCGTCTGGTGGCCAAGAACTCATTAAACCTCAACATGCAAATGAGTGTCAACTAGAAATCCTCAATACCTCCAAAAAGTCCTTAAACTCGTGCTCAACATGGTAAATTTCCAGCGTAATTGGGAGAATCCAGGAGTAAAGTCTCGTCGCCGCTCTCGCCATTCGAGTGCAACCGAATTACAAGTGGCGACCGAACGCTTGAAGTCTTATGTGAGGCAGGTTGGCAACCTGCGGCGGGTTGTCAACCCGCCTGAACGGCTGCCCACAGATCCCCGCAGTCCCCGCGACGCTCCGCAAACCGCTCTACCGATTGTAATTCGGCGTAATCCCGCGCAGCCCCTGCCACACCCGGTCGCACGCCTCCAGCACCTCGGCCGGCAGCGGACCGCCCTTCTCCACTGCGTCGAGGTTCTGTTCCAGGTGCTCCAACCGCGACGCGCCCAGGATCACGCAGTCCGCCGCGGTGTGGTGCAACAGCCAGTTGAGCGCAATGTCCGCCAGGCTCCGGCCAGCCGCCCGTCCCACGCGCTGCAACTCATCCACCGCGTCGAAATATGCCGGATGCCAATACCGGTCCAGGTACAGTTTGTTGTTCTCGAAGCGCGTGCCGGCGATGGGCCTCTCGCGTTGCTGCTTCCCCGTCAACAGTCCGCCGGCCAGCGGATTGTAGACTACCGTCGATACGCCGAACTGCTTGCACATCGCCAGGTATTCCTGCTCGATTCCGCGCGCCAGCAGGTTGTACATCGGTTGCGAGATGTACGGCGGCCGGTATCCGCGCCGCTCCGAAATCGAGATCGCCTGCACCACCTGCCAGCCGGCGTAATTGGAAATCGCCGGATACCGCACCTTGCCGGCACGCACGAATTCGTCCATGGTATCGAGCGACTCTTCCAGCGGAACCGACCAATCCGGAGCGTGCAGGTAGTAGAGATCCAGGCAATCGGTCTGCAGGCGGCGCAGCGAACCTTCGATGGCCTTGCGCATGGCCGCCGGGGACAGTCCGGAATCGTCCGGCCCGTCGCCCATCTTAAACCGCATCTTGCTGGCCAGCACCACGCGGTCGCGGCGCCCTTTGAGAATGCCGCCCAGGATGGTCTCCGCCGCACCGGTGTTGTACATGTTGGCCGTATCGAAGAAGTCGATCCCGTGGTCCAGGCAGCAATCCACCATGCGCCGTGCAGCGGCTTCGTCGGTCTGCGACCCGAACGGCATGGTGCCGAAACAGACGCGCGAAACGGTGAGATCGGTGTGAGCAAGAAGGCGGGTCTGCATGACACCGCCAGTGTAACGCAGGATCGGTCTACGCCACCGCCCGTTCCCGGGCATCCAGCAGGCGTTCCTTGCGCGCGTACTCTTCCAGTTGGGGGCGGAACTTAGGGTCGGCCACTTCAAGCAGGGCTTCCACGCGCTGCCGCAGCGTCTTGCCGTGAAGGTACGCCGTGCCGTGTTCGGTGATCACGTAGTGGACGTCGCCGCGCGATGTCACCACGCCCGCGCCCTGCCGCAGCGCCGGCACGATCCGCGAGATGGCTCCGTTCTTGGCCGTGGAGGGCAACGCGATGATGGGCACTCCGCCCTTCGACCGCGCGGCGCCGCGCAGAAAGTCCACCTGCCCGCCGATTCCGCTGTATGGCGAGCAACCCACCGAGTCCGAACAAACCTGTCCGGTGATGTCCACTTCCAGCGCCGAATTGATGGCCACCATGCGGTCGTTTTGCGCGATCACAAACGGATCGTTGACGTAGCTGGTGTGCAGGAATTCGAAGGACGGGTTCTGGTCTATGTAGCGGAACAGGCGGTGAGATCCGAGCACGAAACCGGCCACTGCGCGACCCGGCTGCAGCGTCTTCCGCGCGCCATTGATCACGCCGGACTCCATCAGGTCGATCACCCCGTCGGGGATCATTTCGCTGTGGATGCCCAAATCCCGGTGGCTCCCCAGAAACCCCAGCGTGGCTTCGGGAATTCCGCCGATGCCGCTCTGGATGGTGGCGCCGTCGGGAACCAGTTGCGCCACGCGCTTACCGATGGCACGATGCACATCGGTTACGGTGAGCTTCGGGTATTCCACCAGCGGATGCGAAGCCTCCACCAGGGCGTCGGCGCGGCTCACGTGCAGGAAAGTCTCGCCGCAGGTGCGCGGCATCTGGTCGTTGATCTCCACCAGCACGCGCTTGGCGCAGGCCACCACCGAGTGGGTGACGTCGGTGCTCACGCCCAGGCTCATGAACCCGTGGTCGTCGGGAGGGGTACATTGCAACAGGCAGACATCCACCGGCATCGCGCCGGAACGGAACAGGTCCTCCACTTCGCTCAGGAAAATCGGCGTGTAGTCTCCCCTGCCCTCCTGCACTGCGCGGCGCACATTGGCGCCCAGAAACAGGCCGTTATGGCGGAAATGGCCTTCATACTCGGGCGCGGTGTAATCGGCCAATCCCATGGTGGCCATGTGCAGCACTTCGACGTCCCGCAGACTGGGGCCGCGGCGAGTCAACGCCTGCACCAGTTCCACCGGCTCGGCGCACCCATTATGGATGTACACGCGTTGGCCCGACTTCACGGAAGCAACCGCTTCATCCGCGGTACAAAGAAGCTCACGATAGTCCGCCATAGAGTCCCTCCGTTGCTTTCGCCTTTCAGCACCTCTGCCTAGTGGTGCTGCACTCTGACAATCCTATTTTCAGGCCTTTTCATGGGAAAAGCAAGAGGCTGTTGTGGAGGTCCGAGGTGAGGCTCTCACTCGCCCGTCGATGGGCGCTCCAGTCGAGCGGTTGGCAGGCGGAGCGAGCACTACGCCGACAACCCACGCCGATGCGACGGCTGTTCCGTGACTCAACCAACCCAAGGTCGGGTGTTTGTGCGCTGCCGCGTTTATGAGCGAAGTGTTGACTATTTCAGCGCCCTGTCAAGGTCTGTGGAACGCCGCTCTCTGAGGTATTGGAGGGGCCTAAGTAGATCAGTTGAAATCAATTGACGACCCTGTTGTGCCGTGATACTCTCGACTGCGAAAATGGCGGAGGCGTGCCGTACCTGCTGGCCGGCGGGCAAGGCGATTCCGTCCAGGCGGCACTACTCGAACGTCGAAGGACGTAATCCGTACGCGGCCAATGCGATTTGGTTCGCGCGTTTGAAGGCACCCGTTCTTGCGAGGTGGCGTGGAGCGGTTATGGTGGACGCCAGACCACCCGGAGACGATCGGGCATCTTACTTTAAGGATCGATAGCTATGTTAAGAAGCCACATGAAGCGCTGGCATCGGGCGGCTGTTGTGTTTTCAATCGCGGTTCTGGTGTTTTCACTGCAGCCATTGAAAGCACAAGACCAGGAAACATCGGCGGCCAACTTCAAATTCACCAAGGTGGATAGTGCACTCCTCGACGAGGTCGTCGAGCAGAATCGTCAACTGGAGAAGAAAGGTCTGGTATTCCGCGACCCCGGCGTCGAGAACTACGTCGCGGAGATCGGGAAAAAACTGCTTGCCAACCAGCCTCCCCTGGAAAACGTGGAGTTTCGTTTTCGGGTCCTGCGGGATCCGATGGTGAACGCCTTCGCGTTTCCAAACGGGTCGATTTATGTAACCACAGGATTGCTCGGGGTACTTGAGAATGAAGCCCAACTTGCGAGCGTGTTGGGCCACGAGGCGACGCACGTCATTAACCGCCATACTTATTTCGAAAACCGGAGTATGCGCAAGAAGGTTCTGGCGATTAACATCCTTCAGGGGATCGCCTCTGCGATGCCGCAGCCGAGTGGGAATGCCGGTGCGTCCGTCTTTGGCGTGACGGTCGTCTCCATCGCCCTTGGCGCTCAGGTAGCCAGCATCTTCGTCGAGGCCACTGTATTCGGATACTCGCAGGATATAGAGCGCGATGCGGACCGGCATGGGTTCGAGCTAATGAGCCGCGCCTCCTACGATCCGCACGCCATGCCGCGAACCTTCGAACTGCTTGACGAACGGCTGGAGTTCGAGCCTATAGAAGGCTTCTACCGGACGCATCCAAAACTCGAAGAGCGGCGCAAAACGGCGCTTGAACGCTTGCAAGGTGAGAGCTCGAGCGATGCGCGGATGGGGACGGAGAGCGACTACCTGGCCCATGTAGCCCCGGCAATCTGCGTCAACATCGAAGCCGATCTGAACAGCAGGCGTGCGCGGACGGCAGTTGCCCGGGCATCGCGATTGACATCGTGGAAACCGGATGAACCGAAATACCAGGTGCTTCTGGGCGATGCCTACCGGGGCCTGGGTGCGAAGGCCGCCGAGCCGACGGACGACGAGCGAGGGCGGCACGGACAGGCCGAGCATCGCAAGTTGTACTTTCAGATGACGGAGCAAGAGGAGCAGTCGAAACTGCTGGCCAAGCCGGATGGCAGCGCCACGCGAAGCGCTAATCTCGACCGGGCGGAGAAACTGTACAGTCGAGCGCTTGAACAGAACCCCAACTATGCGGATGCGCATCGCGAATTGGGTTTTCTGTACGAGCAGGAGTCCAAGCCGGAAGACGCCGCGCGGGAATACCGGAAGTACCTTGAAATAACTGCCGGCACCAGCATGGATCGCCTGCGCATTGAGCGGAGGCTGGCCCAGTTAGAAAAGTCGATCCAACCGCGGGTTCCGGAGCGATAGCGAGACCTACTGGAGACTTCTTAATGTCAAAGTCGATACTACTTATCAATACCGCGATCTTAGTCATGCTGAATGCTGGCATCGGGTCGGCCGCCACACCGGGGTGGACCTTCATGGCTCCCAAGTTGTCCTCAGGCGAAGTGGAGATTCACAAGGCCTGCGTGATGCCCGCGGAGGCCAAGCTCTCCAAGCTCGGCATGAAGGGCCAGGAGGGGATGTCCAAAGAGTCGGATGCGTGGAGCACAGCGCTGCAGACGGTAGCCGAGTCGCACCTCAAGACGGCGGGAGTGGAGATTTTGCCGAGCGGGATGTCGCAGGAAGATCTGCAGAAGAACGATGAATTGCAACAGGTGGTTCTCAAGCTGCAAGCGAAGTACGACTCGATATCGGCGCAACTTGCAAAGCACCCCAAGGATACGCGCAAGGCGCGCTTCACGGTGGGCGATGAAGTGGCGCTTCTGCCTTGCACGGCAACTGCCGACACATTGGTATATGTGCACGGACAAGGACAGGTGCTGACCGGGGGAAAGAAGGCATTTGGCGTACTGCTCACCGGGCCAAGCGCCTCGACGGCATCCCTGACACTTTCTTTGGTGGACGCAAAGTCCGGCGACGTTCTGGCCTACATGCACTTGATGAATGCCGAGAAGTTCGTCAACGACTCGGAGAAGGCCTATGGATCGAGGCTGGACAAGCTATTCAAACAGATGAAGATCGGGACTACCAACCAGCAGAAGAAGAAGCCTAAGAAGAACGCGTGAGCGGAGGCCAACGGCTCTCCGGCAATTCGGAGTGTCAGCCACCTGTTACGGAGCGCCGTATAGGGCGGCGGCGCACACGCGTGCAACCACCTCGGCCAATGCCTTCTCGACAGCGGGGGTGAGGCGCTCGCCGAAGCCGAAATCCTCGCCGGGGACGGTGTAGAGCGTGGCTTCGGGCGCGCGGCCGAAGAGTGCCTGTGCGCCCGCCAGCAGGCCGCCGGGGGTGGAGTGATGGGTGAAATTGTGGGAATCGAAAGCGGTATCGGGGGCCAGGGTCCGCTCTTCGAGAACACCCGGTTCGCCCGAGGCCGCGGCGTCGATGAAGACCACGCGGCCGGCACGGCTGATGGGTTCCATCAGCTCGGGAGTGAGCTGTTGGACGGCCATCACTTCGATCTCGGGATCGGCGATCCGGTCGAGCAGTTGGCTGGCCGCCTGCCAACCGAAGCCGTCGTCGCCGCGTAGCGGGTTTCCGTAGCCGATGATGAGCAGACGGGACATCTTCAAGAACAGGGGACAGACCGCTCTGTCCGCGCGGCGCCGGATGGCCGGCGCCTTGGGACAGAGTAGTCTGTCCCCTATATCGTATCGAGCAACTCGCCGTCGGACGCGTGCAGTTCGATATTCAGCATCATGCGTCCATCGGCGTGCGTGGAGCAGCTCAGGCACGGGTCGAAGGCGCGGATTACGGCCTCGACGCGGTTCAACATGCCCTCCTGTAGACGATTGCCATGAACGAAGTGGCGCGCCACTTGCAAGACGCCACGGTTCATGGCGGCGTTGTTGTGGCCGGTGGCGATGATCAGGTTGGCCCAGGTGATCAGGCCGTCGCGGTCCACTTTGTAGTGGTGAACCAGGGTGCCGCGCGGCGCTTCGGACATTCCCACGCCCTCGGAATTATTGGCGCTGGCGTGGGCCCTGACGTTGGTATCGAGAATGCCGGGCGAGGTGAGGAGTTGCTCCATGCTCTCCAGCGAATAGATGATCTCGATCAGGCGGGCGTAGTGATAGTAGAAGGAACTGAGCACGGCGCCGCGATCCAGTTCGCGGAACTCGGCCCATTCCTGGCCGGCGCGCGGGGTATGGCAGCCATCGATCACGTTGAGCCGCGCCAGCGGACCCACGCGGTAGATGCCGTCGGGATAGCCTAGCGGTTTGTAATAAGTGGTCTTCAGATAGGTCCACGGGTGGACCATCTCGCCCACGTTCTGGGCGTAGGTGGCGGGGTCGATTCCATCGGCGACAATGTGGCCGCCGGCGTCCAGGAAACGCAGTTTGCCATCGTAGAAATCCAGACCGCCATCGGGCGCCACCAAGCCCATGAACAGCGTGGGGAAGTTGGCGAAGGTGCGGATCTCTTCGCGGAATTTCTCGATCTCGTTCTTGAACCAATCGAGGGCGCGCACGGCGATCGCCATGGCGTCGGGGATACCCGCCAGGATCGCATCGCGCTTCTCGGCGCTGAGCGCTTCGCTGACGCCGCCGGCCACAATCCACGCAGGGTGGACGCGCTTGCCGCCCAGCCGCTCGATGGTCTGCTGGCCGAACTGGCGGAGGCGCACGCCGTCGCGCGCAATCTCGGGGAAAGCCTCGGCCACGCCAAAGATATTGCGTTTGGCGGGGTCGCTATCCATGCCGAGCAGGAAGTCGGGGGAAGAAAGATGAAAGAAGCTGAGGGCGTGCGACTGCACCATCTGCGCCAGGTTCATGATGCGGCGCAGGCGGGCGGCGTTCTCGGGGATGCGAACGGCCAGGATGGCGTCGCAAGCTTTGGCCGAGGCGATCAGATGGCTGACCGGGCAGATGCCGCAGATGCGCGCCATAAGGGACGGCATCTCGGTGAAAGGCCGCCCTTCGCAAAACTTTTCGAACCCGCGGAACTGGGTTACGTGGAAATAGGCTTCCTCCACGCGGCCCTGCTCATCCAGGTGAATGGAAATCTTGGAGTGTCCTTCGATGCGGGTGACCGGATCGATTACAATTTTTTGCCGTGGCATGGTTAATCCAATTTCGCTCTATCCAAATTTCGCTGCCGGGTTCGGGACGCGCCCTTGCAGAAGCTCGCTGATCACCGAATAGATCAGGTCGGCATGCGGCGGACAACCGGGGACGAAAACGTCCACGGCGGCCACTTCGTGCACCGGCCGTGCATTGGGCAGCAGCGGTGGAATGATGTCGCGCGGGATGTGGGCGTCGGAGCCGGCGTTCTCGATGTAGGCGCGCCGCAGTACGGCATCGACGCCGAACTCGTTGCGCATGGCGGGGACGTTGCCGGTGACGGCGCAATCGCCCAGCGAGACCAGAATTCGGGTTCGCGCGCGCACCACCTGGAGTTTGTGCAGGTCCTCTTCGCTGGAGACGGCGCCCTCCACCAGGGTGACGTCGACGTTCTCGGGGAACTCTTTGATATCGACCAGCGGCCCGTAGACCAGATCGATCACGGGGGCCAGGGCGATGAGCCGCTCATCGGTATCGAGCAGGGACATGTGGCAGCCGGAGCAGCCGTCCAGCCAGATGGTGGCGAGGCGGACCTTCTTGGCGGCGGGGGCTTCAGTCTTGGCCGCGGGCGCTTGGGTACTCATTAGCGTCCTCCCCGCATGAGAGTAAGATATGGCAGGAACTGCCGTCGTTTGGACATCTCGGCGACCGACTTCCCTTTCTCCGAAAGCGCGCCGGTGGGGCACACCTGCACGCACTTACCGCAGCCGGTACAACTTTCCGACACGCCCCAGGGCTGCGCCAGGTCGGTGATGACGCGGCACTCGACGCCGCGCGCCATCACGTCCCAGGTATGGGCTCCTTCGATTTCGTCGCACACCCGGACGCAGCGGGTGCACAGAATGCAGCGGTTGTGATCCATCACGAAGCGCTCGTGGGAGGCGTCCACGGGAAGCTTCGGGTACTGGTAAGGGAAGTGAACGTGAGTCACTCCCAACTTCAGGGCCAGCGATTGGAGGTCGCAATGGCCGTTGGTGACGCACACGCTGCAGACATGGTTGCGTTCGGCGAACAGCAACTCCATGATGCTGCGGCGGTAGTGCGCCAGACGGTCGGAGTTGACGGTCACCTCCATGCCCTCTGAGACCAGGGTGACGCAGGCCGGGAAGAGTTTGGGGCTGCCCTTGATTTCCACCAGGCAGAGGCGGCAGGCGCCGACGGTGGTGAGGCCGGCGAGGTCGCAGAGGGTGGGGATGAAGATGCCGTTTTCGCGCGCGACATCGAGAATGGTCTGCTCTTCGCGCGCGCCCACTTCGCGGCCATCGATGGTGAGAGTTTTTACGCGGACCGGGGCTTTGGCACTCACAGCTCGGCCTCCTTTTCGGGCCGGCAGGTGCCGCAGGGCTCGCCGGCAATGTGGGCTTCATACTCCTTACGGAAGTAGCGAAGCGTGGTGAGCACGCCGTTGGGCGAGCATTGTCCCAGGCCGCAGAGGCTGGTGTTGCGGATCAGGTCGCAGAGTTCCTGGAGCATCGTCAAATCGGCTTCGGAGCCCTTGCCGGCGGTGATCTTTTCGAGCAACCCGTACATCTGCTCGGTGCCGGCGCGGCAGGGAACGCATTTGCCGCAGGACTCGCTTCTGCAGAAATCGGTGAAGTACTTGGCGACATCCACCATGCAGGAGGTTTCGTCCATGACGATCATGCCGCCCGAACCCATGATGGAACCGACGCGCGCCAGCGATTCGTAATCCACGGGCGAATCGAGATGCTCGTCGGGAATGCAGCCACCCGAGGGGCCGCCGGTCTGGACGGCTTTGAACTTCCGGCCCTCCGGAATGCCGCCGCCGATTTCATGGATGATCTCGCGCAGCGTGATGCCCATGGGCACTTCAATCAGGCCCGTATTGGTCACCTGGCCGGCCAGCGCGAAGACCTTGGTGCCCTTGCTCTTCTCGGTGCCGCTGGCGGCGAACCACTCCGGCCCATGACGCAGAATGGGCGCCACATTGGCGAAGGTCTCGACGTTATTAATAAGGGTAGGGCAGCCCCACAGACCTTCCTGCGCGGGGTAAGGCGGGCGGGGACGCGGGGTGCCGCGCTTGCCTTCGATGGACGCCATGAGCGCGGTCTCTTCACCGCACACAAAAGCGCCGGCGCCGAGGCGGATATCCACGTGGAAACTGAAACCGCTGCCGGCGATATCGTTACCAAGCAGTCCCAGGCGCTCGGCCTGGCGGATGGCGGTCTTGAGATTCTTGACGGCCAGCGGATACTCCGCGCGGACGTAGACGTAACCTTTTTGCGCGCCGACGGCGTAAGCGCCGATGGCCATGCCTTCGAGCACGCGGTGGGGGTCGCTTTCCAGAACGGCGCGGTCCATGAAAGCGCCGGGGTCGCCTTCATCGGCATTGCAGACGACGTACTTCTTCTGCTCGCCGGTTTTGGCCACGGTGCTCCACTTGAGGCCGGTGGGATAGCCGGCGCCGCCGCGTCCGCGAAGCCCGCTCTTGAGGATCTGCTGAATGACCTCGAGCGGGGTGAGCTCGGTGATGGCGTGGACCAGGGCGAAATAGCCCTCATGGGCGATGTAGTCTTCGATCCGTTCGGGATCGATGACGCCGGAGTTTTCCAGCACGATCTTCTGTTGCCGCTTGAAGAAGGGATCTTCGGCGGAAAGCTCCTTGAGACCGTCGCCCCCTGTGTCCAGGTTGCGGATGATTTCGGGCGCCTCGTCCGCGGTGACGTTGGCGTACATCTTGCCCTCGGACTCCACGGCGACCAGGGGACCGGCGCTGCACAATCCCATGCAGCCCACGCCTTTGACCTGGACTTCGTTGCGCATGCCCGACTCGGCCACTTCCTTCAGCAGGGCGTCGCGCACTTCGGCCGCGCCGGAAGACTGGCAGCCGGCGGCCATGCAGACGCAGACGTGGTGGGGAAACTTATTCTGAGCTTCGCGCTCGCTTTGGGCGATTTTGCGGAGTTCCTCGATGGTCATGGATGCATGCCTTTCTGGATGCGCGCCAGCATATCGGCAGGCCCGATTTTTCCGAGTACCGTCCCATCCATCACCGCGGCGGGCGCCAGGCCGCAGGAGCCGAGGCAGCGCGCGGTGACGACGGAGAGTTCGCCATCCGGGGTGGTCTGGCCGGGTTTGATGCCGTACTGGCGCTCGATGGCGCCGAGCAGAGCGGGCGCACCTTTGATATAGCACGCCGTTCCGGTACAAACTACGCAAGTATGTTTGCCCTGGGGTTTGAGGGTAAAGAAATGATAGAAAGTAGCCGCGCCATAAACGCGGCTGAGGGGTACCCGCAACGTGGCGGCGACGAAACGCAGCGCGGTTTCATCGAGGTAGCCGAAGCTCTCCTGAACGGTATGGAGGGTTTCGATGAGGGCGTGCGGTTCGCGACCGTGGCGGCGGGCCGTGGCGTCAACGATTTTCCAGCGTTTGTCGTCGGACGGCATTTGCGGCGGGCCTAAGTACGTCTGCATAGAAGGTGGAGTAGAGCACGCCGAATTCCAGACATACATGTACGATATTTCAACAACTTGCAGCGGTCAGGAGGCCGGAACACGGGGCGTTTGGCGCGATTTTGGGCCATAAAACCCATGTTATCAGCATGTTATATTTCCTCAGGGTGTAGGGTGTGTCTACAGCGGCAGCCCGAAGGGAGTAGGGGATTGCGACGGAACGAAGCCAATTTTGCGGGGGAAGGGCGGGCGTCCCGAAGAGTCGGGACGCGGCACGCAGGAGTGCGTGCGCCACGGGAGGCGGTGATTTTACGGAACAAAGCCAATTTGGGAGGGAGATGCGATGAGAGACAGTGCGGGTGTGACGTTGGGGGATCCGGGGGCGCTGCGGGCGGCCGGGCTTTCTGACTTATCGCAGTGCGTGTCGGCCGCCCAATGGTTTGAGCGATTTCTGTGATGATCTAGGCCGGCTTGATGGCCGACATATCGTTGCCACTTCGAAAATTCGC
>Ga0181529_10004855_pt1 | contig 14310 bp, 3 predicted proteins | sample PEATcosm2014_Bin_36_FD_119763 | JGI IMG/M metagenome (GOLD analysis project Ga0181529, IMG submission 119763) | Peatland microbial communities from MTU Mesocosm Facility, Houghton, MI, USA - PEATcosm2014_Bin10_30_metaG | ecosystem: Environmental > Terrestrial > Soil > Wetlands > Peat | place...
CTGCTGCTCGGCGAATTGCCGGAGGAAGAGGCCAGGCTCCTGCGCTGGGCCATCGAGCACGACGCCGGGCTGGCGAAATTATACGAACAGCTCAAGCGCACCATCGGCATTGTGCGCGAAGTCTCCGTCAAGCCGGCGGAATCGGATTCGGCGGAAAGCGCCGCGCTGAAACTTTCCGGCGAGCGGCGGGAAAAACTGCTCGCGCATTTCAAAACGCCGCGACCGAAACAAAAGGAATTGTTCTGGCTGAAACGGATTGAAATTCGGCCACTCGTCACCGCGCTTGCGCTGCTGGCCGTTGTCGCGGTGCTTGCGGCGATGTTATTGCCCAAGTTGGCCGGCAGGTCGGAACAAGCAAGGATTATGGGTTCGGACTCGGACATGAAGAATCGAATTGATGAGACAGTTGCAAAACTTGCGCCGCCCTCAACTCCGCACGCCTTGGACGGAGGCGGGCCGGTAATTACCTACCAGCCACAACCGTCAGCGACTCCGCCGGCAGGTTCATTCGAAGGATATTTCCAAAACGGAGATCCGACTGCTATCGTTGGAAATGGCGGGCTAAGGTCGAGAGCCGCCGTTGTCTCCCCGCCTCCGCCGGTAGGTTCACCGCCAGCCGTCGCCCAAAATCGGCTGGGACTGGATTTACAAGGAGGAACGCCGACGGAAATTGTCCTGCCCAAACCAGAGACGACGCCGGAATTTGCTTTCGAAGGCGGAGCGGGTGTTGTTTCAAGCCCATCGGTTCTCCATGGATTTGCCGCTCCGGCAATTACTGAATCACCGGCACCGGCTGCTGGTTCATCATTGGTGAGTTCAACTGTCCCATTGCAATCCAGCTATGGCAATTTGGTGGGTGCCAGCACGGTCGCTGAATCACCGGCACCGGCAGCGCCACAACCTCCAGCGCCACCAAACGTCGCGCTTTCGCCGGGCGGAGTGGCTGACGGCAACTGGAACCTGTCGGTCCAAGCTCCCGATTCATCCGACAACAAAATTACCATTACCAGGATGAATGGAAGCCTTCGTGAAAATAACGGAAACAATCAGAACCAAGTCGCGCTAAATACTCCGCCAATTACAGGAATTGCTGGCGCGGGCGGTTCTGGCGGCGGACGTGGCGGCGCTGCTCGCGGTGGACGCGGCGGACGTGGCGCGGGCGGCGGCGGTGCTGGTGGTTTTGGCGGTGGAGGTGGTGGTGGTTTCGGTGGCGGCGGTGGCGGTGGTGCGAGTGCCGGTTCCGATTACGCCCGTGTCGATGCGGCGCTGGCAAATTCGACTTTGTCTGGCTACGTTGACGGCAGGGGAAATTCTGCTGCCGGAGTAATTGCCAAACGAGTTGATGAATTTGGAAACGCAGAGCCGGTGATCGGTGCAAATCCGGGCGACACAGCGGTTGCTTTGGACGATTCCGTTGCAAGTCGTTTGCGCACGGAAAATCAACCGAACAATAACGGGCAGGAAAATAACCGCACAGTCGAAGTGCAAGACAAGATGGTGCAGGTGGCTAAAGAGTTTTCGCCGAACGTTGTTGCCAACAGCAGCGTTCCGATTTCAGTCGCCAATCCGCTGGGACAATTTCCGGGAAATGCCACAGCGAGCGGCAGCGACAGACAAACGCAAATGCGGGCCACTCAAACACAAACAATAACCGGCGACAACAGACTTGCGAGCGATAGTTTCGATTCGGACGGCAACGGCGCGATGGCTCAAAATCAGGCTGGCGACCAGGCACAATGGTATCGAAGCAGAGAAATGGAACTCGGAGTTGACGCGGAAAAAAAGCAGGCGCTGGGCTTCGACTGGAATCTCGGTAATTTTCAAAATAATGGAAATGTCGCCGCAAACGGCGGCGGCGCAAGTGACACGGGCAAGCTGGAATTCTCATCGGCAAATTTTGGCGTGAACGGAGTCACCAGCGGCAACGGAACTGACAGTCAAAAAGTGCCGGTGCTCGGCGATGTGCCGCTGGAAGTAACTTTTGCCACGCACGACGGCAGCGCGGTGGCGGCGGCACCGGCTCCCGCTCCATCCGGCAAATCTGATCAAATGCTCGTTGGAGGATTAGGATTTTTTGACGACAGCTACAACACGGCTGGAAAATCGGTGGAAGCCGCGAAGGAGCTGACAAAAACCGGCGGCGGCGCGCTGGCGTTGAACGGTGAAAATACTTTTGTAGGCGGAACCGCAGTCAACGCTGGCACGCTGGCGTTGCCGGAAACCTCCAGCACCAGCGGCAGGACAACCGGCTCAAGCTCCGAAAACGTAGTCAAAACGTATTCTCTAAATAATGTCAGCCCGACGGATGTGGCACAAGAGATGGCATCCATTTTTCCAAAAACCAACCCACGAACCGGGCAAAATGTGCCTCCGGTCAATGTCGTGGCTGATTCACGATTGTCAGCGGTTGTCGTGACCGCGCCGAAGGACATGATGAACGAAATTGATAAGTTGATGAGCCAACTGGATGTCCCTTCCGACCGCGACCAGAACACTTATGTTGCCAAATTGAATAATGCCGATCCGAACGAGACGGCGCGCGTGCTGCAAAATATGTTTGGAACCAGCGCAGCCCGTAATAGCGGCAACCAGAACAGCGCGCTCCAGAATCGTATGGGAAGCACCGGGTCGGGCGGCGGCAACGCCACCCAATCCACCGGAATCGCCTCCACTGGCAGCGTTGGCGGCGGCGCGTCCCAGCAACGCCTGCTAAATATCCAGAATTCGGCGGCAGCCGGCACCCGCGCTGCTGGCAGCGTCCAATACAATAACAACGGCACGGTGGGCAACGCGCAAATTTCCGTGGATCCGGTCACTCATAATCTTGTCGTAATTGCAGACAAAGAAACCAAGGATCAAATCACCAGAACCTTAAGCCAGCTTGATGCGCCGGTCGTCAAACCGCCGGGCGATGCCATCGTTCTAAATGCGACAAATGCCGTTTCGGTCAGCGGCGGCAAATTTTACGACGGCCTCAACAAAGATGATGTGAGCGGGCTGCGTTATCTTTTAGCCACAAATGCCATCGCGAGCAACCAGCGCAGGGAACTAAACATCTTGGACATTGATCCCCAATCCACCGGTCCCAGTCCGACGCTCACCCAGCAGCAGTTGCAAAACTACCAAGTCCAGCAGATTGCAGGCGAAAAGGATTATATGCAGGTGCAAACGCAATTGCACGAATTGCAATCGTTACAGGCGACCAATCCGGCGAAACTGCGGGACATCCTGCCCACGATGGTTGCAGATGGAACATTGGCTGACTTGTCAACTAAACTGAATCAGACGGAACAAAGCTTAGCCCGGTTGAAAACAGATTACGGCCCAAATTATCCCGATGTCGTTCGTCAGCAAAACTTGGCGGATGAATTGAACCGGGAGATTGACGCTCGGATCAACGGCGTGATGGTCGGCTTATCCAGCCAAGTGAAATCGTTAAGAGCATCGCTCGATGCGTTCAGCAACGTGGTTCAACAAGCCATACAAAAGGATCAACCATTGCCCAAGCAGCCAGAAAACCCGCTCATTCCGCAGCCGGAAATCCTGACGAGCACGAATGCGTTCTCCACCTTCTCGATGAATGTCAGCGACGTGTCGTTCAAGCTGGCGGAGGCGAGTTTGCAAAAGGGCCGGATGCCGGACGCGGCGTCCATCCGCAGCGAGGAATTCATCAACGCGTTTGATTATCGCGACCCGGAGGCGGCGGCGGGCCAGCCGGTCGCGTTCGCGTCGGAGCGGGCGCAGGATCCGTTCGCGCAGAACCGCGACCTGCTGCGGTTCTCCATCAAGACGGCGGCGGCGGGCCGCGCGGCGAACCGCCCGTTGAACCTGGTTTTGCTGCTCGACACTTCCGGCTCGATGGAGCGCGCCGACCGCGTGGCGATCATCCGCGAGGCGATGCGCGTGCTGGCGGCGCAATTGCATCCGCAGGACACCGTGAGCGTGGTGACGTTCGCGCGCGTGGCGCGGCTGTGGGCGGATGGCGTGGCCGGCGACAAGGCGGGCGAAACGCTGGATCGCGTCGGCGGCATCACGCCGGAAGGCGGCACGAATCTCGAAGAAGCGATGCGGCTCGCCTACCAGACTGCGTTGCGGCATTACCTCGCCAATGGAGCGAACCGCGTGGTGCTGCTGACCGACGGCGCGGCCAATCTCGGCAATGTTGATCCCGGCGCGTTGAAACAAAAGGTGGAAGCGTTCCGCAAGCAGGGCATCGCGCTCGATTGTTTCGGCATCGGCTGGGAGGATTACGACGACACCATGCTCGCGGAACTTTCGGGCAACGGCGACGGGCGTTACGCGTTCATCAACACGCCGGAGGAGGCGGGAACGGATTTTGCGGCGAAGCTGGCGGGCGCGTTGCAGGTGGCGGCGCAGGACGTGAAGGTGCAGGTGGAATTCAATCCGCAGCGCGTGACTTCCTGGCGGCAGATCGGCTACGCGAAGCATCAGCTCACCAAGGAGCAGTTCCGCGACAACTCGGTGCTCGCCGCCGAGATCGCCGCGCAGGAGGCGGGCAACGCGCTTTACACGGTGGAAATCAAGCCGGACGGCATCGGCCCGGTGGCGACGGTTTATGTGCGCTACAAAATTCCCGGCACGATGAATGTTCAGGAACGCTCATGGAGCGTGCCTTACGACGGCAACGCGCCCGCGCTGGAACAATCCAGCGCCGCGATGCGGCTCGCGGCAACGGCGAGCGCGTTTTCCGAATGGCTGGCGGCGAGTCCGTTCGCGCAGGAAGTCACGACGGATGAACTGCTGCGGGATTTGAGCGGCGTGCCGCAAATTTACGGCGCCGACCAGCGCCCACAACAATTGGAATGGATGATCCGCCAGGCGAAGAGCCTGTCGGGGAAATGAAATCATGAAATCGAAAATCAAAAACAATCTGTGTCTGGTTGCAACATTTTTAATTGTTTGTGTTTTTCAAATTATCGAGGCGGCGGACAGTTTGACAACCGGGACTGATGCCCCGGTTCTTTCCCTTGCCATTCGTTGCACGAACGCAGTTGTGAAAGCCGGTGATGAAATTGACATCGAGTTCCGCATCACCAATCGCGGGACGACCGATTACAAATACGCCGACCGCACTTACGACCGCAGCGGTCGGATGGATGAATACAAGCTGATGGCAAAAAACGAATCAGGCGAAACTATTCCCGACCCGCGCGCCAATGACAAGGAGAATTGGTTTGGCGGCGGGCTTTTTCAATATGCAATTCTGAAACCCGGCCAGTCATTCACCAAAACCATTCCATTAAACCGTTGGGCGTTGGTCAAAGAGCCGGGACGTTATACGGTCGTTGCCACCAACTTTGTAGATTCACATTCCACCAATGTCATTGCAGTAATTTCTAATCCAATCACCGTAACAGTCCTGCCTCGCACGGCACAGGAAATAGATGATTATATCGCCGATTTGACAAACCGGCTGGAAGCGAAACTAACAGGTAATCTGAATCCTTTCGCCAATGAATCAAGACCGCCGGATTCGGCTATGAATGAGCTCGTCATGAAGCTCATGTTCACTTGCAGTCCGAAGATCGTCCCTAGTTTGCTCAAAAGTATGTGTGATTACGGTAGTGGCGGCGGTTTTTGGGAAGTTGAGGCAATCAAATTTTATGTGCCGCACACGGAGGACACCAAGCGTGCAATCCTCGCCACAGCTAACACGCGGGGGCTGGGGCGTAATTGGAGCTTGCTATCCTTGCTCCGAGATTGTGATTTCACCAAGGAAGAACTTAAACCGTTGATTGAACGTTCTCTGTCTCCAGATTATGAGCGGGAATGGATTGCAGGTGCGGAACTCGCGCAAAAGTTTCCTGACGATGCCTTTAATTCGAGATTGATTGCCATCGCCAATACACCGGGAAAGGCGCGCACTGATGCCATCATCGCGCTCGTCTATAACCGCACTGATGAAGGCATCAAGGCGCTTCAAGCGTTGCTCAACGACCCCGACCCGGCGATTTGGGCCCAGTTCGCCGTCGCAATTCTGAATGCCATCCAACCATCCACGCACATGGCAAACCGGCCTTTGCAGCCGGGCGATTTTACAGCGGAGAATCTGAAGCCTCTCATTGATCATTTGCTGAACTCTGATGAAAAAAATTCGGATGCGATTTGGGGGGTAAGCCTGATTGAGCAATTCGCCATTGATACTTATACGCCACAGTTAATCGCCATTGCGAATCATCCGAATAAAGATGGTGCGAGATATACAGCAATTTATGCACTGGCGTTCAACCGCACCGATGAAGGTGTAAAAGCACTCCAGCAATTACTTCATCGTTCCGACCCAACAATTCGCGACGTGACAGAGAAGGCCATTCGGTCCGCCTACACCTCACGCGGCAATTTGCCGGGAAGGCCGCTAAAACCGGAAGATTTTGACGCAAAATACAGACAGCCTGAACCGGGGAAATCAAACCTGTGAAGACAAAAATGAAACTTCATTGGTGGAACGCGGCAGGCGTGGCATTACTCCTCGCTGGACAGGCGCTGTATGCCGCCCAGCCGGCGGGCAACATTGTTGGAATTGTGAAAGACGAGCAAGGCTCGCCGCTGGCCGACGTGAAAATTCAAATGTGCGGCCTGGAAATACTCGACAACGGGAATTGGCGGCGCGAGTTGCGTTTGGGTTGGATGCCCGCGTATTCCACGGACAAAGATGGCCGCTTTGTCGTGCCCGTCAACGAAGCAGACATGCGGTTTGACTTTTACTGCGACAAACCCGGCTACGCGCCGACTTTCCTTTACAGCATCACCAACCAATCGCCGGAACTGAACGTGGTCTTGAAACGCGGCCTGACTGTCACCGGAACCGTGAAACGAATGGCCGGCGGGAAAATGGAACCGGTGTCGGGAACTCAAGTGGAATTGCGGTTGCCATACGAAGACTTGTGGTATCAACAACACACGAGCACGGATAATGACGGCAAATACACCTTTCATGTGTCGCCGCCCGACCACGGCATGTGGCAGGTGGTTTTTTCCGGCGAAGTTGTGAAACTGGATGTCGCGGCAGGCCAGCCGGTGAAAGGGCCGGATTTTGAGGTGGCCGTAATTGCCAAGACACCGCAGACAAACGGCAACTAAATTGTAATGGATGATCCGCCAGGCGAAGAGCCTGTCGGGGAAATGACAACATGAAACGGGACGCAGACAGAATAATTGATGGCAGAATAATGATGAGGAATTTTTTTATCATTCTGCCATCCATCATTCTGTCATCCGGCTTCCGGCTTTTGCGCCCGAGTTTCACAAATTTTTTACAAACGTTTGACGCGCGCCTGACAACTCACGGTCGTTGAAACCGCTAAATATTTATTGAATTATGAAAACAAAAATCGCCGCCTCACTCCTTTGCGCCCTGGTGTTTCTTGCCACTTCGTGCGGCACCACCACGCCGCCAACGCCGTCAAAAACCACGCCGCCGGGCGGCGTCACGCTGTCAGATTTCAAGCTGACCGGCGATCTCGGCGGCGAGGTCGCGGCGTTCACGCTCACCGCCAGCGCGAAGGTCGAGAACGCCAAGGGCGGCTCGCTGGCGTTGCTTACCGGGCCGGTCGCGCTCACCAGCCTCGGCGCGCAGCCGGGCTGGCGGCTGACCGCTGACCAAAATCGCTTTGTCGCGAACTTCGACCGCGGCGGGATTTTTCCAATCGAAGTCCACTTCAACGCCGCCGTCACGCAGAGCAACGACTGGAGCGCGGTGGGTTTCCGCGTCGCGCCGAGCGCAGTGCAGCCGGTCGTGCTGCAAGGCCTGGCGGCGGACACGGAATTTCAATTCGCCAGCGCCGCGCGGCCCGAACGCACCGGCACCAATTTCCTAAGCTACCTGCCGGTGGACGGCGCGGTGCAATTCGCGTGGAAAAAATCGCGCCCGGAGGCCGAGGGGAAATTATTTTACGCCGCCGAAATGACTTCGCAGATCAGCGTCAGCCCCGGCCTGATGCGGCAGGCGGCGCTAATCACCGGCAAGGTTATGCAGGGTGAGATGAACAGCCTCGTGCTACGGCTGCATGGCGCGGGTGAAGTCACACGCGTCCAGGGCGACGCGGTGTTGTCGTGGAACGCCGAGGCGATCACAAACTCGGACGACCGCCGGCTGGTCGTGCAATTCAACCAGCCGCAGAAGGACGCGTTCGCGATTCTGGTGCAGATGCAGACGCCGCTCGGCGCGTTCCCGCAATCGGCGGACGCGGTGCAGGTGCAGCCCGAGGGCGCAACGCGGTTCGCCGGCACATTCCGCATCGTGAACGACGGCGCGGTGCGGCTGGAAGTCACGCAGGCGAGCGGCCTGTCGCAGATTTCGCCGGAGCAATTTCCGGAGGCGAATGTGTTTCACGCCACCGGCAGCCAGCGTTTCGCCTACCTGTTTTCCAGCGCGGATTTTGCGCTGAAGATTCAGGCAGACCAGATTTTGCCGGAGGTCGGCGTCTCGGAGGTGCTCGCCTACCATCTGGGCGAAAATGACCTCGCGGTGGACGCGGAAATCGAACGCGACATCCGCGAGGCGCCGCTGCGCGAATTGCTCGTGGACATTCCGAAAGGCTACATGGCCGCGCAGCCCGTCGCGTCTGGCTTGAGCGATTCTTTCACGGATACAAACACCAGCCAACTGCGGCTGGTTTATGGCCAGCCCGTTTCCGGCCGGCAGGTCATCCAGCTCCACCTCGAACGCAACCAGCCGCTCGGCGAAACGAACTGGACGCTGCCGCGCATCGAAGTGGCGAATGCCAAATCCGTGCGCGGATTTGTCGGCGTGTCGGCGGACAGCGGTTTCCGGCTGACGGCGGACCGCACACAGTCGCTGACGGAAATCGCCACGGCATTTTTCCCGAAACAGCTCGCCGGCATCCAGTCGGCGTTCCGTTTGAGCGATCCAAACTGGTCGGCGACGATGCTCGTGGAACGCCTGCCGCAGACGGTGCAGGCGGACGTGTTCCATCTATTTTCCATCGGCGAAGGCATTGCCTACGGCAGCAGCGTGATTAACTACGTCGTCAGCGGCGCGCCGGTGTCGGCCTTCCGCGTCGAGTTGTCGGATGAATACAAAAACGTTGATTTCACCGGCAAGGACGTCCGCAATCCGGTAAAAACAACGAACGGCTACATCGTGCAATTGAACACGCCGGTTTCGGGCGCCTACACGCTGCTGGCGACTTACGAGCGGCCGTTCAAGCCGCAGGGCGAGACGCTGACATTCACCGGCGCGCGCCCGCTCGACGCGCAATCCGAATCCGGCCACACCATCGTCACCAGCGCTTATCAATTCCAGGTGAAGGCAGTGGACGTGTCGCCGGGACTGCTGGAACTCGAACCCGGCGAAGTGCCGGCGGAATACCGCTTGTTTTTCGACCAGCCCGTGCTCAAGGCATACAGTTATTCATCGCATCCGTTTAATTTGAAGCTCGCGTTGAGTCCGCTCGCGCAGGGCGATTCGCTCGCACAGGTGGTGGACCGCGCGTCGCTCACCACGCACATTTCCAAGGAGGGCCAGGCGCTCACCGACGTGAGTTATTTCGTAAAAAGCCGCGGCAATCCAAACTTCCGGGTGACACTGCCGGAGGGAACAGATTTGTGGTCGGCCACCGTCAACGGCGCGGCGGTCGTGCCGGTGATGGATGGAAAAGCCGATCTCATTCCGCTGCCGCAACACGCGGATCCGGACACCGTGCTGACGCTGAATCTGAAACTCGCGACGACTTCGTCCGTGCCGACGCGCGTGAGCATCGCCGCGCCAATCGTGGCCGCACCGGTGATGCTCGCGGAATGGCAGTTCGTGCCCGACGAGGGCCAGCGGCTTCTGTATCGCGGCGGCACGCTCGCGCCCGCCGGCAGACTGGGCGACGTGTCGGGCTTCGCGCAAATCTCGCGGCTCGCGCGGAATCATCAGTGGGGCGAGACGCTGACTTCGCTGCTCGCGGCGCTGGCTTCCGTGTTGCTCGCCATTTTCGTGTGGCGCTGGGCGGCGGGCGATGCCGTCCACAACTTCAGCGTGCGTCATCTCTCCGGCGCGGTGGTTGGTCTCGCGGCAATTATTTTCGCCGCCATTTCGCTCGTTCACGCCGCCGGCGCGTTTGAAAATGCAGACACGGTTGCGCCGGCCAATTTGACGTTCCTCGCGCCGGTGCAGCAGCCGGACAGCGCGCTGACCGTGGAAGTTTCCAATGTTGCGGCGGCGGAAGCCGCCAGCAATCCCATCCATCTCGCCTGGCCGGCGTTGCTGGCGCTGGTCGCGTGGATTTTTGCCTGGTCGCGGGACGACGTCTTCTCCAAGACGGTATTCGGAATTGCCGGCTGGACGCTGCTCGCGTGGGCCGCGCTGCGTTTGCCCAACAGCGCGCCCGCATTTTTCGCCGTCGTCGGCGCGTTCCTGCTTTTGCGGGTTGTGTTTCCGTCGCTGAAACCGCTCTGGCGTCTGCCGGCGCGGCCGAAATTTGATCTGCCGCCGCCAACGGTGGTGTCGCTGCTGGTCGCCCTTTGCTGGCTGGGCGGAACGGTGACGGTTCACAGCGCGGGTGGCGGCGCCGCATCACAGGTTTCCAATCTGCGCGCCGCGCCCAACCGGGTGCAACCCGGCAATCCGGCGGATGACAAATCGGCGGCACCGGCGCTCCCGCAATCCGTCACGCAACAAATCCGAATTGAAGACACCTTTGCGATGGCGACGGCAAAAATTCACTGGCTGGCGGAAAAGGGACAGGTGTTGCCGCTGTTGTTCGAGCCGGCGGTGTTGACACGCGTCAATTATCCGAAGTCGTTGCAACTGGAGCCGTCGCCCGCCGGTTCGCGCAGCGCGCAGCAACTCGTCGCGCAAGCCGACGGCGCGTTTGACATCGAGGTGCAGTATCAACTTCAAATCACGAAACGCGACACCGACAGCGGCTTTGTGCTGCCGGTGCCGAGCGGACTCGTCAACCGCGTCACCCTTTCGCTCGTGAATCTCGACGTGGACGTGTTTTCGCCGCAGGCCGTGTCCGTCCAGCGCGGCGCGGGCAGCAGCAACACCGTGGCGACGCTGGTGCTGGCGCCCGGCAGCGCGTGGATTGGCTGGAAGCCGCGCAGCCGCAACGTGAAAAGTGAAACGCCGGTCTTTTTCGCCGAGCTTTCGCAGCTTTACGTTCCCTCGGCGGGCGTGGTCGAAGGCGTGCATCAGGTTTCCATCCGCCCGGCACAGGGCGAACTCGGCGAACTGATTTTCGACGTGCCGGCGGGCGCGACGATCACCGATGTCTCCGATGGCGGCACCCGGTATGCGCCGACGCAAACTTATAACGCCAATTCAAGCCAGAGCTTCGTGAACGTGGCCGTCCCCAGCGTCGTCTCGCTCTGGCGTTTCGATCCCGACGCGCGGAAATTGCGCGTGACGCTCAACCCGGCGCAGTCGCGGCCGTTCACGCTGGTCATCCGCTCGCAGGTCGCGACGGGACCGCTGCCGTTCGAGCAGCGCGTCGGTTTGATTTCCGTCGAGGGCGCGGCGGGACAACAAATCGGATCGCTCGGCGTCGCCACCGGCAACGAAGTGCAACTGGACAACGTCGGCGCGGAAAATATTTCCGCCATCAACCTCGAAGATTTTCCCGCCAGCGTGGCGCAGCCGCTCGCGGCGCAATTCCCCGGGCTGACCGTGCGCCGCGCGTTTCGTTATTCCGACACGCAGGCGACGGCGTTGCTCAAGGCATCGGCGGTCGAGCCGGATGTGCGCGTGGAAACGCAGGACACGCTTTCGCTGGGCGAAGACCGCACGGTGCTGGCCTCCACCGCGAACGTGAAGATCACGCGCGCGGGGATTTTCAAGTTGAGCTTTGTCATGCCGGAAGGCTTTGACGTGGAATCCATCAGCGGCGCGGCGTTGAGCCACTGGACGGAATTGAAAACGGACGCGGGCCGCGTCATCACTTTGAATCTGACCGGCAAGACGGACGGCCAGCAGCAATTCATCATCACCCTTTCCGGGCCGGGCGCGAAAACCGCCAGCGCCTGGACGGTGCCGCAAATTTTGCTGCGCGAGGCGAACAAGCAGCGCGGGACGCTGCTCGTCGTGCCGGAACAGGGAATGCGGCTGCAGGCCGTCACGCTCGACGGCGCGACGCAGCTCGACCCGGAAAAAGCCGGCGTCCGGCAAAAAGGCGTGCTGGCATTCAACATTCTGGAGACGCCGTGGAAACTCACGCTGAACATCGAAGAGGTGAACGCGTGGACGCAAGTGCAGAGTTTGCAGCAGGCATCGGTCAACGAAGCGCAGGTGAAAATCGCCGCGAATTTGCAGTATCAAATCGAGAACGCGGGCCTGAAATCGTTCCGCGTGTTCATCCCGACGAACGCGGAAGGCGTGACGTTCCACGGCGACCAGGTCTCCGATTTTCTCGCGGTGGACGGCGTGGTGACCAACGGTTTGCAGGCGTGGGACGTGAAACTGGACCGGCGCGTCATCGGCCAGTATTTGTTGCAGGTGAATTACCAGACGCCCGTGTCGGACCAGGCCGGCGAAACCGTTTTGCGCGGCGTGCTGGCGGCGGACGTGAATTCGCAGCGCGGCTTTGCCACCGTGCAGTCAACGGGGCGTTTGCAGGTGCGCGTGGACAACCTGCCCGCGTCGCTCCAGCCGACCGAGTGGCAGGGCATTCCGCGGGCGTTGCAAAAAAATCTGCCCGCCGAGCCGGCAAGCTTCGCGTATCGGCTGCTCGAACCGGATTTTCAACTGCCGTTGAAGCTCGAGCGGCACGAGGCGGCGAAACTGCTGCCGGCGCGGGTCAACAACGTCACGTTCACCTCGGTGATTTCCGACGCGGGCGTCATGCTCACGCAGGTGCGGCTGGAAATCCTGCCCGGCGACAAGCCCTTGCTGCACCTCACGCTGCCGGCGGGCGCGCATTTCTGGTTCGCCTTCGTGAACCAGAACGGCGTGTGGCCGTGGCGCGACCAGGACCAGATTTTGATTCCGCTGGAGCAGCAGTCGCGCGGCAACCAGCCGGTGCCGGTGGAAATCTATTTCAGCAGCCAAGTCGGCAAGGCGGGGGGCGGCACGCTGGATTTGTCCCTGCTCGCGCCGAAATTTGATCTGCCGCTGGAAAATTTGACCTGGCGCGTTTTTCTGGACGACAAGTGGACCGTGCAAAAAACAAGCGGCGCGCTGCAGTTGCAGCAGGAGGAAATCGTGGCGAACGGCGGCACGCTGGACCTGCAAAGTTATTTGCGGAACGAATCCAGTTTGCAGCAGCAAAAGACGCGGCAGGCCGAGCAGATGCTCGCGCTGGGAAATTCCGCGCTGCAAAACGGCAACCCGCAGCAGGCGCGCCAGGCGTTCGAGTCCGCCGCTGGATTGTCGCAGTCCGACGAGGCGTTCAACGAGGACGCCCGCGTCCAGCTCAACAACCTCAAGCTGCAACAGGCGTTGGTGGGATTGAACGTGCGCCAGGGCGGAATGGGAGGAGGAAATGGCAGCAACAGCGGCAATAACAATGGCAACAACAACTCCGGCGCCCAGTTATTACAGTTTCGGAACAGCAAGGATGCGAATTACACGCAGCAGGACGCGAAGCAAATCATTGAAAACAACAGCGCCGATGAAAATGCGGCTTTGATGAAACTGGCCGAGCGGCTTATCCAGCAGCAGGACGCGGCGGTGGCGAATCCCGCCGTGATCCGCGCGAGCATTCCCGAACAGGGCCGGCTGCTCACCTTCAAGCGCGCCGTGGTGGTGGATACCTGGGCCGACTTGAACATCAACCTGCAAGCTCACACCACCGCCGCCGCGTCGTGGAACGTGCGCTGGCTCGTGCTGGGAATCACCGCGCTGGTCCTGGCCGTGCTCGGTCTGCTCGCCCGCAGTTTGGCGAAGAGAGAACAGGCTTGATTAGTTAAACTTGTTAGGCATCATCCGCGCGCACAGAACAGTTCGCAAAACACAGAACAATATAAAAAACTATGCAAGCTATCCCACTCCTTCACATCATCTTCTATTTGGCTACCATTTTTATGCCAAGGCCAAACGAAACAACTAAATTCGTCATATCATCAGGCTATGACCAAAAGATTACATGGGTTCGACAGGCAGACGGAGCGTGGCAGGCCACAACCGATGCTGGCAAAGATGCTGGCGTTTGGTCTATAAACGGCCTTTCGGTTTCTGTTGTGGAGCACGGCACCACGAACCAGACCGACCTTTCCACGTTTCTAAAAGTCGGGGATATTTCAGGTAATAAGAAACAGGTTTCGCTTGGCGGGAGTGCTGTCAGTCCACTCTGGATATCGTCATCCCCTTCTTCGATTACATTTATACAACAAGGCACAAACGAA
>Ga0181529_10004856_pt1 | contig 14310 bp, 6 predicted proteins | sample PEATcosm2014_Bin_36_FD_119763 | JGI IMG/M metagenome (GOLD analysis project Ga0181529, IMG submission 119763) | Peatland microbial communities from MTU Mesocosm Facility, Houghton, MI, USA - PEATcosm2014_Bin10_30_metaG | ecosystem: Environmental > Terrestrial > Soil > Wetlands > Peat | place...
GAAGAGGCAAAACGGGCGCGGCTCTCCGCAGTGCTGGCAGCAGCCTCAAAGGTCGCAACACTCGCCGCCGCTCCGCCCACCGAGATCAGCGCTTTCAGATGAGGGTGAAGCTGCTTGAGCTGTTGGAGCGCGGCGAAGTTTCCGTAGAGTGGAGCGGCATAGGGCTGGCCGTTCACACTGGGAACCTGCGCATTCCGATAGGCGGCATTGGCATCGGCGATGCCGCAAGCTGGCGCCGGCGTTGCGGAGACGCTGGCAAAGGCGTAGATCAAATGGGTGAGACGATCGGCAACGCCGTTGTTCTGCATGGCCGCAACGCTGTAGCCGGTGTATTGATTGCCCCACTCCTGGAACCATCCGGCGAAGATCCGCTCGCGCTGGCGATGTTGCCCTAGCGATAGGGAGAGACACTGCGTCATCACGAGGATGCCTAGCAGCCAGGGCCTCAACGAGCCGATTCTTGGGAGTCCTAGCATGGAAGAAACGCTCCTGTAAGTTTGCCGTGATCTCAGATCCCAAAATCGGGATATCCACCCCACGGACGAAGACCTGTCCGTGGACCCCGGACCTGGGACGCCCAGCGTTGGTGCAAGAACAAACGGTCGGAGGCCTAGCCCATCGTGACTTCAATCCGATTCACCCCGCCGGCGGGTTGCGGCGCGATTGGGCCCTGAACCGGATTCCCGTTGAGAGTCGTGGCAACCACGCCCTTCTCGACGCCGTTCGGATTCTTGACGCAGATGTCGAACCTCGCACCACGCCAATAACGCGTAACGAAGAACTCTTGCCAATCGGCGGGAATGCAAGGATCGACGATCAATCCATCGAATTGCAAACGGACCCCGAGGATCCAGCGTGTGACTGCAGTGTAGTTCCAGCCGGCGCTTCCTGTCAGCCACGGGTGCCTCGCCCGCCCGAATGCGGTGTGGTCCTTGCCCATGACGAACTGGCAGTAGGAATAGGGTTCAGCCTCGCGAATCTCGATCTTGTCGTTCTGGTTGCAGGGCAGCATGGAGTCATAGAACTTCATGGCGCGCCCGCCCCGTCCCAGCTTGCACTCCGCAATCACGGCCCAGGGATTGGGGTGGCTGAAGATGGCGGCATTTTCCTTGACGCCCTTGTAGACACGCCCGATAAATCCGATGTCGTCGTTCGGCTTGGAAAAAGCTGGCCATGCAAGATGGATGCCAAACCTAGAAAACAAGAGCTTATCCACGGCATCCATCGCGGACCTTCCATGCTCGGCAGAAGCCGCGCCGGAAACCACAGCCCACGTATTGCTTTCGATGAAGATCTTTCCTTCGTCGCATTCATGCGACCCGACTTTCAGACCCTTGGCGGTGAGGCCGCGCAGGTACCACTCGCCGTCCCACAGTTCCTTTTCGCAAGCAGCGCGGACCTTCTCTGCCAGCGCGCCATATCGCAGGACATCCTCATGGCGTCCAAGAAACTCGGCCGCCTCGGCAAATGCGCGCAATGCCCAATGGTGCAGGAACGACACCATGGCGCTTTCTCCGCCGCCTAGATCAAGGCAATCGTTCCAGTCGGCTCGCAGGCCTTTGCAGATCCCGGTCGGGCCCACCTGCCGCGCGGAGAAATCGAGTGAGCGCTTGAGGTGTTCGTAGACCGTGGCCTGCCCCTCGTCGGCGAAGGGGAGAATCTCATCGAAGAGGGCAAGATCGCCGGTTTCCTTGACATACTCGCAGGTGGTCACGACGATCCACAGCGCATCGTCGGAACAGGCATGATCGATGGAGTGAATCATGCTTTTGCGGTCCGGCGCATGCGCGATGGTGGGCGATTTGAACTCAGGCTGCTTCTGCTTTTCCGCGTCGAACCAATCGGGATCGAAGAGGTGCAGGCCGTAGCCCTGGCTGACCTGCGCCTTCAACAATTCGACGATGCGCTGACGGCACTTTGCGGGATTGGTGTGGACCACGCTCATCACGTCTTGCGAGGTGTCGCGGAAGCCCAGTCCGGTTCTCCCTCCCACTTCGATGAACGACGCAAAGCGCGACCAGACCACGCAGGTCTCCGCCTGATAGAGAGTCCAGATGTTGACCATGGTGTCGAGTCCGCCGTGCGGAGTTTTGCACTGCAGAACGGAGAGCTTGTTTTGCCAGTAACTCTTCAAGGCGGAGAATTCGCAATCGACATTGGCGAGGATCGAGTATTTGCTGCGAATCTTCTGTCCTTGTTCCCTTGCGCCCACGCCCAGCATGAAGATGAGGCGGGACTCTTCTCCGGGCGCAAGCTCGATCTTCTTGTGCAGCGCCCCGCAATGATTCCCGCCCAATTCCGTGCTCCCCGTGCAGTGTCCTTGCTCGACAGCCAGCGGGTTGGATTCGGAGCGGTAGGCGCCGAGAAAACTGTCTCGCATGGTGTCGTAGCTGTCGGGCTCAAAGCTGGCGGCAAAATAGTGAAAGGTCGACGGCTCGTAGAAGAAGTCGTACTCGATGACGCCTTCGCGATAGCTGGTGCCGCTGGCGTAGAGGCTCATTTGCAGGTTCTGATTGTCGATCTCGATGTGATGAAATGAAAACTCAACATAGGCGAAGACGCTCAAACGGCGCGGCCGCGCGCCCGCATTCACAATCTTTACGTCCCACAACTCCACATCGTCGTCGAGAGGGATGAACAGCGTCTGTTCCGCATGGATATCCCGATAGTCACAGGAAAACCGCGAGTAGGAGAGGCCGTGGCGGCATTCGTAGCGAGCATGATCGAGGCTCTTGCCGACCGGCTGCCAGGATACGGACCAGAGTTCGCCGGTATCGTCGTCGCGCAGATAGACGTAGTGTCCGGGGCGATCGAGCGGAACACTGTTGGCGCGGAAGCGGGTGATGCGGTGGTGCTCGGCATTTTTGTAAAAGGAATAGCCGCCCGCATTGTGCGAAATCACGGTGCACATATCCTTCACGCCGAGATAGTTTGTCCAGGAGACAGGCACATCGACGCGGTCGATCACATACTCCCGGTTCGGGTCATCGAAATAGCCGTAGCGCAAGAGGTACCTCCGTCAAGGTTGCTTGGATCAGGCAAAGGTTATGCACCTATTTTTCTGCCGTTACGAATTGGCGGAGCCAATCGATCATCTCGCTGGCTTTCTCCTCGGTATCGGCCTGGACGGAGAGCCTGAGGACAGGCTCTGTGCCCGAAAAGCGGAGCAGGGCCCAGTTATCGTTTTCGAGGAAGAGCTTTGCGCCATCGGCATGGGAGATGCGGGTCACCGGATAGGGCCCAATGTGGCTGGTTGGCGCCAGGCTGAGACGGCGCGGAACCTCGATGCGCATCTCGGGAGTAGCCGGCACGGCTTCTTCCAGGTCATAGAGCGGGCCGGTGATGGCATACACGCGATCGCGCAATTCGGAGATCTTCTGGCCGGTGCGGGCCAGCATCTCGACCACCAGAGCCGACGCGAAGATGCCGTCCTTGCCCAGGATATGACCGCGGATGGTGAGCCCGCCCGAGGATTCGCCGCCGAGCAGGGCGTTGTGCTGCTGCATGACAGAGACGATGTGCTTGAAACCGACCGGGACTTCATAGCAGGTCTCGCCCATCGAGCGGGCGAGGCGGTCGAGCAGGTGAGTGGTTGCCAGATTGCGCACCACGCCGCCTCGCTCTCCGCGCACTTCGTGCAGATACCAGTAGAGCAACAGCAGGAGATCGTTGACGGAGATGTAGCGTCCACGCTCGTCGAGAATCGCGATGCGGTCGGCATCGCCGTCCATGGCAAGGCCCACGTCGAAGCTATCTTCTTCCATCTGTGAACTGAGCATGCGCAGCCCTTCGAGGCTGGGAGCAGGGGAGCGTCCGCCGAACAAGGGGTTGTGGCGCTCGTGGATGAAGGTGACGCGGCAGCGGGCTTCAGTCAGCACGGTGCCAAGCGTAAGCTGCCCCACGCCATACATGGGATCGACGATCACCTTGAGAGATGCTTTGCGAATTGCATCCAAGTCGATGAGTGCCTCGACCGCATCGACATAGGGGTTGGTGTAATCCTTGCGCTGAACAATGCCGGCTTCGAGAGCGATGTCGAGTTCGAGTTTGATGACGTCGTTCGGCGTCAGCGCGTTGGTCTCCGTCTCGATCTGACGGGTTTCATCGTCGAGCAGCAGCGATCCGTCGCTGCGAAAAACCTTGAGGCCGTTCCATTCCGGCGGGTTGTGACTGGCGGTAAACACGAGGCCATAGGCGGCGCCCTCGACGGCGGTGGCGTAGGTAATCAGCGGGGTGGGCGCGTCTTCTTTGAGCAGGATGGCAGGGATGTTATTGCCGGCAAAAACCTCGGAGGATGCCTCGGCGGCTTGTTTGGAGAGAAAGCGCCGGTCGTAGCCGATGACCACGCCTTGCTTCTCGCGATTGCGGCGGGTGATCTCGTTGCACAGTGCCTGGCTCAAACGGCGGACATTGTGCATGGTAAAGCCTTCGCCAATGATCGCGCGCCAGCCACCGGTTCCGAAAGCGACAATGTTCTGCTCTTCCTGGCGGCGGGGGCGAAACAGGCGCTTCTGCACGATGAACTCGGCGCGCTCCAAGTCCTGCGCAGTGTTGATGCCTTGCACTTCGTCCTGATCGTGGATTTGATAGTTGGCCACGCGCAGGCCAGAGCGGATCAGTTGATCTACGCAGTCGGTCAGGCGGAATTCGCCATCGTGCGGCGAAGGAGTGAGGCGCTCGAGCGCGGCCGTGATGACGCTGGCGTTGACAACGTATGCGCCGACGTTCAACTCGTGAATCTCGCGCACCGCGGGCGAGGCTTCAGTGTCTTCGACGATGTCGACGATCTGGCCCGCGGCATCGCGAATGATGTGTCCGTAGGGCAGCGGACGAGGCACGTTGGCGGTGAGCAGCGTGAGATCGGCCCTGCGCAATTGATGTCGATTGAGCAGGCCGCGGATCGTGTCGGGGCGGAACAGGGGCGTGTCTCCGTAGAGAATCAGCAGATTGCCGGGGAAGTCTTTCAGCAATCGTGAGACATGCAACACCGCATCTCCGGTGCCCAGCGGTTCCGGCTGAATCACGTAGTTGAAGCCCGGGCCAAGGTGAGAGCGCACATCCTGCTGGCGCGAACCAACCACGACGTAAACGTCTTCGGGCCTGACGGCGCGCAGCGCGTTCTGCACGACGCACTCAAGGATGCTGTGCGCACCCAGCATTTGCAGAACCAGGGGCAGGCCATCCGCGGCGATGGCGTCTTTGCCTGCCGCCAGGATGACTGCCTTCAAATTGGTACTGGCCTCGATCGCCGAGGAGCCAGGGGCTTGGATTTCCAACGTATTGATCACGGCAATTCCTCCGTTTGAACTTTGCAATGGATTAGCCTTGCGCTTCGCCAACCGGCTGCGCGGCTGAACCCCCTCCGCGGAGGGGGATGAAACGCGAGAGAAACAACGCGGGCAGCGCCGCGACGATGACCCAGATGAAGAAGTGCGTGTAGCCTAGGCGGCTCTGAATCCATCCGCTCACGGCTCCGGGCAGGATCACGCCGAGGTTCATCAGCGAGTTTGCAAATGCGTAGTGGGCCGTCTGGTATTTTCCAGGTGCGATTTCCTGCATCATCAGCAGAATGACGCCGACAAATCCAAAGCCGTATCCAAACATCTCGGCGCTCATGGCGGCGGTAACCAGGACGGGGTTGGCGGGCAGCGCGACACTCAAATACCAGTAGGCGAGCATAGGCAAATTCAAGATGAGAATGAGCCACGGCAACGCGCGCTTCAAACCCAGGCGGGCGACAAAGTATCCTCCCAGCACGCTGCCCAGGATGAAAGCGCCGCTGCCGAAGACTCCGTAGATGGCTCCCACTTTTTCGGAACTCAACCCCAGACCGCCGCTGGCACGCGCTGCGCGAAGAAAGAGCGGGCCGACCTTAATGACCTGGCCTTCGCCGGCGCGATAGAGAAAGATGAAGATCAGAAGCAGGTAGATATTCTCTTTTTTGAAAAACGTGGCCAGCACGTCGCGGAAAGTCGCGGCCATCTCCCGCAATGTCTCGGAGCCTTTTTCGTCGCCGCCGGTGGGCAGAGTGTGGGCGTGATAGAGGCTGAGCGCGACCAGCACCAGGCCAACGGCTCCGAAGATGACCATCCATGCGCGCACCACCGGGGCCGCAACATGGGCCAGGGCAAATCTCTCGCCCAGAACGCCGACCAGCCAGAGCAAGCCGCCTACCGCTAAGATGCGCGCCAGATTGTAGAAGCCGCCCTGCCATCCGACATAGGCGGCCTGCTCTTTGGTGGTGAGAGCAGCGATGTAAATGCCGTCGGCGGCAATATCGTGTGTGGCGGAACAAAAGCCCAGTAGTGCAAAGATGGCCACCGAGTAGCGGAAGTATCCCGGCATGTTGAGTGAAAGTGCGATCGAGACCAGGCTGAGCCCACCCACGAGTTCGGTGAGGAGCACGAAGAACTTCTTGGTCTTGTACATCTCCAGCATCGGGCTCCAGACCGGCTTCAAGGTCCAGGGCCAGGCCAGCAGGCTGATCGCCAGCGTGGTCACGGCGTTCTTTACGCCCATGTCCTGATAGAAGAACAAGGCCATATAGTTAACGGCGTAAAAGGGAAGTCCTTCGGCAAAGTAGAGAGTCGGCACCCAGGTGGCAGGATGGCGGCGGGTCGGTCGCGCCATGGCGATGGTGCTAGGAACGGCCATGGAATGCCTCTTTTCGGAATGGGATCGCACAGGCAGAGATGTCTCTCATGAATGCATGTTTACCTTCCTATGCACCGGGCTCATTTTCGACAACGGCCTTGGAAAGGTTTCTGGGCCGGTCGACATCTACCCCGTGCTGCAGAGCCATGAAATAGGCGAACAGCTGCAGCGGTACGACCTCGGAGATGGGTAGCAGATACTCCGACGCCGGCTGGATCGGTACGAAATCCCCGACCAACTTGGGCACCTCGGTATCGTCTGCATTGGCAAGGGCGATGACCCTGGCTCCCTGCGTCTTCATGTCGCGCAGTAGTTGCAGCGTGTGCTCGTAACGAAACACCGAGGCTTCGAGGCCTCGATCCACGGTGGCCAGCACCACCAGCGGCACACGGTCGCTGACCAGCGCATTGGGGCCATGCTTCAATTCCCCGGTTGGGTAACCTTCGGCATGAATGTAGGAGGCTTCCTTTAGCTTCAGCGCGCCTTCCCGCGCGATGGCGTAATGAATGCCGCGGCCCAGATAGAGGAAGTCGGAGGCTGAGATGCAACGGCGCGCGAGAGCGGCCATCCGATCGCTCCAGCCGTCCAGTTGAGACTCAATCAAACCGCTCTGGGCGCGCAGCTCTTCGATGTGGCGCGTCAGCGTGGCCCGATCCATCCGGCCTAGACGCTCACCCTCATAGAGCGCGAGCACATACAACACCGCCAATTGACAGGTAAAGCTCTTGGTGGCCGGAATTGCCCGTTCCACGCCGGCAGCCAGCGGCATCGAAACCAGGGCCTCCCGCGCCATGGTCGAGGCGTCGGCGTTGGTGATGGCCAGGGTCTTTTGCCCGCGCCGCGCCGCTTCCCGCAGGGCCGCCAGGGTGTCGGAGGTCTCGCCCGACTGGGAGAGTACAAGCACGCTGGGACGGCGCTGGTCAGGCCTGTCCATGGCGCCGCGACAGCTGTATTCGCTGGCGTATTCCACATCCACGGCCAGACCGCACAGGTCCTCGAGCAGGATTTCCGCTGCCAGGCCGCTATGGCGGCTGGAACCCGAGGCGGCGATCAGAACCTCGCCTTCCGGAATGGACCAGCCGGCAAGCAGACGGCCGACGTCCGGTTTGAGACCTTCGTTGGTCAGATAGAGGGCCAGGGTGCGGCGGAGCGCCTCCGGCTGTTCGTAAATCTCGCGCAACATCTCATGAGGAAAGCTGGGCATCTTTAAACCCCGGTGGCCTGTTTTGGGAGGTGAGGCTCCAGGCTTTGTCGATCATATCACCACTAAATGATCATGATTATGAATAAAATGGCGACCAGGTTGTATTTTTGCAACAAAAAATACCAACCTCGCTACTTTTCTTGTGAGAACGTCAGAGTAGAATCTGTTTCATATGGCCAATTCGATCAATCGACGTTCTGAGCAGATCATCAAGTTCTTGCTCAAGGCCGGCACCGCCACCATTGAGGAGCTGCTCGCAGTTGCCGGGTCCTCTGCGCCCAGCATCCGGCGCGATCTGGCTCGCCTGGAAAACCGGGGCTTGATCCGCCGCACCCATGGAGGCGCTGCGTTGGTGGAACCTCTGCTTTATGAGCCTTTCCGCTACGACAGCTCGTTCCTGGCCCGCGAACAGCGGTTTGCGGCCAGAAAGCGCCACATTGGACTGGCGGCGGCGGAACTTGTGCAGGCCGGGGAGACGGTGGGGTTGACCGCGGGCACCACCACCACCCACATCGGGCGCAGTTTGCGCCACCGGGACAAGATTCAGGTCATCACCAATGCCATCAATATAGGGATGGAACTGTGCAATCAGCCCGGCATTCGCACCTATCTGACCGGGGGCGTGGTTCCCTGGGCATGGTCTTTTTCGCTCACCGGGAATGCCGCGCTGACCTTCCTCGACGATGTGTATATGGACAAGGTCTTCCTGAGTGTGACCGGACTGGATGGAGAGCGCGGAGCCACCACGCTGGAAACCGATGAGGCCCTGGTCTACCGCAAGATGCTCAAGCAGTCAAAACAAGTGATCGTCGCCGCCGACTCAAGCAAGCTGGGCAAGGTCAGTCCCGCCTTCATCTGCCCAGCCAGCGAGATCCACATCCTGATTACGGACACGGGCGCCAACGCCGAAACCCTGGCTCCCTTCGAGCGTCAGGGCATTCAAATCATCCGGGTGTGAGCTCTGCCCCGGTGGCGGCAGTCAATCGGTTCGCATTTCAAGCCACGGGCACCGATTCGCGGCCCATCAGCCGCAGGGCCTGGCGAAGATCGGCTTCCAGCAACGCGGGATCGAAGGCAGAAGGACTGCCAGGACCTTTGCGGGTAAGCGATCCATGCAGACAAGAGACGCCTGACCGGCGCAGAACCTCGACCAGATTGGCCAGTTGCAGCCCTCCTCCAGCCATGATCTCAATGCGCGTCCCGGCCTGGCTGCACAAACGAGCGATGGAATCGGCGCCGCTCAACACATCCGGGGCTCCTCCCGAGGTCAGAAGGCGATCGGCCCCCGTTTCAATCACTGCCTCCAGGGCCTCGGCCAGATCCACCGCCTCGTCAAAGGCGCGATGAAAGGTGACTGCCAGGGGACGGGCTTGCGCCACTAGGGCCCGGCTTCGCTCCACATCCACCCGCCCATCCCGGCGCAGCACACCCACGGCGATTCCTTTTGCCCCAGCCTCCCGTGCCTGCTCAATTTGCCTCTGCATCCGGGCGAACTCTCCCCTGGAGAAGACAAAGTCTCCGCCGCGCGGACGGATCAACACATGGACGGGAAGCGAAATTGCCTGGACGACGGCGGTCATCAGGTCTGAGGAAGGTGTGACGCCCCCGATCGAGAGCTCCGAACAGAGCTCAACCTGGTCGGCGCCCCCGGACTGGGCCACCTGTGCTGCTTCGAAACTCCCGACGCACAACTCAAACAGAAAAGTCTTCATGGACAAATTCGGACAGCTTCCATCTCTCTTAGATTCAATTCTGCCGGCCCCCGTCCTTTAGTGCGTGCGGGAGCCGTTGATTCCACCAGCTTTTTGCTTCTCTGCCTCTCCGAGCTGCGATGAACAAAAAGACGCCATTTGAGCCGGTCAGCCTCCCTGTTCAGGGTCAATCGATCAGCCTCCGTGGGCCGTGTTCTGTCAGTGGTCCAAATATATCGCAAAAACCGTGCGATTGTCTGCGTGTTTTGATCATTAATAGTAAATATGATCAAAATATCTTCCAAGTCCAGGGGTTTTTGCTGGGATATCTTCCCCTGCTGGAAGCCAAGACCCGCTTGTTCCGCCGCATCCGCTGCCCTAAAGCATGGACTCTGCCCAAAATGGATGTGGCTGCCCGGGAGCCGATCTTGCTGCGGGCGAGGTGACCGGCATTGCGCCGGTCTTCCCGCAAAGATCCCCGAGGTTGCGCGCCGCCGGCGCCCGGCCCACAAACCTATCGAGCGGGCTTTCGTGCTCCCTGGGTGGAATGGAGCAAAGCATTTATATTCAATGCATTGTATCGCAATATTCCAGCGTGCTGGAGATGGATCGAGATGGTTGCCGGGGCAGAGTGACGCCCGAAGATCGTGAATCCATCCGGCGCAGTGTTGACGACAGATCGAATCCGGGCGCCCTGGGGCCCTGGCCCGCGAAGGTTTGCAAAGGAAGGCTTTTGGAGGGGGATCGTACCGGGCCCCGATCGCCTTCAGCGGAAATCTCCAGCCATTCCGCTTGGGATCATGAAATCTGGTTAAGGTGTTGATTTTATGGTGAAAATATGGCTGATGCCCAAGTAAATCACCACGGCAATGACCATATCTCTATGTTTTGATCATTTTTTTCTTGTCTTTTCCCATCAGGATGGTCTATAGTCCGCTGAAACGATGATTGAGCGATTATCCGCCATCTGATCATGCCATTGCGAAATTCGTGATAGCGAGATTCCGGGCAGAAGAACCAGCATAGCTGAAAACCAGCCATTGTCGTCCAGGCAGGAGTTGATGGACCCGCGCCGAGTATCACCGAGTCCTAGTTACCCACACCACCACAAGCTGTCTGTGCAATCTCTTCAAAGGTCAGGCAGCCAACCGCAAACTGAAGCTCGATTGAATAGGAGACCCCAGTGAAATTCATTTGCCGGATGTTGTTGACTACAGTCGGCGCCGCTTTCTCATTCGCACTGCTGATAGGGACTGCGTCGACCGCATGGGCTCAGCAGGCTGCTGGCTCAATCACCGGCCTCGTGCTGGATCCCAGTGGATCAGCCGTGGCCAATGCCACTGTAACCGCTCGGGACGTAGACCGCGGAACGAGCTGGAGCACAAAGACGACCAGCGCAGGCCTTTATGAGTTCCCGCAGATTCCGGTGGGCAATGTCGCGCTCAAGGTGGAGGCGCAGGGATTCTCGCCGCAGGCGCGCAATGCGTTCAACCTGGTCCTCAACCAGGTTGCGCGCGTGGATTTCCGCTTGAAGGTGGGCGCGGTAAACGAGACCGTTACCGTGACCGACGCACCGCCGCTGCTGCAGACGGCTTCCACGGACCTGGGAACGCTGATCGACGCCAATGCCGCGGCGACCCTTCCGCTGGCCACCCGCGATATCAACCAGTTGACGCTGCTGGCGCCGGGCGTGCTTACCTCCAACATCTTCGCCTTCGAGTCGCCGCAGACCACTTTCGGCACCGGCCGCCCCTACGTCAACGGCGCGCGCGAGCAGGACAACAACTTCAGCCTGGACGGCATGGACATCAACCAGCCGGACAACAATGAAGTCTCCTACACGCCCAGCCCCGATGCGGTGCAGGAGTTCAACATCATTGTCAGCAATGCCTCTGCCGATTACGGCAACTATGCGGGCGGCGTGATTGTCGAATCGATCAAGTCGGGCACCAACAAATTCCATGGCAATCTGTTCGAGTACGTTCGCAACGACGCCTTCAATGCCAATACCTGGCAAGACAAGGCCAACGGCTCGCTGCTGCTGCCGAATTCGCAGGGCGCCCTTGTCGCCCAATCGGTATTGCCGCGCGCGATCCTGCGTTGGAATGAGTTTGGCGGCACCATCGGCGGACCGATCGTCAAGAACAAGCTGTTCTTCTTCGCGGACGAGGAGACATCGCTCTTCAATCAGCCCGCTACCGCAAACTCGAACCAGTTGATCCCCACCCAAACCGACATGATCGGAAAGAACTCCGGTTCTACCGGCTACTACGACCTTGGATACCTCTGCCAGCAGGGCAACGGCACGACCCCTGGCGTGTTCAAAAACGGAATTTGCGTCGGCGGTTTGCAGCTCTACATGCCTGCGCCCGGAGTCGCCGCCGGGAACCGTGCGCCGATCTTGAACAACCAGATTCCCGTCTCCGCGGTGGACAAGGTGGCCAAGGCTCTTACCGCGCTCCCCGCGTTCATCAACCAGTACACCACCGCGAGCTACTACCAAAGCGGCTATACGCACAACTCCCAGGGCGATATGAAGATCGACTGGCAGCCTACCACCCGCGATCACATCATGGGCCGTTACAGCCAGATGTATACCCATGTGGTTCAAAGCAATGGAACCGACGTGTTGTCTCCGAACCTGGAGAGGGAATATCCGCTGAAGAACATCGTGGTGGATTACGTTCGCACGATTTCCCCGAACCTGGTTAATGAGTTCCGGGTGGGCACGCAGATTTTCCCGGCGAACGACCAGAACTACACCATGGCCACCAGCAGCAACGTCAACACGGCGATCGGGCTGACCGGCGTCCCCGTGGGCATTCTGCCCTCGATGGCGATCGGTTATGGTTCCATCGGCAATGCGGATGGCGTCGAGGTCTTCCACGACACCACGGATCAAATCGAGGATTCGCTCACCTGGATCCACGGCAAGCACTCGATCCACACCGGGTTCCAGTTTTACAAGTACATGATGAACGACACCTATGCGGGCAACAACGGCGAGGCCGGCTCATTCAACTTCAGCGGCCAATACTCGAATAACACCGGCGCGGCGAGCGGGAGCCAGTACGCCGACTTCCTGCTGGGCCTGCCGAGTTCGGTTGCCGTAGGCGCCCCCTTCCATTTCCACCTCACCAACAGCCTGTTCGGCGGCTTTGTGCAGGACACCTACCAGGCCAGTTCGCAATTGACCCTGAACCTGGGCCTGCGCTACGAAGTGGTCACCCCGCGCGGCGACAAGACAGCGAACAACAACGTCAACTTCGACAAGGTCACGGGCACGCCGGAGATCGGCACAAACTACAACACCTATTACGGAATCGGCGACTTGCAGCCGCGCTTCGGCCTTGCCTGGAAGCCGGAATGGGCGCCGAATTCGGTCGTCCGCCTGGCCTACACCATCTCCAGCTATATGGAAGGCAACGGCATCAGCAACATGGCCGTCATCAATCCTCCCAATTCCATCGCGATCAATCAGACAAATCTTCCGGGCGGGACGGCAGCGTTAGGGTATCCGCAATACACCCTGTCGAACGGCTACGCGCCCTACCAGAATGCCTGCACGGCCGCTCAACTGATTGCCGCCGGCACCACAGGCACTCCGTCTCCCTGCCTGAGCGGGGCGGTAACGCATGCCACCGATCCCAATCTCCGCCCGGCCATGAACCAGCAGTGGAACCTGACCGTGCAGCACCAGTTCAAAGGCAACCTGACCGCGTCTTTGGGGTATGTGGGCAACAAGGACGACCACATGTCCGACATCTATTGGTACAACCAGAAGGTTCTGACCTCTGCTACGCAGGTAGTGACGGATGGAGCCGGCAATCAAGTCACAGTTCCGGCCGTTGCCCCTGGCCCGTTCATGCAGAATCTGGTGAAGGCTGGCGTAGGTCAGGCTCGCTACAACGCTTCCGACGCCATCTCCCGCTATGAGGCGATGATGGCTACCCTGTCGCAGAAGAACTTCCACGGTCTGGATTTGCAGGCCAACTTCACTTGGTCGAAGTGCCTGAGCAACTCGCTGGGTTACTTCGGCTCCTATGGAGATGAAGAAGGCCTCGGCGAACAGCAGAACGAAGGCGGCGGCAACTTCTTCCAGAATGAGTACAACCCCAAGGGCGACTACGGCAAGTGCACCATCGACGCAGCCGCGGCGTTCAATGCGTATGCGCTCTACAACCTCCCGTTTGGCCGGGGCAAGCAGTTTGGCAGCAACGTGCCCCGCGCCGTCGACGAAGTGATTGGCGGCTGGAATCTGGCGTTCGACACCACCTTCCGCTCCGGCTTTGCGGTTACTCCCTATGCCGGCGAGTGGATGGGCTCGTTCAATCCGGCAGCGGCCTCCAACCTCACCGCACCCTCCTATGTGCCCCGCGCCAGTTGCCCAAGCGGCTCGTCATTCGGCCAGAGCATGCAATTTGCGCAGATCGGCGGCAGCATCGGTATGGTGAACCTGAATCCCAAGGCGGTCACTGACCAGGCGGACGGCGCCTTTGGCACTTGCCAGGTCGGCTCGATGCGCGGTCCGGCCCTCAAGACGGCCGACCTCAACGTGAACAAGACCTTCCCCATCACCGAGAAGGTCAACGTGACGTTCATGGCCCAGTTCATGAACCAGACCAACACGCCCATCTTCAGCATTCCGAATACCTGGGACGACAACTACAGCTCGTGCGAGTACTGCACAGGCGTCCGGACCACCGGCTATAGCGGCGGCGGATACGGGACGGTCGGCGTCTACGGATTGATGGATGGGTC
>Ga0181529_10004857_pt1 | contig 14307 bp, 8 predicted proteins | sample PEATcosm2014_Bin_36_FD_119763 | JGI IMG/M metagenome (GOLD analysis project Ga0181529, IMG submission 119763) | Peatland microbial communities from MTU Mesocosm Facility, Houghton, MI, USA - PEATcosm2014_Bin10_30_metaG | ecosystem: Environmental > Terrestrial > Soil > Wetlands > Peat | place...
ACGGACTTGGCGGAGAGCCGTATGCGGGAAATCCGCACGTACGGTTCGGGTAGGGAGGGGGACCGGGCAACCACCCCCTTACCTACATCCGCAGGCCGATTAGCGCAGGACTTCAGTCCGGTGCCTCGCCTCGGCGTGGTCGCAGGATCGCTCCGGCGGCCCGCTCCGGCGGCCCGCTCCGGCGGCCTGCACCGGCGGCTCGCACCGGCGGCTCGCACCGGCGGCTCGCACCGGCGGCTCGCACCGGCGTCCCGCACCGGCGGCTCGCACCGGCGGCCCGCTCCGGCGGCTCGCACCGGTGTCCCGTCCCGCACCGGCGGCTCGCACCGGCGGCTCGCACCGGCGGCTCGCACCGGCGGCTCGCACCGGCGGCCCGCACCGGCGGCCCGCACCGGCGGCCTGCACCGGCGGCTCGCACCGGCGGCCTGCACCGGCGGCTCGCACCGGCGGCCTGCTCCGGCGGCTCGCACCGGCGGCTCGCACCGGCGGCTCGCACCGGCGGCTCGCACCGGCGGCTCGCACCGGCGTCCCGCACCGGCGGCTCGCACCGGCGTCCCGCACCGGCGGCTCGCACCTGCGGTCTGCACCGGCGGCTCGCACCTGCGGTCTGCACCGGCGGCATGCACCGGCGGCTCGCACCGGCGGCCTGCTCCGGCGATACGGCGATATGGCGAAAGGGGGTCGATCGACAATGTCTGTCCTGCTTTGGGAGGCGGTTGCAGAGCCTACGGAGCGGTTTCCGAGATGCCACTGCTCGGTGATTCAGGAGCTGGCGAGTGGCGATATCGTCGTCGGCTGGTACGCCGGAGAGGACGAGGCGCGGCCCGACGCCGCCTATGTGCTGGCTCGCCGCAGGCCCGGCGCCGATCGGTTCGACCCTCTCGCCATCGTCGCCGACACGCCGGGAAAGCCGGAGGGGAACGGCATCCTGTTTCAGGTGGCGAGCGGAGAGCTGCTGCTTATACACGGCACGATGCACGGCGAGCTGGATGGCCCTCCCGGTCCCGGAGTGCGCTGGGAAACGTGCGATCTAAAGATCCGGCGCTCAACCGACGACGGCCGCACCTGGACCGAGGACGAGATGATCGCGCCCGATCTCGGCCATGTTCCGCACTGCAAGCCTATCCGGATGAGCAACGGCGAGATCATCTTCGGCACCGAGTACACGGGCGACCATTCTCGCTTCTGGATCAGCGGGGATGAGGGCCGCACATGGACGATGACCGGCTCGGTCCCCGGCAAGAACAACGAGCAGCCGGCCATCATCGAACGAGCGGACGGCTCGCTGCTCGCCCTGCTCCGTCCCGACGATGAGGAGCCGCGCATCTACTCGTCCAGTTCGTTCGACAACGGCCGCACATGGACGCCTACCGAGCGGACGCCCTTCGCCTGTCCCTATTCCGCAATCGACGCCGTCAAGCTCTCAGACGGACGCATCGTCCTGGCCTGGAACCGCGATCGGAACGAGCGCAATCCGCTCGCGCTCGCAATGAGCGAGGACGAGGGCGAGACCTGGCCCTACGTCCGGGATCTCGTCACGGGCGAGGGCGAGTTCCACTATCCGGCGATCGTCCAGTCGGCCGACGGTCTGCTGCACATCTCGTTCACCAACAACCGCACGACGATCGATCACGTGGTCCTGACGCCCGACTGGATCATGGGCAAGGGCGACGCCCTTCCGCCCTGGACCTCCGCCGGCCGGCGGACCATCTAAGCGGTCGCACGGGGTCCTTTCGTACTCTTCCGATCTCGGCCGCTTTACACCTCGATCCGGGGATTGGCTGCAAGCGAACAAATATTCAAAGATCATCATTCCGCCGTAACACTTCGCACGGCTGCGGTCCCGGCCGATCCGCTGCGACCGGCGAGATGAGGTGAACATGAAAGCAGCGCAAACGAGACGCGAGATGATTGCCACCGCGATGGCGGCGGGAATCGCGCTCTCGGGCGAGGCGCGCGGCCATGAGGCGGTAAGCTGGCGACATGTTCCGCGCTGGCGCGGGTTCAACCTCACCGAGATGTTCTGGGAGCCCGGCAGCCCCTATCTGGAAAGCGATTTCGATATGCTCGCCGGCTGGAAGTTCAACTTCGTGCGCCTTCCTCTGGACTACCGCATCTGGACGATCGAGCCCGGGCGGTACCGGGAGGATGGGCTGAAAGTGATCGACCGGGCGGTCGCATGGGGCAGGGAGCGCGGGATTCACGTCGACGTCTGCCTGCACCGCGCGCCGGGATACTGCGTCAGCCCGCCGAAAGAGAAGTTCGATCTCTGGGCCGATTCGCCCGGAGGCGAGGAGGCGCGAAGGCAGTTCGCGGCGACGTGGCGCATGCTCGCCGAGCGGTACCGGGGAATTCCCTCTTCCGAGGTATCGTTCAATCTCGTCAACGAGCCGGGGTTCGTATCGAGCGTCGCCTACCTGCGCGCCGCCAAGGCCGCCGTCGAAGCCATCCGCTCCGTGTCGCCCGACCGCCTCATCCTCGCCGATGGCGTATTCTGGGGCACGAGGCCGGTTCCGGATCTCATCCCACTCAAAATAGCCCAGAGCACGCGCGGCTACACTCCGATGGAGCTTACGCACTATCAGGCGAGCTGGGTGCCGGGCTCGGATAAGCTCCCCGTTCCGACCTGGCCGCTCACGAAGGGCGGCTACGACAAAGACAAGCTCCGACAGGTGATGATCGAGCCATGGAAAGCCTTTGAGGCGAAGGGAGCCGGCGTCCACGTAGGCGAGTGGGGCTGCCACAACCGCACGCCGCACGCCGTCGTGCTCGCCTGGATGCGCGATCAGCTCTCGCTATGGCGCGAGGCCGGCTGGGGCTGGGCCATGTGGAACCTTCGCGGCTCTTTCGGACCCCTGGACAGCGAGCGCGCCGACGTGAAGTACGAGAGCTTCAACGGCCACAAGCTGGATCGCGAGATGCTGGAGCTTCTAAGGCAGGGATGAGGCCGGCGGAGTGCCTTGCGGCCGGGCTTCGCCCTCACCCCACCGCGGAATCGCCGCTGTCCGGCATTGCGTCCGCAGGACGCTTGGCTGCAGGCCGATTAGCGCAGGACTTCAGTCCGGCGGCTCGCTCTCATCCGGCCGCCTCGCTGCCGGGGGTTGGATGGTTTCTCGCATCGTCCCTCACCTCCGCACGGGCCAGTGCTTGCCCGCGAGGGAGGCGTACAGGGCGGGTTCGTTATCGATTGCGCGCTCGATCGTGACCCGATTATAAGCCTCCAGCCGGCTCGTGAAGACGGCCAGGATTCCGAAGCAGATCAGCAGACAGGCCGCTATCGTGCCGGCGATTCCCGCCAGTCCGCGCGCCACACCGAGCAGAATCGGCACGCGGCAGCGCCGGCTCACGATTCCAAGCACGCATATCAGCAGCACAGGGAGAGCTACGACGACGCAGCCGCCTGCGTATGCCCAGTAGACTTTGAGACCCGGGACTATCCCGGTCACGATGCGCACGAACGGTGAGATCGCAGCGCCTGCCTGCCAGGAGATAACCGCGCCGAGAAGCGCCGAGCCGGCGAAGCAGAGGGCCAGGTTTCGGAAGCCGCGCAGCGCTCCGATCGCGCCCATACACGTCGCCAATATGGCGAGCAGGCCGGAAGCCGCGAGGAGGCCGAGGGACCATGGCGGCGGAGCTCCGGCTCGATACGCGGTGACGACGCACGCCGCGGCCAGGCAGACGATGGCGGCGCCGCCGAGCATCGCGATCCGGCGATTGTCCGGCGCGCTACCGGCCCGGATGACCGGGCGCCGGGTTATGTAGCCTCCTGCCAGAGCCAGAAGCCCCATCCAGACCGCGCCGCTCAGAGCAAGGATGCCGGCGGTCCAGAGCATCGCCGTGGTGACGCAGTCGACGCCGGCCAGGACCCCTGCCGGCTGCGCGGCAATTCCCGCCTGAAAGATGGATCGCCCCTCCTGGCAGACCTGCGCTTCGGCATCCAGATTCGAGATGTCGCCGGCGTGCCCGATCTGCGTGAGATAGGCCCTGTAGGCATCCAGAGTTCTGGTTCTCCTCTGCTCCGCGCCGGACGTGCCGGCACGCTCCGGAGGAGCTCCTCCCGGGCGAGCCATAGCGACGTTCCAGATCGCAACGCCGACGAGGCTGCCTATGACGATGTGCGAATTGTCGAGCATCCGGATGCCGATCTGCTGCACGCATCTGCGGATCGCAAGGCCCTCCTCCGGCCTGCCGGCCTGCTCCGCCCTTACGGCCTGCACCACAGCCATCCTGCTGGTGGATCGCAGCATCGCGTACTCCGGAAAGAGGGTGGCGCACGCCACGCCGAGCCGCGCAAGAGCGCTTCCTGCGCCGAAGGCGGCGTCGATCAGCCTGAGCCTGCCCCGGACCTCGTCGTCGAAGTACTCGCGCCATGTCGGCCTGGCGGCGGCTCGCTTCAGCGCATCCAGCGCCTCGGCGTCACGATGCAGCGCGAACAGAGCTGCAGACGCCATCGCCGGAAAGTAGCCGTTGTCCGGATCGAGCCTCTCGCCCTCGGCCGCATCCTGCAGGAAGGCGGCCAGAGCAGCCTGGTCTGGCGGCTCCGATGCCGCCGCCTTCGCTCCGGATCCGCCTGCGGTAAGCTCGCTCTCCTCCGGGCGGTGGCTGCGTGCAAGGCTCGTCGCCGCCCACCGGAGCGCGTTGGCATAGATGGACGCGCGCCCAGGGAAGCGGGAGGCCAGAGCCCGGATGCGCGCCACGTTTGCCTGAGAGGTATCTTCACTGGTAGATCCGGTATCGGCGGCGTTTGCAAGCTGAATCTGGAGATCGTCCGGGCGCCGCTCCGCCGCCCGGCTCTCCTCCTGCAGCCAGCTCTTCCGTTCGGCAGGTGTCTGATCGCCTATCGGCAACAGCGGATCGGACCTGAGCGCGGTATAGCCGGCCTGTGCGCCGACGATCCAGCGTGTCGAGGGCCAGATGAGCAGCGCAGCGGTAAGGCCGATCGCCGCTCCGGCGATCCACTGTTTGACGCGTATCTCTCTGTTCATGCGAGCGCCGCCTTTCTATCCGGACTCAGGTCCGAATGCAGGTCCGGCTCCTGGGGCTGCGGAGCTTCGGCCGGGCGCGGAACGGGCCGGCGAGCCAGCGCCTCGACGTCGAGCAGCGATAGGCGCGTCAGGTCGACGTTGTCGAGCGAGAGGGCGGGCAGAGCGGCCTGCGCCCCGGCAGTCTCCGACACCGGCGTCGGTGAGTTCGGCGACGGAGCGGACCACCTGAGCAGAATGAGCGTTACCGCCAGCGCGCAGACGGCCGCGTGGACCATGGGCCGCACGGATGTCAGGCGAGCCGGCCAGCCGGACTGCGGCTCGGCCAGCGCCGCCAGGATGCGGGCGTTGAACCCATCGCCGGGCGCCGGAACGGGTATGGAATCCAGCGCTCGCCTCAGCCTGTCGTCGTTCGTATTACACACTTTCGGTCTCCTCGACCGCTCTTTGCCAGAGCTCCTGGAACTGCGCTCGTGCGGCATGGAGCCGCCAGCGCACGCGGCCGACCGGAATGCGCAGAACCTGCGCGATCTCTTCGTACTCCAGGCCCTCCAGCTCCCTGAGCACCAGCATGGCGCGCATCGGAGGGCTGAGCTGAGCCATGAGCGACTTCGCGACGATGAGGAGTTCGACGTCCGCGATCTCGCCGCCGGAGGCGGCGAAGCCATCGTCCGGCGTCTCGAGCGGCCTCTCCCGGCGCCACCAGGCGAGCCTGCGCCGATCCAGGCAGACGCGCACGACGATGCTGTAGAGCCAGGTGTAGAATCGGCCCTCGTTGCGGTAACCGCCGAGGCTGCGGAATGCGTGGATGAACGCGTCCTGCGCGGCGTCCTTCGCCTCTTCGGCGTCGCCCAGCACGTGTGCGGCAAGCCGAACGACCCGGACCCGATATCGCGAAACGAGCCAGTCGACGGCGCCGGCATCGCCTGCGCACGCCCGCTCTATCTGCTCCATCTCCCGGCGATCGACCGTAGCCTCCTTCGATTCGGCTGCAGCGATCTTGCCGGCGAATTCGCTCACCATTCCGTCTCTCCTCTATTGAATGAGACGGGCAAGCAGCCGGGATTAGTTAGCGAAAGAGCTCAGGGAAGTTGTAGACGCAAAAGAGGATCGGGGAACGAGGCGTGCGACGGTTCTTGGGCGATCCATCAAGGATTCAGCACGGACTTGATCTTCTCGGCAAGCTGGGAAGAGGTGTACGGCTTCTGAATGAAGCCGGCAAACCTCTTGTTCACAAAGTGGCCGACCGCCTCATCCTCGCTGTAACCGCTCGTCAGAACAACCCTGGCGTCGGGATCGATCGACCTAATATGCGTGAGCGCCTCGTCGCCGCCCATGACCGGCATCGCCATGTCCAGAATGACGACCGAGATCCGGTCGCGGTGTTGGCGGAACAGGTCCACGGCCTCCTGCCCGTTCTCCGCGGTCATTACGGTGTAGCCGTACCGCTCCAGGCCCAGCCTTGCCACGCGGCGCACCAGCTCTTCATCGTCGACGACCAGCGCAAGCCCGGATCCGGCAAGATCCTTCCGCACGGCTGCCTCTTCGCGGGTCCGGCGAGCGGCCTCGTGAGCGGGCAGGTAAACATCGAATGTCGTGCCCGCGCCCGGCGCGCTGCTCACGTTAATCGCGCCTTTATGGCCGCGAACGATGCCCTGCACGGCGGCCAGACCCAGCCCGCGTCCCATGAACTTCGTCGTAAAGAACGGATCGAAGATCCTGGATTTCGTCGCCTCGTCCATACCGCAGCCGTCATCCCGAACGCGCAGCAGCACGTACCGGCCCGGCGCCAACTCCGACCGGCCGGGGCCCCGGCCGCCCGCGTCGATCCGGCCATGCTCCGGCGGGATCTCCTCGACGCTCGTGGTGACCTGGACCGTTCCGTTACTCTCTTCGATGGCCTCCGCACCGTTGATTATGAGGTTCATCACGAGCTGGTGCATCTGAGTTATGTCGGCTTCGATCTGCGGCAGGCAATCCTCGAGGTCGAGCCGGAGCCCGACGTTCTTCGGGATCGACGCCTGGATCAGCGTGATGATCTCGCGGATCAGAGCGGATAGGTCGATGAGGCCGACGACGAAGCGCCCCTTGCCGGCATAGGCGAGCATCTGCTTGGTCAGGTGCGCGGCGCGCTCGCCAGCATGCAGCACGCCCTGGAGCAGCGCGAAGTTCGGGCTTTCGGCCGGAGTCGCGTCGAGCGCCAGGCTGGCGTTGCCGATGATCCCGACCAGCAGGTTGTTGAAGTCGTGAGCGAGCCCGCCGGCCAGTACGCCGAGGCTCTCCAGTTTCTGAGTCTGGCGAAGCTGCTCGGCGATCCGTTTCTGCTGCGTCAGATCGAGGACGAACGTAACGCATGAGTCCTGCGTTTCGAACGGACCTTCCAGAAATGAGGAGCCGAGCAGAATGGGAACGCGCGTTCCATCCTTGCGGACGTACTCTTTCTCGTAAGGCTCGCACAGGCCTATCTCGCGGAGGGTTTGCTGCGCGCGAAGGTCCAGATCCCTGTACTCCGGCGGCGTCAGGTTTGCCCAGCGGATTGCGCCTGCCGCCAGCTCCTCCCTCGAGTAGCCGATCAGGTTGAGATAGGCGTCGTTCGCATCGATAACTCGCCCGTCGAAGTTGGCGAACGACATGGCGAAGATATTCGTGTGGAACAGACGGCGGAAGCGCGCTTCGCCCGCCTGCTTCGTCTCCTCGGCCGCCTTGCGAACGCGGGTCAGCTCGATGAGCCCGTCGACGCGGGCGATCAGCTCGCGGGCGCTGAACGGCTTGATCAGGTAGTCGTCCGCGCCCGCCTCCAGCCCCTCGACCCTGGACTCCTCGCCTGCGCGCGCCGAGAGCAGAATGACGGGCAGAGAGAGAGTTTCGGGATCCGCGCGCAGGGCCTGGAGCAGGCCGAAGCCGTCCAGCCCGGGCATCATCACGTCGGTGAGAAGAAGGTCCGGCATGCGCGCGCGCACACGCTCCAGGGCCTCGGTCCCGTTCGAAACGGTCTCCACGTCGTACTTCGGCGCCAGCAGACGCGTGAGATAGAAGCGTATGTCGGCGTTGTCGTCGGCAATGAGCAGTCGCCCTGGCGCGGCGGGCGACCCGGTCAGCCCGGCATTCTCCGAAAGCGTCAGATCCGTAATCTCGGACGGCGTCGCGTCGCCGGCGCCGGGCAGCCATCGCAGCGCCTCGTCGACGTAGGCAGATGCGTCGGCCTCGGCGTGAGCCTCGGTGCGGGAGCCGGCGATGCGCTCGGTCGGAAGGTGCGCGCTTCCCAGCGGAATGCGGACGATAAAGCTGCTGCCCTTGCCGGCTGCGCTCTCCGCCGTCACCTCGCCTCCGTGCAGCCGCACCAGTTCGCTGACCAGAGCCAGCCCGATTCCTGCGCCCTCGTGCGTGCGCGACTTCGTCGACGCGATGCGATGGAACCGTTCGAAGATGCGAGGCAGCTCCTCTTTCCCGATGCCGACGCCGGTGTCGGTAACGCGAAGCTCCACGTGGCCCGGGCCGGGTCGGACAGAGATGGTGACGCCGCCCGAGAACGTGAACTTGAACGCGTTGGAGAGCAGGTTCAGGACGACCTTCTCCCACATGTCCCGGTCCACAAAAGCGGGTTCCGGCAGAGGCGGGCAATCTATCGTTAGGTAGAGACCGGCGCGGGCGAACGCCGTGTGGAACATGCTGGCCAGCTCCGCCGTGTACACTGCGAGATCGACCGGCTCGTAGACCGCCTGAATCCGCCCGGCCTCCAGCCGGGAGAAGTCCAGCAGCGTATTGACCAGCTTGAGCAGGCGGCGGCCGTTGCGCCGGAGCAGGTCGAGATCGTCGCCTGCGAGGAGCTGCTCGGATTCCGGCTTGCCCAGCGCGTCCTCTATGGGACCGAGCAGCAGAGTAAGCGGCGTGCGAAGCTCATGGCTCACGTTGCTGAAGAAGGCGGTCTTGACGCGGTCCAGCTCCGCGAGCGCGTCGACGCGCATGTGCGCCTCTTCATAGGCCTCCGCGTTGCCGATCGCGGCGGCGATCTGGCCGGCGACAAGATGCAAAAAGCCCTCGTAGCCATCGTCCAGAAGCCGGTAGGGATTGAGACCGGCGACGAGAGCTCCCGCCAGCCCGGACTTTCCGGAGGCGGGGATCGGCAGGACGACGGCTCTCGTCGGCGGCTTCTGCCATGCGCCGGAGGGGAGGGTTCCGAACTCGGGGCCGAGATCGCAAGCGATGCTGGGAACACCGGTCCGTGCGAGCTCGGCGAGCGGCCAGACGGATTGGCAATCGATGCTAACGACATCGGGCGCGGCGTCGTGTCCTCTCGCGATGCCCGTTGCGCCGGCAAGCATGAAGGTTTCGCCATCCGGCTCCAACAGGTAGATGAGCGCGAAGGGCAGGTCCCGCGAGTTCACCTTCAGGCTGGCCGCGCTCAGCCTGCATGCGGCCTGGATGGTGCGGGCATCCGCCGTTCGGGTGGCCAGTTCGCGCAAGAGGCCGAGCTGGCGTCCGCCGATGATGCGCTGCGTGTCGTCGCTGTTGGCGCAGAGGATGCCGCCCGGCCCGCCCTCGTCGTCCGGAACGGGACTGTAGGAGAATGTGTAGTAGGTCTCCTCCTGGTAGCCGTAGCGCTCCATGATGAATAGAAGGGCCTCGTCGTACGTCCCTTCGTTGCGCGTCATGGCGTACTTAGCGCGTGGCGCGACCTGATCCCAGATCTCTCTCCAGACGACGGATGCCGGCTGTCCAAGCGCGCCCGGATGCTTACCGCCAAGGATGGACCGGTACGCGTCGTTGTAGAGATTGATCAGCGCTTCTCCCCACCAGACGAACATGGGCTGGCGAGACGTGAGCATGATGCGGACGGCGGTTTTGAGCGACCGGGGCCAGTCCGCGACGGGGCCGAGAGGAGATTGCGACCAATCCATGCGGCGCATGAGCTCACCCAGCTCCCCACCTCCTGAAAGAAAGCCGGCGGCCGACCCTGCGCGAGGTCCAGATATATCCAATGAGTCCAATAGCCTCTCCAAAAGAGCGGTCAGGCGCTTCGCGACGACGAGCGACCCTTCCTTCGGAATAAGTCCGCTTCATTCGTTCGATGCGCGCTGCCGGCTATCCTGCTCGCATCCGGCGGCTGAGGGACGGATTCGGGCAATTGCAGGAGGATGTTCGAGGAGTCGGGGATGGGCAGCAACGCACGCGATCCGGCGCGCCGGATCTCACTCAGGATCAAGCAGGGGTTCGATCTCGCCCCAGAGACCGGAGGTCGCGTATCACCGTGATACGGGCGTCATCCTCTCCGCTCGGCGTATCGCGCACGGATCTTCCTCCATTTTTCGGTCACCTCGGCGTCGTCGGGTCGGATGTCCCGAATGCCCATCGCATCGGCGAAGTTCATGATGCTGAGAAACGCCTTGAGCCTATCGGCGAATGTGGCTTTGCGCATTCTGTCGATCTCGATCTTGCGCAGCGACGCGTATCCCGCCTGCTGCCGTTTGACGATCTGCTTATGCATTTCGAGATCCATCGCGCAACCTCCAGAGAAGAGGACGCCTAACCCCGTACGACTCGCCGGCCGACCTTCGGCGCGCGACGGAATCGCGCGGCGCGCGCGTCCGCCATTGATAAGTATACACTCATCGACTTTTCGTCTGCGCCCGACGAACGTCAGTCCGGGCGCCGCAAGAGACGATCGCGGCGCTCATTGCGCCGGCGCCATCTGCAGCAACAGCGTTTCGCCCGGTTTGACCGTGACGAGATGCGTGGGCGAGGCGATCGAGACGCTGCCGACGGCGAGGCCGCCCGGTACGCTCTTCAGCTCGTCCCGGACCGCGCCGTCGAAGAGCGATCGGCCGCCGGCCGCACGCTCGAACGTGAGTCGCGCCGACGCCGGCTTCAATCCGGCGTTGAAGACCGTGAGATAGGCGCCGAAGCGCTCGACCCATATCTCCGGCCTGTCCGAGCGAACGTGCGTGATCGGCTCCCATCCGGCCGAAGAGACCTTCGAGATGAGCGGAATGTAGCGCCTGAAGAGATCGCGGTCGCGGTTGTAGAGATCCGGATTCTGCCAGTAGGGATGGGATGCGCCGTCCACGCTGAACATGCTCGGGAAGATGCCGTAGAAGAGGCAGCGCTGGAAATATCTCTCGACGTCGGCGTGGCTGAAGCGAGTGAAATCCGTGTTCATCAGGAGCAGGTAGGGCTTGTGGGAGCAGAGCGTGCGCCGCAGGTTCATTATCGCGTCCGAGTCGGGCTTCCATTCGCCGTTGGTCATCCAGTTCGTCTCTGTGCCGAGGACGTCGAGCAGGCCGGCGAAGGCGTTGAACCGCCAGGGCGTGGAGTTGGCCATCAGCAGCCTATTGCGCTCTCGCAGGCGGTCTCGAAGCCGGCGTGTGTACTCCCAGACCGCAAACCAGGTGGGAAGGGTGGGCTTGAGATCGTTCATGCCGAACGTCAGGTCGAGCGAGCTTGCGGCCAGGTTGCTCGGACGATAGTCCAGCCGATCGGCCCAGCCCTCCAGCGAGTCGAGGTATTCGCCGGCAAGCGAGCCCTTAGCTTGCGGGCCATAGCGCTTTGCGGCCTCGTCGAGGTCGAAGTTGAGCCGCGCCTTCGTCCATTCGCCGGCAGGCGCCTCAATGCCGGGCGTGGGGTTAAGCGTCCAAACGCAGCCGTCCGTGCCGAAGGCGCTCAGGAATATCACGTCCAGCCTGCCGTCGATGCCGCAGACGCCGGAGTCGAACACCGCCTGCGCCCACTTCCGCTTCTCCGCATCCGGCCCGGTCAGATCGTGTTTCAGGATCGCCACGGCCGAATCGTAGTCGCGCGGAACGCCGGGCTTCATCGCCATCCAGTATGTCATGGGCTCGGTGTAACGGAAGGGCAGCACATCCAGCCGGTTGTCGGCCGCCACGGTGTCGTCGCCCTCGTGGTAGCCGAAGTGGAAATCCTCCGGATTCGGAATGCTTGAAGGCGACGTGAATGGGATCCAGATGCCCTCTTTCATCGCTCGCCGCCGGAAACTGTCCGGAAAAAGCCTGTAGTATCGTTGCGCAGCCGAGCGGAATCCCCAATCCGGGTCGACGTCGTAGGCGCGCACGTCGATGGGGACGGCGTTGCGCCGCTCGCCGCGGCCCGGCGCCCACACGTCTACGGCGGCGTAGAGCAGGTGCGACGAACCGTGGAATCCGAGGCGGACGATGCGGGGTCCCATCGGAACGGCAATCGCGCGGCCCGCGCCTCCCGCTGTGACGCAGGCGAACGGGTAGAGCGACAGGCCGCCCGTCGCGCCGACGTTCACCTGCGTCAGGTTGGTGCAATCGCCGCCGCCGGCAAAGCGCAGTGATCTGATGTCGCTCCACCAGACCGTCTCCTTGATCCGGAACCTCTCGACGTAGTAGATCGTGAGCGCCCGCCCGCGAGCCTGCAGGTTGCGGACGGTGCGCGGTCCGCGTCCGCGGGCGTTCGAGATCGCGACGCCCAGCGCCTCCGCGGGACTGTCTCTCCCGTTCGCCGGCTTGAATGGGACGATCGGGGAGTCGGCGCTCACGTCACGTACGAACCATCCGGTCCTCGCCGCCTTCGGCAACTCCGGCGGGGCGATCGGCTGGCTGTCGAAGATGCCCGAGCCCGAGAGCTGGCGGGCCTGGACGTCGTCGAACCAGACGGCGCCGGTGTGGCTGCGGAAGAGGACATAGAGGTGCAGCGTGCGGATGGGCTGGGGCGCGACGACGAGCAGCTTGCGCCGCTGCCAGTCGTGCGTGCCCGGGTCGAAGGGCGCGTTCCGGCCCCAGAGCGGTTTGCCGTCGCTAAGATCGAGATCGACGTAGAGCGAATAGTCGTCGTCGGGGGCGCCGCTCACGCCCTCGGCGCGGCTCCAGCCGGTCACGAGAACGGGCGCGGCGACGCGCTGATCGAGCCGGATGTCGATGGACGCCCCGCTCCGCTCGCCCTGTTTCGCGTTTGCGCACCGGATGGAGCGTGCGCCCGAATGCCGGATGCCGGATACCGGCTCGAAGCCCTTGCCGTAGGGCTTCCATGCGCTCGACGCGGCCGAAGTATGCTCAAAGCCGGGATCGATGATCAGGCCCGGCGTGTCTGCGCCGGCCACGCGGCAGCCGAGTAAGACCGTCGCCAACAGGGGGAATAGAGTACGAGATCTGCCCATAGTGATCTGTCGACCATAGTGCGGGTCTTCCGCCTCCGCTCCGCCCGAGGCGGCATAGCGAGAACGCGGCTGTGACATCGCGTCGGAATCCTCCCGTATTATACTACCGGAGCCAATTGGCCGGCAGGGTTCATGCGGAGGTGAGCTATGGAGACGTTAGTCGACTTCCGGATTCACAGGCGCGAGTGTATGCGCCGGATCGCCGCCCGATCGATGTTGGCGATCGCGCTTTTCGGGCTGCTTGCGGCGCTCGCAGGCTGCGGGCCGGCCCAGCTCTCTTTCTCGCCGGACGGCAAGCGCGTGGAGCTGGCCTGGATGGATCGCAACGCGATCGAGATCGTTACGGCGGAACTCGATTCGCACCGGTTCGACGTGGTGGCGCGATATCCGGGCCACATGGTCCGCAGGAAGGGTCAGCCCGAATGGTCCGGCGAAGCGCCCCAGAATATGATCGGCTCGCAGGCCGCCTGGTCGCCGGACGGGCGCCTCCTTGCCTGCCCTGTGGCGAACACGCTGAACGGGACGGCGCGGGTCGACCTGATCGACGTCGTCCGGCATGGCAGGCGACCGCTGACGGGCGTGAAGCTGGATTCCCTGGCTTTCAGCCGCGACGGAAAGATCCTTGCGGGTCTATACCAGCGCGAGCTTCCCAAACCGAAGCGCAAGGGGCAGGCGCCGTCCAGGCTGCTCGAATTCCGCGAATACCGCGTCGCCGACGGCCGGCTAATCGCGCGCCTCAAGGTCGACACGGACGTGGGCGAATTGCCGTCGGCGCCCGTATGGCTACCCGGCTCTCAGACGGTCGCTTCGATCGTGAAGAAGAGCCTCGTGCTGATGGACGCGCAGCGCGTGCGGACGGTGAAGGACGACGGCGACGTGCTATCGATGCAGCTCTCCGCCGACAAGCGCTCGCTCATGGTGGTAGACAAGAGCGGGGTGAGGCTCCGCATTCGAAATCTTAACATCGCGACGGGCGCATTCACCGGCGAAGGCACGACCGTCCGCGTGCCGGATCTGAAGCCGGACGCCCGGCTTGAGTTCCGACACGTGACGTACGGAGCAGTTTCGCCCGACGGCCGGAGCTTCGCGTTCGTCGCCACTTTCATCTACCCGTCTCCGGATGAGACGTATCATGACGGCGAGGCGAGCGCGGCGTACGTCGTGAGCCTGAAGCCGGACGCGCGTCCGCGC
>Ga0181529_10004859_pt1 | contig 14303 bp, 6 predicted proteins | sample PEATcosm2014_Bin_36_FD_119763 | JGI IMG/M metagenome (GOLD analysis project Ga0181529, IMG submission 119763) | Peatland microbial communities from MTU Mesocosm Facility, Houghton, MI, USA - PEATcosm2014_Bin10_30_metaG | ecosystem: Environmental > Terrestrial > Soil > Wetlands > Peat | place...
GCCAATGCCGATCGAGCTGCTGCGAATGCTGGCTATCGTCGCTCTCTCGCTGCCGGCGGGAGCGGCTGTAGGCCAAGTCGAGTTGTACGTTAAAAAGGACTCGCTCCAGCAAACCATGACGGCCACGCGGGCCCAGCTTACGAACTGGGAGGCAGGCCAGCGCGAGGCGCGGCACGCCGTCCACGTCGAACGGTGGCGACTGGCCACGCCGGGCAAGGGTGAAAAGCTCGACGCGGAACGCATCACGCAACGCGGCATCGAGACGGACGCGACGAGTAAGCAGTCCAAGCCGACGTGGCGGGATTGTCCGGCCGATGGCTTGAAACAACCCATTCTCAGCACGCCGCCCGCCGACTTTCTTTACGCCACTCTTAGCGCCGACAAAGCCGTCGAGCTTACCATCGAACTGAGCCGGCACGAGGGATTCGGTGGATTCGCCTATCGGCCATCTTCCTCAGGGGCCGGCGTCCAGCCTGACGATGCCCTGGTGTGGGTTAACGGGCGACAGGTGCGGCTGGGTGACCGTCTGGCAGGCTACAATCGCGTGCCCGTGGCGAAGCGTCGCGGCTGGCATGACGCGGTCTTGATCGACGTGCCGCTCGTGCGCGGCGAGAACCGTCTGCTCGTCGCGCTCGGCAAAGGTTCGCACCGGTCTTGGTTCACTGCGATCCGACTGGCCCCCGACCCGGTGCCCGCCCTGTGGCCGATGATCGAGAACGATTTTCCGCGGTCTGGCAATCGGTTGCTCGAGTTCGCTTCCTACCATTGGTTCGATGCGGCCAACGGCTGGTTCACCGAAGGCGCCGCGCCGCGACTGGAGCAGCAATTGCTGGCGACTCTGACGGAAGAGTTGGGGCCCGACGGCGCGGCGGTTGGCCGCTGCCGCGATGAACTGGCCGCAGTCCACGCCCCCGCTTCCGACCCGCGCTGGCTCGATCTGTGCGTTACGGCGGCCGAGCTGCGCGCGGCCCTGCACGACGTCGACGCTCTGCAGGCGGCCGTCAAGGAACTGCACGCTGCTTATCTGGAACAGTATAACGGCCAGGCGTTGCTCGCCCGGGTGGCGAAGCTCCGCCAGCGAATATGCCGCCAGGCCGCCCAGCATTTGGACCCGGCCAACGGGCCGACCAAGGGGCTGCTGCGGGAACTTCACGAACTGCAACGGACGGCCTTGATTAGCGAGAATCCGCTGCTGAAAGGCAAAAAGCTGCTGTTCGTGAAGCGTCCCACGTACGACTCCAACCATTATTATGACGAGTACAATGCGGGACTCCGGCGGTTCGGCGGCAACCTTTGCCTGCTTTCGATGGACGACCGAGCGGTGCGCGAGATCGCGCCCCGGCTCAGCGGAGGCATCTTCGATCGCTACGATCTTTCCTTCGATGCCAAGCGGATCGTTTTCGACTATAAGCCGCGCAAGCCGGAGGGGTTTCGCCTCCGCGAAATCGGCGTGGACGGCGGCGGCTTGCGGCAATTGACCTTCCCACCCGCCGACGAGCGAAAGCGGATCGCCATGTATTCCGACTACTCGTGGGAATCGTTGCAAGAAGACCCCTGCCTTTACGGGCACTGGACCGACGACATGCACCCTTGCTATCTGCCCGACGGGCGGATCGTCTTCACCTCGACGCGGAGTCAGCACGGCGTGCTGTGCGGCGGACACTCGTTGACCGTGACCAATCTCTACCGCATCGATGCCGACGGCTCGCGGCTGCGTCCGCTTTCCCAGGGCGCGCTCAGCGAGTTCTGTCCCACGATAATGAACGACGGCCGGATCTTGTACAACCGCTGGGAATATGTAGACAAAGGCGCGGGCGCCGTGCAATCGCTGTGGGCCATGTGCCCCGATGGATCCGGGTCCGAGGCGATCTACGGCGCCAACATCGGCACGCCGTCCGTGTTCAACCAGCCGCGGCAGGTCCCCGGTCGCAACGACCTGATCGTCTGTCTCGGGACCAGTCACAGTCCGGGCAACGCGGGCACAATCCTGCTGATCGATCGGCACAAGAACAAGCTCTCGCCCGAGGCGATGACCGTTCTGACGCCCGGCGCGCTGCCGAAAGGCAATTGGGGCCTGCGGCAGATGCGCAACGGCCGCCAGGTGATCGACGTTTATGGGCCATGGTATTGTGATCCCGCGCCGTTGTGCGACCCGGCCCACGACTCGCTGGCCGGCAAGTTCTTCCTGGTCTCGTGCAATCCGGACAAGCTCTGGAACGATCCGGCGGGCTACGGCATCTATCTGCTGGACGTTTTTGGCAATCGCGTGCCGATCTACGCCGACCCGGACATCTCCTGCTTTCAGGCCAGAACGCTTCAGCCACGGACGCCGCCGCAGGCGATTCCCGATTCGGCGCCGCCGCCCGCGGGCCACGACGCCGGGCAAGCCACGGTGGTGGTTTCCGACGTGTATCAAGGGCTTGACGGCGTGGCGCCGGGCGCGGTCAAGTATCTTCGCGTGATGGAGCAAGTGCCGCGGCCGTGGTCGGTGCAGCTTGGCTACCGGCCCAACGACAGTTCGCCGGGCCAAATGATGGCCATCAGCCTCTACACGCACCTCAGCGTGAAGGTCTTGCACGGCATCGTTCCGGTCCACGAAGACGGTTCCGCGTACTTCAAGATTCCGGCGCATCGCAACATCTTCCTGCAAGCCTTGGATGGCGATTTTCTGGAAATCCAGCGGATGCGGACCTTCGTGAACTTCCAGCCGGGCGAGCGGCGGTCGTGCATCGGATGCCACGAGCACCGCAACCAGGCCCCGGCTAATCACCGGCCGATGGCGCTGGATTTTCCCCCGGCCACGCTCCAACCGCAGCCGGGCGAGACGGTGCCGCGCCCCTTGCATTATGCCACCGACGTGCAACCGATCTTCGACCGCTATTGTGTATCGTGCCATAATGCGAAGAGGACGGAGGGCCAGCTCGATTTGGGCGGAGAGCTGACCGAGTTGTTCTGCCGGTCCTATGAAAACATCATCCACAAAGACCTTGTCGGCTACATCCAGGAGTTCATCGGGCCGAAGCCCGAAGGCGCCGACGGGATGGGCTACGCACCGGCGACGCCGCCGTATACCTACGGCTCGCACCAGAGCAAGCTGATCGCGGTCCTCCGCGCCGGGCATCACGACGTGCGGCTGCCGCGCGAGGACTTCATCCGGCTGGCGACTTGGGTCGACGCCAATGCGCCCTACTACGGTTCCTACTTTGGCCGGCGGAATCTCATGTATCGCGATCGTGCCGATTTTCGCCCGGTTCCCACCTTGGAATCCGCCTGGGGAGTTTTGCCGACCTCACCATGAACAAGAATCTTCAATCGATCCGAACGACGCAAACAATCATGTTCACCCTATTGAGTTCCGTGTTGTTCGTGCCACAACGGCTGCCACTGGCTCTGCCAGTGCTTTGGGCCTTTTCGGGCACAGCACTGGCCGAGCCAGTGGCACCCGTTGCGGTGTCAACACGGAACTCAGGAGAGCCCGAGGCGGCCGAGTTCACGCCAGTTGCCGGGCCGCTATCGCCACCGGTCGGCTATGCCTTGGCCCAGCGCGGCGCGGCGTTGGAGATTGCCATCGAGGCCGCCGCCATCGCACCCCGTGCGCCCGTGCCGCTGGTCGAGCTAGGCATCGCGGCCCGGCGCTCCTTGATCTTGCAAAGCACGGCCGCCCAAGCCTATCGGCATGAAAACAGCATCCGCTATGTATGGCGCATTCCGGCCAAGCGGTTGGTCGATGGGGAAGCCGACTGGGACCGCCTGCGATTGGCCTTTGCCGTGCGCTGGCCGGGCGGGCCCGGTGGGGCCGACGTCGAGCGCGAGCGATTCCGTGCGGCTGATAGCCGGGCCCCGCACCAAGGGCTGTCGCCCAATCCGGCCGATTGGCTCCCCTTGAGTTGGGCCGAGTATCAGACGCAACGCGCCGAGCGCAAGCAGCGCATCGCGTTCGAACTCGATCAGCCTGTCGAAGGCAAGTACACCGTGGTGATCGAAGATGCGTGGGGGCGCCGCATCCGCAACCTGGTTTCCGGCCAGCCCACCGCGCGCGGCCGCCTGCAGGTCGAATGGGACGGACTGGACGACGAAGGCCGCGTGGTGCCGCCGGGCGAATATCGCTGGCGGTCGGCCTCTCATCCGGGCATTACTCCGCATTACTTGTTCTCCTTTTACAATTATGGCCGTCCGCCGTGGCGCGACGGCACGCCCGGTTGCATCTGGCTTTCCGACCACGGCGACCCCATCGCCGCGGCCTCGTTCGCCGATCGCGTCTACCTGGCCGCTCCGCTGGCCGAGTCGGGACATACGATCATGCAAGTCGATCCACGGGGAGTGAAAACGGCCGGAGTCAATCTGCCGGCCAGCATTGGCTGGGGCACAATCTTTCTGGCGGCCGACGAGAAGTATTTCTACGCCCTGACCGAGGGCCATTCCGGCTATGCTCCCATGAGAGACTTGTCCGATGGCCGGTGGGAATGCACGCGGCCGACCAGCCTGCTGCGATGGGATCTGAAAGGCCAACTGGTCCCCTACCCGGGACGTGCGAACATGGAAATCGTGCTGGCCGAGAACCGCACCCGAGGTTCCGGCTCCAAACGCCACGTGCCGCTGCCTGACAACCTGGCCGGCGCCGCGCTCATCGGCGGCAAACTTTACGTCTCGCTGCGGCAGGACAATCGCATCCTGGTCGTCGATCCGCGGACGGGCCGGACGCTTTCCGACCTGAAGCTCGACAAGCCCGGCATGTTGGCCGCCGACGGCCAATCGTTGATTGCTTTCACGGGCGACGCGGTGGCACGGCTGGATCCGAGCACCGGCAACGCCGAACGGCTCTTTCGACCGGCACTGAGTGCTGCCATGCCCTTTCCGCCGGGCACAGACGACTTCTTCTCGGCGGCTAAGACAGCTCGGGTCGTCACCGGTCTGGCGGTCAGCGCGGCGGGCGAGATTTTCATCAGCGACAATGGGGTCGATCAGAATGTGAAGGCGTTTTCCGCTGCGGGAACACTGCTGCGCCAGATCGGCCGCCAGGGCGGTCGCCCCTTGGCCGGCCCTTGGGACGCGAGCGGCATGTATCAGCCGCACGGGATTACGGTCGACTCGACCGGGCAGCTCTGGGTGACCGAGACCGACCCGATGCCGCGGCGCATCAGCGTTTGGGATGCGGCAACCGGGGCATTCCGGCGGGAATTTTTGGGCCCCGCGCGTTATGGTGCGCCGGGCGCCGGCTTCGACTCCGAAGATGCCACCCGCTGGATCGGCAGCGGCGCCCTCTGGAAGCTCGACTTCGCCGCCGCCACGGCCGTGCCCACCGCCACACTCTACCATCGCACGCAGCCGAATCAGATCGACGGCGAATTGCCCAGTCATCTCTACAACTTTTATCATCAGGACGGCCGCACGTTCCTCATCGGGCAACGATGCTATCTGTCGGTCTACGAGTTGCTCAAGGACGGCCGGTTGAAGCTGTGGGCCGTCTGTGGCACACCGCACGATTTGGCCAATATTGCCCGCTGGACATTGCCGGCGACGATTGCCAAGGCACTCAAACTGCAAGATGCGGTGGGCCAACAGGCCACGATAACCGGGCAGTTTCACGATTTCTTCAATCTTCCCGAGGAATCGCTGCGCGGTCTCGGCCTGGTGTTGTGGGTCGACAAGAACGGCGACGGAATCGTTCAGCCTGAAGAAATCGAACTCAGTCAAGCGGGATACTCGATTCCCGGCGGCTGGGGTTCGGGCAATGCCACGCTCAACTTGCGATTTTTGCTTCGCAAGGGCGAGAAGGGATCGGAACTCTTCCTGACGACGCTCGCTTCCAAGGGATTTTTGCCCTCCGGTGCGCCGGATTATCGCCTGGCCGACGCCTTGGCTGCTGCCAAACCCGTTCAGTTGCCGGTCGTGAGCGGCAAGCCGCTGCTCAGCAACCTTCAGGCCACGGCCCAAGACCGTTTCGGACATCTGCTGGTCAATAGCTCGCCGATGTGTGCCTTCGACGCCAAGGGCACGCTCTTGTGGACCGTTCCCAACCGTTGGGTCGGCGTACACGGCTCGCACGACGCGCCGCTGCCGGAGATGGGCGTGATGCAGGGCGCGCTCTATTTCCTGGGCACGGCCCCGCTCGACTCCCAAGGGGAAGTGACGGTGCTCAATGGTAACCACGGCCGCTTCTTTGTCTTGACCACCGACGGCCTGTATTTGGACGAAATGTTCAAGGACGTCCGCGTGACCCAGCAGGCCGACGCCTATCTGATTGGCGGCGAGTGTTTCGGCGGCTATTTTGGCTGCAATCGGGCCGACGGCCGTTACTACCTTCAGAGCGGCCACACCGACTATCGCATTTTCCGCATCGACGGCCTTGAGCATGTGCATCGCGGCCAGGGTTCCTTTCAGGTTTCGATCCAGCAGACGGCCGCAGCTCAGCGAAAGCTGGAACGCGGTATCGCCACCGGCCAGCCGTCGCGAGTCATCACGGTGCCGCAGGTGTCGGCCGCTGCCAGCCTGGCTGCCGATCCGCAAAAATGGCCCGGTGACTGGTCGGCCACCTGGGGCAACGCCGCCCGGGCGTTCCCTTACGTGCAGGTCAAAATTCTCCGTCGCGGCGACCGCCTGCACCTGGCGTACCGTGTGAAAGACCCCTCGCCCCTGGTCAACCGCGGTTCGGATTGGACACTTTTGTTTAAGACGGGCGACAGCGTGAATTTCGAGTTTTCGACCGATCCGGCCGCGCGCATCGATCGCTCGACTCCGGTCCCCGGCGACCGTCGCTTGCTGATTGCGCCTTATCAAGGCAAGCCGTTGGCCGTGCTCTACAGTTATCGCGAGCCGGGGGCCACGCGGCCGGTGCCTTTCAGCAGCCCCTGGCGAACGGAGCGCGTGGACCGGGTGGCCCGACTCGATTCCGCCCGCATCGACGTGCGCAGAGAGCAAGGCGTCTATGTGCTCACGGCGGCCATTCCGCTGGCCGATCTGGGCCTGCCCCGCCAAGGATCCGTGACTCTTAAGGGCGATTTTGGCGTCATCTACGGCGACGACGCCGGCTCGATCGACCTGCTGCGATCGTACTGGTCGAATCAGGCGACCGGGCTGGTCAGCGACGTGCCCGGTGAAATTATGATTAACCCCAGACTATGGGGCACGCTGCGATTTGAGGAGGCCCAACGATGACAACCAAGATAATGATGCTTGCCATGGTCCTGATGCTCGATGGCCTCGTCCTTCGTGCAGCCGACGTGCGACCCGCCGCGCTGCGCTGCGACGGCGTGTTGGGCAACTCGGGTGAACAAGGGGCCACGCTCGTGCGTTTTTCGCCCAAGGCGGATGCAAAACAGGCGGCAGGCGTGGGCGTGGTGTGCGACCGCTTCGGCACGCTTTGGAGTCGGGGAGGCAACGGACTCTTGAATCGCTACGCCATCGATGGGCGTCTGCTGTCCCAATTTACCATCGCTAAGAGCACGCACTCGGCCGACCATCTCGTCCTGCTGGGCGACCTGCTCGTCCTGCAGTTGGAGGGTCGACTGTGGACGCTCCCCATCACGGCCACGGCCGGCCAAACTCCAAAATCGTTGAACGTTAAGGTCACGCAAATCTCGTTCAACGGCCAGGGCGATTCCATTCTCGCCGCCGATCTGAACAAGGTCTTTTGGGTCGACGTTCACAGCGGAGCAAAGCGGCCGCTCATTACGATGGCCGGCCTGGTCCGGAGCCTTGACGTGGGGCCGGCTGGCGCCGTTTATGTGGTTGCGGAGGGACGAGTCCATAAGTTGGTTCGAGGCAAAGAGGTCACCTCAGCCGGCTGGCCTCGTCCCGCCCAGGGCGACCAACTCCAGCACCTGGCCGACCACTGGTTCACTACGGCTTATCACAGCACGTTGCGGCGTTTCAATGAGGCGCTGGAGGCCGACCCGGGCGTGGTCCTTGGGGGCGGTTCCGGGGCCTTCATCGGACATCTGGACGAAAACCCCGAAATCGAGCCTCCCCGCGGGCTGGCGAGCGTCCGCGACCGGCTCTGCGCCGTCTGTGGCTCCGACGACATCCTCCATTTGCTCGCCTGGCAGCCGCAGAAGCAGCAATTCGACATCGTCCGCCGCATCGGAGCGTTGCCCTCGTGCGGTGGACTGGGGCTCGATCGGCAGGGGAACATCTGGTGTCGCGGCGGCGTCTGGCGATGGGACGATCGCCCCGATGCGCCGCTCACGCATGGCATCCCTCCCGTGGACGGACTCGGCGCCGTGGTCATGCTCGATAACGACGCCATGGTTGCGCCGTTTCGGACGCCGGGGCGACTGGGCTTCTTCTATGGGCCGCTGGATCGAGAGGCCACTCGCCAATTCATCGACAAAGCCGCGCCGTTGGCCCACGATCCGTGCGGCGCCGCCGTTGATCGCAGCGACAAGCGGCTTCGCTTGCTGGTCGTCGATGCGGGCGGCCGGGCGAGGGCCTTTTCGATCGGCATCGACGGAAAATATGCGGCCGACGCCGGGCCGGTGGCGCTTCGCGTCGCCGAGCCGGTCGCGCGCTGGAGCGCGCTCGCCGTGCAAGACGCCGAGACGCTGCTGGCCGCCGCCGATGGCCACGTCATCCGTTTCTCCCGCGAGGGGGACGATTGGACCGAGGCCGGGCGCTGGCAGTCTTGGGGATCCGACACGGCTGATGGCTTTGGCAAGGAGATCGATTTGGCTGCCGACGCCGATCGTCTGTGGGTTAGCGACTCGCTGCGCCATCGCGTGCTGGTGTTCGATCGCGCTTCACAGGGAAGCGCGCCGATCGCCGCATTCGGGGTCACCGATCGTGCCGGCAACGATCTGAAGTCGCTCTGCCGCCCCACCACGCTCGCGGTCCGCGCTGGACGGGCAGTGGTCTACGACTCGGGCAATCAGCGGCTCGTGAAGCTGGCCCTTTAGCTCGGCAACAGAAGCACGGGCAGGTTATGCTTTAGCATAACATCTCGGCCGTTATGGTATTTCGTTATGCTGAAGCATAACCTACAGACTGGCTCTTTAGCTCGCAACCATTAGCTCAAACCAACCGGCCCCGGTTTCGTCGCCTGCGCAGCCAATAGCAGGACGGCACCGCGGCCACATCAGAGCCTGTTGGGACCGAGGCCGCGAATCCTTCTTCCGGAAGGGGCTCAACGTCGAGGCAATCTTCCGCGCTTTCTGCGGAAGTATCTTCGCCGGCATGACTCCGCGTTTCAGACAATGCCGGTTGCACGTCGCCGAGCGGCGGCTCGTCTTGGTGAGGCAAGGCCGGGGCGCCGGCGCCAATTTGACTGCGCGCCTGACGCAGGGCCAGTATCCCTAACCGCAAAGCTCCCAAGGTATACTCGTCTCGCTCACGCCCTTCCGGCTTCGCCCAGAGTTCGGAAATCACTTCGGGATCGTTAACGACCAACTCCAGAAGGAATGAGTAGGGGATGGTATCCGGGAACGTGTCCTCACGCATTCTAGGTGGCGCGGCGGGATACATGATGATTCCTCAGCTTGGATTGGCCTTGGATTTGCACCGACGAGTGTATAGAGCCATTCTACCAAAGAGGCGGCTAAAATAGCAGCCCCCTACCCGCCGAAAAGCTGCCTGATCATCTGGGGGCCATTCTCCCAGAAGATCACGACGACGCCCATCAGCGAGCCGCCGGCGATGATGCCCGACGCCACCGGAAAGGTATACTCCTCGGCTTTTTGGGGCGCTATTCGGGCATAACCTTCGCCCAGGACGGCACCGGCGAAGAACAGCAGGCTGTAGTACCAATGGAAGGTCCAGGCCATGCCCAGGCCGGCGGCCGAAGGGATCCATTTCTCGTAGCGGGGAAATGCCTTGGACAACAAGGGCAGGAGGATGCCGACGAGCCCGCCAATGCCCATCGACCAGGTCTTGACGGGGCCGAGCGACTCCAGCCCTTTGCTCATGGCCAGGGCTACGGCCCGCCACGTCTGCGCGGCCGGGGCGGGAAAGCGGTCGGAGCCCAGCACGGACGCATCGGGCACCATGATGCCGAAGCAGAGCACCGTCACGACGGTTCCCACGAAGATGCCGGCGAACTGCGCGAGGAATTGTTTGCGGGGGTTGGCGCCGAGCAGGTAGCCGCTTTTGAGATCCGTCAGCAAATCGGCGGCCGAGGTGGCGGCGCCGGCGGTAATGTTCGCGCTCATCAGGTTGACGTTCATGTTGCCCGGACTAAGGATGCCGAAGGTCAACTGCGTGACTTTGCCCAAGGGGCCGATGGGCGTCATATCGGTTTCGCCGGTCACGCGGCAGGCCACCAAGGCCAGAAAAAAGGAGAGCCACACGGCCACGACACTTTGCCAAACCGGCATGTCGAACGTTGTATAGGCCAGCCCGGTCAGCGCCACCAACGAGACGAGTTGTCCGGCAATGAACCAGGAAGTCGGTGCTTCCAGCGCATCGACTTCGCTGATGGCCTTGTCTTCCGCGCCCGAAAACATGCTTCCCAGACTGCGGAACGACCGGAGTATGCTCCGCCATTGCAGCGCAAAGGAGAGCAGGCCGGAGGTGACCATGCAGGCAACGCCACCCCACAGGGTCCACTGGACAACGTCGCGAAAGCCCGATTCGCTGATGACGCCCTGATGCTCCATGATGGGAACGAATACGGCCCAGCAGAGCGTTCCGCCGATCATCATGCTCGTGGCGACGCGCAGCCCGGTCAGGGCTCCGGCCGCGAGAAAAATGGGGTCCCAGTTGAACATCACGGTTCGTCCCATCCAAACTTTGCCGAAGACCATTTCGTTCAACCGGTTCACCAGCGCGCTGAGCGAATAAGGCTCGAACCGGGAACTGATGAGCTTCAGTCCATCCGCCCAAAACTGGCTGACCGCGGCCACCGCGCCGGCGGCCGCCAGGGCCTTGGCGGCCCGCATGCCCTTCTCGCCGTGAGAATGCAGCGCCCGCAGTGTTTCCGCGGCGGCGATGCCGCTGGGGAAGCGGAGTTGCTCGATATTAATCATTTGCCGCTTCATGGGGATGGCCATGGTCACGCCGAGAACCGCCAAGAAGAACACCCAGGCCAGCATCAGGGGAATGGGCAACGGATGGCCGTTCAGGAGGATGTAAGCGGCAAAGGCCGACACGAGCGTGCCCCCGGTCGAGTAGCCTGCCGAGCTGGCGGTGGACTGCATGCAGTTGTTTTCCAGGATAGTCATCTTGGTCCGCGTCAGGCCGAGTCGGTAGAGTCCCGTCCAGCCGGCGTAGGAAAGAATGCAGGCCGTGATGGCCACTCCGAAGCACCAGCCGGCCTTCAGTCCGATGTACAGATTCGTCAACGACAAGACGGCGCCCAACACGGAGCCCATCAGCACGGCTCGCCACGTCAATTGGGCCATGCTGTCGCCCCGACCTTGATAGACCTGCTCGAACCACTGGCGCTCGATCTCTTCCGGCGTCCCCTGAAAGCCGGCTACGGCCAACTCGAAATCGTTTTCTGCTGCCGGGGGTTCGTCGGGCATCACGGGGTTTCTCCGATTCGCTGCCAGGAATGTCTCGAAAGCGGTGAGCCGACAGCGGAAAGCGGACAATTGTTTGGGCCTTCCACTTTCCGCCTTCGGCTTTCCGCTTTTAGACAAGATACGCGCTCGGCTTTGCCTTGGCCAGCGGGACCGTCGGGACTCTTGCAACACCCTCGAAGAGAGGGTATGCTGAAGAATCATTCCCTCCCTCGAAATGCGAGCCTGTCCCATGCACGATGCTGATCCTAGCCGCTCACCAAACGCGCTTGCCATCTCGATTTCCGATGGTTGTCGCCGGCGCGAGTTTCTTAAAGCGGCGGCCGCAATCCCCGCGGCGATGGTAGCCGCGCAACTGGCCGCCGACCAGTCGCCGACGGCTGCCAAGCTGCCGCAAATCCCCTTTGGCAAACACTCGATTTCACGACTGGTTTGCGGCAGCAACCCATTCCACGGCGGCTCCCATCTCTCGACCTTCGTGAATCGTGAGATGCACAGCTATTACACGGATGAGCAAGTCCTTAAAACGCTGCACCACTGCGAGGAAGTGGGCATTACCGCCTGGCAATCCGACCCCCATCGCCTGGAAACCTATCGCCGCTATGTGGATGGCGGGGGCAAGATGCACTTCATGGTGATTGCGGGCAATCGTCCCGAAGGACTCAAGAAACTGGCCGCCGGCGGCTGCCTCGGCGTCGCCCATCACGGCGAAACGACCGACCAACTGTTTAAGAGAGGAAACCTCGATCAGGTGAACGAGTATTTGAAGCAGGTTCGCGATGCGGGCATGCTGGTCGGCGTTTCCACCCACATGCCCGACGTGGTCGATGCCATCGAGTCGAAGGGCTGGGATCTGGACTATTACATGACGTGCATCTACCAGCGGCACCGCAACGAGGCCGAGCTGCAGAAGCTGCTCGGGCACGTGCCGCTGCCGGTCGGCGAGGTCTATCTGAAAAGCGATCCGCCGCGAATGTTCAAGGCCATTCAGCACACGAAGCGGCCCTGTCTGGCGTTCAAGATTCTCGCCGCCGGCCGGCTTTCCGAGCGTCGCGAGTGGGTGGAGCAAGCGTTTCGAGAGACGTTTGCCGCGATCAAGCCCAAGGACGGCGTGATCGTGGGCATCTATGACCGCTATGGCGACCAACCGGCTGAGGACGCGGCCTTGGTCCGCCGCTTTGGTTGAGGGACATCCCCGTAGCAGGCACACGCCGTGTGCCGTCTGGCAGATCGAAGGAATTGCATGGAGAACATTACAAATGGCGCACGGCGTGTGCCTGCTACTCTGCCAGCCGTGGACGATTACCAGAGACTTTCCCGCCGCGCGTGGCTGAAACGTTCGGCGACCGCGGTTGCCGCCGGGTCGCTGTTAGCCGGCCTTGACGTGGGACGCTTCGCCCATGCCGCGGGAAGCGACGTCATCAAGATCGGTTTCGTCGGCTGTGGAAATCGCGGCACGGGCGCCTGCCGCGAGGCCCTGAGCACCTCGGGGCCAGTCCGGCTCGTGGCCATGGGCGACCTCTTCGCCGATCGCCTGGAGCGTAGCCTCAAAAATCTGCTGAAATACGACGAATTGCGCGAGCGGATCGACGTGCCGGCCGAGCGGCAATTCGTCGGCTTCGACGCCTACCAAAAGGTCATCGCCGCCGACGTGGACCTGGTCGTGTTGAGCACGCCGCCGCATTTCCGGCCCTTGCAATATGCGGCCGCGGTCAAGGCGGGCAAACACGTTTTCCTGGAGAAGCCGTGTTGTGTCGACGCGCCCGGCTATCGCCTGCTGGTGGCCGCCAACGAGGAAGCCCGGCGGAAGCACTTGTCGGTGGTGGTCGGTTTGCAGCGTCGCCACCAACGCAACTACTTGGCCGGGATTCAGAAGATTCGCGACGGCGCCGTGGGCCAGATCACTTATCTGCGGACGTACTTCAACATGCCCGGTGGCCGCGAGGGCACGCCACGGCCGTCCTCGCTCGGCGAGATGGAATATCAGATCCGTCATTGGAACCTGTTCTGCTGGCTCTGCGGCGATCATCTGGTGGAACAGGCCTGCCACGAGATTGACGTGGCCAACTGGGTCATGGACGATCATCCGCTGCGGGCCCAGGGCATGGGTGGCCGCCAGGTCCGCACCGGTCCGGGCACGGGCGACATTTTTGACCACCACGCGGTGGAGTTCGAGTATCGCGACGGCGTGCGGCATTTCTGCCAGGCCCGCCAACAGGCCGGCACCTGGTCGCACGTTTCTGACAACGTACACGGCACCAAGGGCATGCTGACGATCGGCCTTGGTGCTTGGGGCATGGGCCAGACAGGTCCGCGTCAGCTTCGCGCCAAGGGCTTTCAAGGCGACAACCCCTATCAGCGGGAACACGATGATTTGTTCGCCAGCGTGCGCGGCACGGGCCCGTACCGGCTCGAAGGCGCTTATGCGGCCACCAGCAGCATGACGGCCGTGTTGGGCCGGATGGCGACCTACTCCGGCCAGATGGTCACGTGGGACGAAGCGGTGCGCTCGACCGCGTCGCTCGCGCCCGCGCGTTACGCCTTCGATGCGGCCCCGCCGACGGCGGCCAATGCGGCAGGCTGCTATCCCGTGGCCGTGCCCGGCGTGAGCAAAGCACTCTAATTGTCAGGACGCCGATATTGGGCGTTTAGCCGGCGGGCTTGCCCGCCGCCCAGCAAACGCGGCGGGCAAGCCCGCCGGCTAAACGACGAACGTGAATCGCTCACCCGTCGTTTCTATTTGCTATCGGCAACCGGTTCGGCCGACAACGCCACCTCGGCAATGGCAATTCCCGGATCGGTAAAACGAATCTCGATCTTACCGTCCTTGAGCAGTCCCTCGGGAATAGGATA
>Ga0181529_10004860_pt1 | contig 14302 bp, 13 predicted proteins | sample PEATcosm2014_Bin_36_FD_119763 | JGI IMG/M metagenome (GOLD analysis project Ga0181529, IMG submission 119763) | Peatland microbial communities from MTU Mesocosm Facility, Houghton, MI, USA - PEATcosm2014_Bin10_30_metaG | ecosystem: Environmental > Terrestrial > Soil > Wetlands > Peat | place...
CAATCCGAGACCACCTCGGTCTACACCGGCGTCAAAGTCTTTCCCATGCTGCCCAGCGAACTCTCCGAGGGCATCACATCGCTCAACGAGAATGAAGATCGCGTCGCCGTAGTCATCGAGTATGCCGTGGACCCATCCGGCGCGGCGACAGACGGCAAGGCCTATCGCGCCCTCGTCCGAAATCACGCGCAATTGGCCTACAACGCCGTCGGCTCCTGGCTCGAAGGGAAAACTCCTGCCCCGCCGAAAGTTGCCGCGAGCGCCGATCTCGCCGCGCAACTCAAGCTCCAGGACGAGGCCGCTCGTCGCATGGTCGGCGGACGCTTCCAGCACGGCGCTCTCGATCTGGAGACCATCGAGACCCGCCCGGTGATGCTGGCCGAACAAGCGATTGACATTGTTCGCCAAAGCAAAAACCGCGCCACCTCGCTGATCGAGGAGTTCATGGTCGCGGCCAACGGCGTCATCGCCCGCACCTTCGAGGCTGCCGGCGTTGCCTCCATCCGCCGCATTGTGCGCACCCCCAAGCGCTGGGACCGCATCGTCGAACTGGCCGAGAGCCTGGGCACAACGCTCCCCGCCGAGCCGGACTCCAAGGCGCTCAACGACTTCCTGCTCGCCGAGAAGCAGAAAGACCCCGACCACTTCCCAGACCTCTCGCTCGCCACCGTCAAGCTGATGGGCCCCGGCGAGTACGTCCTCGTCAAGCCGAACGAGCCTTCGCCCGGCCACTTCGGCCTGGCCGTGCAGGACTACACCCACTCCACCGCCCCCAACCGCCGCTTCCCGGATGTTGTCACGCAGCGACTGCTGAAGGCCTGGATAGCTGGACAGCCACAGCCCTACTCCGAAAGTCTGCTCAATGCAATTGCAACCCGCTGCACGCTGATGGAAGACGGCGCGCGCAAGGTGGAGCGCGAGATGCAGAAGCGCATCGCCGCTGTCGTCTTGCAGAAGCGTATCGGCCAAAGCTTCCCCGCCATCGTCACCGGCGTCAACCACTACGGCACCTTCGTCCGCACCCTCGACCCCCACGTAGAAGGCATGGTCGTCCAAGGCGGCAAAGGCCTCGACGTAGGCGACAAAGTAACCGCCAAGCTGGTCTCGACCGATCCCGTGCGCGGCTTTATTGATTTTGCGGTGTGAAAGAAGATATGATTCCACCCAGCAAAAGGAGGTTAGAAATTATGTGGATATTTACAAGATATGGATTTTTTTCGATTGCTTGTGCGAGAAAGAAAGACGGTAGTATCGATGAAGACAAAGTGATGATTCGTGCCCGGTCGCGTAAGCACTTAGAGAATCTACGCGATCGCTTTCCGGAGAGCGAGTGTGCCAGGGCTGAGATTATTTGCAATGCAGGGACCGACTATAAATTTCGGTTGATCGTTTTGAAGTCCGAATGGGTAAAGATCGTTTCACAATTAGTGACGGAACAAACATGGTCCAACTTCAAGAACGAAGCGTTGAGTTTCGGAAACAAGATCAAGTCATCGTCTCGGTATATCCACGCACTTCATCAGATATGGGAGGTTATGTTCCGGTTCCAGGAGAATGGCGAGGAGTGAATTCAAAAGTTTGCACAAAGTGGAAGGAGTTTCCCAGATATGAAACGAAATTGGAAAATATTTAAGTCGAAAGAACCGAAGGATGTGAGTTATGCCTCTCGGTTTGCGAACCATGAAAGAATTCAATTGCATCTTGAACATATTTGCGAAGCTTGGGCCAAGTACCTCCAACTATATGTGCAGAGAACAGGGGAGACTGAGTTATTCGGTGAACCGGAATTACCTTGGATAAATACTGAACGAGCTATTGTGAGCACACTCTCAGCGTCGATTATTAGAAGATACCGTAAATCAATTGTTCTTGAGGAATTACGTGTACCAAAACCCCGAATACCAGTACCAGAATTGGGTGGCAGTCAAGTCAATATTGCCAGGAAAGCAACAGGTTGGGGGCGCTGCGACCTTTGGGTGGCAATCGAGACAGATAAAATTGATGCTGCCAAAGCAGAACCATTCAATTTCTATTTAGAAGTAAAGGTGTCACCCAAGAAATCTTGGAATATTGACAACTTGGAAAAGCATTTAAGAAGGAGTGGTCTAAGAAAGATCTTCAGAGATTACATAAAGAGGCATCCAGAAACCCTCACTCAGAGAAGTCCCTATGGCAAAGTACGTAAACATGATCATTACATCATTGGTATGTATCTAATGCGTTTGGATTTCAAGAAGGAGGAGATTTCCGGAATAAAATCAATTCTCAAGGATATCTACGAGAAGACGCAGAATATTTATCTTGGCAAAAACGCGAATGAGGCGGATAGGATCAAAAAGAAGAGACGAATGGCCCGCTATCCAACGGTAGCCCTGATTCACAACGAAGACAGCGGTAAGGAACCCGGTTTTTTGGCGGTATTTACTGTGCTCGGTGCCACAAATAAATTGACGACCTAAGGTAGCCGGGTACCCCAGTCCGAATTTCCGGACCTGGGATTCCTTCATCCTGCATATCATACGCACGGAATGACAGTTTCCGTTCTATACTCGTTCCATGCGGAATGAATTCACAGCGGTGATTGAGCGCGATGGCGAATGGTTTGTCGCCTGGAGCCCAGAGATTCCCGGAGCGAACGGGCAGGGGCATAGCGTGGCCGAGTGTCGCGAGAACCTGGTCTCCGCCATCCAACTGATTTTGGAAGATCGCCGCGAGGATGGACTGCGCGGAGTTCCGGCAGAAGCGCTTCGCGAGACGGTGACCGTCCAGTGAAGCGAGAGTCGTTGCTGCGCTATCTGCGCTTGAATGGATGCTACCTCAAGCGCGAAGGTGGTTCGCACTCCTTGTGGTGCAATCCTGAAACTGGACAGACAGAAGCCATTCCTCGCCATTCCGAGGTCGCCGATCTGCTTGCGCGCAAGATTTGCCGTGGATTATCGCTTCCAGAGATTGGTAAACATTGACAAAACAGTCATTTATCATTCATCGACTTTACAATGTGCGCACAGCAACGTACACTGATTGTGAGCACAAAGGAGCAAAAACCCATGGGCACTGTAGCCGCAGAACCGAGCCGCTTGCGCGCAGAGAACATCAATCTGCGCGTCACGCGCAGCCAGAAGGCGCTGATCGACCGCGCGGCGGAGGCGCAGGGGCGCAACCGCTCCGACTTCATGCTGGCTGCTGCCTGCCGCGAGGCGGAGTCCGTCCTGCTTGACCAGTGCTACTTCCAATTGGACGACGACGCATTCCAGCGCTTCACGGCGATGCTGGATGCGCCGCCGGCTGAGAATCCCGGCTTGACTCGCCTGCTCAAGACGAAGGCGCCATGGGAGAAGTAGAGATTGGGGAGATTTCCGCTCCTGAGAAACTGAGTCCCGCTCACGATCTCTCGCAGCTCCATTGCGGTGAGCCGGAGCTTGATGACTGGCTCAAACGCAGGGCGTTGCACAACGAGGAAAGCGGCGCATCCCGGAGTTATGTCGTCTGCGTCGGGCAGCAAGTAGTCGGTTACTATGCGTTGTCTGCAGGCGCGGTGGCGCACCGGGATTCTCCTGGCCGTGTGAGGCGGAATATGCCTGACCCCGTGCCGGTGATGGTGATCGGGCGGCTGGCCATTGATCGCAAATTCCAGGGGCGTGGAATCGGTTCGGCACTTTTGAAGGATGCCGTCCTCAGAACTCTTCAAGCCGCCGAAATTGTCGGCATCCGCGCCATTCTCGTTCATGCAATCAGCGAAGGCGCAAAGCGGTTTTACCAAAAACTTGGATTTATAGAGTCCCCCACCAATCCAATGACAATGATAATTACCATACAGGCAGCGATTGATACTCTAGCCAAGTCAATGTGACTCTCTATCTTCATGCGCAGCGCCGCCGCTGCCGGCTGTGAACAAAATCCACCAGCCGCTGGATCCGGACAAGAGAGAAGGAAAGCCCTCATGAATCTCTTCGATGCTGTCGCCCAGCTCGTAGCTGTTCACAATGGGATCGGGCATAATGCGCGTGCAGCGACTGCGCCCTCTCTGTGCATGTAAAGTACAATTCTTAAGGATGCGCGGGTGGAAAGGAAAGCTGGCGATGTTGTTCTCTTTCACTGGAAGATTGGTTGGGGTGGTTTTGCTGGTTTTGGCGGGCGTGGCAGCGCTGAGTGCGCAGCCTTCGGTCTATCCGCCGTCTCCCAAGGCGCGGGTCACAACGGTCGAAGGGCTCTTGCAAGGGGCCGAGCCGGCGCCGGGGTTGCTGGCCTTTCTGGGCATTCCTTACGCCCAGCCGCCGGTGGGCAAGTTGCGCTGGCGTCCGCCGCAGGCCTTCCCTGCGTGGAGCGGCGAACGGCAGGCGCTACGCCACGGCGCTCCCTGCCCGCAGCAGGACCAGGGATGGAACAAGTGGGCGCACGAACACGGCAATGAGGATTGCCTCTATCTCAACGTTTGGGCGCCGGCCGGAGCGCACGATCTGCCGGTGCTGTTATATATTCACGGCGGCTCAAATACTGCCGGTAGCGCGGTAGAGGAGCTATCGAGCGGCTTCAAGCTGGTTCCGCACGGTATTGTGCTGGTAACGATTGACTACCGGCTGGGGATCTTCGGCTTCTTCCGCACCCCGGAACTTGACACCGAGTCACCGCAGCACGCTTCGGGCGACTACGGTTTGCTGGACCAGATCGCCGCGCTCAAGTGGGTGCAGCGCAACATCGCTTCCTTTGGCGGAGATCCCGGCAAGGTAACGATCATCGGGCAATCGGCTGGAGCTGTGGATGTGGGTCTGATGCTGGCTTCGCCTTTGGCGCGAGGGTTGTTTCGCGGCGCGATCTCCGAGAGCGGGCAGGTCTTGGGGCTGATGCCGACGGCGACGCGCGAGGAGTCGGAAAATGCCTGGCAGCCGGTGGCTCGGTCCATCGGCGCGGATCTGAAGGCGCAGCGCAATGCAACGACGGCCGAGGTCATGGCGGCCGACAAAGATGCGCCGCCAGCGCCGCCGGTGGAGTGGTGGGGCTTTCGCGGGGCCAGCGTGGATGGCTGGGTTCTGCCCGAGGAGCCGTGGAGAATCTACGCCGAGGGCAAAGAAGCGCCCGTGCCGCTGATCATGGGTGTGGATGTGCAAGAGATCGTGCCCGCAGGCCAATCGGTCGAGCAACTGCGGCACGCCATGGCAATGACTGTGGGCGCGGCGGACGCAACCCGCCTGGAGGCGATCTACAACGCCACGCCGCCCAGCTCGCCGCTGGGAGCGCCGGCCACGCGCTGGGCCACTGATCACAACTTCCGCTGTGCTGCTCGTCAGGTGGCCGGTTGGCACGCAGCCCACGGGCAGCCTACCTATCTCTACCAGTTTGACCGGCCGCTGCCCGGCAACCAGACCGCGCTGCACACAACCGATTTGTTTTACATCTTCGATTTTTTTTATGGAGAGAAACAGCCCACCGCCGAAGACGAACAAGTGGCCGGAAAGATGGGCCGCCTGATCACGGATTTTGTCAAAAGCGGAGCCCCGGCAAAAGAAACGTTATGGCCGCAATTTACCGCGTCGGGCAACGGGGCCTACCTGCACATTCCACTCCAGGGCACGGAGTTCGACATCCAAAAGAATCTCGGCGGAGAGAGTTGCCCGCTCATCCAGCGCGCTTACCCAAAGTAGCTTTGGAGAAACCGGTCAATCCGGAAGGAGTTTTTTGATGCGCAGATCCAGCAGTATTTTCTCCTTTGTTCTGATAGGCCTTGGGCTCCTCGTCCAGAGCAATTGCGTTTTCGCACAGACCGCTGGCCGCCCGTTGCCGCCCGCGCCGCGCCCCAAGGAGGTTCGCATGAAGCATGTACTGGTAATTGGCCAGACCAAGGACTGGGAGCACGACTCCATCTCGGCGGCGATGGCCGCTGTCTACAACATGGGCAAGGAGAGCGGCCTGTGGGAGACCACCATGCGCACCGACACCAAGCTGCTGACCAAAAAAGAGTTGACGCGCAACGCCAAGAACCTGAGCAACTTCGACCTGATCGTCTTTGCCTCGACCAGCGGCGAGCTGGATATGGACGATAGCCAGAAGGCGGACATGATCTCCTTCATCAAAGAGGACGGCAAAGGTTTTGTCGGCATCCACGCGGCGCTCGACACCAACTACAAATGGCCGGAGTACGTCGAAATGATCGGCGGCTCCTTCGACGAGCATCCCTGGATGACCTTTGAAGCGCCGATCCTCAACGAAGATCCCAGCTTCCCAGCCGTGCGCCACCTGCCCGCCGCGTTCGTCAAATACGACGAGATCTATCAGCCCAAGGACTGGTCGCGCGACAAGGTGAATGTCCTGCTCAGCCTTGATCCCACGCGGCTCGACTACAGCAACAACCCCAGGATTCACCGCGCCGACCACGATTTTCCCGTGGCCTGGAGCAAGATGTACGGCAAGGGCCGAGTCTTCTACTCCACGCTCGGCCATACTGAAGAGTCGTGGCTGGACCCGGACGTGCGCACGATGTACTTTGAGGCCATCAAGTGGGCGCTGGGCATGACCGAAGGCAGCACCACACCGCATCCACGCCCCGCAACCGCGCGCTAGCATTTTTCTTGCTTCTTTGTGGTTGATTAAATGGCAGAGAGGGAAATGTTGTGCAAGCACCCGCGGTGCGGCCAACTGCTCGCTATCCCCTCGCTTGAGGTTCGCTCTCGGAGCACGGGTCAGGGATCAAAAAAACTGCTGGTTGGGGTTAGTGCTTCCCCGGTCTCAAAATCGAGTCCGGGGGCAGCCGACACCCGGCTTTAGTGGCCAGACCGAGGCCACCCGCCTACGAACTTGTAGCGCTGGCCTCCTGGCCGGCTGTGGCGCGGACGTCCCCGTCCGCGCTCCATACCCAAGTCCAGTTCTTCAGACCTGCTTTGACGGGGTTTTCGACGACGTACCGGATGGCGCGGTTGAGTTCGTCTCCATTGCGGATCAAGCGGTCGTAGTACTCTCGCTGCCAGAAATGGCCTTTGCGACCGAGCGCCTGGTTGGCGATTTTCGCCGAAAAATTCTTCCAGGTTTTTACAACCTTCGCTAGCTCCTGGCCTGGGAAGAGTCTCACGACAACATGAACATGATTGGGCATGATGCACCAAGCTATGAGCCTGTAGCGCTTGCCCTCGTGGAAGCGCAAGGCCGCAGTCATCGTTCCGGCAACACGCATATCGAGGAACGGGCAGGAACCGGCGCCACGGTCGAAGTATTCTTCAATGCGCGTGTGACTATAATCGGCGAGCAGTGCTTTCTGTTCGGGAAGTAGATTGGAATTGTTCTGTTTGGCGGTTGCGAGAATGTTTTGGCGTTCGGCGATTTTCGCAAGTACGGAATGGGGAAGTGAGTCAGCAAGGTGAAAGGTGAGGAAGTAAAGGCCGTCTTCTTTTTCCCAGTGAGGAAGGCGTCCGCGATTGCGAATGTGGACTTCGCCGTAGCACGGCTGGACGGCGCCTTGAATGTATGTGGAAGTGTGGTCTTGCGCCATGGGAGAGATTTTACTCCGGTCAGCCGAGCGCGGACGAGGACGTCCGCGCTACAGCCGGCCAGGAGGCCAGCGCTACAGATGAAACTGGCGCGCCATTCGGCATCAGCTTTTAGCTGCAGCCGCTAGTGGAGCCGCAGCTCATGCAGCGGTAGCAACTGCCGTTGCGGACCATGATGGCGCCGCAGGTGGAGCAACTGGGGGCGTCGCCCATCTCGTACATATCGCGCATGGCGTCGGCGGCGTGGAAGATGCCGCGGTCGTTCATGGTGGGCGCGGGGGTTAGCTCCGCGGCGGCACTCGCCCCTGAACTGAAGTCGGAGGCGGAATGGACCGATGGAGCGATGCCGCCGCCGGAGACTCCCTGATTGCCGACGACCGGTGTGCTGACTTGATTGAGGCGCTTGGCTACCTGCTCAGCCAGCTTCGCCAGCTGGCCTTGCTGCATGGCGTCATCCTCTTCGTCCTCGGTCTCCGGGATCATGACGGGCGGGGCGGGCAGTTGCTCGGCATGCGGGGTGAGGCTGGCGAAGAGCGAGAGCTGCGTGCCGGAGAGGAAGCGCAGATTGAGCCACTTGAAGATGTAATCCATCAGGCTCTTGGCGTAGCCGATCTGCGGATTGCCGGTCCAGCCGGAGGGCTCGAAGCGGGTGTGGGCGAACTTCTCGCAGAGCACCTTGAGCGGCACGCCGTGCTGCAGGGCGATGGAAACGGAGGTGGCAAAGGCATCCATCAGGCCGGAGATGGTGGAGCCTTCCTTGGCCATCTTGATAAAGATTTCGCCGGGCTGGCCGTTGGGATAGAGGCCGACAGTGACGTAGCCCTCGTGGCCGGCGATGGCGAATTTGCGGGTGATGGAGGCGCGCTCGTCCTGCAGGCGATGGCGAACGGCGCGCGGCGGGGCGTTCAGGTCCTGCTCCAGCGGCTTGGATTCCTGCGCCGCGTTGGAGGCAGAGGAGGGCTGAAGCACGGGAACGGAGGCCGCGGCTTTGGCCATCTCGGCAATCTCGTTGATGAGGTGCTGCACGCTGGCGGCAGTAAGGATGACCGACTTGGAGGTGACTTCGAGCTTCTCGGCCGGCTTGTCGGCCAGTGCCTTCAGGTCGGAGTCGGCAGCCGGCTGTCCGGCGGCCAACTGAGCCAGAACGCGGCTGGCCGCGGCATCCAAGGGCGAGGGCTCGCGCTTGGCTTCATCCATGCTGACGTTAAGCGGCTGGGTTCCTTTGGAGCCATCGCGGTAGATGGCAACTGCCTTGATGCCCTGACGCCAGCTCTCGGCGTAAGCCTCGGCAACGTCCTCGACGGTGGCCTGGTTGGGCAGGTTGACGGTCTTGGAGATGGCGCCGGAAAGGAACGGCTGGGTAGCGGCCATCATCTTGATGTGGCCCATGTAGTGGATGGAGCGCGTACCCTTGGAGGGCTTGAAGGAGCAATCGAAGACGGGCAGGTGCTCCGGCTTGATACCGGGCGCGCCTTCGATGGTCCCGGTGGCGTCGATGTAGCTGACGATGGCGTTGACCTCATCACTGGCGTAGCCGAGCTTGAAGAGGGCCTCGGGGACGGTGTTGTTGACGATCTTGATCATGCCGCCGCCGACCAGCTTCTTGTACTTGACCAGGGCCAGGTCCGGTTCGATGCCGGTGGTGTCGCAGTCCATCATGAAGCCAATGGTTCCCGTGGGAGCGAGAACGGTGGTCTGCGAGTTGCGATAACCGTAGCGCTCGCCATAGACGAGAGCCATATCCCAGCACTCGCGGCTGGCATCGATGAGTGCGTCAAGCTGCGGCACGGTGAACGGCTCGCCGGATTGGCGCGACTTGCCGATGTTGTTGACCTCGGCGCGATGCATGCGGATTACATCGAGGAACGGCTCGCGGTTGACGTAGAAGCCGGGGCAGGCGCCGCCCTGGCGATCTGCGTCGGCGGTGAGCGGGGTGGCCGAGGCGAGCGGCGGGCAGTTGGCGGCGACGATCGAGGATTGCAGGTAAGCCTGGCCGGTGAGGATGGCGGTGAAGGCGGCGGCCAGATCGCGACCGGTAGCCGAATCGTAAGGCAAACCAAAGGCCATCAGCAGCGCGCCCAGGTTGGCGTAGCCCAGGCCGAGCGGGCGGTAGTCGTGGGAGTTGCGGGCGATGGATTGCGTCGGGTAGCCGGAGTTGTCTACCAGAATCTCCATCGCGGTGATGACCACGGAGATCGAGTGCCGGTAGGCGGGAATGTCAAAGCTGCCCGCGGGCGTGACGTACTTCATCAGATTGAAGCTGGCCAGGTTGCAAGCCGAGTTGTCCAGGAACATATACTCCGAGCAAGGGTTGGAGGCGTTGATGCGGCCGGAGTTCTTGCTGGTGTGCCACTTGTTGATGGTGGTGTCGAATTGCAGGCCGGGATCGCCGCAGAGCCAGGTGGCCTCGGCAATCTTGCGCATGATCTCGCGCGCCTTGTAGGTGTCGACCGGCTGGTGGTCCTTGACGGTGTACGTATTGTAGGTTCCGTCTTCCTCGTAGGCGCGCATGAACTCGTCGCTGACGCGGACGGAGTTGTTGGCGTTTTGGAAGAAGATGGACGAGAAGGCCTCGGAGTCAGGCCCTGAGCCGTCGTAGCCGGCCTTGATCAGCGAGTGCGCCTTGGCCTCTTCTTTGGCTTTGCACTCAATGAAATCAAGAATATCCGGATGTTCGACATTCATGATGGCCATCTTGGCGGCACGCCGGGTTTTGCCGCCGGACTTGATGACGCCGGCAAAGGCGTCAAAGCCGCGCATGAAGCTCAGCGGACCAGAAGCCGTGCCGCCGCCCGAGACGGATTCCTTGCTCGAGCGCAGCGAGCTGAAGTTGGTTCCCGTGCCGGAGCCGAATTTGAAGAGCAGCGCCTCGGTGCGCGCCAGCTCCATGATGCCGGCCATCGAATCCTCAACCGAGTTGATGAAGCAGGCCGAGCACTGCGGATTGTGGTAGCCGGAGGCGGAGTAGCGCACGCCGCCGGTGGCCTGATCCCAGTGCCAGTTCTGCCCTTCCGCGTCCGGCTCCAGGCGGTCGCAGCCCACGTTGAACCAGACTGGCGAGTTGAAGGCCACCTTCTGCGTAAGCAGCATATGCGCCAGCTCATCGTGGAAGATGGCGGCGTCCTCGCGCGTGGCAAAGTAGCCGTCCTTGATGCCCCAGTCGCGGATGGTCTCGGCGACGCGCGCCACCAGTTGGCGGACGCCGGTCTCGCGCTCCGGCGAGCCGAGCTTGCCGTGCAGGTACTTGGAGGCGACGATGTTGGTCGCCGTCATTGACCAATCGACGGGCACCTCCACCTCCTTCTGCTCGAAGATGGTGTTGCCCTTCTGGTCGGAGATGGAGGCGGTGCGCAGCTCCCATTGCAGTTCGTCGTAGGGCGAGACGCCTTCGGTGGAGAAGCGGCGGGTAAAGATCAAGCCGCGCTGGGTGTGGGAAGCCTGCGGAGTGGCCGAAGTCTGGGTTTGTAGCTCGTTCATAAAATCCTCACAATTTTCTAAAGTCGGTGAATCTCCCGCTGCCTCCGGCACTGACGATCCTGGAGGGGCTGGGAATAATCCTGGTCAACGAACCGGAAGCGGGGAATGAAACAGTACCGCGAGTGTTCTTCGCTCAGCGGCTTAATGTGGCCTGTCACACAGGCATTCGTTAAAATCCGTTAAGTGCCGCAGATGCAAAAATACCGCTGTCTGTGGTGCTTGTCAACAAAAAACCACAACATATTGTATTTTGCTTGCATTTGAGGCATCTACCTTCCAAACAAAGGGGGTTGGCTGTGGAAAGCTGGAATGCTCCTTGCGGGGCGCGGAGTCTGGCTTCGCGAATCTTCATCAGTGACCAGGAAAGCCTTGGATTTCTGCGCACGTTACTCTCCTGGTTCAAGGCTAGTCCTCGGCGATAGCGGGGGCAAGGGGCAGCAGCGGTGCAGATGTGGAGATTCGGGGCGGATTTCGTTTCCGTGTCTGGTCGAAGCGAACGATTGATGTGCAGTTGGCACATGGCGTAGACTGGCCATCATGAAACGGATCGTTTTGATTTTATTATTTGTGGCGATGTGTGCCTGTACCGGAAACGCACAGAAAACCTCCAAGCCTGTGACCATCTTCGTCATTCACCATCCAACCATAATTGCATTTTTCCCGATCACACAGGCTGAAGCTGACAGCGGTGAAGACAATGCCGAAGCTCTCGATGATTTCAACTACTACATCTTCAAAGTAGACAAACGACTGCAACGCGCGGGAATATCGATTCAAATAACCAATGCACTTTCGTTTCAGATCCAAACAGAAAAGAAGTTAGTGACTTTTCGACCTAAAAAAACCGACCTTGGATACTATTTCATCGCTCCCGGCAAGGAACCGCATATCGAATATAACGTTATGACTGATGACGACATTCTGGATGCGGCCCGGAAGTATTTTGGGCTGGCCATCCGGTAAGCCGCTCAGCGCGTCGCGAATTGCTCAAGTTCTCACGGCTCAAAATGCGCTTTGGCAGGGATCATTTGCTGGTGCAGGACGCGCACCACGCGAATTCCATCAGGCTTCAACCGGTAAAATATGACGTGCTTGCCCACCTCATGTCGATGCAGTCCTGCGCTGATGGCATCCCAGGAACGGCCCATGCGCGGATTCACCGCGAGGAGTTGAAAAGAGTCTTCCAGTTTGCTCAGATATCGGTCTGTCTGCTGCCAGCCCCATGTTTCAGTAGTGTAGGCGGCAATCAGATCAATATCAGCCTGAGCTTCGGCTGAAACCACATAGTTATTCATGCACATACCGGAGTTTCAACTCTCTGCGGCAAACCGTATTTCTCCCGAATCCGTTCAAAGACCCCAGGTTCGGCATCGGGGCTGGCGTCCCCAATGACGATTGCCGCCCGAAGCGCGGCCATCTTTTCCTGGTACTCCTGCTCTTCCTGTTCCATTCCACGCAGGGCCGCGCGCATCACTTCGCTGGCGTTGGCATAGTCTCCGGATTCGACCTTGGCGGTGATGAACTGATCCATCTTTTTTGTCAGGCTGACGTTGCGCGTAGGCATAGGAGCACCTCTGCATCGAGTCTAGTATTTCTTGGCCAACTTTGCCATAGGCGCCTGCGGTACGGCAGTTGCTCGCTATTCGCTCGCATTGGGTTCGTGGATTCCCAGGTCCCAAAAACGGGACCTGGGGCACCCAAAGTCGAGGATGAAACGAAGGGTCGAGTCAATCGCCTATTTGACCAGCACCAACTGCTGCTGATCGGTGGCGGCCAACTTCTGGTAGTAGTCGCGCAGGACCGGATACTCCTTGGGGTCGAGCAGCATAAAGGCGCGGGCGAAGATGTGCTTGATCTCGATGCTTCCAGCGCCGGGGGTGGTCTTCACGATCAATTGAGCGTGACCCTCCCAGGGCAACTGCGCCGCCTGCGGTGCGCTCTCGACGGTGTAACCGGCAGGCAGATGGAAGACCGCATCGTCGATCACCTGCTCGGCGTAGTGCAAGTCGACGGCAGCCGTGCGCTTCTCCTCGGCGACAAACTGCGGGCGCGCGCCGGTGGAGAAGAAAAAGGCAGGCAGCAACAGGCGCTTGCCGGTGGTGGTTCCCAACTGGCCGGAGACCTTCAATGTAGCTGTGAGGAAGTCGGCCGGATTGTCGAGACCCTGAATCTTGTCCACCTCTCCGGTAACCCCTTGCGGCAGCAATCTGGTCAGGGATTCATTGAGCTGACGCTTGACCTCTTCTGTATCCGAGGTGAGGTTGAGCTGGCGATAGTGGAGCGCCATGGGGCCGTTCATAATGAGGGCTACGCTTCCTGTGATGCCGCCCTGCGCATCGACGGTCAAGTCGGCCTTGTGTGCGGTGATGGCGTCTTTGGTCAAGTTGGAGGGCGTGTAGACCGGCCCCTTGACGTTCTGCTGAATGCCGCCGGCCATCAGATGCTTCCAGGACAACTGGCCGAAGGGGCAGAGCTTCTCGCCGGGATCAAGGTAAATATCCTTGCCGTCGATGTGAAGAACCACCAGCAGCGTATCGAGTTGCGAAAGCGACAAATAAGCAGGATCGAAGAGCCGCCAGTTCCGATCCGCCACTTGCAGGCCATCCACATTCAATCCTGCATCGCGCGCCAGCGCAATGTAGAGCGCGGCGATGTCGTTGCTGGAGCCGCTCTTTTCGTTCAGCACATCCTGCGCCTTGGTCAGCTCCTTTTTGAGATGCAGTTGCTTGCGCTCACTTTCGGATTTAGCGCGCGAGTAGTCAGTATTATCGAGCGTTTGCACATAGTCGTAGAGCTTGCGCGCTTTGGCCTCGGGGGTGGTTACGCCTGCCAGAATCTGGGTTGCTTGATCGCCGATCGCCGAACCGCCGCCGCTGGCGAATTTATCCAGCTTTTTGGACCAGCGTTCGATCTCATTCTGCCAAAAGATATCCGCAGAAATGTATGGCGTCCAATAGAAGTTAACGCTGTAACGCATGGCATTGTCCGGCGGAGCGTCGGCCTCGCGCACAAAGGCGGGTACATCCTGAATATCCAGAGTGAAGTCGCCTTTGGGGCTGCGGGTCGTGGTGACTCCGGCAGGCAGTCGCTGAAGAGAAAGCAAGTGAGTGGCTTCTTCTCCATCTACCCACATAGACACACCGCCGCCGTTCGGACCATCCGATAGATTGGAATAAGGATTCCAATAGAAGTGTTCTTTGTGAATGAAGATCGGCTGCTGCACCTCCCATACGGGTATTGTGCCGGCAAGCGCTGAGCCATAATAATCCTCTTCATCCAAATGAGTTCCGCTAACCTTTCCGCCGGTCAACGGAACGCTCCACTTGTACTCCAGAATGCTGCCCACCTCG
>Ga0181529_10004861_pt1 | contig 14301 bp, 9 predicted proteins | sample PEATcosm2014_Bin_36_FD_119763 | JGI IMG/M metagenome (GOLD analysis project Ga0181529, IMG submission 119763) | Peatland microbial communities from MTU Mesocosm Facility, Houghton, MI, USA - PEATcosm2014_Bin10_30_metaG | ecosystem: Environmental > Terrestrial > Soil > Wetlands > Peat | place...
AAGAGACGCACATTGTAAAGGGCTGGTATTTCTTGGTAGTTTGGCTTAGACTAAATAAGATCTGGTAGTCCGAAATGGAAATGCTGAGTGTACCCGGTTCGTGGACTTACCACGCCGATCCCGGCTACGAATCCGCGTGCCTTCGTGTATATAACGTCCGGCGTGCCTTCACCCGAGGTAACCAGAGATGACAAAGCCGAAGAAACAGGTTCTGAACATTCTACTTTCTAGCATTGCCGCATGCAGCCTGTTTCCCGTGCCTGCGCAGGGCCAGTTCGTCCCGCAAGTCTCGATTCAGGTCGGCGCTGCAGGTGTCGGGGCTTCATACCGATGCGCCTCGGTGGCTCTGTCGGGGAACGGGAACACAGCCATCGTTGGCGGTTGTGACGATACCAGCTATACCGGCGCAGCGTGGGTATTCACCCGTAGCGGCGGGATTTGGAGCCAACAGGGCTCCAAGTTGGTCGGCACCGGAGCCGTTGGCCCTGCATACCAGGGAAAGTCGGTGGCGTTATCGGGGGATGGCAACACCGCCATCGTTGGCGGCGAAGCCGATAACAACTATGCCGGTGCTGCATGGGTGTTCACGCAGAACGCAGGGGTCTGGAGCCAGCAGGGCGCAAAGCTCGTCGGCACTGGAGCCGTAGGGAACGCGTACCAAGGGGAATCGGTGGCGCTTTCGGAGGACGGTAACACCGCCATCGTCGGCGGTTCCATCGATAACGGCAATACCGGCGCAGCTTGGGTCTTCACCCGCAACACCGGAGTTTGGACCCAACAAGGCTCCAAGCTCGTCGGCACCGGGTCTGTTGGGATTGCATTGCAAGGCATCTCGGTGGCGCTATCGGGGGACGGCAACACCGCCATCATCGGCGGTACAGCCGATAGCAGCGGTACGGGCGCAGCTTGGGTCTTCACCCGCAACGCCGAAGTCTGGACCCAACAAGGCACCAAGCTCGTCGGCACCGGAGCTACGGGGATCGCTGACCAAGGCGTTTCGGTGGCGTTATCAGGCGACGGGAACACAGCCATAGTCGGCGGCGGCTCCGATAACAACGGCAGTGGTGCGGCATGGGTGTTTGCACGAAGCGCTGGCGTCTGGACCCAACAAGGCTCCAAGCTTGTCGGCACCGGGACTGTTGGGGCTGCATTCCAAGGCACCTCGGTGGCGCTTTCGGAAACCGGGAATGCGGCGCTGGTCGGCGGGCCCGACGATAACACGAATACCGGCGCATCATGGGTATTCACGCGCAACGCCGGTGCGTGGACCCAGCAAGGCTCCAAGCTCGTCGGCACCGGAGCCACCGGAGCCGCTGAACAGGGCACCTCGGTGGCGCTTTCGGCAGACGGAAACACGGCCCTTATCGGTAGTCCCTACGGTGACAACAACAACTATGCGACTGCGGCGTGGGTATTCACGCAGCCATACTTCTTCGCTGGCGAGGTGTTTCAAGGCGGGGCTGTTTACGACCTGACGCTCCCGAACGGCAGACCGTTCGGCTACTACGCCTACCTAGATGATCTGTGGATTTACCACTTCGACATGGGCTACCTATATGCCCATCCGGGCAACGGTCCGGAAGTCTACCTGTGGGACTTGGCCAGTGGGCATTGGTGGTACACCAACAACAGCACCTTCCCGTACCTGTACGATTTCACTCTGAACGCGTGGCTGTACTACTTCCCGAACACGAAGAATCCCGGCCACTACCTGACGAATCCGCGCGTCTTCGTGAACATGACGACCGGGGTGTTCTTCACGATGTGAGCGTGTCATCCAGAGGCAAGCGTTTTGCGCCGGCTCTGGTATGGTGATCGGTAGGAACATGCGCCATTGGTTGGCAGCCGCCGCAGTCGTCGCCGCGATCGCCCTCACGGGATGCTCCGTCTCTTTGTCTAGCCCGCCGCCGGAATGGACCACGGGCTTCTGGTTCTGGAAAGGCAGTTCCACCGGTGTCACCTGGTCCGGCGAACCACTCGACATGCTATTTGTCCAGGTGGGGGAGATCTCCTACGCATCCTGGGTCAACAACGGCTCCAGCGCCTGGACCGCCGACGGAGAGTGGCCCAGACGCCGCGGCGGCGCCGGCGGACGCCCTGGCGGTGCGGCTCTCCCGCGAAGAGCGCTACGACGAGGCAGCCGACCTGTACGATTCGATTCACGCCATCGTCCGCGGCTATGGAGATCCACCAGGAAGAGCTCTGGCGGGCGTACCAGATGCTGCGCCAGATCGCGCAGGAAGCCGGCAGGTCGGAATTGGGATTGAAAGCCGCGGCCTTGGGAATGCGTTGCCTCAACGGTATCAGCCCGCAGTTCGGCCGTGCCGAGGAAATTCGCCGCGGCAGCCTGGGACTCTGGACCTGGCTGCATGGCCATGGGCCGCTCGATCCGCTAATCTTTTGATTGCGGCATCCCCGATCGCACTTGCCACGCCCGCACAACTCCTTGTGCAAGAAGGGATTCTTGCGGCTAATCCTTTGATTGGCAGACCCCGTGGCGCCAAACAGCGGGATAATTAAGGTTCTCGACAGAATCATGCTTCCCTTGGAACGGCTGTGGGACCACCGGAACCGGACGTCCATCCTGTTGATCAGCGCCGCCATTGTCACGGTGATCGCCGTCGTGGATTGGTGGACCAAGCCCTACGTTTCGCTCGGCTTTCTGTATTTGTTCCCCATCATGCTGGCGGCAGCCTTCCTGCCGCGCTGGATCGTGGCCCTGCTGGGCGCCGCCTGCGCCGGGCTCGCCGAGATATTCAGCTCTCTCAATGAGTCCTATGTCCGTCTGGCGTTTGAGACGCTGGCGCTGGCCGGCTGCGGACTGTTCGTCGGCGAACTGGTGCGCAATCGCCGCTTGAGCCTGGAATCGCAGGAGCGCTTCCGCGCCCTGGTGGAGACCAGCCCCGCGGCCATTGTCACGGTGGACGAGCGCGGCTTCATTGAGCTGGCCAATCGCGCAGCGGTGGAATTGATGGCGCCGCGCGGCGGACAATTGCTGGGCGATCCCATCGCCGCCTATCTCCCCGACCTGCACCACGCCCTCCGATGGGAAGAAGCGCCGCAGTTTCGCGCTTCCATGCAATGCCGGGTGCACCGCGGAACCGGCGAATCCTTCACCGCCGATGTCTGGTTTTCCACGTACAAGGAGGGGCCGAGTCCCAAGCTGGCGGCCATCATCGCGGATGTCACCGAAGACGCGGCCGGGGAAGCGTCCGAGACCGGGGACGCGAGTTCCGATTCGGCCGACCGGCCGGAACGCGCTCAATTGAACAGCCGCGAGACGGAAGTGCTGCGGCTGCTGGTGCAGGGTCTGGCCAATAAGGAAATCGCCGCGCGCATGGAAATCTCGGAAAGCGCCGTCAAGAACGCCATTCAACAGCTCTTCTCGAAAACCGGCGTCCGCACCCGCAGCCAACTCGTCCGCGTGGCGCTGGAAGAATACCGCAACCTTCTATAATCCGCCAGAAATCCGCCTCAGAACGGCGGCGTGCCCATCACCGTCAGCAGCGAACCCTCCAGCGCCACACGCACCAGTTGACTCCGCTTGCGCACGCCCGCCTTGAGGAACAGTTGCTGCACCAGAGCCTTGACGGAGCCTTCCGAAATTCCCAGATCGTCGCCGATCTTGCGGTTGGTCAAGCCTCCCAGAATTCCCAGCAACACCCGCTGTTCGCGATCGGTAAGAAAACTCACCGGTTTGCGCTCACCCGTGGGCGGGCAGCCATCCGCCAACTGCTCAATCAGGAGCCGCACGATTTTCTGATCCAGCCAACCCGCGCCCGCCATCACCAGTTGAATCGCCTGCACCAGGCGCGCGGGCGGTTCCGATTTCAGGAAGATACCCGAGGCGCCCGACTTGATAGCGTCCGCCGATTGCCGGGCGTCGGCGTTCTCCGCAACGATTAGGAACCGGCCCTGGTAGCCCGCGCCGCGGGCCGCGGCGATGAATCCCTCCACGCCCTGGCTGGCGCAGCCGAAATTGAGCAACAGCAGATCCACTTTTGAGTCGCGCAGAATCTCCAGGGCTTCTTCATCGGTGGCGCATTCGCCGGCTACCTCGAGGCCCGGTTGCGCGGACAGAAATCGAGCCAGGCTCTCGCGAAACAGAGCCTGACCGTCCAGTAGAGCTAAGCGAATTCGATTCTCCGTCAGCGGGTCCATCGCGCCCCCTCATCGAGCCACCTGGCATTGAATTGAGGGTAGGCCGCAACGGCGATTCTGCCAAGCGCTTCACCCGAAAGATTGGCCCGTACCGACGGAAGACTGCCCACCGACGAACGATTATCGAAAGAATGCCAGCATTGCACGGAAGATGAGTGGAGTCGCCGCTCCGGCCGCGCTATCACCGTAAAGACAGGCCGATCTCTCGTATGAAGATAGCGACACCACTGGTGCGTAGTGCCATCATGGCGGCAGCGTTGTTCCCGGCCGTGGTTTGCGGCCAGGCAGCGTTCACCTGGCAGCAGATCAAGGATAAATTCGAATCCACGAATCCCACCCTGAAAGCCGCGCAGCTCAATATCGATGAATCGCGCGCCGCGGAAATTACGGCATACCTGCGTCCTAACCCCAATTTCAATGGCACGCTCGATCAGTTCACGCCGTTTTCCACCATGCAGTCGCCGGTCTCGGGCAATTCCGTCTACCGGCCGTTCGCCAACGTGTTTCCGGCGATATCGTTCGATTATCTCCATGAACGGCAGCACCAGCGGGAACTGCGCCTGGAGGTGGCGCAGAAGTCCACCGCCATCGCCCGGTCCAGCTACTCGGACCAGGAGCGCGGGCTGATTTTCAATTTGCGAAACGCCTTCGTGCAGACATTGCTCGCCAAAGCGGTGCAACAAAATGCGCGCGAGAACCTGGCGTATTGGGACCGGGAACTGGGCATCCAGCGGAAGCGACAGAATGCGGGCGACCTGGCGGAGGTGGATCTGGACCGCTTGGAACTGCAGCGCATCCAGTTTGAAAGCGATCTCGAAACCTCCATCGTCAACCTGCGGACCGCCAAGATTCAGCTCCTTATGCTCCTGGACGACCGCACGCCCATCGACCGCTTCGATGTCACCGGGCCGTTCGACTTTATCGACAGCTTGCTGCCGTTGGAAGAGTTCCGCAACTCGGCGCTGGAGGCTCGGCCCGATTTGCGAGTCGCGGTGGAATCGGTGGAACTGGCTCGCTCCAATCATAAACTGGCGATTGCCAACGGCGCCGCCGATCCCACCTTCAGTATGGATTTCGGACGCAATCCGCCGCTGCAGATCTACTTCGGCTTCAGTGTGTCGATTCCGTTACGGATCTTCGACCGCAATCAGGGAGAAAAGGCGCGCACCGAGATCGATATCGGGCGCAATGAGCGTTTGCGCGATGCCGCGCGGGCGCAGGTATTCAACGACGTGGATTCGGCGTACGTCACGCTGGTCAGTTTCCTCAACCTGTTGCGGCCGTACCGCGACAAGTATCTGAAACTGGCCGAGAGCGTTCGCGACCGCGAAGCTTTCTCGTACCAGAATGGCGGCGCCGCCCTGCTGGACTATCTGGACGCCGAGAAAAGCTATCGCGACACTCGCCTGGCGTACCTGAACCTGATCGGCTCCTTCCTGACGGCGGGAGCCCAAATGAATATGGCGGTGGGGCGGGAGGTGATGCAGTGAATCGTGTATGGCTCCTCGAAGCGAGTCTGTGTTTGGGCGTGCTGCTCTGCACCGCCGGCTGCGGAAAACAACTGACCACCGCGCAGGCGCAGGACACGGGACCGAAGCCGTCGACGGTGGTTCCGGACATGGACACCACCAACTTCAAAGTGGATCATCCGGAGCAGTTCCCGCTGGCGACCGCCGGCCAGTTCGCGGCGGTGCCGGAATTGAACGTCACCGGCTCGGTGAATCCCGATGTCTCGCGGCAGGTGCCGGTGCCCTCACTGGCATCGGGGCGCGTGGTGGAGATTGATACCCGGCTGGGAGACGAAGTGAAGCAGGGCCAACTGCTCTTCAAAGTCCGCAGCTCCGATATCGCCGGCGCGTTCTCCGATTATCAGAAAGCCGTGAAGAACGAAGAGTTGGCCAAGATCCAGTTGGATCGCGCCAAGCTGCTGTTTGACAACGGGGCGATTCCCAAAAGTGCGCTGGAAGTGGCGCAGAATACCGAAGACAACGCCCTCGTGGATCTGAAGACCACTACCGAGCACCTCCGCCTGCTCGGGTCGGACCCCGACCATCCCACCGGAATCGTCGACGTCACGGCGCTGGTTTCGGGAGTCATTACCGATCAGGAGATCACCAACGGATCGGGAGTGCAGGCGCTCACGCCGCCCAATCCGTTCACCATTTCCGACGTCTCGCACGTCTGGATCATCTGCGACGTATATGAGAACGACCTCGACCAGGTGCATCTCGGCGAGTACGCCGACATCCGCCTGAATGCCTATCCCAACCGCCTTCTGCGCGGGCGCATCGGCAACATCGCGCAAATCATGGATCCCAATCTGCGCACCGCCAAAGTGCGGCTGGAAGTGGAGAATCCCGGCATGATGCGGTTCGGCATGTTCGTGACCGCGACCTTCCATGGAACCGCGACGGAGATGCACGCCACCGTGCCCGCGACGGCCATTTTGCACATGCACGACCGCGAGTGGGCCTATCTGCCGAATGGCGATCACGGCTTCCGGCGCGTGGAGGTGACGCTGGGCAAGGCGCTTCCCGGGAACATGCAGGAAATCCTTTCGGGACTCAAACCAGCGGCACAGGTGGTGGCCAACGCTCTGGTGTTGCAGAACACCGTGGAGCAATAAATGATCCGTAAGGTCGTCGATTTCTCGCTCAACAACCGGTTTCTGGTGCTGGCGGTGACGCTGCTCCTCTTCGTCTGGGGTGGGCTGTCGTTCCATCAACTGCCGGTGGAAGCGTATCCCGATGTCGCCAACAACTACGTGGAGATCATCACGCAGTGGCCGGGCATTTCCGCGGAGCAGGTGGAGCAGCAGGTCACCATACCGCTCGAAATCGTCATGGACGGCATCCCCGGCGTGGCGCACCTGCGGTCCTTCTCCATCTTCGGACTGTCGGACATCAAGCTGGTGTTCGAGGACGGCACCGACAACAATTGGAATCGCGAGCGGGCTCTGGAGCGCCTCACCCAGGTGACCTTGCCGCCGGGCGTGTCGCCGCAGATGGGCACGGATTGGAGCCCGGTCGGCCAGATTTACTTCTTTACGCTACGCAGCACCAACCCGCAGTACGACGTGATGGACCTGAAATCCATCGAGGACTGGATTGTCGAGAAGAACCTGAAAACGGTGCCCGACATCGTCGACGTCAACACCTTCGGCGGTCCGACGCGCGAATACCAGGTCCGCGTCGATCCCAACAAGCTCATCTCCTTCGGACTCAGCCTGGCGCAGGTGGAACAGCAGCTCACCAACAACAACGTCAACGCCGGCGGCAGTTTTCTGCAGAGCGGACTGCAGCAGATCAATGTTCGCGAAGTGGGCCTGGTGCGCACCGTGGGCGATATCGCCAGCACGGTTCTGCTGACCAAGACAGGAACGCCGCTGCGCGTCAAGGACATCGCGGTGGTGTCGCAAGGCCCCAAGATCCGCCTCGGCCAATTCGCGCGCTGCATCCGGCACGATGACGGAAAGATTGTCGACAACGACGACGTGGTCTCGGCCATCGTGCCGATGCGCAAAGGCGCCGATGCGGAAGCCGCGCTGCGCGGGCTGCATAAAGAAATCGAAGAGCTGAACACGCTCATCCTGCCGGCCGGCGTGAAAATTGTTCCCTTCATCGATCGCAGCGACCTGGTGGAGCACACCACCAAGACCGTCCTGCACAACCTGACGGAGGGAATCATCCTGGTGGTGATCATCCTGCTGCTGTTCCTGGGAAACGTGCGGGGAGCCATCATCGTAGCGCTCACCATTCCGTTCGCGCTGCTCTTCGCCGCCACTTGTTTGAAGCTGAAAGGCATTCCAGCCAACCTGCTGTCGCTGGGCGCACTGGATTTCGGGATGGTGGTGGATGGCGCGGTGGTGATGGTGGAAAACATCGTGCGTCATCTGAGCCGCCACAACGGACCCGACCACCGGACTCCCAAGGAGAAAATCTTCGAGGCGGCGCACGAAGTGCAGCGGCCGGTATTTTACGCCATCGGCATCATCATCACCGCCTACCTGCCCATCTTCACATTGACGGGCGTGGAAGGCCGCCTGTTCAAACCCATGGCCTGGACGGTGGCGTTCGCGCTGCTCGGCGCGCTGCTGTTTTCCATGCTGGTGGCGCCGGTGCTGGCCAGCCTGTTCTATCCGCGCGGCACGCGGGAATGGCACAACCCGGCGATGCTGTGGCTGACGGCCATGTACCGCAAAGCGCTGCGGGTGGCCATCCGGATGCGCGTGGTGACGGTGGCGGGCGGCATCATCAGCCTGATTGTGTGGGTGTACCTTTCGGTCAGCGGCATCATCGGTTCGGAGTTTCTGCCGCATCTCGACGAGGGCTCGCTGTGGGTACGCGGCACGCTGGCGCCCAGCACCGGACCGGCCGCCGGAATCGAAGTGGCCAATCGGGCGCGGCTGCTGCTCTGCTCGTTCCCCGAAGTCACCGAATGTACCAGCCAGGTGGGCCGTCCCGACGATGGAACCGACACCACCGGGTTCTTCAACACGGAATACTACGTCGGGCTGAAACCCAAGGAAGAATGGCGGCCGGGCTTCCACCAGAACAAAGAGGAAGTGATCGCCGCCATGAACAGCGAACTGGAGAAGATTCCCGGCGTCCTTTGGAACTTTTCGCAGCCCATCGCCGACAACATGGAAGAAGCCGTCAGCGGCGTGAAGGGACAGCTCGCCACCAAGATCTATGGAGACGATCTGCCCACTCTCGAACAGAAGGCCGACCAGATCGTCGCCATCATGCACGGTGTGCGAGGGATCGAGGATCTGGGCGTGTTTCGAGTGCTCGGCCAGCCGAATCTCAACATCACGGTGGACCGCGCGCAGGCAGCGCGCTTCCAGATCAATGTCGCGGATGTGCAGGATGCGGTGCAGACGGCCATCGGCGGCAACCCGCTGACCCAGGTGCTGGACGGCGAAGCGCGCTACGACCTGGTGATGCGCTACCTGCCGGAGTACCGCGATACGGAGGACGTCATCCGCAACATCCGCCTGCTGTCGCCGAGCGGCGAACGGGTGTCGCTGGCGCAGCTCTGCAAAATCGAAGAGAAGGACGGCGCTTCGGAAATCTATCGCGAAGGAAACCAGCGGTACATCGCCGTGAAGTACAGCGTCCGCGGACGCGACCTGGGCGGCGCGGTGGAAGAGTCTATCAAGAAGGTCAGCACGCAGGTGCAGTTGCCGCGCGGATACCACATCGACTGGGAAGGCGAATACGCCAGCGAAAAACACGCCGAAGAGCGGCTGCTGTACATCGTACCGCTCACCGTTCTGCTGATCTTCATCATCCTCTACACCATGTTCCGTTCGCTGAAATGGGCGATGCTGATTCTGGTGAACGTCATGCTGGCGCGCGTGGGCGGATTGCTGGCGCTGCTGGTGACGCACACCAACTTCAGCGTCTCTTCAGGCGTAGGGTTTCTGGCGTTATTTGGGGTGTCGGTGCAAACCGGCGTGATCATGCTGGAGTACATCAATCAGTGCCGCGCGCACGGCGCCACCATCGAAGACTCGGCAATTGAAGGCGCGGTGCTGCGGCTGCGGCCGATCATGATGACCATGCTGGTGGCGACGCTGGGACTGCTGCCGGCGGCGCTATCGCACGAAATCGGATCGGATTCGCAGCGGCCGTTCGCCATCGTGATCGTCGGCGGCCTGATCTCCGACCTGGTGATGAGTATCTTCCTGCTGCCCACGCTGTACGTGTGGATGGCGCGGAATCATGACGTGCTGCCGGAAGTGGACCAGCGCGAAGAAGTGTAAGCGACGGGCTAGCGCAAGTACGGAGCGATCCTCTCGGCCATCTTGCCGGGCCAATCGGCCAGCGCGGAATCGAATCCGGAGCTCTTCTCGCGGAGAGTCGCCGCCGGGTCCACGATCCAGCTCTGCGGGATGGCGGAGCCGGCGATGCGCTTGATGTAGGACCGAGCCAGAATCACGGGGAAGGTATAGCCATTGGCTTCCAGGAAGGGCCGCACTTCTCCGGGGTTTTCGTCAACACTCAACGCCATCACCCGGAAGCTATCATGCTGCCGGCTGAGCTCATAGAGCTTCTGCACCTGAGGCAATTCGTCGCGGCAGGGGACGCACCAGGTAGCGAACACCGCGATGAATGTGATCTTCCCTTTGAGGGCTGCGACGCTCCAAGGTTTCCCGAGCGAATCCTGCAGGCTGGCATCGGGCAGCGGCAGATCGACCTTCGACCATCCGGCGAATGCGGTAGCGACGGTGACGGGCGGTTGTTCGGGCGGCCTGGGCGCCGGCAGACGAGCGGTAGCGACGGCCCAGCCGGCTGATGTTCCTCCCAGTTCATCCCATAGGGCACGGGCGTGTGTCTCGAAATCGGGACTAGCCAAGGCCAGGAAACCGGCTGCTATGGCTTTCGCGTAGAGCGCCACGGCATCGATCTTATGACCTTCGGCATCGGCCACGCGGGCGGTGCTTTGCAGATAGCGCGCCTGGAAGCTTGGATAGCCGCTGGTGGCATCGTCCTTCTTGAACTGGTTGGCCTGCAGCCAGGCCTGCATACGCTGCAGCATGGCTTCGGCCTTCTTGAAGTCCTGCAACTGAATGGCGCCATCGACCACCGTGGCCATGGCGTCCCAGAGCGAGACATCGAAGCCGTACTGCTGGCTCTTCAAGCGCTCCTCTTCCCTGGCGGCATCCTTCAGATCGTTCGGCTCTTCCGGGCCCAGCAGGATCTGGTCGAGCGCTTCTTCGGCGATGGCAACGGCGTCCTTCAGGCGGACTCCGTATCGCACCCATTGCCGGGCCACCGCGAACTTGGGCTGAACGAACGTCCACGGGGCGGGCGGTTGTGCGTCCAACAACGTGAGGCAGCGTCGGCCCACGGTCTCCAGTTCCTCCCTGGTCGAGCCGGGCGCGCCCGCCACGGCCGACAGCCGGGAGCACCACGCCACGGAACTATCGGGCCACTTGCTGGTCCACTCCCTGGCTGCCTCGGCATATTTGCGATACGCCGCCCGTGCCTCCTCCGGCGTCAAATGTCCGCCGCGCAGGCCGGCCTTGGCCAGCCAGTCGCTGGAGACGCGGTTGGCATCGCCATTCGGATCGGGCCTGGCGTCGCGGAGGGCACCGATCCGCTGGGCGGCTTCCGCCTGGCCACTCAACTGGTAGCCATCGCGCAGGGTTTCGAGCAGCGAGTCCGCCGGATCGCGAGTCAGACTTTCCAGCCGCTTGACGTCCGCCGCGACGGTGGCGCGAAGCGCGTCGTAGCCGGCCTGCGGGGTGGTGCGAAACTCGGCTGCCCAGAGCATTCGCCAATACTCCGGAGCTTCCGGGTCGGCGCTCCGTTCGAGCAACGGCCGCAATTCGCGAGCCCATGCGGCGCTCTCCTCGCGATTGGCGATGCGCTTCAGATGCAGGAATCCATCGAGATTGGAGGGACACAGCTGGCGATACGCGCGGGCACTCTCCGCCATTTTCGAGAGATCTTTGAAGCTGGTGCTGGCGTAGATGTCGGCTAGCGCGAACCAGGTCCAGGGCAGCGCCGGCGCGGTTGCGGCGGCGCGATTCAACTGCACGATGGCTTCGGGCGTGTTCTTGCCGATCAGCGAACGACCATAGAGGTACAGGAAACGGGCGTCGGCAGGCTGCCCGGCCAGCAGGCGGGCAAATTCGGGAGCCAGGCTTCCCGGCTTGGGCACGATGGGTGTGACATCCAGGAGCCTCTGGTAGAGGAAGAACCCGGCGTGGCCATCGGCTAGGCGCGAACGAACCTGCTGGAGAGTCAGCGCCCGGATATCGGGCGGCATGGCGCAAGCACTATCCTGAGCGTTCGCGCCCGAAAGCATCGCGCCAACGAGGGCGACGAGAACAATCGGGCGCGCCATGGAAAGACTCAATTGATGGCGGCTACTTCTTCCACGGGGCCGAATTTTTTCAGCAGCTCGCGGATTTTGGCGCCGTCGCCGACGGCGATGATCTGCACGTTGTCGTAAGGAACGTACTTCTTGGCGACGCGGGCGACATCTTCGGCGGTGATGGCGGCGATCTTCTCGCTGTAGGTGTCCCAGTAATCCTCGGGAAGGCCGAACTCGCGCGACTGCAGCCAGCGAGCCAGAACTCCGGCGGGGTTCTCGAGTCCGAGGGCGAAATTGGCGACCAAGGTGCGCTTGGCGCCTTCGAGTTCCTCTTTGGGCACGGGCACGTCGCGAATTTCTTTGAACTCCTTCAACAGGTCGGCGAGGGCCGCTTCGGTGACTTCGGTGCGCACCAGCATGGAGGAACTGAAGTGCTGCAGATAGCGCGTGGCGGTGAAACTGGAGCTGACGCCGTAGGTGTAGCCTTTCTCTTCGCGGATGATGCGGAAGAGGCGGGCGGCGGGACCGGAGCCGAGCACCTGGTTCATCACCAGGCAGGCGATGTAATCGGGGTTGGTGCGATCGATGGCGCGATTGGCTAGAACGATATCGGTCTGCACCGAGCCGGGACGGTCGACCAGCCAGACCTTCTTGGTGGCGATGGGCGGGGCGATGGGGAGGGTGATCTTGTCGATGGGCGCTCCCGGCGCTGCCTTCCATGCGGCCAGCGCCTTTTCCAGCGCGGCGACGGCGTCCTTGGGGCTGATGTCGCCGACGATGCCGGCCGTGGATCCCGCGGGCGTGTAGAACTTCTTGTAATGGGCAATCAGGCTGTCGCGGGTGATCTTGTTGAGCGAATCGTCGGTGAGGCGGGTGAACTGGCGCGCGTCGTTGGGGTAGAGCACCTTCATAAGGGTCTCGTTGCCGAGTCCGGTGGGCGAAGTACGGGCCTGTTCGATGGCGGAACGCTGGCGCGCCTTCCAGCGTTCGAATTCGTCGGCGGGAAAGGCGGGATGGAGCAGGACATCGGTCATGATGGCGAGCGCGGTGTCGAAGTCTTCGGTGAGGGCGCTGACGGAGATGGTCCCGGTTCCGCTGCCGGCTCCGCCTCCACCTCCGCCGCGTCCTCCGGCTCCGCCGCCGCCGGCGCTAAAGCTGACGGTTGCGCCGATATCGGCAAGGGCTTCGGAAATCTGGCGTTGCGTGCGGGAGGCGGTTCCGGACATCATCAGCGCGGCGGTAGCTTCGGCCACGCCGGGCATTCCGGCGGGATCGCGGAGAGGCGAAGAAGGAATCGAGATGGTCAGCGTGACGGTGGGCGCACGGTGGCTTTCGAGGATCAGCAGATGGATGCCGTTCGAGAGCTGGCGATCGACGGGGCGCGGCAACTTGACCTTGAGGACCTCATTGGAGACGGGGGCACGGTTCAGACGGACCATGCCGCGGAAGCTCTGCGAGTCCTGGGCAGACAGGGTGAGGGTGACTGTGAGGATGGCAAGAAGTTTCAACATGAATGCGCTCCTAGTTTCCGCCGCCGCGCGGGCCGCGGCCCCGGCCGGTGGCGCCGGCGGCTGGCAGGGTGACGACCACCACTTTGTTGGCGTTGATCAATTGGTCGCGGGCAGCCTTCTGAATGTCGGCGGCGGTGACAGCGAGTTGGGCGTCGATCTCGGAATTGATGCGTTCGGGGTCGTTGTAGACGGCGGCGGCATCGGCCAGAGCCTGGGCGCGGCTGAGGGCGGTGAGGCGGCCTTCGGCGGCGCGGCGGAGGGCGATGTGGGTGCGGTCGAGCTCCTTGGCGGTGACCGGCGCGGAGTGCAGTTTGGCGATCTCTTCGGAGATGAGCGCTTCGGCTTCCTCGGGCGTCTTCCCGGGGCGCAGAGTGGCGGAAATGTTGAAGAAGCCGGGACCCTGGCGGCGGTCGGCGCGGGCGGAGACGTTGGAGGCGACTTCCTTATCCTGCACGAGCAACTGATAGAGGCGCGAAATGTTGCCGGCGCCACCTCCGCCGCCGCGTCCGCCGCCACCACCGCCGGCGAGAATGGATCCGGCGACCGATAGCGCCCGCGCATCGGCGTCGCTCGAGGGGCCGAAGCGATAGGCGATATCGATGCGGGCCAGGCGGGCCAGGGGATCCTGCAGAGTGGCGCGCCGTTCGCCGGTCTTGGGCGGCTCGGTGAAATCGACGGCTTGCGGCGCGGTCTGGGGCGGGATGTTGCCGAAATATTTGCGGACTTTGGCGAGGGTGGCCTGGGTATCGAGATCGCCGACCAGGGCGAGGACGGCGTTATTGGGCGCGTAGTAGATCTTGAA
>Ga0181529_10004862_pt1 | contig 14300 bp, 16 predicted proteins | sample PEATcosm2014_Bin_36_FD_119763 | JGI IMG/M metagenome (GOLD analysis project Ga0181529, IMG submission 119763) | Peatland microbial communities from MTU Mesocosm Facility, Houghton, MI, USA - PEATcosm2014_Bin10_30_metaG | ecosystem: Environmental > Terrestrial > Soil > Wetlands > Peat | place...
AAGCTGGCGAAGGAAACTGAATTTGCCGCCGGTTATGTGCGAGTTAAAACGCCACATATTGCGCGTGAGAAAATGTATCAAACGTCCGGCCACTTGCCGTATTACGCGGAGTCAATGTTTCCGAAAATGGAAATGGACGAACACCGCGCCGACCGCAAACAAATCGAGGAACGCATCGCCGAACTGGAAAAACAACTGGCTGATTACGCGAAAAAGGTCAGATAACTCGTGCCAAGCAATCTGTGAAATGCCAAAACGGAACGCAATTAAACCACCACCAATTCAATGGATCTGGTAATTGATAATCTGCGCCTTGCAGAACTTGTCGCAATCGTTCGACAAAACGAAGCCTTCTTCGTTGCGTTTGTTCAGTTCTTGAACCAGCACGGTTACCAAGATATTCACGCTTTCATAAATGAGCCAGACGACAAAAAGGCGCTGGCTGTAATCGAAGGCTATTTGCAGCACGCCGACAAAGTTCATTTATACGACGGCATTGGACGCCCATACACATCCGAGTTGGCAAAGTGGTATTTCTTGGCGTGGACAATGCGCGATGCCCCGGCACAGCGTCTTGGTCCTCTTCTCCGAAATGTGGAAGGCAATTCCATGAGTGAGCGCAGGGCAAATTTGCTCAACGAGGTGAGAAAATTTGTCGGACCACTTTTCCCCGAAGCCGAAAAATGGACTTGGCATACGATTTCGGAAGTGATGCTCGCTAGACTTGAAGGCAGCCGTCGAGCGCTGAAGGGAACGACATTTGAAAACACAGTGCGAACTGTGATACGCGCCGTCATCGCCAAACATCAGGTTTCCCTTAAGGTCGGTGATTCACAGGTGAAAATCGGTGACGAAACATACGATGTTCAAATCATTGGCAAGACTCACACCATTCTTGTCCCGGTGAAGACGCGTGAGACTATGGGCGGTGGCCACGCCAATTTGTTCACCCGCGACATCCACAAGGCGATTTCAGTCGCACAAGAAAACGGATACGAGTGTATTCCTGTTGTCATAGCCGAATCTTGGGGAGGCAAGCTCGATTCGCTTTCTTGCAAACACGTCATTTATTTGCCAATTAACCCGAATCAAACAGAAAAAGTGGAGGCGATGTTGTATGATGCTGTAAATGGAATTGCCGACACACTCAAGGAACTCGAAAAATGAAAAAATATTCAACCCATTCGCTGGCAACCACGTCAGCTCTCCGCGAGGAGTCTGGCGGTTCGTTCATTGCCCGTCCGAGCATTAACACGCTGAAGGATAAAATTCTTTGTGGCGACGCGCTCGCGACGCTGTCAACAATTCCCGATTCGAGCGTTCAATGTGTTGTCACCAGCCCGCCCTATTTTAAGCAGAGAGATTACGGAACGGGAACGTATCAAGTTGGCAGTGAGGACAGTCACGAAGAATACGTTCAACGACTCGTGGAAGTTTTTCGTGAGTGCCGCCGGGTTCTAAAACCCGACGGCCTGCTTTGGCTGAACCTAGGCGACAAGTTTCTTGACGGAACGCTGCTCGGATTACCTTGGCGAGTTGCAATCGCATTGCAGCAGTCGGGCTGGATACTTCGTTGCGACATCATTTGGCATAAACCCAACGCCATGCCTCATTCCGTAAAGACTCGGCCAACGGTAGATCACGAATATGTCTTCATGTTTTCAAAATCCGCTGATTATTTTTATGATGCAGACGCAATCCGAGAGCCGCATGTCACGTTTTCGGAAAACTCACGGATGAAAGGCGGGAGAAATCATTTTGGAAAAAGAAACGGGACTCCTGAAGTTGGAAAGAATTGTGGAAACAATAACCTTCACGATGGAAGGTGGGATCAAGCCTTTCATCCACTTGGCCGGAACAAGCGCACCGTATGGAACATTCCCCTCTCTAAATATCGCGGCGCTCATTTTGCCGTCTTTCCAGAAAAACTCGTTGAGAATTGCGTGTTGGCTAGCACCAAACCGAGCGACGTGGTTTTAGATCCTTTTGCTGGCAGCGGGACGGTTGGGGTTGTTGCCGCGAAATTTCAGCGGTCATTTGTTTTGATCGAACTCAATAAAGAGTATTGCCAGTTAATCGAGAAGCGTCTGAATGGAAATCAGATGGAACTCATCGCGAAATCTTAACGCTATTTTATCTATTATGTCTGCCATTTTGAAAGACGAAGATTTTGTTGCCGTTGAAGCCGCCGTCAAAACCGGCGTTGCGCCGCAGCCCGTGGCGGCCGCGTTCAATGAGTTGTCCGCGTTGCGCGCGGAATTGAAAAAACTGGGCGAGCCGGAGAGTTATTACCTCAAAGCCATGAACTGTCCGCATCATCACCGCATCTTTGCGGCTGAACCGCACAGTTACCGCGACTTGCCGTTGCGCCTCGCGGAATACGGCACTTGCTATCGCTACGAGCAGAGCGGCGAGTTGTTCGGCCTCATGCGCGTGCGTTCGCTCAACATGAACGACGCCCACATCTATTGCACCGAGGAGCAGTTCGCCGACGAGTTCCGCGCCGTGAACGACATGTATCTGAAGTATTTCAAAATCTTCGGCCTCGAAAAATATCAGATGCGCTTCAGCACGCACGCGGCGGAAGGGCTGGGCAAAAAATACGTCAACGAGCCGGAGTTGTGGAAGAAGACCGAGGACATGGTGCGCAAGGTGTTGATCGAATCCGGCATCAATTACGTGGAGGTCGCCAACGAGGCGGCGTTCTACGGGCCGAAGATTGACGTGCAGGTGTGGAGCGCCATCGGCCGTGAATTCACCATCGCCACGAACCAGGTGGACTTCGCCGTGCCCGCCAAGTTCGGCCTCACCTACCGCGACAAGGACAACTCGAACAAAACGCCGCTGTGCATCCATCGTGCGCCGCTCGGCACGCATGAGCGGTTCATCGGTTTCCTCATCGAGCACTACGCCGGAAACTTTCCGCTCTGGCTCGCGCCGGATCAGGTGCGCGTCATCACGCTCAACGACGACGAAGCGTTGATCAACTACGCCAAGCCCATCGTGAACGAACTGCGCGCGAACATGGTGCGCGTGGATGCGGATTTCAGCGCGACGCCATTCAAGGCCAAGATCTCCAACGCGGAACAATTGCGCGTTCACACGATGCTGGTCATCGGCGGTCGCGACATGGAAGCCGGACAAGTCAGTGTGCGTTTGCACGGCAAAGGCAATGTCGGCGCGAAGCCGAAGGCGGAAGTCGTCGCGGACATCCTGGCGAGCATCAAAGAGCGGCGGGCGTAATCGTCTTGTGCTTGCAATTTTTCCAAAAAACGGATTTGATAGTCACAACATCACACAAGAGTCGGGCGCATTGTCACCTCTTCGCACTTTTTTGCCACTAGTGCAGTGATAAAAATCATATGGCTGAATTCAAATTCTCCTGCCCGCAATGCGGCCAGCACATTCAATGCGATACCGGCTATGCCGGAGCGCAAATCAACTGTCCGTCCTGCAACCAAGGGATTGTCGTCCCGCAAGCGCCGCATTCCGCCGCCGCGCCGCCGCCTCCTCTGACTATCCCTGCGAGGCAAAGCGCGCCACCTGCCGCGGCACCACGGCAATATAATGTGCCGGGTCGGCAACCGGTGGTTCAGGCAAAATCGCATGCCTTACGGAATGTTTTGATCATCACGGCGGCCGTTGTAGTCCTTGCGGCCCTAGGTGTGGGCGGCTGGTTTGGTTATTCGAAATACAAGTCCGTCCAGTCAAAAAAGGGAAACCCGGCCGCGCAAGTTGCGGCACCCACCGCGGACTCGACGATACAGGCGCTGAGCATTTTGACCAAAGTGCATTCGGCTTACACAAATATAAGCAGCGTGCGTGCGGACGGCACCTTCACAATGTCTTTAGATGTGTCAAACATCACCATGGCTGACGTCAATCCGCAGATGCCGCCCGATTCGAAAAATGCCAAGCGGCATCCGCAGGGCATGCCGAGAATGATCACGGACACGACGGAACTTTCAGTCAAGCGCGCGCAGCCGGCTTATTATTATATCGTGGCAGAAAGCGTGGCTAAAATTGACCGGCAGACTGTCACCAACACCTTTGCCATTTGGAAATCCGACAAGGGCCAGTTCATGTTCTCGGATAATCATCAAAAAATGATACCGCCCACTTATCAGCAGCTTGCCGACAATACAGTGACGAACGCAGGCGCGGATCAAATCAAGAAGATGCAACAACTTTTTGACGACCCGGCAAATCTGACAAAGATCATCAAAGATTTAGGTCAAACCGATGACGAAACTGTGAATGGACAGGATTGCTATACCCTCACCGCAAAAGTTATCGGCCAAAAAGTCAAAGTCTGGGTGGACAAAACCACTTATCTGATTCCGCAATGGCAAATCACGCTCGGCGGAGCCATCAGCGATGCGGACGTTGACGATGCGTTTTCTTTATACGAAAGCGCTTTCACCAATTTGCCGCCGGCGGCATTGGACATGATGAAGCCGCAGGTAAAAAAGATGACGCCGGTGATGGCAAAAATCCGCGGCACCATCACTTCAACTTCAAAAAATATTGAAATAAATCCGACTCTTTCTGCTGATGATTTTAATTACGACGTGCCGGCGGGTATCCGCTTGACGCCGTTATTTAAACGCAATCCTGCAACCAGGGGCATGTCTGTTGGAGACAGCCAGCGCAATCTCTGCATCAACAACCTTCGTCAGATTGACGCGGCAAAAAATGAATTTGCCCTTGAAAAGGGCAAGGCCAATGGTGCGGCTGTCACGGAAGACGACATCAAGCCTTACTTAACCGGCGGAACAATGCCCGTTTGTCCTTCCGGCGGCACATACACCATCGGCAAAGTAGGAGACAAGCCGACCTGCTCCATTCCCGGCCACGAGCTGCCATAAAAAAACGGGACAGCGCCTGTGGCAAGTTGTTAAAATATTGGCGTGAGTCATTATTGGAATGTTTTTTTGGAATTGATTTCGACGCCATTCGAGCATGTCACGCTCGTCTGGGGAATCGTCCCGCTCTATTTCGGGCTGCTGCTCAACGAACTGACTTCCGACAAGGCGAATTTTCGCACGGCGCTCCAGACCGGGTTCAGTTTTCTCTGGGCCGGCGCGCAATGGCTCTGGCCGTATTTCAAGCCGCGCGGCCACGGCGTGCCGGAAATTGAATTCAACGCCATGCTGCCGGTGAACCTGCTCGTGACATTTCTGGTGATCGCGCTCGGCTTCGTCGCGCTCGCCAGCGGCGTCCGTAAAAAATTTCCGAAGCACCTGCGCTTCATCGGCCACACGCGGTTCGCGAATTATTTCATGATCGCGATTTTCCCGATCCAGTCGCATTACCTCGGATGGACGTGGGAACGGCTGATTGCGATTGTCCTGTTCGCCGTTCCAATCTGGCTGCTCCTGCATTTCGGGCTGATGCCGGTTCGCAACCGGTAAAACTATTCATCTCCGCCGCCGGAACCGTTCTTTTTTTCCCAGCTGCGCCGCGTTTTTTCCGGCAGGGTAGTGTCCACCTTCGCGTAGTAAGTTTCTTCTCCGAACAATTTGTTGGCTGCGTGCTCCAGTTCCAATGAAGGCGCGACGTTGAACCGCTCGTTCGTGTCCATGAAAACCGTCCCGCCGCCGGGCTGCATGAAACAAAGCAGCAGCGGACATTTGCCCGGATTCGCCGCGACAATTTCCCGGACGCTTTCAATGTCGTCCGGCTTCAAATGCGCCGTGTGCAGCCGCAGATGAACCTGCTTCGTGTATTTTTTTGGCGCGTCCTCGAGCGGCATGATTTCCTGCGGGAAAATCTTCGGCTTGTCCTCGCCGGTGCTGACTTCGCCGATGACGAGGATGGCCTTGTTCGCTTCGAGCAGCGGGCGGAACTTTTCGTGGTCGTTCATCACGAGCAGTTGCACCGAGCCTTCCAAATCTTCGAGCGTCACCATCGAATACGGCTTGCCGGATTTTTTTGAGAAGCCGTGCGTGACCGCCGAAATCATCCCGCCGATGCGCGTCAAGCTGCGGTTCGGCAGTTCGCCGAGCTTCGCCAGATTTGTCAGTGTGTATTTTTCGAGGATTGGCGCGAATGGCGTCAGTGGATGTCCGGTGACGTAAAATCCCAGAAGCTCCTTTTCGTGTGCAAGCAATTCGTGCTGCGGCCATTCAGGCAGATTGGAAATGGCTTCAGGCATCGGCGGCGCTTTTTCTTCGAGCGCGCCAAACAGCGAGCTTTGGCCTTTCTGCTTGTCGGAAAGGATGCTGGCCGCGCGGGAAAGCGTGCGTTCGATTTGTGCAAACAAAGTCGCGCGCGTCTGGCCGAACGAATCACATGCGCCGGTTTTGATCAATGCTTCCAAAGGTTTTCGCGTCAGCGTGCGCCCGTCCACGCGTTCGCACAGCGCCGAAAGCGTCTTGAATTTTCCACCTTCGTTCCGCGCCTTCAAAATCGCCTCGACCGCCGATTCGCCCACGCCTTTGATTGCGACGAGGCCGAAACGAATCGCCTTACCCTCGCGCGCGGGCACGAAATACAAGCCGCTCTCGTTCACGTCCGGACCGAGCACTTCAATCTCAAACTCACGCGCCTCGGCGATATATTCGCTCAACTTTTCAGTGTTCGCCATGTCATTCGTCATCATGGCGCAGAAAAATTCCACCGGATAATTCGCCTTCAGATACGCGGTCTGATACGCGACGATGGCATACGCGGCAGCGTGCGACTTGTTGAAGCCGTAGCCGGCAAATTTTTCAAGCAAATCGAAAATCTGGTCGGCTTTCGCCTTCGAAATCTTGTTTTTTTCAGCGCAACCCTTCACAAAGGTCTCGCGCTGCTTTTGCATCTCCTCAACCTTCTTCTTGCCCATCGCGCGGCGGAACAGATCCGCGCCGCCGAGCGTGTAGCCCGCGAGCACCTGCGCGGCCTGCATCACCTGCTCCTGATAAATCAAAATGCCGTAAGTCTCCTTGGCGATGGGTTCGAGCAGCGGATGCTCGTATTCGATCTTCACCTCACCGTGGCGGCGCTTGATGAATTCCGGGATGAGTTCCATCGGGCCGGGCCGATACAATGCCACGAGCGCGGTGATGTGTTCGATGGAACTGATCTGGAATTTTTTGCACAGGTCGCGCATTCCGCCGGATTCCAACTGGAACACGCCGAGCGTTTCGGCGCGGTTGAGCAGGTCGTAGGTTTTCTTGTCGTCGAGCGGCAGATGTTCAATCGGCACGTCAATGCCTTGCGTGCGCTTGACCATTTCGCAGGTGTTGCGGATGACCGTCAAAGTTTTCAGCCCGAGAAAATCCATCTTCAGCAGGCCGAGGTCGCCGACCGGTCCCATTGCGTATTGCGTGACGATCGCGCCGTCCTCGTCGGTCTTGAGCGGCAGCAGGTTCACGAGCGGCTGGTCGCCGATGACGACGCCCGCCGCGTGAACGCTCGCGTTGCGCGTGAGGTCCTCGAGAATGAGCGCGGTGTCAATCAGTTCGCGCGTAACGTCTTCGTTCTGGTAAGCCTCCTTGAGTTCCGGCGATTGTTTGAGTGCCTTTTCGAGCGTCATCTTCAGGTCGAACGGAATCATCTTCGCCAGCCGGTCGCCATCGCCGTAGCTCAAGCCCATCACGCGGCCCACGTCGCGCACGACGCTTTTCGCGCCCATCGTGCCGAAGGTGATGATCTGCGCCACGGAATCGCTGCCGTATTTTTTGCGGACGTATTCGATGACGTCAGCGCGGCGGTCGTCGGCGAAATCAATGTCAATATCCGGCGGGCTGATGCGTTCGGGATTCAGAAAGCGTTCGAATATAAGTCCGTAACGGATCGGATCCACGTTTGCGATTTCGAGCAGGTAAATGACGAGCGAACCGGCGGCGCTTCCGCGCGCCACGCAGTTGATGCCGTGCTCGTGGCCGTAGCGGATGAAATCTGCGACAATCAGGAAATAGCTCAAAAATCCTGTCTTCTCGATGACCTTCATTTCGAGCTGCAACCGGTCAATCAGGACTTTTACGGCGGCGGCCTCGGTGGTGTCCTTGGAATAACTCGGCAGCCGCGCCGGGTCTTCGATTTTTTCGATGATGAATTCATGGCCTTCCGCCCGCGCGTGGATTCCGTAGCGCTTGTGCAACCCTTCCGCGAGCAGCTTGCGCAGATAACCTTCGCGCGTGAAATGTTCCGGCGGATGAAACACCGGGTAATGCAGGCTTTTGCCGTCCACCTGGATTTCCAGATTGCACTTCTCCGCGACTTCCAGCGTGTTCGTCACCGCTTCCGGCGTCTCGGCGAAGCGCGCCTTCATTTCCTCCGCCGAGCGCAGGAAGAATTGTTCCGGCGCATAGGCCGCGCTCATGCGCTTGGGGTTGCTCAACAAATCCTGCGTGCCGATGCACACGAGGCAGTCGTGCGCGTGCGAATCGCCCTTGTTGATGTAGTGAACGTCGTTCGTCGCCACGAGCTTCAGTCCGAACTCCTTCGACCACGCGATCAACTGGCGGTTCACCTTCGCCTGTTCTGCCATGCCGTGGTTTTGCAGTTCCAGAAAAAAGTTTTCCGCGCCGAGCGTCTGCTTGAAGAAATCCACCGCGTCGCGCGCCTTGTCAATCTGATCCTTGAGAATCAGGTCGGGAATCTCGCTGGCGAGGCAGCCGGACATCGCGATCAAGCCCGCGCCGTGCGCCGCCAAAATTTCCTTGTCAATGCGCGGCTTGTAATAATAGCCCTCAAGGTGCGCGGAAGTCGTGAGCTTGATTAAGTTTTTGTAGCCGGTCTCGTCCTTCGCGAGCAGGCCGAGATGATGATATTTGTCGCCCTCGACTTTTTTGCGTTCCAGCCGCGAGCCGGGCGCGACGTAAACTTCGCAGCCGATGATGGGCTTGATGCCCTTCGCGCGCGCGGCCTGATAGAATTCAATCGCGCCGTGCATCGCGCCGTGGTCGGTGATGGCGAGCGATGAAAACTTCAGCTCATGCGCCTTGTCCACCAGCCGGTCCAGACGGCACGCGCCATCGAGCAGAGAATACTCGGTGTGCAGATGCAAATGAACAAAGTCCGCGTGCGACATGGAAACAGTTTAACTTCCAACCGCGAAGACACCAAGACACAAAGTTTTGGAATTGTTCACCGCAGCCTCTGGCGATGGAATTTCGGATCCCTGCGGCAATCCAGAACGGCCTTGACGAAAACCGTTCCCGATTCTTCGGCGTAGTAGATCGCGTAGGGAAACCGTTTTGAAAGCAGACGGTGATTGCCAAAAACCTTCAGGTGGATTCCGGCATACAGGCGCAGCGAATCAATGTCGGAGAAAAGCGATTCCAGAAAATACCCGCCCAGGCCTTCCTGCTGGCGTTAGTAGAATCCGAAGCCCTCGGCAAGATCGTTTCTTGCGGATGGCAGGATGACGAGCTTCATGTCAATTTGTCGCGCAACTGTTTCTTGGCGGTTTCCCAGTCCATGAAGGTTTCCTCGCCGGATTTGATTTTTTCCTCGCGGTCATGCAGCCCCACGCCGTGCCACGCGGGCGATTCGATTTGCGCCTCGTCGCGGCTCAAGTCCGCCCAAAGCGTTTCCATCGCGCGCAACTTTTCCGCGACGCTCATCTGGCTCAATGGCAATGTGGCTTCCATGACAATTTAGTTAAGCCGCTTTCACGGCAAATGCAAGCCCGCGTGCGACATGGAAACAGTTTAACTTCCAACCGCGAAGACACCAAGACACAATTGACGTTGCAAATTTTCCGGCGCACACTTCGCTCAATGCTGACGCTTAACCCAACTGTCACCAACAAATGATCTCAAGAACTGTTGCCCAACCCGCAATTCAACTGGGACAGGAAATTGACACGCTTTTGGAAGGCGAGGCAAGTTACACTCGCATAGTTTTCGTTTCGGCTTTTGTTGCCCTGCGGACAATCCTACGCCTGCGTGAGAGACTTTTGGCTCAATCCGAAAGTGGCTGCCAACTGCGACTGACGGTTGGTATTGATCTTGGCGGAACAAGCAGAGATGTTCTTGAAGAATTACTCCGATGGGACTGCGAAGTATTCATTTTCCACAACCCAATCCCCAGAGCGACATTCCATCCGAAAATTTACCTGTTTGAAAATGCTGCCAGAACAACCCTCATTGTCGGCTCAAATAATCTCACCGATGGCGGATTCTACACCAACTACGAAGCATCGGTTCGACATGATTTTGAACTTCCGGCGGATGCTGAAGAATTTCGGCGGATTGCTGATCCGCTCCTTACATTTTTAGAACCGGCTGGTGGCACAGTCCAAGAGCTGACCCAAGAACTGATAAACACTATGGCAGCACGCGGCCAGTTGCCCACAGAAGCCGAAGCAAAGGCGCGCCGGCGCGAACAACTCGGTCGCCGCCGTGCGGCTGCCGGAGATATTCCTGCCAACCCATTCGAGGCTGTGAATGTTGTCCTTCCGCCACTTCTTCCACAGGCAGCCCGTGCCGAAGAGCGCAGAGTCCGGCAGGCCGCGCCACCAGCTCCAGTTGTTCCGACAGCTCAACAAATTCCAGCAGAGATTCAACGTGGCGCTTTAGTTTGGAGAAAAGAACTCACTCCGAGCGAAGCGCTTCAAGTTGATAACGAGGGGACAAACACAGTGGCAGAAGTTCGCTTTTCAAAGGCAGGTTTTGAAAACCCGCCCGGAACACTGATTGATAACACAACTTATTTTCGGAATCTATTTCGTGAGTTCCAATGGGAAAACTAGAAGCCGACCAATTAAAACCGGGAATTCAAAGCAGAATACTCCACGTTGGATAAATCCCCTTCGCTCTGCCAAACATTTCGGCCAAGTCCAATTCGATGTGCGCGTTGGTCAAGGTGTTCACAAGTGCAAACTTGAATTGCTTTTTGAGGCTCTGTGCGACCAAAACCTCTGCGCCAGTCAGCCCAAAGAAATATTTTTTGAAGTCTGCTCCGATGCCTACTTTGTTGGTCGATTTGATTTCAATGAGTTGAATCTTGTCGAGTTTTGACTCCACTTCCGCCGGGTCGTCAAGATTCACGGCAGATGAAAGCCTCACGATGTCAAAAGCTTTTCCATAGACAATCATGTCCTGTTTCACAAAAGCGACCACGATGATTTTCTTTTGCTTGGCAGTCGGAATGAAGAAGCCTTCATTTTTCTCGACGAGAATTTGCGCTGCGCGTCGAGCGGTCGCGTTCCCCTCTTTATTTTCGCGTGACTTTTTTTTAGCACTCACGGCTTCCTCCCTCGCGGGTTGTGCGCTTTTGAAGCTGCGGCAGCTTTTTCCAATCGTGCCTCAAAAAGATTTGCAAGGTCTGCGGTCTTTATTCCAAGAGCCTCGCAGATTTCTGCCGTCTCGACGAAATCGAGACGACGTTCGCCAGTTTCATATTTGCTGACGTAGCTTTGAGGGATTTCAAGACGTTCTGCCAATTGAGCCTGCGTAACGCCTTTCGACTCGCGCAATTCCTTGAGAATTTCTCGAAAAAGTTCGTATCGGTCTGTGTAGGCAGCGTTTGGCACGCCCATCTTTTACCAAGTCGGCTGCTAAAAACCCAAATTGGGATATATTCACGCGCTGGGCTGTGAACATTTTTTGAAGATTGGAAGCTCCCGCCAATTGCCAACCCCTTCGGGAGCTTCTGCATCGAAATGCCTGTCACTTACGAATGCCCAGCAATGTCCCGGCAGGTCTTCATCTTCTGGCGTGACGAAAAATCTACCTGGGTTTCCGAGTTTTTTGGCGGCGAAAAGAAAATCCTCGGCGAAATAGTCACAATTGCCATTGTCGATGTCATAGGGTTGAAGTCCGTAAGCGGTGACAAGGCGTCTGACGATGTCGGGTAGTTTCATCCCATGTTCCAACTCAAGTTCAGATTTCCAATATGGCAAACTAAATCGAATCCGTGTGTGATCCGTTTTCAATCTTGTTGAATCATCCGCACGACAGCATCACGGACGGTGGAGAATTTGTCATGCTGCAATTCACCAACCTGATTTGCGACGAGACTGCTATGCGCGGTAAAAAGTTTGCCGGGACGAACGTAGCTGCTGAGGCGAAGCGAACCGCGCACGAAGTCGGGCGCGTCCAGAGAAATAGCTTTTTCATCGCCGTAGGATTTGCTGGTGATTTGACAGAGAATCCAATCGCCGCGTCCGGCTTCTGCCAGCACCACCGCCGGCCTGAGTTTCGAGGCGGTGAGGTCGGAAAAGGGAAAGTGAACAATGACTACTTGGCCGGCTGTAAATGTGCCCATGCGGCATCCTCCTCAGCGCGATTCCAGTCCTCGGCGAGCGCCGCCTCGCTCAACAGCGCGCTGTCATGCGCGGTCGGTGCTTCTTCAAGAATCGTGACAAGCGCGCGGCGCGGCATCAGCACATGAATCGGCTCGACCAAATGCACCTCGCCATTCGTTTCAATGATTGCTTCGACCGTTTTCATCTTGGCAGAACTGTAAACCCATTGGCGGCTTCTGCAAAGGGCAATTCTTTTGCAAAACAATCCAAAACCCAGCGAGCCAAGAAGCTGGCGATGTCGGGGTCTGTGTAAAACCCGCCTCGCAGTTTTTGCGCCGTCTCGTTGACAATAAAATTCATGGTCGCTGGCTATTTGGAGTTGGTTTTGTAAGGCATTGCTCGCTCTTTAAGAATATGGGCGGCATGTAAAGCGGCATCATCGTCCTCATATTCCGATGTAACCTTGTCTGCAATGACCCGGCCTTTGAGTTCTCCTTCCGGCACTTTGAAAAACTTGGCGACCTTGGATATTTGCACCTCGGTTGGAAATCGGTCGCCGTGTTCCAGCTTGCTCAAAAGAGTTGAGTCAATGTCGACAGCGGCGGCAACGACACGAAGTGGTTCGTCACGGTCTTGCCGCAGCTTACGAATGAACTCTCCGAAACTGGATTTGTCAGGCATTGTCTTGACAGATTTTGACAAGACAGTTTATGACATAATGCTTTAACGCTGTAAACTGTTTTTAGAAGTAAATTGGGTAGCGCAAATACAGGCTTCGTTTCCAAAGGCCGCTTGCGTTATTGCATCAATTCATCATCCCGGCAGCGGACGGTCGGGCGGCAGGAGGAAGGTTTTGCGGATGGTGGCGACGCCGGAGTTGCGATACGGGAACGCCTGCTCTGCGGCGAGCTGCACCTGATGCCGCAATCCGGCCAGCGTGGCGATGTTGGCCACGATGGCGTTGAGCGCACCGGTATTTTCGTTGTGCTGGTCGGTGGGCGCGGTGATGCCCGCCGCGTAAGTCGTGATGGCGCCGGAGAGCGCGGTGATCTGCGCGGGCTTGACGCCGGGCAAAACGTCCAGCGGCGCGGTGGCGGGCGCGACGGCCACAAGCCGGTCGCGGATGGCGATGGCTGCGGTCTGGACTTCGTGGAGGTTGTCGTGCGCGAGGTTCTCGCCGATGAAATAGGCTTGGCGCAATTTTTCCGTGTCGCCGGTGAACTTGCGCTTGGCGGCGGTCTGGATGGGTGCGATGACGGCCATGAGGGCGTCGCGCGCGGTGGTTTCCTGCGCGGTCATCTCGGTTTTCACGGCGCGCGTGCCGGTGAGCTTGCCGATGGATTTTTCGATGTTGTCGGCGAGCGAGTTGATCTGTCCGGGCAGGGTGGCGTCGAATTCCACGGCGGCCAGCGGGGCGGTGTTGGCCGGGTCGGTCGCGGCCTTCATCGTTTGGTGTCAGATCGTCTGTTTCGACGTATTTAGTTTGTGTTTAATTTGTTATACGGATGTTTAGGGGGCAAATCGGGGTGGCCGGGCGCGGGCAACGGATGTTCGGACAGAATTCCCCGACGTTCGGACAGAATTGCGCAAAGGTCGGACAGAATAGTCCGAAGACCGGACAGACTTGCGCGAAGGTCGGGCAGAATAGTCCAAAGGTCGGACAGACTTGCGCGAAGGTCGGGCAGAATAGCCCAAAGGTCGGACAGACTTGCGTGAAGATCGGACAGAACTGCGCAAAGGTCGGGCAGAATAGTCCGAAGGTCGGACAGAATGGTCCGATGATCGGACAGAATTGCGCGAAGACCGGGCGGTGCGGACGGATGGCGCAGCCATCCGCTTTGACTACTTATTGATCCGTGACCATGTCGTAGATTTCCAGCACGTCGCCCTTCTCGCCCTTGATGGATGCCGTCAATGGTGTTGGCGAACGCGATCTGCATGTTGTTGTGCATATGCACGCCCACTTCCTTGCCGGACGACTTGCAGTAATGGAGATTGTCACTGAATCCAGCCGGTAATGGACAGAACAAATTTGCCATTTATGCGCGCTTATACTTGGGCCGTGCGGTCACTTGCGGAAGAAATCCTTGATGACTTCCACCACGCGCAGGATTTG
>Ga0181529_10004865_pt1 | contig 14288 bp, 13 predicted proteins | sample PEATcosm2014_Bin_36_FD_119763 | JGI IMG/M metagenome (GOLD analysis project Ga0181529, IMG submission 119763) | Peatland microbial communities from MTU Mesocosm Facility, Houghton, MI, USA - PEATcosm2014_Bin10_30_metaG | ecosystem: Environmental > Terrestrial > Soil > Wetlands > Peat | place...
GTCGACCCGCGCCTTCCGAGAGCTTGGAAGGGCTACGCGGCGAGGCGCAGATTCCGCGGGGCCGAGTACAAGATAGCCGTGCGCAATCCGCGCGGCTCAGGCCGGGGCGTGGCCTCCGCGTCGATGGACGGCGGGAGGCTCGAGACCTCGGGAGGCGTCGCCTCAATTCCCGTATCGCCCCCCGGCACCTCGCACGAGGTCGAGATAGAGCTCGGCTGAGCGCGGACACTCAACATAAGATAAGAACGGAGGCTGCCGATATGGGATACGGACATTTCGACGACGCTCGCCGCGAGTACGTGATCACGCGGCCGGATACTCCCCTGCCCTGGCTCAACTACATCGGTCAGGACGACTTCTTCGGCCTGTGCACCAACACGGCGGGCGGGTACAGCTTCTGGAAAGACTCCCGGCTGCGCCGTCTGACACGCTATCGCTACAACAACGTGCCCTACGACCTGGGCGGCCGCTACCTATACGTCAACGACGGTGGGAAGGTCTGGAACCCCGGCTGGATGCCCGTCAAGTCCGAGCTCGACGCGTACGAGTGCCGGCATGGCCTGGGCTATACCCGGATCACGGGGGCGAAGGACGGCCTCCAGGTCCAGGCCCTCTTCTTCGTGCCGCCCGGGCGGAACGAAGAAGTGTGGAGGATCACGGTCCGCAACGGCTCCGGCTCCGTCAAGAGGCCCAAGCTTTTCGCCTACCAGGAGTTCTGCTTCTTCGAGGCCCTCAACGACATGACCAACTACCAGCGCACCTGGTCGATCGGCGAGGTCGAGGTGGAGACCGGCCCTTCGGGAGGCGCCATCTATCACAAAACGGAGTATCGCGAGCGTCGAGACCACTACGCCCTCTTCGCCTGCACCAGGCCCGTCGCCGGCTTCGACACCGACCGCGACGCCTTCGTCGGCCTGCACAACGGCCTCCACGAGGCGGCCGCCCCCTTCGCCGGCAGGTGCTCGGGCTCGAAGGCCTTCGGCTGGAACCCTATCGGCGCCCTCGAGGTCGAGCTCGAGCTCGAGAGCGGAGCCGAGGAGAGCTTCGCCTTCGTGCTCGCCTATGTCGAGCAGGGGGACAAGCCGAAGTTCGAAGCGCCTTTGGCAATGAACAAGGAGGTCGGCCGCGCGATAGTCGCCCGCTACGCGAAGGTCGAGGACGTCGACGCCGCCTTCGCCGAGCTCAAGGATTTTTGGGACGGGCTCCTGTCCAACTTCCAGGCCGAGCTGCCCGACGAGCACGCGAACCGCATGCTCAACGCCTGGAATCAGTACCAGTGCATGGCGACCTTCAATCTTTCGCGCTCGACCTCGATGTACGAGACGGGCATCGGCCGCGGCATGGGATTCCGCGACTCCAACCAGGACATTCTCGGCTTCGTGCACATGATCCCCGAGCGCGCTCGGCAGCGCATCCTCGACATCGCCGCCACGCAGCTCTCGGACGGCACTTGCTACCACCAGTACCAGCCCCTCACTAAGAAGGGCAACGCCGAGGTCGGCGGCGACTTCAATGACGATCACCTATGGCTCGTGCTCTCGACCTGCGCCTACATCAAGGAGACGGGCGACCTCAGCATACTGGACGAGCTCTGCGGCTACGCCGACAAGAAGTATAGGCTCGACGCCGAGGGAAATAGGATCAAGGCCGAGAGCCTTTTGCACCACCTCGAGACCTCCATCGCCTATACGATGCGCAAGCGCGGCCCCCATAAGCTGCCCCTGATCGGCCACGCCGACTGGAACGACTGCCTCAACCTCAACTGCTTCTCGAAGGAGCCCAACGAGTCCTTCCAGTGCGCGGGCGACGTGAAAGGCTCCAAGGCCGAGTCGGTGATGATCGCGGGCCTTTTCCTCTACGCAAGCCGCGAGATGGCCGAGCTCTACGATTTCAAGGGACGGGAGCGCGACGCCAAGCGCATGCGCCGCTACCGCGCCGAGATGATGGAGGCGGTCGAGGTCGCAGGCTGGGACGGCGAGTGGTATCGACGCGCCTACGACGCCTTCGGAAAGCCCATCGGCTCGAAGGAGTGCGAGGAGGGCAAGATCTTCATCGAGAGCCAGGGCTGGTGCGTGCTCGGCGGAGCAGGGGCCGACGACGCCAGCGAGGCCTTCAAGGGCCGGGCGCGCAAGGCCATGAAGAGCGTCGACGAAATCCTCTACACGAAGAACGGCATCGTCCTCCAGCAGCCGCCCTACTCGACCTACCGCCTCGAGCTCGGCGAGGTCTCCTCGTATCCGCCCGGGGTCAAGGAGAACGCTGGCATCTTCAGCCACAACAACACCTGGATCCACTTGGGATGGTGCCTTCTCGGCGAGGGCGACAAGGCCCTCGAGTATTACCTCTCGATCTGCCCCAGCGCCAAGCAGGACCAGATCGACATCTACCGCTCCGAGCCCTACGTCTACGCCCAAATGACGGCGGGCAAGGACGCTCCCTGCTTCGGCGAGGCCAAGAATTCCTGGCTCACGGGCACGGCGGCCTGGACCCTGGTCGCGCTGACCCAGGGCATCCTTGGGATACGGCCGGACTACGAGGGCCTGGTCGTGGATCCCTGCGTGGCCAAATCCTGGAAGGGCTTCAAGGCGACGCGGAGGTTCCGTGGAGCCGAGTACCTCATCGAGGTGAGGAACCCCAAGGGCGTCTGCAAGGGCGTCACTTCCGTGAAGGTCGATGGCAAGGAGATCGCCCCTTCGGGCAGGACCGCCCTGCTGCCGATCTTCCCGGCAGGCTCGAGCCATTCAGTGCTGATAGACCTTGGATAGAACATGTAGGAGATTCACCACGGAGCCGTAGGCCAAACGCTCGCTTCGCTCGCTATACCTAGGGTTAGCGCAGCGTCAGATCGCGGAGATCGCGGAGGGGAGAGAGATAATGAAAGAGGGGGAGCGAGAGCAATTTCGGATCCCAAAGGCCATACAAATTCCCCTCCTCCTTATTCTTCTCCGCGGTCTCCGCGGTCTCCGTGGTGAGATTTACTGAAAGCTGCTCTCGTTTTCGCTTGCCGATCGACATCGTCCTTCGCCCTGTGCCATAGTCTCCCCATGGCCGAGCTCGCCTTCCCCGTCAGCTACGATCTCAGGATCATCTACGTCCTGGCGGATGGAGGGAGCATTCGAGAGGACTTGGAGAGGCTGCTCGCCGGGCGAGGCGTCGCCTGGACGCTGATGCGAGCCGAGGCCAAGAGCGGAGCCACATACGGCCGCCTCGCGTCGGGCTCACCCTGAAGAGCAGGGAGCAGATGTACGCCCTCTACGAGGACATCGGAAAGCTCCCCTACGTGAAGACCGCGATTTGATCTAGAATGCCCAGCGGCGTCAGCTAGAATGCCCAGCGGCGCCAGTTAGAATACCCAGCGGCGCCAGCTAGAATGCCCAGCGTATCCCCGTCGAAATGCTGAAGCCGTTAGCCGAGATCCCGGTGAGCGAGAAAGACTGGATATCGAGCAGGGGCTTCTCCAGGTCGAAGGCCGCCGAGAGGTGCAGGATCAGGGCCCAAAGCCGGATCTCGAAGCCGCCGCTCACCCTCGCGTCGAGGCCTTGGTCGACGGAAGTGAAGGTGTTGGAAAATGTGACCGACTCCTGAGTGCCGCTCTCGGTAATGGAGAGCAGAAGGGGCGATCCATCAGCGCTCCCTGTCGAGGCCTTCGCGTAGCGGTACCAGAGACCGAAGCTCCCGAAGGGCGTGATCACCGGCAGTCTCTTGGAGATGTCGAACTCGAGCCCAGTGCCCAATACCGTAGTCTCGAGGGCCATCTGGCCGGAGATATTCATAGTCTCGTTCGCGCCGAAGTCGTTGGAGAAGTTGAGGCCCATCCCCATCTTGAAATTGCCGTAGAGCTCGCCCAGGCCGATGGACATCGCCGGATAGGGGCCCGCGTCGTACATGAGGACCTTGCGGACCTTGAAGAGCAGACTCGTCGCCGTGAACTCGGGGTTCATGCCGGAGACGTTCCAGTTCGAAGGCAAGTAGCCGACGATCGCGTTCGAAAGGCTCTGCGGCCAGTAGAAGCCTTCCGCGAGGACCTCGATGCCCTTCACGGTGCCGAAGCCCAGGCCGAAGGAGAGAGCCGGATAGGGGAATATCTGCCGGCTGGCGTTGTACAGGTCGCTTCCGCCGCCGGAGCCGACATTGTTCTGAACGAGTTGGGACAGGTCGACCAACTGCCACTTGTCCGGAGTGTCATTGTTGAGGACGGTTCCGAGGCCGTTGCCGAAGCCCACGCCTATGCCGGGGAGGACGAGGGTGCCGTGGGGAAAGTCTCCCTTGAAGGCGGCCTCACCTACGATATCTCCCGAGAGGGTTGCCTGGAGGAGCTGGGGCGCGATGTCAGAGCTGATGCTCTGGAAAAGGACGCCCAGGTCGTCGCTGAGGCGGCCCATATCGGTCTGGATCAAGTCCTCGGCCCAGGTTCCCAGGGCCAGGCACATCAGGATCACCGTCAGGCCCAATGCTTTATTCATCTCGACTCCTTGTCTCCGTCTCAGGTGGAAGGCGCCGCGCTCTCAGTCCTAGCGCGGGCAAGTATAGAGCATACCTGTATTATAGCGCTATAGGACCTAGATTCAGAGCCCGACGCCGAGGAGGAGGTAGAGCTCCGCCCGCTCGCTCTTGCCGCGCGCCGCCGCCCTCTCGATCCGCTCGAAGGGAAGGCATCGAGCCTCCTCGCCCAGAGCGGCGTAGTTCCGGCCGGTCATGAGCAGGAAGGAGCCGTCGTCCTTGTCGAGGCCATCTACGCGCGAGGCGAGGCTGACGGTGTCGCCTATCACGGTGAGCTGCAGCTTCTTGGACGAGCCGACGTTGCCCGCAATCGCATCTCCGGTGTGCTTGCCGCTCCCGATGCGCGGCCGCCGGGCCGGCCGCCTCGCGCTCGGCGTTCATCTCCGCCAGGGCGCGCCGCATGTCCAGCGCGGCGGCCGTTGAGTTCCGGATCCCGGGCTTGGCCACCGCCCCGAGGCTCGCCGTGTTCCTCAAAGCGGATCCGCCCTTTGACCGGCCCCGAAAAGTCGAGGACTATGCCCGGCGAGCGGGCGAGGGTGAAGGTCCGAGATCGCAAGGCGCCGGCACTCATACGGAGTCGATTGAAGCGGTCCGCACCGATCGCATCAACACGCGGCTATAGACAGGGATCCGCATCCGGATTAGTATGATTCAGCATCTGAGGTGCGGGTGGTCCCGCCCCGAGGAGCCGTTTACCGAGCTATCCGATCCAAAGGGAAGCCTGATGGAGAAGAGAATCGGCGTAATCGCCATACTACTTGCCGAACCCTCAGTCGCGCCTCGCCTGAACGAGCTGCTTCACGAGTACGGAAGCCTCGTGCTCGGACGACAGGGTCTTCCTCTCCGCGATAAGCGGATCAATGTGATATCCCTCATCGTCGAGGGAAGCACCGACGAGATCGGGGCGCTCACGGGCAAGGCCGGCCGGCTTCCCGGAGTGAAGGTCAAGTCGGTCCTCACCTCGTACCGGGAGGAATGGGATGAGGATGCCGAGCCGCGCTGACCCGGCCGCCGAGGAGATGATCGGCTTCTACCGCACCGCCGGCACCGAGGCCCTATGCGCCCGCTCGGCTGCGGTCTGCCTATGGCGCCACGGCAGGAACGTGCTGCTCCGCGGCCTGGTCGAGTACTCCAACATCTGCGAGCGCGACTGCCTTTATTGCGGCATCCGGAAGTCCAACCTGCGCGTCCGGCGATATCGGCTGAGCGCCGCCGAAATCCTCGCTATCGTGGAGCGGGGTTACCGCGCGGGCCTCCGCAGTTTCGTGCTCCAGGGGGGCGAGGACGCGGCTTTCGCGGAGGTTTCGCTCCCGGCGACAGTCGAGGCGGTCCGGGCCCGTTGTCCCGAGGCCGCGATTACCCTGAGCGCGGGGACCCTGGAGCGCCGGGCCTATGCGCGGCTCCGCTCCGCGGGCGCCGACCGCTACCTGCTCCGCTTCGAGACCTCCGATTCCGCCTTGCACCGGCGGCTGCGCGCCGGCCAGACCCTCGAACGGCGCATCGAGGCCCTTCACGACCTCGAGGATCTCGGGTATCAGGTCGGTTCGGGCTACATGGTCGGGCTTCCGGGCGAGGACGAGACGACGAGGATCTCGAACGCGCTGCTCTGCCGCGAGCTGCGGCTCGACATGGTCGGCATCGGTCCTTTCATACCCCACCCGGACACTCCCCTGCGCGGCAGCGCCCAGCTGCCCATCGAGCACGCGCTCAGGGCCGCCGCCCTGGTCCGCCTCCTCCTACCCGACGCCCATATGCCCGCGACGACGGCCGCGGGCAGCCTCGACCCCTCGGGTCGCGAGAAGATGATTCTCGCCGGGGCGAACGTGCTCATGCCTAACATCACTCCCCCATCGGCCAAGCGGGACTATCTCCTGTACCCGGGCAAGATCTGCCTCGAGGAGGAGGGCGAAGCCTGCATCGGCTGTCTCGGCCTGCGAATGAAGTCGATCGGACGCGAGCTCTCCTTCCTGCGGGGCGACGCGCCGCGGCTCGAGGCGGAGGGCGCCCTTGCCTAGCCGCTATTGGGGAGGAGAGACCGAGAAGGCCCTGCGCAATTTCGGGCCGGGCCGGACCCCGCGCCCCGTCGTCGCCGCTTACGCCCAGGTCAAGCTGGCGGCCGTGACCGCGGTCCAGGAGACCGAGTCGCGATTCCCGCCCGCCCTGTTCGCCTGCGTCGAGGAAGCCCTGCTCGAGATCGCCTCAGGCAGCCTCGACGAGCACTTCCCCCTCCCCCTCAAGCAGGGAGGGGCAGGCACGAGCCTCAATATGAACCTGAACGAGGTCGCGGCCGCCCGAGCGCGGGAGCTTTTTATCGAGCGTGAAGGCGTCGAGGCGCTCATCGACCCCCTGGAGGACCTGAACCGCTCCCAATCGACGAACGACACCTTCCCCACCGCCGTGACCATCGTCGCCTACGAGGCCGCGGAGAGGACGGACCGGCTCGCGGCGCGCCTCCAGGACGCCCTGGCCTCGCGCGAGCGCGAGCTGGAGACCGTGCTGGTCGCGGGCCGCACGGAGCTCCAGGACGCCCTGCCCATACGGCTGGGGCAGGTGTTCGGGGCCTGGGCGGGCGCCGTGGAGCGGGACCGCTGGCGCCTTTCCAAGGTGCGGGAGCGGCTCCGGACGGTGGCCCTCGGGGGTACCGCAGTCGGGACCGGCTTCTCGGCGAGCCGCGAGTATCTCTACGCGGCCGAGCGGGCGCTGCGCCGCATAACGCGCCTGCCGCTTTCGCGGAGCCAGAACCTGCCCGACGAGGTCGCGAACGCGGACAAGTACGCCGAGCTCGCCTCGGCGGCGGCGCTCTGCGCCGGGAACGTTCGCAAGATCGCCTCCGACCTCCTGCTCTACGGCTCCTCGGCCATCGGGGAGCTGCGGCACCCCGAGCTGCAGTACGGCTCCACCATCATGCCGGCCAAGGCCAATCCCGTGCTCCTCGAGGCGGCCAAGGGCCTCGCGATCGACGCCTCGCACGAGGCCGCCAAAGTCTCCGCCTTCGCATTCGAGGGCCAGCTGCAGCTCAACGCCTGGCTGCCCTTCCTCGCCCAGGCACTCGTGGACTGCTTCGGCTCGCTCGAGCGCTCGCTCGAATCCCTGGCCTCGATAGTGTCCATGGTCGCCTCCGACGAGGAGAGGATAGCGCATAACCTGCGCTCCTCGAACCTCATGCTCAACCTCCTGGTCCCCCGGCTCGGCTACAACAGGGTGAAGGAGCTCTTCCGCGAGCTCGAGCCTGAGGGCTCAGGAGGCTTAGGCGAGGAAGCCTATCTGGCGCTGATCGCCGCAAGAAGCGGCCTGGACAAGGACGAGCTCGCCGCGATCTTCGAGCCTGTCCGCGCGACGTCGCCTGGCACCGGTCCCGCCGGCCTCGCCGGCCTGTCCGGCGCGGCGGGAAGGAGGCTCCCATGACCAGGACGCCGCGCTCCGAGCGCGTATCGATCGCGCTGGTCGGACTGAGGAACGCCGGCAAGTCCTCGCTCGCGAATCGCCTCCTGGACCGGGAGGCCTCGATAGTGTCCGAGGTTCCAGGGACTACGGCCGACCCGGTGCCGCGGCCCATCGAGCTGGGGCGGCTGGGAATGGCGACGATATGGGACACGGCGGGGATCGACGACGAGGGCGGGCTGGGGGAGCTGCGCATGGCCCGCACACGGGAGGTCGCCGAGGCAGCGGACGCCGTGCTCTTCGTCACCCGCGCGGATCGGCCGCCTTCCCCCCTCGAGTCCGAGGCCCTCGCCTCCCTGAGAGAGGCGGGGGCGGGGCGAGGTCCGCGTCCCGTCCTCGTGGCCGCGACCTTCTCGGACTCGGCCATGGACCGCGAGAAGTCGGCCTTTCTCGCCGGCCTCGACGCCTCGGCCGTGGACAACGCCTCGGGCAGGGGCATCAAGGAGCTCCGCGAGAGGCTCGCGGGCCTCGACGGCCTGCTCGAGCCCGAGGCGGGGCCGCTCGACGGCCTCGTGCGCGAGGGGGACCTCGTCCTCCTCGTGACCCCGATGGACCTGGGCGCGCCGAAGGGGCGCCTCATCCTCCCCCAGGTCGAGAGCCTGCGCGACCTCCTCGACAGGGACTGCGCGGCGGTCGTCGTCAAGGAGCGGGAGCTGGGCGAGTGGTACGCCCGACTGCCGAGGCCCCGCCTCGTGGTGACCGACAGCCAGGCCTTCAGCAAGGTCGCGGCGGACATCCCCGAGGACCAGAGCCTCACCTCCTTCTCGATCCTCTTCGCCCGGAAGAAAGGCGACATAGGCGCCTACCTCGAGGGGGTCGCGGCGCTGGAGTCGCTGCGCGGCGGCTCCAGGATCCTCATGCTCGAGGCCTGCTCCCACCACCGGCAGGCGGACGACCTCGGCACCGTAAAGATCCCCCGCCTGTTCCGCCAGCTCGTCGCCGGCCCTTTGGAGTTCGAGTACGCGAGGGAGCTCCCGCCCCGCGACGAGCTCTCGAGGTTCTCCCTCGCGGTGACCTGCGGCTCCTGCATGAGGACGAGGCGCGAGACCCTCCTCCGCCTGGACCGGCTCCGCGAGGCCGGCGTTCCGGCGCTGAACTACGGCTTCTTCCTCGCCTGGGCCAACGGCCTCTTCCCCCGAGCCATCGAGATGCTGCCCGAGTACAGACTGCTCGCGGCCGGCGGTGTCCGATGAGCGAGGCCGGATCCTCCGCGGGGGAGGCGAAGCCCCGCAGGCGCATTCAAGGGGCGCTGCCCTTCCTCTGCGTCCTCGCCCTCTGGCAGGCGGCATGCTCCTTCGGCTGGGTCAACACCTACCTGCTTCCATCCCCTCTCCGCGTGGCCCGCGCCGAAGCGGCCGCGGCCCTCAGCGGGGAGCTCGGCCACCACGTCGCCGCTTCTAGCCTGCGGGTACTCGGGGGCTTCGCGATCGCAGTCGCCCTCGCCTTGCCCGCGGCGGCCCTCGCCTCGCTCGCGCCGAGACTCCTCTCCGCCCTCGGGCCCCTCCTGGCCTTCCTGCGCAACATCCCTCCCCTCGCCCTCGTGCCAGTCCTCATCCTCTGGCTTGGAATCGGCGAGGCCTCGAAAATCGCCCTCATCGTGCTGGCCTCCTTCTTTCCGGCTTTCTTGGGCGCGGCCACAGGACTTTCGGGCGTCGATCCCCGCCTAGCCGAGATGGGGAGGAGCGTCGGGCTTTCGCGTTGGCAGATACTGGTGAGAGTGCTGCTTCCGGAAAGCGTGCCGAGCCTCGCCAACGGACTCCGTCTCGGCCTTGGCTACGGCTGGCGCGCCCTAGTCGGGGCCGAGATGGTGGCCGCCGCGTCCGGCCTCGGCTATTGGATACTCGACTCCGAGGAGATGGCCAGGATCGACTCGGTCTTCGCGGGGATCCTGACGATCGGGGTCCTCGGCATCGTCCTCGACCGCGCGGCCCTGGCCGCGGCCCGAAGGCTCGCGCCCTGGGCCCATCTGGAAAACTCGTGGCAAGCTTGAGACTCGTGAGCGCCCGTCGCTCCTTCCGCGCCAGCGGCCGGGAGATCCGCGCCCTGGACGGCGTCGACCTCACGCTCGGCGAGGGGGAGATCCTCGCCGTCGTCGGACCGAGCGGCTCGGGCAAGACCACCCTCCTGCGCGTCGCCTCCGGACTCGAGCGCCTGGACTCGGGCGAGTCGATGCGCAGCGAGGGGGCATCGATCGGCTTCGTGTTCCAGGAGCCGCGCCTCTTGAGCTCGCTGACGGTCGAAGGTAACGTCGCGCTGGGCCTGGGCTCCGGGAGAGCGGCCCGCGCGTGGGCGCGCAGGGTCCGGGACGCGCTCGAGCTGCTGGGCATCAGGGACTTCGCGCGGGCCTACCCCTCGCAGCTCTCCGGCGGCATCGCCCAACGCGTCGCCCTCGCCCGCGCCCTCGTCCGCGGCCCCGAGCTCCTGTTCCTGGACGAGCCCTTCTCGGCCCTCGACGCCCCGCTGCGCAAGCGGCTCCAGGACGAGCTCCTCGCGATCCTCGCGCGCTCGGGAACGAGCGCCCTTTTCGTCACCCACGACCTCGCCGAGGCGATATACGTCGGCGACCGCGTCGTCGCGCTCCGCGCGGGCCGGGTCTCGCGCGAGGAGCGCGTCGCGCTCGCGCGTCCCCGCGACATCCGTGGAGAGGCGTTCGCTCGCCTGCGGGAATCCCTAGCGGCGACCTTGGCGGCCGGCGCCGCGCCCGCGCCCTCTTTCCGCGAGGCCGTGACCGCCGGCATCGAGGAGGTACCGACATGAGCCGTCTCACGTGCGTCGTGGCCGTCCTGGCCGTCCTGGCAACCCTGACGTCGCCGTCCCTGTCCGCCGAGGGGGGAGCCGCCGCGCCGACGCCTAAGTCAGTGAGGATCTCGTACGCCAAATCGCCGTTCAACCTCCCCTTGATAGTGGCCAGACGGCTCGGGATGCTCGAGACCGCCTTCGGCGCGAAGGGGATCGCCGTCGAGTACGCCGAAATCGATTCGGGGGCCAAGCAGGCCGAGGCCATGGCCGCGCTCTCCATAGACATCGCCGGGGTGATCAATACCACATCCGTCATCATCGCCGCGGCCGCCGGCAACGACCTGAAGATCGTCTCGGGCTTCAGCCGCCCCTCCGGGCTCTTCGCCATCGTCGTCGACGACCCCGCGATCCGCACGGTGGCCGATCTCAAGGGCAAGCGGGTCGCCGGCCCCAAGGGCACGGTGCTCCACCAGCTCCTCATGGCCGCCCTCGCCAGAGCGGGGCTGGGCATGGGCGATGTCCAGTTCGTGCAGATGGACATCCCCGCGGCGCAGACCGCCCTCCTCTCGCGCCAGGTCGACGCGGGGCTCCTGGCTGCCTCTGCGGTCGTGGCCGCCCAGTCCGCTGGCGCCCGCGTGCTCGTTACCGCCGAGGGCTACCTGGAGCCCCAACTCGTGACGGCGGTCCGCGGGGCATTCCTCCGGGACTACCCCTCTCTGGTCGATCTCTACGTCTCGGTCATCGGGAAGGCCGAAGACTGGATAGCAGCCCACGAGGACGAGGCGTTGGCGCTCGGCGCGAAGGAACAGGGGATAGGAGTCGCCGAGGCTCGGCGGCTCGCCGCCGCAAGCCATTTCTCCCCTTCGATCGGCCCGGCGGAGATCGAGGCGCTGGAGTCGGACGCGAAATTCCTCCTGGACTCGGGGATGCTCGCGCGCCCCTTCGATCCTCGGAGCATCCTGGCCGCGATCCAATAGCCGCCTTATCCCTTTCGGGACTGGGCGGCCGGCTCTTTCGCCTTGGCGGCCGCGGGCCCTTCGGAGTATGCTTGTTTGAATATGGCCGAAGGCAGACCCCTGATCGCCCAAAGCGATCTCACCTTACTCCTCGACGTCCACGACGAGGCATTCGAGGAAGCTCGATCCGCCATCGGCGCCTTCGCCGCGCTCGAAAAGAGCCCCGAACATCTCCATACCTACCGGATTTCGGCGCTCTCGCTCTGGAACGCCGCGAGCGCCGGACTAGGCCCGGCCGAGGTCCAGTCGGCCCTCGAGCGCTATAGCCGCTATGAGCTGCCGCGCGATCTCGCCTTCATCGTTCGGGACACGATGTCGAGATTCGGCCGCCTGGTGCTCAAGGACCTGCCCGGCTCCCCTTCATCCCTCCTCCTCGTCTGCTCCGATCCCGAAGCCGAGCGCGAGCTCGCCTCGTCGAGGAAGCTGGCCAAGTGGCTCCTTCCCGCGCCGGGCGGCTTCGAGATCCAACTCACCGACAGGGGCACGGTCAAACGCGAGCTCGTCAAGCTGGGCTGGCCGGTCAAGGACGAGGCGCCGCTCGCGCCCGGAGACCCGCTGGCGATCGCCTTGCGCGACCGCCGCGCCTCGGGCGGCCCCTTCGGGCTCAGGCCCTACCAGCTGGACGCGCTCTCGGCCTTCGTCGGGGACTTCCTGCCAGGCTCCGGCTACGGAGTCGTGGTGCTGCCCTGCGGCGCGGGCAAGACCATCGTGGGCATGGCCGCGATGGCCGCCATAGGCCGCAAGACGCTCATCATCACGACGAACGTCGCGGCCGTGCATCAGTGGATGGACGAGCTCGCCGACAAGACGGATCTGGGCCCCGAGTCCATGGGCGAGTACACGGGGGCGGAGAAGGAGGTGAGGCCGGTCACGATAGCCACCTACCAGATTCTTACGTGGAGACCCAACAAGGAGTCCGACTTCCCTCACTTCGATCTATTCCGCAGGGAGAAATGGGGCCTGGTCATCTACGACGAGGTCCACCTCCTGCCCGCGCCCGTATTCCGCGTCGTCGCGGAGATCCAGGCCGTCCGCCGCCTCGGCCTCACCGCGACGCTGGTCCGCGAGGACGGCCGCGAGGAGGACGTGTTCAGCCTCATCGGGCCCAAGCGCTACGACGTGCCCTGGAAGGACCTGGAGCGCAGGGGCTTCATCGCCGAGGCCTACTGCCGCGAGATCCGCATCCCTCTGCCGCGCGAGGGACAGATCCGCTACTCCGTCGCGGAGGGACGGGAAAAGCACAGGCTGGCCGCGGTGAACGAGGCCAAGTACGAGGCCGCGCGCGAGCTCGTCGTCAACCATTCGGACGAGAGCGTCCTCGTGATCGGCCAGTTCCTCGATCAGCTGGGCCGCCTGGCCGAGGAGCTCGACGCCCCCCTCATCACGGGGCGCACGCCCAACCCCGAGCGGGAGCGGATCTACGCCGACTTCAAGGCGGGCCGCTCCAGGGTCATCGTCGTGTCCAAGGTGGCCAATTTCGCGATCGATCTGCCGGATGCGTCCGTCGCGATCCAGGTCTCGGGCTCCTTCGGCTCGAGGCAGGAGGAGGCCCAGCGGCTCGGCCGAATCCTCAGGCCGAAGGCCCGTAACTCGTACTTCTATTCGCTGGTCTCCCGCTTCACGATCGAGGAGGAGTTCGCGTCCAACCGCAGGAAATTCCTCACCGAGCAGGGCTACCGCTACCAGATCGAGGCCTGGGAATGATCGAACCGAGGACGGGCGAGCCGACCGAGGAGGACTGGGCCGGGGCCCTCCTCACTTCGGGCACGGAGGCGCTGCTGGGCGCGGTGCGCAATTACATCGGCCCGGTGAGGACGCCCTATGACAAGCGCGACCTCGTGGCCAAGCTGCGGGCCTTCCTAAGACGGGCCGAGACGAGGCAGGGAATCCTCGAACTCGTCGACGGCCTCGACGCGCGGGTCCTCGGCTCCTCCCTTCTGCTCGGCCCCTCGCCGGAGCAGGACCTCAAGGAACTCTTTACGGGCGAGCTGCCGCTCTTCGAGCTGGGGGTCAGGATCTCCAACCTCGTCGACCGCCTCCTGCTCTTCCGCTACCAGGCGGGGTCCCGGCGGCTCATCGCGGTCAACCCCCTGGTCGCGGCTGAGCTGAGGCAGCGGACCCTGACCTCGCCTGCCTTCCTGGCCTCCTCGAGCGAAGCCCCGCTTCGTCTAGGCCAGGGACTTTCCGCCGAGGGGGCGATCGACGCGCTCTCGGCCGTGGCTCTCTTCTCGCTGCTGCTCCACTCTCCGCCCTCGATCCGCAAGGGGGGATCCCTTACCAAGAAGGCCGCCGAGCGGGCGGCGGCCCTCCTCCCGGCCCTCGCCGCCGCCGCGGGAGAACGCCTCAGCCTCCTCGGCCGCGCCCTCTCGGCCTCGGGGGCCTTGCCCCAGTCCGGTGAGGACGAGCGCCGGCCCGACCCGGCGGCCTTTTCGTCTACGCTCGCGGCGTGGGGCGAGGACCTGCCCTACTACCTCGCCTCCTGTCTCTGCGCGGGCTCAGGAGACGCGAGGACGCGCGCCCTCGTGATCGCGGCCTCCCTCGAGGCCCTGCCCCCGCTCTGGGCAGTGCCGCGCTCGGCGCTCGCGCGCTGGA